>Ga0180220_1000534_pt1 | contig 40182 bp, 30 predicted proteins | sample eDN5th37CBELigBY_FD_151335 | JGI IMG/M metagenome (GOLD analysis project Ga0180220, IMG submission 151335) | Enriched backyard soil microbial communities from Emeryville, California, USA - eDNA 5th pass 37_C BE-Lig BY (version 2) (version 2) | ecosystem: Environmental > Terrestrial > Soil >... | reverse complement strand
CAATGCGGACCGACGCCGAGGAGGTCCTCAAGTCGGATCCGGTGCTCTACAAGAAATTCCTGGAAAACGACTGCAAGCTCCCTCCGAACGAGGATCCACGCATTTTCCCGGTGGGGGGTATCTTGCGGGGCACGAGCCTCGACGAGTTGCCTCAACTCATCAACGTGCTGATTGGCGATATGTCCCTCGTTGGCCCGCGGCCGGTGGTCGGGCCTGAGCTCGAGAACTATGGCACGGCGAGCTCAATACTACTTGCAGCACGGCCGGGAATGACGGGGTACTGGCAGGTCAACGGCCGGAGTAGCGTGGCGTATCCTGAACGCGCCGAGATGGACCTCCACTATATCAAGCGCTGGTCCCTGCTGCTGGATCTAAAGATCCTGCTGCGCACGATCCCCGCCGTGGTTTCACAGCGGGGGGCGTATTGAGCGCAGGTGTCGAGATGTCGCCAATCTGGCCGTTTTCGGGCTAAGAACTCTTGGTGAAGATCACTCGGGAAGGCATGCGTCGGCTTCAGGGCATCGCCGGGTTGGTGCTCGGTTTCGGTGCTGGCCAGGGGACAATGTTTCTGGCGCAGAGCTGGCTCGTAATCCAGGGTGAGCTAGCCTTTATCGGACAGGTTGGCCTGGGGTTAGCGGGCCTATCTCTCGCACAGTTAGTTGCTGATTTCGGTGGTACTTTCATCCTATCTCGTCAAGCCGCCCGCGGACGCGGCGATGGATATTTCGCCAGTGCCAATATCGTCCGAGTCATCGTAGGCCTGCTAGCTGCGGGGATTCTGCTTGCAGTCGCGCTCTATGCAGGGGGACCAATAGAGAAGGCAGTCATCGTCGGTGGTACGGCTGCCATCTGCTTTTGGTCCGTGAATCTCGTCGGCATGCTCGATGGGCTGGGGCGCTCTTCGATCTCTGGTCCTATCAGTGGACTCTCCTGGCTCTTCGCCTCGATCGGGCTATTTCTCCACGACGAATCTCGGCCAGTGGAAAGCGGGGTACTCATCGGTGCTCTGTTTTCGGTCGGTGCTGCATTCACTGTTTGTTGGCAGTACATCATCGCCTATCGATCTGGTCGGAGGGTGATCTCTGCCAGGCCGAATCTGGCGGAGATGCGTGAGTTCGCGAGGGAGGGGGGATACTATTCGCTGGCGAATGCTCCTGGTCAGTTCTATGGTCGGGGATTGATCCTGATCTCGACGATATTTCTTGGTGCCGACATCACAGGCGCGGTAGTGTACGCGCGGAACTTGGTGATGGTAGCGACGCAAGGAATCACCTTCATTCGCCGTGTCGAGTTCCCCGCGCTGGCTCGGCGGCTCTCTTGCGATACGCTCGATGTGCGGAGCATGTTACGATTACAGTGGTGGAGCATTTGTGGCTCGGTAGTCTATCTTGCATTCGTGTTGCTGGCACTCCCTTTCATACCTACTTTCGTCAGTGACAGCAGCGCTGACGCCATCCCCGTGGCTCTATTGTGCCTCAGTCTCCCGATTCCTATCTGGGCTTTGAGTTCATCGTTTCAGCAAGCATTTCTCGCAGTTGGGGATACTAGGATATATGCCTTGGTGGGTAATATCGGATTGGTTATAGCGACGAGTGTTATATTGGGAACGATAGGTGTCGTTGGTGTATATGCGTTGATGGCGGGCGAGCTCGTGACTTATATGTGTCAGGCAGGTATGTACTATTGGTGCTACCGCAAAATGCTTCCTGCCCGCGAGATTGGACCTAAGGTGGCCTGAATGGCTGGCACACCGTTAGAGTAGGCGCAGATGGTGCGATCATTGTTGGCCGATCGAGTGGCCTTTTACCTCCCGTTATTGAGTGGCGGTGGAGCCGAACGGGTAATGGTGGAGCTAGCGAATGGATTCGCAAAGCGGGGGGTGCAGATCGATCTGGTATTGGCGAAGGCTGAAGGGCCTTATCTGAAGGATGTTTCCGGTGCGGTAAGGCTAATCGATCTCGGATCGCGACAGTCTCCTATCGTTCCGCGCAGTTTGCCAGCATTGACGCGCTATCTTGCGAGAGAGAGGCCGCGGGTAATGCTTTCGGCGATGACGTATACTAGTGTTGTAGCGGTGCTGGCGCGCAAGCTGGCGGGTGTCAATACGCGGCTCTTCGTAGGGGAGCACAATGCGCTATCTATGACGGCGCGTCATTCCAGCCGCCGAAGTGAGAGGTGGAAGCCATTTTTCCTGCGGTGGAGTTATCCACGTCTCGATGGTGTGATAGCGGTGAGCCATGGGGTAGCAGAGGATCTGTCTCAGGTGTTGGGTTATCCACGTGAGCAGATCAGAGTGATTTACAATCCAGTTGTTACGCCTACGCTACTCGCCCGGGCAAGTGAGACGGTTGCGCATCCCTGGTTTCGGCCGGGGGAGCCGCCCGTCATCATTGGAGTTGGTCGGCTAACAAAACAGAAAGATTTCCCCAATCTGATACGCGCCTTTTCACTCCTCCGTGCACAGCGTAAAGTACGTTTGATGATACTCGGTGAGGGTGAGCTGCGGGGAGAATTGGAAGCAATGGTTGAGTCGCTGGCGCTCAATGATGATGTTTCGCTGCCAGGGTTCGTAGACAATCCGTTCGCGTATATGCGCAATGCGGCCGTATTCGCATTGTCATCGCGGTGGGAAGGGCTTCCGACCGTACTGATAGAGGCCATGGCTTGCGGGACGCCGGTAGTGAGTACCGACTGTCCATATGGGCCTGCGGAGATCCTAGAACATGGTCGCTGGGGGAGGCTCGTCCCCGTGAACGATCCCGCCGCGTTGGCTGCCGCGATCGGCGAAGCACTGGATGATCCCGATGTTGCTCGCGGCAGCGAGCGCGCCGGGGATTTCGTGGTTGATAGGGCAGTGCAGCAGTATCTCGCGGCCTTCGGCCTGGACACCTGATCCTGCGCGGGTAACAATCCGTTACAAACGACCGGATGAGTGCACGGCGCGTTCAACGATGCGGATGAATTTCTCTCTATTCTGATCCAGGGACCAATTCGTGCGAACCGTGAGGAGTGCCCGATCACAGATCTCGGCGACATGATCAGGGTTGGCGATTGCGGCTAGAACTCGTCGTGTAAGATTATCCGTATCGTACAAGTCCGCTAGGTAGCCTGTCTTCCCATCATCTATCTGATCGACCACGCCGGGAATGCGATATGCAAAAACCGGGGTTCCGGCGGCTTGCGCTTGAACCACGACCTGAGGGAATGACTCAGACCGGGATGGCAGCAGTAACGCGTCAATAGCCTTCAGGAACCGTACAGATTCCGTGGGATTGAGGAAGCCCAGGAACTCAACGTTGCAGTTCTCCGGGAGTTTGCTGGCCATACGGTGGAGCAGCTGCAGGTAGTGTTCCTGCGTCTTCAATAGATCGCCAGCTATCTTGTATGTGACCTTGGTATCCGGGATTGCCTGAGCGACTGCGGCGGCGATGCGAATGCCATCCTCAATCCCTTTTCGCGGCGATATATTGGAAAGCGACCCCAGAATTATCCTGTCGTCACCTTCGCGAAAGGGGTTGCGTCGGCGTTCGCGCATGTAGAGCTCTAACTTCACACCAGGCGCCATGATATCAGCATCGGAAAAAGAGTATCCGCTGCCACCTAGATAAAATCTCTTTACGCTCGGCGTCTGAAACACCACAGTTATCCGTGCGTGCCAGAGGCGGTAAAGTGCTGCAAACAACTTACGTGGCACGATCGTATCATTCACGATGACTATCCCCGGCAACTTCCGCAACTGCGGATGCGCGCAGAGAAAGGTGTTCAATATCCCATTCACTACGTAAGCACGAGTATCGAAGAGTAGATCATGGTCGACCAGGGCGCTGATGTATAGACGCGCAGTATGTACCGCCCAACGCAGATTGTGCGAGATCGCATCGAAGCGTGGCGCGCGAACCTGCATGAGCTTGGGGTTGATCACATACGAGATGCCCGCGCTACGCAGCTCCCGACAGAATGGGGTGTCTTCCGTCATCCCTCGTGGGAGGAGGAGTAATGGTCGATGCCCGGCGTCCCGCATGATCGCTGCTAAATTCTGCACCCGGCGGTGGGGGCCTGCCACGATCGGATCTGTCAATATATCCAGATATTGGACATTGTCCATGATGAATCATCTACGCAGCTAGAAACGGATAGACAAGCGACAATGGACGCATGAATCGGAGGTTCAGAACACGTAGGGCAGAGCGGTATCGAGTTCATTAAGCAGCGGCGCCGTGGCATCTTTCGGTGAGAGGACCGGCTCCTTTACCGGCCACTCGATTCCTATCTCGGGATCGTTCCAGCGGAGCGAGCGATCCGCCTCGGGCCGATAGTATTCGGTACACTTGTAAGAGAAGATTGCGAACTCGGAGGTGACGACGAAGCCGTGCGCGAACCCCTCCGGGATGTATAGCTGTCGGCCGTTCTCGGCGGAGAGATAGTAGCCGGCCCACTTGCCGAAGGTCGGCGAGCCCACCCTCAGGTCCACGGCCACGTCGAAGACTTCCCCTTCGAGCACCGTCACCAGCTTCCCCTGGGGGTGCGGGTTCTGGAAATGCAGCCCGCGGAGCACACCGCGAGAGGAGCGGGAGACATTGTCCTGTACGAAAGGTCCTGGGATCCCGGCCTGGCGGTAACGCTCCGCGCTCCAGCTCTCGAAGAAGAAGCCGCGGTGGTCGCGGAAGATACGCGGCTCGACCAGGAGCACGCCGGGGAGCTCGGTCTCGGTCACCTTCATGGCGTCCTCCTCCCCTGGGCGAGGCCGATCAGGTACTTACCGTACTGGTTGTTGCGCATCTCTTCGCCCAGCTCGAGGAGTCGTGCGGCGTCGATGAAGCCCATCCGGAACGCGATCTCCTCCGGGCACGCGATCTTGAGCCCCTGCCGTTTCTCGATCGTCTCGACGAAGCTCGATGCCTCGTGCAGGGAATCGTGCGTCCCGGTGTCGAGCCAAGCGAAGCCGCGGCCGAGGAGCTCCATGCGCAGCTGGCCGCGCCGCAGGTACTCGAGGTTGACGTCGGTGATCTCGTATTCGCCGCGCGCGGAGGGGCGGAGGGAGGCCGCGATGTCGACCACCTGATTGTCGTAGAAGTAGAGCCCCGTCACCGCCCAGTTGGACTTGGGCCGGGCCGGCTTCTCTTCCAGACTGAGCACTCTCCCGTCCTGATCGACCTCGGCCACACCGTAGCGCTCCGGGTCGACGACGTGGTATCCGAAGACCGTAGCCCCCGATTCCTGTGCCGCGGCGCGCTGCAGGAGTTCGGTGAGCCCGTGCCCGAAGAAGATGTTGTCGCCGAGGATGAGGGCGACGTGATCTTGGCCGACGAAATCGCGTCCGATCGTGAACGCCTGGGCGAGCCCTTCCGGCCTTGGTTGTTCCGCGTAATGGAGGGCGAGCCCCCAGCGCTCGCCGCTCCCGAGGAGCTGCCGGAAGCGCGGTAGGTCTTCTGGCGTAGAAATAACGAGGATCTCACGGATCCCGGCCAGCATCAGGGTGCTGAGCGGGTAGTAGATCATCGGCTTGTCGTAGACCGGGAGGAGCTGCTTGCTCACCACGCGTGTGAGCGGGTAGAGGCGTGTCCCGCTGCCGCCGGCCAGGATAATCCCTTTCATGCCATTCCTCCCGCCGGGACACCGGCTTGCCGTCCGAGACCCAGCCGTTCGCCACGGTAGGCGCCGGAGCGAACCCGCTCCCACCAGGTGCGGTTCTCGAGGTACCAGGCCACGGTCTTGCGGAGTCCGGTCTCGAAGGTCTCACGCGGCTGCCAGCCGAGTTCGCGCTTGATCTTGCTGGCGTCGATCGCGTAGCGCAGATCGTGGCCGGGGCGATCCTCGACGAACCGTATGAGCGACTCCCGTGGCCCGATGGTGGGATCGGGGACCAGCTCGTCCATGATCGAGCAGATCAGCCGCACGACGTCGATGTTACGGCGCTCGCTGTTCCCGCCGATGCAGTACGTCTCGCCGACCCGTCCCTTCTCGAGCACGGTGAGGATCGCTTCGGCGTGGTCTTCGACGAAGAGCCAATCCCGTACGTTCTCTCCCTTTCCGTAGACCGGTAACGGCTTCCCCTCGAGCGCGTTCAGGATCATGAGGGGGATGAGCTTCTCGGGGAACTGGTATGGCCCATAGTTGTTGGAGCAGTTGGTCGTGAGGACTGGCAGCCCGTAGGTATGGTGCCAGGCCCGCACGAGGTGATCACTGCTCGCCTTGCTCGCCGAGTAGGGGGAGTTGGGGGCGTACGGGGTCTGCTCGTTGAAGCGTCCCTCCGCGCCGAGCGAGCCAAAGACCTCGTCGGTCGAGACATGAAGGAAGCGGAACCGCTCCTTTTCTTCGGCGCCAAGACCGCTCCAGTAACGGCGTGCCTCCTCGAGGAGGGTGTAAGTTCCCACGACGTTGGTCCGGATGAACTCACCCGGCCCGTCGATCGAACGGTCGACGTGGCTCTCCGCGGCGAGGTGCAGGACCGCGTCGGGGCTGTAAGTGTCGAAGAGCCGGCGCACCTCGGCCGCGTCGCAGATATCGACCTGCTCGAAGCGGTAGTTCTTGGCGGTTGCAACTTCTGCAACCGAGTCCAGATTCCCGGCGTAGGTCAGCTTGTCGACGTTGACGACGTCGGCGCCCCGACCGACCAGCATGCGCACGACGGCGGAGCCGATGAACCCCGCGCCGCCCGTCACGAATACAGTCATATCGACTCCAATCCAGAATGGCGTTCCATACGATCCCAATAGCGCCGGTGCATGCTCAACTTGCGCCAGAGCGACCGGGGAAGCCGGTCGTACCGCTGGCCAAGCTTGTAACCTGCATACTTCCCAGCCGTTCGCGCAATGGCCGACGGAATGGCCCACGGTGCCCGCTTCGCGAGGTACCTCAGCTCAGACATCACGTATCGCACCCCCTCGCCTTCGGGCTGGCCGAACTCGTCGAGGATCCAGCGATGGTCACGGTGGAAGACCCCAAGGTCGAAGTAACGCTTGAACTCCTCGACCGGGGAGTAGTCGTGCGAATGACGCACGCAGGCATCGGCAACGTACGCGATGGCCCAACCGGCTTTCAGCATCCGCGCCGCGACGACCTGGTCCTCCGCGAGGATCAACCGCTCGGGGAAACCTCCGACACCGAAGAGCGCGGTGGTGCGGTAGGCGGCGAAGGAGTTGGAGGTGAACGCGGCCTTGATCCCGAGCCGGCGCGCGTCGTCCAGGGTCTTCAGCGCGGACTCCGCAGGGTAGTTGAAGAGCCGGGCATGGGCCTCGATCGGACCGGCCCCCTCGCGCGGGAGTTGGCGGCCGTAGGCCGTGCCGACGCGGGGATCGTCGAAGGCGGATACGATGCGCGCCAGCGACGTCGTCCCCTCCAGCACGGCATCCTGCGTGAGATAGACGATGATTTCCGAATCCTCTAGAATCCGGGCCGCGCGCTGACGCGTGCCGCCGTGGTCGAACTCTTCCTTGGAAATCTCGAGGAGCTGGAAACCATATTCAACGGCGACCTCCGTACTGCTATCGACCGAGCCCGAGTCGACTACGAGGGTCCTGAACTCGCACCCCGTTTGCCGGCTGAGCGCTTCGGCGCAGCGTCGCCAAACCTCACCGCCATTGAATACCGGTACTACTATAGAAACCGTGCTTCGTGTCATTATCGCGTTCGCCCCCTGGAGCACGGGGCGGTAAGCATACGAACGTCCCGCGACCGCTGGTGGTCGATGGTTCAGACAATTTCAGCGTGACTGTCCAGCTATGAGCCTCTCCCAGCCGAGGTCGGCAAAACATGGCCCCTGAGTAGCCTCACTAAATTTTATATCATTATGATCGCCGTTCCATTCCAACACGTGGACGCGGCCCATGCTGTCCACCGTGAGGTCCCAACCGACGCACCGCGCAAAGGGAGCCTTACAATGTAGTGATTTCACCGTTCGGATGCAGGTTTCGAAGTTGGGAACGGAGCGACCACTAAAAGGAATCGCGTTGTCAGGGTGAACCTCGGTTTCCAACCAATCCGTCGTATAGCCAACCTCGTAAAATGAACCTGTATCCAGATCCAACGGCACTCTGATGTGGCTTTTCGACTGGACGTGCGTTTCTCGGCCACGTCCAAATCGTAGGTATCCGGCTCTAATGGATACTTTACCGTCGTCTTCCAGAACAGATGTCAAGCGAATAGTAGCGACCGCGCTCGACGTAAACTCGGCGAAGATGTAGTGTTGCTCGATAAACTTTTGAAAGAGCCCATTTCCGAGCTGTTTAACTGTCGATATGTCGAAGGATTTCTGATCGAAGATTCGGATGCCCGAGCCTTGTTGTGAGTTGTCCGGTTTGAAAATAACCCGGTCATGATCACGAAAGAGTATCCGTTTCACTTCTTCGGTAGGGACGTGATCATAATTAGAGTCGAAGAAGACTCCGTTTACGTATGCGACCAAATCAGGGAATACGTCGGACCCGAAGATCGCAGAGTTCAAGGGTTTCAGATACGAAACCGATCCGTAGGGTCCTTTGAGCTTGGGTACGACGACCGCGCCGTAGTAGTTGTCGGGAATCCATCCCTCTTTGAACCCTCCCGAAATCAACGAGTAAACGTACAACCAGGGTGCGAAGTGCTTGTGCCCCAATACTTCGATAGCGTATTCATCACACGATTTCTTGTCACGCGCACTAAGTGACTTTCCGCTGCATCGGGCAATGGTGTCGCGGATCTTAGAGGCCTCGTTGACTTGTTTGTGATGATACCACCTGGACCGTGCCCTACTCAGGAGAACCTTTACTTGGTTCACTATAAAACTAGACATAGTGTGGCTCCTCGACTTGAAGTCACGGTCATGCCGATGAAACGATCATCTGCCAGCGGTGGACATAGATATGCGTAATCATGCGTACTGCGGATCACCGGAAGGTACATCGCTGTCTCGGTGGTGATCCATACGAAATCTGATGCGCTGAACAAGAGAGAATGCGCTGAATATCATCATGAAGGGCCAGAGCGATGCTCCGACATTGAATATCGAGCCCCGCATGAAGAGGTACATCCACCAGATCAAGAACGGGAGCCAGATCGCGGATTGCCATCTTGGCGCATGGATGGCTCGCATACACGCCCGCAACCATACGTAGGCGCAAATTGCAACTAGCGGAAAGGACCACCAGAGGCCAAACTGCATAATGAAATCGCCGTATCCAGTAGTGAGGATCTCCGCCTTGGTCCACTGCCATTGATTGGGTGACAGGGTAGCCGTCAGGAAAGAAGATGCCCCAAGCGGCTTGAATGTAAATATGGAACGAGGCATCGGAAACATTGCTAGCCCCAAGAAACTTTCAAAGGGCGGCCGACCTAGGAGGTCCAGATTGGACGAGATTACGGTAATCGCTTCCGCCATGGCGACTTCCGCAGAGTTGAAGAATAGCGCCCCGAACCCGCCCCGGAACTCCACAAACTCGGCGAAGCTACGAAACTTCCAGCTTTCTCTAAGGAGATAGCGCGCTAGTGCCAGGAGGTAACCTAACACGGGAATAACGACAAGATAGAGCTGGGCAGGTATCCGTCGTCCATTGAGTACCAGGCCGATGGCATATATGAAGCCTACGAGAATAACTATTCCTCGTGAGCCGGTGGTAGCAAGGATGAGGACCGTACATAATGTGGCCAGAATAGAAATGGGCCGGGTCGGGCAGCGAAAGGCGAGAAATATCGCCAGACCGGGGCAAAGCAGAGTATAGGCAACATGCAGTAGCACGTTGGATTGAAAGAACATCTGCCGATTGAGTTTTCCAGATAGGATATCCGCGAGACTCTTCAGCATGATGAATGCGGCCATCAAGCCAATAACGACGATGACCGCAAATAATAGAGCAGAAACAACGCGTCCTCGCGTGAGGTCATCCACACGCGGTTTCCGTTCGTAGAAAAGTGGCGTGGTTAGCTGAGCTGCTATGAATCCCGCTCCTACTGCCAGGAATATCACAGTGTAATGTACATACCCGAGCAATATGTCCACTGAACTTACCGGTACCGCCCGCTCAAAAATATTTATCGTCCCGCGCTCGTGTAGCACCGCGAAGTTGATGTTAAAGAAGAGCGAAAAGACTACGAAGATAATTAGCGGGTTGACCGCGGAGCCTCGCAACGGGCCGTACTTCGGCGACCACGCCATGACGGTGAGGCCGGCGAGAGCAACGAGGTTGAAGAGCCAGAGAGCGGTGAACATCGCAGCGGACGAGGCGGCGGACGCCGGACTCGGTTATTTCCCGACGGGGACGATTACCCGGCGGACTGCCGTACGCCAGAGTGTCTGTAGCTCGCGGTACCGCTCGGGGTCGTTGGCGCGCTGACTGTCCATGAACGCTTTGAGCGCCGCGATCGTGAGCGCGATTGCACCGCCGAAGACGCCACCGGCAAAGAGGACGAAGAGCAGGCGCGTGGCCGGGCGTGCCGAGCCTTCCGGCGTCTCGACGATCGAGATCGACGCGGTGTTGCGCACCTCATCCACTCGTGCCTGGTCGTACGCCTGGACGAGACTGGTGTAGACCTGCTGCCGGAGATCGACGTTACGCTGCAACCGAGCGGCCTCGGCCATCAGGGCGGGGGAGCTGTTGTAGGCGCGGTTCTCTATCATGAACGACTTCAGCGCCTCTTCCGCTTCATAGAGCTCGTGCAACGCATCCCGGACGCGAGCCTCGAAGAACTCCCTCTCGTCGGCCGCCATCTTCTTGCGCCGTTCGACGTTGTAGGCGTTGGCGATATCCAGGAGCCGGCGATTGATCTGTTCGGCTAGCGCAGGGTTTTTGTCGGTGACCTTGACGGTAACGGTCCCCGCGAAGAGGTCGGTGCTGACAGCCACGTTCTTGCGGAGACGACGGATCGCGGCCTTTATGCGGCGTTCCTCGGTCTTCCCCTTGGTGGGGATCAGGTCCAGCAGTGTCCCTCGTACCGTGTCCGGCGCCTCCGGCGACCCCTCGACCAGGGTGTACTCGGAGAGTACGACCTCGCGCAGCACGTCACCGGACTTGAGCAGGACGCCATAGAAATCTACCGACTCCGTCGGTCTGGTCCCGAATGACATCCCGAACTGTGCGGCGAGCCCCGCGAAACGGGAGATATTGGCGGTGCTGGTAGCCAGCGCGAACGAGGACTGCGCGGAATAAGGCCGACCGCCCAGGAGGAAGAGAGCAGCGAAGACGATCGCTGTCCCCATGGGGAGGAAGACGATCAGCCTGATATGCCTCAGCACGAAGGCGAGGATATCGGAGAAGTGCAGCACACCGGTGGTGGCCGATGCCGGTGGTGCCGGCGGAGTCTCTACAGTGGGGTGCATGATACGTTCAGCCAGCCGTTCTTGATCGTTCGGAGCGGAGAGACGGCCGGAGGCCGGCCGTGCCCCGCGTGCATCTTCGGGTGCCCGGAAAAGGTGAGGACGACGTCGTCGCCCATGACTCAACGGGTCAGTATGATCGCCGCGAGCGTCCCCAGCGTCCCCGTGATCTGCGCGATACTGGTGAAGATCGAACTCCAGTCGGTGCGGTCTTCCGGATTTATTGCCGGCACGATCACGGTGCTCCCCGGCTCCGGCGAGGGGGAAGAGCGGAAGAGGACCATGGTACGAGAGACGACCTTCGCCGAGCCGTTGGCATAGCGCACGCTGACCCGGCTCTTGTCCGCATTACGCGTATAACCGCCAGCGTTAGCGATGTAGTAGTCCAGCCCCGCGCCGGGCTTGTACTGCACGCTCACCGGGCTATTCACCTCGCCGATGACCCTGACGACCGGGTTGTACTCGGGGATGTGGAGCGAGTCCCCCGGCATGAGGGTGAGATCACCCCGGCCGCCGGGCTTGTTGAGGACCTTGGCGAGCTCGATGTCGATCGAGCCGGCATCGTAGCGCTTGCGGTGCAGGGTGGCTCCCTCCGGGAACCCGGTCGGTAGGAGCCCACCCGCCCGCGCGACGAGCTCGCTGAGCCGCTCATCCTTGGTCAGCAAGGCGTACGTCCCCGGGAAGCGGACCTCGCCCGTGATCTTGACCATCCGCTGCAGCTCGAACTCGGGCTGCTTCAGGATCGTGATGTGGTCGAATGGCTCGAGCTCGAACTCGGGTGCGGTCCTGGCCGGGATCGACAGCCCCGGGAGGAGTCGATAGGTCGACGAGTCGCCCTCGAAGATGTAGCTCGAGTCGAGGGGTACGCGGAGCCGGGATGCGAGCCGGCCGTCCGTACGGTCGTGGGGGAGGCGAGCCACCTCGGCGGAATCGAGGAAGGCGCCGTCCTTCAGCCCGCGCGCCATCAGGATGAGGTCACGCAGGGTCATCCCTTCGCGGAAGGGGTACGTCCCCGGTTCGTTGACCATCCCGGCGATCGTCACGTGGCGGTCGGCCCGGAACTCCTCGCGGCCGTAGATCGTCACGATGTCGTAGTCCTGGAGGGCGACGTCGTTCGGGAACGGCTCCTCGGCCGAGGCGGGGAGCTGGACGACGTGGACCAGGTACCGCGTCGAGTCCGCGGGGTTGAGCCGCTCGATGTGCGCGCGGCCGGAGTAGGTGGCGGGACGGAACCCGCCGGCCCGGCGGATCAGCTGGCTCAGCGTGAGGTCCGGGGTCCACCCGTAGGTGCCGGGGGAGTATACGTTCCCCTTGAGCTCGACGACGGCGCGGCGGGCGCCGGGGAGACCGAAGACGGTCACCACGTCCCCCGGTTCGATCGCGAAGGGGACGGCCTTCTGGCTCCCAGCGAGGGGGACGTCGACCACGATACGGCTCGGGTCGTCGGGGCGGCGCTGGTCAGGCGGCGCGATCCGCGAGATCGAGACGCGGTCGAGCGCGGCGGTCGGCTTGAAGCCGCCGGCAGCCTCGATCAGGTCCGAGAGGGTCTCGCCGGGCTTGAGCTCGTAAACCCCCGGACGGATGACCTCACCCTTGATCTTGGCGCGCGTCCCGTGCACCGGAACGAAGACCACATCACCCTGTTCGAGGATGATGTCGTTGCCGGTATCGCCGCGTAGGAGGTAGTCGTAGAGGTCGAAGGTGGCAAGGATCTTGCCTTGCCGGCGGACCTCGATACGCCGGAAGTTGCCGCGTTCGGTGGGTCCGCCTGCGGCGTAGAGGGCGTTGAGGACCGTCGCGACCGAAGCGAGCTGATACGCCCCCGGCCGCGCGACCTCACCTATGACCGAAACTTGATTCGTGCGGACCCGGGCCACCGAGAGGTCGAAACGGGTCGTAGCGTCGGCGCCCCCCCTGATCCCGGAGTAGACCCGGCCGAGCCGATCACGCAAGACGCTCCGGAACTGGTCCAGGGTGAGCGTGTTCACGAAGAGCTGGCCGACCTGCGGGATCACAACGAACCCCTCGCGGGTGACCTCGAGGGTGTGGACCGCCTCGACATCGCCGGTCAGGACGAGGACGAGGACGTCGCCCGGCCCGAGCTTGTAGCTACCGGGGACGGGGCCCGTAAGGAGTGGCTGGAACTGCGAAGTCGGCCGATGGAAGACGTCGAGCCCGAAGAGAACGTCGGGGTCTGGTTGCTCTGGAGGGGGAGGAGGTACGTACTTCTCAAGGCCATCGGGCACGACGGCAGGCGCGTTCAGGACACTTAGACTCTCGGTGAGGTCGGGTGTGAGCGGAGGCGACCCGGAGATTGGGCCACTACCCATGTAAGCATCGAGCAGGTTCGGGGGGTAACCCGCCTCACGCAGCCGCGCCCTGATCTGGTCCGGGGTTAGACCGGAAGCCTGGATTCGCTGGCGTATCAACTCCGGCGACACACCGCCGAGCCCTACCTGGGCCTGTGTGGGCGTCGCGAATGCTAGCAGCAAGACGCACGGGACGATCGCCAACATCGAGCGCATGCCGGCGGAGAGACAAGACCGCGTCATCTGGTAATCCGTTGCGGAAGGTGTACACCGGAAAAACGAAGAGGCGGCGAGTGGACGGGCGGTGCCACGTCGCACACAGAAACGGCGCAGCCCCTGGGGACTCGGGCGCGCGCAGATGCCTCAACCATTGGGTAGTATGCGCGCGCGAACCGGCATAGTCAAGTAGCGGAGTTCTATGATACCCGTTACTTTGCGCGGATTGCCAGCCATGTGGTAGATTTTCGCCCATCCCGCTGCGGAAGGGTTGAAAGACCGACCACCGGTTCCGACGAGGTCGAGTCGAACAACGTGTATTACCTCTCCTGGTAACCAGACAGTTCGTTGGCCGGGAGGGCGCGGAGCACAACGTCCAAGCACAGGAGATGTGACGAAGATGCGCGTACTCATCACCGGGGCCGCGGGGTTCCTCGGCTCCCATCTCTGCGATCGTTTTCTCGCCGATGGCCACGAGGTGGTCGGGATGGACAACTTCCTGACAGGGTCGCCGGACAACATCGCGCATCTCCTGGGCAACCCCCGGTTCCGCTTCATCGAGCACGATGTCACGAACTTCATCTACGTGGATGGCCCGCTCGACGGGGTGTTGCACTTCGCGAGCCCGGCCAGCCCGGTGGATTACCTGGAGCTGCCGATCCAGACGTTGAAGGTAGGGAGTCTGGGGACGCACAAGACGTTGGGGCTGGCTAAGGCGAAGGGTGCGCGCTACGTCCTGGCGTCGACCTCGGAGGTCTACGGCGACCCGCAGGTCCACCCGCAGCCGGAGAGCTATTGGGGGCACGTCAACCCGGTCGGCCCGCGCGGGGTCTACGACGAGGCGAAGCGCTTCGCCGAGGCGATGACGATGGCTTACCACCGCTATCACGGGGTCGACACCCGCATCGTCCGGATCTTCAACACCTACGGCCCGCGGATGCGCCCCAACGATGGGCGGGTGGTCTCCAACTTCATCGTGCAGGCGCTCCGGGGCGACCCGATCACCCTCTACGGCGATGGTTCGCAGACGAGGTCGTTCTGCTACGTGAGCGACGAGGTGGAGGGGATCTACCGGCTCTTCCTCTCCGATCGTACCGAGCCGACGAACATCGGGAATCCGAACGAGTTCACGATCCGCGAGCTGGCCGAGCGGGTGCTCGAGTTGACCGGCAGTAGATCGCCGCTGGAGTTCCGGCCTCTCCCCGTCGACGACCCCAAGGTCCGGCGCCCGGACATCACTATCGCGCGCGAGGTGTTGGGGTGGGAACCGACGGTCGACCTGGATGAGGGGCTGCGGCGCACGATCCCGTATTTCCGCCGGCTCGTCGAAGAGCAGGGGGCGATGGCCCGCTCGCTCTGACACCCGGCGGGGTGGAATCTCGTTCCGATCCGCGGCTGCCGGCTCTCCTTGCCATCTCATCGGTGGTAGTGATGGGTGCGGTAGCGGCGCGGTTGCACATAGACTCGGTCCTCAGGTCGTTCTCCACCGACAACGCGGGTTGGGAAACCATGACTCTGCGCAAACACTGGGTCGTACTGCTTCTGGCGGCGGTCGCCGGGTGCATGCAGGAAGATGGGCCGGTCGGACTGGGACAGAAGGGTGACGAGAGGACGTCGTCTGGGGTGCCGGCGCTGGCGTGCCGCGCCGACCTCGGCGAGCTCCGACTCGACTGTGTCGCGCCGGGGGCAGCCGCCGGGGGAGGGGGCTCGGGCGCGCTCATCGGTGGGCAGGGGGTCTACGTCATCCTCGAGTCGGAGAACGTATCCTACGACGAAGAGACGAAGGTCTTCAGCGCGGAGGTCGCGATCCGCAACCTCCTCACGCAGACGCTCGGGACGGCGGACGGGGTGAACGCCGACCCGGACGGGATCCGGATCTTCTTCGTGAACCCGCCGTTGGTGACGGCGGGGAGCGGGACGGTCGCGGTGCGGAGCGCGGACGGAACGGGGGAGTTCACCGGTGCCGGCCAGCCGTACTACCAGTACGACGTGATGCTGGCGCCGTGGGAGACGTCATCGCCGCGGACCTGGGAGTGGGACGTCCCCGAGACGGTGGAGGCGTTCACCTTCCTGGTCGGGGTGAGCGCGCGGGTGGCCGACGAGGACGCCGTCGTCCCCGGGTTGACGCTGGTGCCGCAGAGCGTGGCCGCGGGGCAGTCGCACAGCTGCGCCCTCACCCCGACCGGGGAGGCGTACTGCTGGGGCTCGAACGCGAACGGCCAGCTCGGTGATGGGACGACGACCGACCGTTCGCGGCCGGTCCGGGTGAACATCGAGCTCCGTTTCGTGGCACTGGCCGCGGGGTTCCAGCACACCTGCGGGTTGACGGCCGAGGGGGCGGCGTACTGCTGGGGGGCCGGGGGACAGGGTCGGCTCGGGAACGGGACCGATTCCCGGCAGACGACCCCGGTCCCGGTCTTGGGGGGGCACCGCTTCGTCACGATCAGTGCCTCGAGCAGCAACACCTGCGCGGTCGCGATCGATGGGACCGGGTACTGCTGGGGGTACGGTCTGACCGGCCGCAACGGCGATGGCACCTTCCAGCACCGGATGACCCCGGTCGAGGTGCAGGGTGGGCACAAGTTCCGGACTATCAGCGCGGCGCACTACCATACCTGCGGCGTGACGACGTCGGGGCAGGCGTACTGCTGGGGTGACAACGCCTACGCCCGCCGCGGGGATGGGACGGTCGGCGGGGCCCAGATCGCGACCCCGGTCCCGGTGGCCGGGGGGCTCGAGTTCGTCACGGTCGCGGGCGGCGAGTACCACAGCTGTGCCCTGACCGCGTCCGGCGCGGCGTACTGCTGGGGGATCAATGGGGCGTACGGCCGGATCGGGAACGGCTCCACCAACGACACGGTCCGCCAGCCGACGGCGGTCGCGGGGGGGCAGAGCTTCGTGGCGATCGGGGCGGGGGAGTACCATACCTGCGCGCTGGCCACGACGGGCGAGGTTTATTGCTGGGGGCGTGACAACGACGGCCAGGCGGGGAACGGCGCCACGACGGGGAACGTGCTCACGCCGAAGCCGGTCGCGGGGGGGCGTACCTTCGCGGCGCTCGCGGTCGGGTTGAACCACGCCTGCGCGATCACCGCCGAAGGCGAGGTCTACTGCTGGGGGCAGGGTACCTCGGGGCAGATCGGGGATGGCTCGACGGGGGCGAATCAGCCGACCTTCGTGGAGCTGGTCGAGCGGCCGTCGGGGCCGGGCGGGGTGGCGGAGCAGTACGGGAGCTACACCCTCGAGAGGTATTACGACCCGGACCGCACGTTAGTCAAAGACGGGGCGGGGAACTGGCTGGCGACCTACACCCGCGGGAGCTACACGGTGCTGCTCCGCGGGCCGTCGCGGACCTACGTCGAGGGTGGGCGTACGCTCGTGAGCGATGAATGGGTCCGCGTCCTCCCGACGACCTTCTATGGGACGGTGGACACGTTGGAGCTCGCGGCGATGCTGCAGGACACCACGCCGGACATCATCGCGCTCTCGATGCAGTACATAGCCGGCGCGCCGCCGATCTACGACGGGACGGGTCGCCAGATCGCGGGTGATGCCGGATACGGGGATGGGATCGGCGCGGATTTCAACGACTACCTCGGGATCAAGTGGACGTATCCGAGCGGAACGACGAGCTCGGCGGACGCGAAGTTCTTCCGCAAGCTGGACTGCTCGGGGTTCGTGCGGATGGTCTTCGGGTACCGGGGCACGCCGCACAAGGTTCCGCTCTCGCTCACGGTGAAGTACACGACGCTCCCGCGCACATCGTACAACCAGTACGATTACGGGACCGGGGTGATCCTGATCCGCAACCGCGAGGCGCAGGTCCCGGCCAATGAGCTATCGGTGCTGCAGCCCGGGGACCTGTTGTTCTTCGACTCGTCCAGCTCGCGCAACACGCCGAACGGGATCAACCACGTGGGGATCTACCTCGGTCGCGATACGGCGGGGCGGATGCGCTTCATCTCGAGCCTGCCGTCGGCGGATGGCCCGGTCTTCGGGAGGTCGAGCGGCAACGACTTCGTGATCGACGGGACCGGGTTCTGGGCGCGGGCGCTGCGGGGGGCGCGGAGGTTGTAGGGGTAGGGGAGCGCGGTGAGCTACAGCCGGCGTGGACTAATACCAGATACGGTTGTTTCGTGCCTGGAGCGTAGGTACGGGATTCGGGATTCGGCATTCGGGATTCAGGGTGATGCTGTGCTGGAACGATGTCTGAATAGCCGAACTTGGTATAAGGCTGGCAGCGCTGCGGCGGGGGGGATCGCTTCCGCGAGCGAGAGAAACTCGCTCCCCCGCCGCCGCCTACCGCCTCCGGCCCTTCATCCGCCACCCTCGGCCCACCCCGGCTCAGACAATCTCTCGCTCGCTCCAGCGATCCACCCGTGCGCCTCCGCTCCGGGTCAGGGAGAGATCGAGGACCGCGTCGTCAGACGCTGACCGCACCCGCCTTCAGCTCCGCCTCGAGCCATTCGACGAAGCGGGGGATCCCTTCTTCGACCGGGGTAGTCGGCCGATAACCGAGGAGTTCCCGGGCGCGGGTGACGTCGGCGAAGGTGCGCTGCACGTCTCCCGGCTGGAGGGGGAGGCGCTGCAAGACCGGCTCCACCCCGAGCGCCTTGCCTAGCAGCGTCACGAGCCGGCTGAGCGAGGTGGTGCGGCTCTCGCCGAGGTTGATGATGTGGAACTCGGGGGAGACGCGGGCGGTCCGGTCGACCGCGGCGAGGACGCCCTGGATGATGTCGTCTATCCAGGTGTAGTCCCGTTCGGTGGAGCCGTCGCCGAAGAAGGGGATCGGTTCGCCGCGGAGCATGAGGGTGGCGAACTTGCGGATGGCGAGGTCGGGGCGCTGGCGCGGGCCGTAGACGGTGAAGAAGCGCAGCGCTATGACGCTCATCCCGAAGAGGTGGTGGTAGGTGTGGCAGAGGAGCTCCCCCCCGCGCTTGGTGGCGGCGTAGGGGGAGATCGGGTGCTCGACCGGGTCGTCTTCGGCGAAGGGGACCTTGGGGTTGTTCCCGTAGACGGACGAGGACGAGGCGAAGATGAAGCGCCGGACCTCGCGGCGCCGGGCGAGCTCTAGGATCGACTGGGTCCCGGTGAGGTTAGCGCGGGCGTAGCCGAGGGGGTCGGCGATCGAGGGGCGCACCCCTGCCTTGGCGGCGAGGTGGATGACGACGTCGAGGGCCTCGGTGCCGAGCGCGTCTTCGACCGCGGCGAGGTCGGCACAGTCGGCCTCGATCAGGGTGAAGTTCGGGTCCCGGAGGGCGCGCTCCAGGTTGTGGCGCTTCTCCGCCGGCGAGTAGAACGGGTCGAAGTTGTCGAGTCCGACGACCCGTTCGCCGCGGGCGAGGAGGTGTTCGACGAGGTGACTACCGATGAAGCCGGCGGCACCGGTGACCAAAATACCCATGCTGGTGCTCCCCTGGAGGAGGTCCGGCGGCCATTCCAGCGCCGCGTGCCGGAGCTCCGTTCACACTGATCCGATGGTCATGGTTCCTGGTTCCGCAACGGGAGAACGAACCAACCGAACCCTCGTGCGGTAGAATCTGGCAGTTTGCCGCCAATCGCGAAAGACTGGCCCGGTACGGGCCCGGACGATCGGCGGGAACTGGAGGTTGGGGTGCCAGACTTGCGCCGGGCGCCCGAACGCTCTCTATTTCGCGGCTGCCCGAGCGGCCGTGGACGTTGCTCGGACCCGGATGCATCGGGTCTAACGTTGGTGAGGCCGCTTCCAGCCACCGCGGAGATGTAGATGCAGACCACTCGCGTTGAGAAGCCCTGGGGCTACGAATTGATCTGGGCCAGGACGGACCGCTATGTCGGGAAGATCCTGTTCATACGCGCGGGGCATGCACTGAGCCTGCAGTACCACGAGCGGAAGGACGAGACGATCCACCTCCGGCGGGGCGAGATACGGTTCATGGCAGGCCCGAGTGTCGCGGAGCTGCGTGAGATACCGTTCCCCCCCGGAACCAGCTACCGCATCACCCCCGGGACGATCCACCGGATGGAGGCGATCACGGACTGCGAGCTCCTGGAGGTTTCGACCCCGGAGATCGAGGATGTGGTCCGCCTCGAGGACCGCTATGGCCGCGCCACGGTGGCGGGTGGTTGAGGCCGGCGTTATCTTGAAGGGTTATGGCTGAACACGGGGAACGCACCAGCGCGGTGGGGAGCTCGAGAGCGTGGCGGCGGGGCGCCGGGGTCGCGCAGGCGACGACGTCGTCTGCGGCCGGCCAGGCGTCTGCAGCCGTCGCGGCGTCCATGGCTGCGCCGGTAGGGTCGCTCCGGCGCGCGGGGTGGCTGCGGGTGGCGTGGCGGGTGGCGTGCGTCGTCGTCCTGCCGGCGCTGTTGGCGTGTGACGAGCAGGAGCCGGCGGTGGCGCGCGGGGACCGGCTCTGGGCGGATTCGAGCTACGAGAACGCGCTGGCGGAGTATCGGTTGGCGTTGCTGCAGGGGTCGCGCGACGATGCGGCGTACCTGCGGGTGGCGCATGCGTACGCGCAGCTTGGGAAGCTCGAGGAGGCGGTGGAGTCGTACCGCACGGTATTGGACCGTTCGCCGGAGCTGGCCGACCAAGCGGTCTTCGACTACCTGGCGCTGGCGCGGCGGGCGTTGGCGCGGGGCGACCGGCACGGGGTTGCGCGGGGGGTAGAGGCCGCGCTCGCGCTGCAGCCGGCGCTCCCGCTCGGTGAGTTCGCGCCCGTGCTGGCGCGTTATTACAGCGAAGTCGGCGATCCCGAGCGGGCGTTGCTCTTCTATCAGCGCGCGTTGACCACCGCCGCTCCGGAGGCGGTCCCCGGGATCTTCTTCCAGCTGGGCTCGGTGCACGCCGGGCGGGGCAACTGCCGCGAGGCGCTGGGGTTCTTCGCGGCCGCGCGGGACCGGGCGGTGGACAAGGCGCGGGCGGACGAGGCGAAGTGGCGGATGGGGGAGTGCGCCTTCGAGCTGGCGCGCCGGGCGCGGCAGGAGGGCCAGATCACGGAGGCGCTGGCGCAGCTGGAGCTCGTGCTGGAGCTCGGTACCCCGGCGAACCTGCTCGACCAGGCGTGGTTCGAGCGAGGCGAGGTCTTGTTCGCGCTGGGCCGTTTCGAGCAGGCGCTCGAGTCGTACCGGCGGGTGCTGGAGCTGAACCGGTCGCGGGGCGGGGCGCTGGTGGACCGGGCGCGGGAGAGGATCGACCAGATCCGGTTCGGGACCTGACGTAGGCGGGGCTGGCCCGTACCGCCATGGATGTGCGCGTTGGCTCGCACGAACTTTGAAACTAGGTGCCGCGTGGCAGGGTAGGAGAGTCGGTCGTCAACCGTGAAGAGTGGATCTGGATGTATTCGATGATGCGACGAGGGAAGTTTCTGGCCGGCGCGGTACTGGTGCTGATCTTCGGCGCCTGCGCGGCGAAGGAGCCGCAGCTCTACCAGCTTCCGTCGGACCAGCTCTACGAGATGGCGATGCAGAAGCTGGAGGCGCAGAAGTGGTCGGACGCGATTCGGATACTGGAACACTTCACCGGCCGCTTCCCTGGTGACCCGCGCATCGAGGAGGCCCGTTTCCGGTTGGGGCTGGCGTATTTCGAGAAGAAGGAGTACATCGTCGCGGCCGCGGAGATGGTGCGGCTGGCGTCCGACTATCCGAACGGCCGGTACGCCGGCGAGGCGCGGCTGAAGACCTGCGAGTCGTACTATCGGCTCTCGCCGAAGCCGCAGCTCGACCAGGAATACACGCAGGCCGCGATCCAGCACTGCGAGGCGCTGATCACGAGTTTCCCGCGGAGCGAGTACACTCCGCGGGCGGAGGAGATCATCCGTGAGCTGCGCAACAAGCTGGCGGAGAAGGCCTACCTCAACGGGGAGTACTATTACAAGCGCAAGGCGTACGATTCGGCGATCCTCTACTACGAGGCGCTGTTGCGCGAATACGAGCACTCCCCCGCCGCGCCGAAGGCGCTGTTGCGGCTGGTGCAGATCTACCAGCGGCTGCGCTACGCCGAGGAGATGTCGGCGGCACGGGACCTCCTGCTGACGAACTTCCCCGACTCGCCGCAGGCGCGGGAGGCGCGGGAGCTGAAGATCCCGGAGCGTGGTTGAGGGGTGACGAGACAGGGTGGCGGGGACGCGACGTCCGCGGGTGGTGAGATCAAGCTCGGTATCTTCGGGGGGACCTTCGACCCCCCGCATATCGGGCACCTGATCGTGGCGCAGGATGCCTGGGCGGCGTTGGGGCTGGATCGAGTCATCTTCGTTCCAGCCGCCTCGCCTCCGCACAAGGTGAGGAGCGGGATCACACCGCCGGCGCTACGGCTGGAGATGCTGAAGGCGGCCGTGGCCGGCGACCCCAGGTTCGAGGTGGATGACCTGGAGCTGCGCCGCGCCGGTCCGTCGTACACGGTCGATACGTTGCGGGAGCTGCGGGCGCGGTATCCCGCGGCGTCGCTATTTTTTTTGTTGGGCTCGGACCAGTTCCGCGAGCTGCGCAGCTGGCGCGAGCCGGACGAGATAGCGAGACTCGCGCGCCTGGTGGTGCTCTCCCGGGGTGGTGCGGAGAGTGAAGGCCCGTCCGAGTTCCCGCACCTGCGCCTACGGGTCACCCGGATCGATCTTTCCGCGACCGAGATCCGGGCGCGGGTGGCGGCAGGGGAGCCGATAAGGTATTTGGTGCCGGATGGGGTGGCGGAAATAGTAAGTAGGGCAAAGTTGTATAGGGGGTAGGGGGCTTGGGGTCAGGGGTCTGGGGCTAGGCATTCGGGGGTTGGGGGTCGGGATTCGGGGGGGATGTAGGGATTCGGTATTGGGGGATTGGGGTTCGGGAATTCGGGGCGAGGGAGCGTGCCCGTCGTTAGGGATCGCCCGGTAGTGCCCTGACCCCTGGATCCTGACCCCCAACCCCGGACCCCCAAACCCCAACCTCCGAATCCCGAATCCGGATCCCGCTCCCCGAACCCGGGTACTTGTAGCACTATTAGATTCACGTTTGCGACAGACGATTCGATGCTCAAGAGACTCTTTACCGGCATATTCGGGACCCGACACGACCGCGAAGCTAAGCGGCTGTTGCCGTTGGTGGCCGAGATCAACGAGATAGCGGAAGGTCTGCGGTCGCTCTCGGACGAGGAGCTGCGGGGGCAGACCGAGAAGCTGCGCGGGATCGTGCGGGAGCGGACCGGTGAGTTGGAGGCCCGTCTGGCGGAGCTGCGCGAGCAGAAGAAGCGGACGGAGGACTCGTCGGAGCGTGAGTCTCTGGCCGTCGAGATGCGCGAGGTCGAGGAGGAGCTCAAGGCTGAGCTGGAGGACGTGCTCGAGGAGATCCTCCCGGAGGCCTACGCGACGGTGAAGGAGGTCTGTCGCCGGCTGGTGGGGACGGAGGTCGTCGTCACCGGGCAGAAGCTGGTCTGGGACATGGTCCCCTACGATGTGCAGCTGATCGGCGCGATCAATCTGCACCGGGGTAAGGTCGCGGAGATGGCGACGGGTGAGGGTAAGACCCTCGTGGCGACGATGCCCCTCTACCTGAACGCGCTGGCCGGCCGTGGCGTGCATCTGGTCACGGTCAACTCGTATCTGGCGCAGCGCGACAGCGAGTGGATGGGCGCCATCTACAACTTCCTCGGGATGACGGTCGACTGCATCGACCTGCACGAGCCGGGGAGCCCGGAGCGGCGGCGGGCGTACCACGCCGACATCACTTACGGCACGAACAACGAGTTCGGCTTCGACTATCTCCGTGACAACATGGTGCACTCGCTGGAGCAGCGGGTGCAGCGTGGTCACGCGTATGCGATCATCGACGAGGTCGACTCGATCCTGATCGACGAGGCGCGTACGCCGCTCATCATCAGCGGTCCGGTCGCGCAGGAGCAGTCGGATGTCTATCGCGTGCACAACGCGGCGGTCGCGGAGCTGTACCGCAAGCAGACTCGGCTGGTGAACGAGCTGATCGCTTCGGCGGAGCGTGACCTGGCGGAGGGCAACGTACAAGGGGCGGGCGAGAAGCTGCTCGCGGCGAAGCGCGGCGCGCCGAAGAACAAGCGGCTCCTCAAGCTCTTCGCGGAGGATCCCGGGCTGCAGAAGCTGGTGGCGCAGACCGAGGCGTTCTTCATGCGGGACAAGCGTCTGCACGAAGTGGACGAGCTCCTCCTCTTCGCGATGGACGAGAAGGGGCACAACGTCCACCTCTCGGACCAGGGTCTCGACGCTCTCTCGCCGGGTGATCCGGACGCCTTCGTCGTCCCGGATCTCTCGGAGGCGGTCGCGGCGATCGAGCGCGACCCCGACCTCTCGATCGATGAGAAGCGTGCCCGGATCCGTGCGCTCGAGCACGAGTATGCCGAGAAGAGTCAGAAGATCCACGCGATCCATCAGCTGCTGAAGGCGTACACCCTCTTCAACCGCGACGAGCAGTACATCATCGAGGATGGGCAGGTCGTCATCGTCGACGAGTTCACGGGCCGCAAGATGCCCGGCCGTCGGTGGTCGGATGGGCTGCACCAGGCGGTGGAGGCCAAGGAGGGGGTCAGGGTCCAGGGCGAGACGCAGACGCTCGCCACGATCACGATCCAGAACTACTTCCGGATGTACGACAAGCTGGCCGGCATGACCGGTACGGCGGAGACGGAAGAGGGGGAGTTCCACCAGATCTACGGGCTCGACGTCGCGGTCATCCCGACGAACCGGCCGGTCCAGCGCGAAGACCGTCACGACCTGGTCTTCCGCACGAAGCGCGAGAAGTACAACGCGATCCTCGACGAGATCGAGCGGCTGCACCGGATGCAGCTCCCGGTCCTGGTCGGTACGGTCTCGGTCGACGTATCGGAGACCCTCTCGCGGATGCTGAAGCGCCGCGGGATCCCGCACAGCGTCTTGAACGCGAAGTACCACAAGCAGGAAGCCGAGATCGTGGCGAGCGCCGGTCAGCCGGGCGCGGTCACGATCGCGACGAACATGGCGGGTCGTGGTACCGACATCAAGCTCGGCCCCGGCGTGACCGAGCCGCGGACGGTGCGGTGGCTGCGCGAGCACGGGATCGAGCTGGAGTCGGTCGCGATCGGTCCGTTGTCGGACGACCTGGCCGGTAAGCCGGACGACTATGTGGTCGAGGTCGGGGGGCTGCACATCATCGGTTCGGAGCGTCACGAGTCGCGGCGCATCGACCGGCAGCTCCGCGGCCGCGCGGGTCGTCAGGGCGATCCGGGTGCGTCGCAGTTCTTCCTCTCGCTCGAAGACGACCTGATGCGTCTCTTCGGGTCGGACCGCATCGCTTCGATCATGGAGCGGATGGGCGCGCAGGAAGGCGAGGTGATCACGCACCCGCTGGTGACGCGCTCGATCGAGCGGGCGCAGCGTCGTGTCGAGTTGCAGAACTTCGAGGTGCGCAAGCGGCTGCTGGATTACGACGACGTCATGAACCAGCAGCGCGAGGTGATCTACGACCTCCGTCTCTTCGCCCTCGAAGGGGGCGAGGATCTGCGCGCCGAGGTCTGGGACATGGTGGACAAGGGGCTCCGGGAGGTGATCCCGGAGTACGTCGACCCCGACCAGCATCCGGAGGAGTGGGACCTGGCGGGGTTGCGCAACCGGCTGGTGCTCGACTACTTCCTGGTCGTCGACCGGCTCCCGGCGAAGCCCGGCGAGGAGCACGGTTTCGACACCGCGGAAGCGGTGGAGTCGCTGATCCTGGAGCACGCGCGTGAGGCGTTCCGCCAGAAGCTCAAGAGCTTCGGCGATCTGCAGGAGCAGGTCCTCTCGTACATCCTGCTCGGCGTGATCGACGAGAAGTGGCGGGACCACCTCTACGACCTCGATCACCTGAAGGCGTCGATCGGGTTCCGCGGTTGGGGCCAGAAGGACCCGTTGATCGAGTACAAGAAGGAAGCCTACGACATGTTCGTGGACCTGATGCGGGATATCCGCAAGACGGTCTCGTCGTTGGTCTTCCGTGCCCAGCTCGCGATCGAGCCCCCGGCCCCGCCGCCGGTCCCGCGGCGGCTCGTTCCGCAGGGGCCGGGCGATGCCCCGGCGACCAGCCCGGCGGACGCCGTGCAGCCGCCCGTCCCGGAGGAGTGGCCGCAGCAAGCGGCCCGGCCGGCGGCTGGCGGCCGGTCGATGGGGCGTGGTGTCCTCGCGGGGATGCGCCCGGTCGAGGAGACCGACGTCCGGCAGCTCCGCACCAACCGCGACGGCGCCACCGCCCGGGCTGCCACGGCCACGGCCGAGAAGACGGTCGGGCGCAACGACCCCTGCCCGTGCGGCTCCGGGAAGAAGTACAAGAAGTGTTGTGGGGCTGCGGGCTAGGAAAGGGAGAAGATAGGAAATAGGGATCTTAGGAGCGTTGGCATGACTAGCGTTGCAGTGCGTTGCGCGGCCGAAGGTACTGGTGGGTAGCTGTTTCCTATCTTTCACGTCCTGTTCTCCAACGCGCCGTCTCCTCTTCGAGGAGGCGGCGCTTCGTTTTTCCCTTGTCCCCAGGAGCTATGGCGATGACCGATCGGATCAAGGAGTGGCCGACGTTGGAGCGGCCGCGGGAGCGGTTGCAGGAGGTGGGTGCGGGGGCGCTCTCGCTGCGGGAGCTGCTCGCGATACTGGTGGGGAGCGGGACCGAGGGGCGGTCGGCGGTGGGGGTGGCGGGTGAGCTGCTCCAGGCGTTCGACGGCTCGCTCAGGAGGCTGGCGGGGGCGCGACCGGAGGAGCTGGCGCAGGTCCGTGGGGTCGGCCCCGCGGTGGCGGCGCGGTTGGCCGCGGCGCTCGAGCTGGGGCGTCGTCTGGCGCGAGAGGGGCCGGAGTCGCGGGAGCGGATCACGGGGCCGCGCGACGTCTACGAACGGTGCGCGCCGTCGCTGCGGGACCTGCGTCAGGAGGAGTTCAGGGTGCTGCTGTTGAACACGCAGCATGCGGTGGTACGGGAGGTGGTGATCACGCGCGGGATCCTGGACGCGTCGATCGTGCACCCGCGGGAGGCGTTCCGCGCGGCGATCGTGGAGAGCGCCGCGGCGGTGATCCTGGTGCACAACCACCCTTCGGGGGACCCGCTCCCGTCGGCGGAGGACCGCGAGGTCACACGACAGCTCGTGGAGGCCGGCCGGATCGTGGGGATCCCGGTCCTGGACCACGTGGTGGTAGGGGACGGGCGCTACGTCTCCTTCGTGGAGGCGGGGTTGCTGGGGGCGCGGAGCTGAGGGGGCGCGCGGCTCAAAGACACTGGCCCGGGGGTATCTCATTTGCTAGCTTTCTGGGAGGTGGCGGATCTCCACCCGGCGGAACTCGCCGGGCGGGGGTCCGCGTGTTGGTGTGGAGTCAGTGTTCGTATGGCCCCGGACCGGGTACAGACAGCGGTGATCGAGCCGACCACGTCGGCTCTGGAACGGCTTCCGGCGTCTTTGCGCGAGGCGCTCGCGCCCAACGCGCAGCGTCTGGATCTGGAAGCCATCGCACGCGCGTATCGTTTCGCGGAGGAGGCGCACGCGGGGCAGAAGCGTGCGTCGGGGGAGGACTACATCCAACACTGCGTCGAGGTGGCGAAGATCCTGGCGGAGCTCAACCTCGACACGAAGTCGATCATCGCTGGGCTGATCCACGACACCGTTGAGGATACCGGGGTCGCGCTCGACACGATCCGGGAGCAGTTCGGAGATGATATCGCGGTAGTGGTCGATGGGGTGACGAAGATCGGGAAGGTCGAGTACCGGTCGACGACGGAGCACCAGGTCGAGAACTACCGCAAGCTCCTCCTCTCGATGGCGCAGGACGCGCGGGTCATCATCATCAAGCTGGCCGACCGTCTGCACAACATGCGGACGCTCGACCACCTCCGCCCCGACAAGCAGCGCCGCATCGCCCTCGAGACGCGGGAGATCTACGCCCCGCTCGCGCACCGGCTGGGCATGGCTCAAATCCGCTGGGAGCTCGAGGACCTCGCCTTCAAGTACCTGGAGCCGGAGGCGTACCGCGAGCTGGCCAAGAAGGTCGCGGAGCGGCGGAAGGAGCGGGAGCAGCGGATCGAGGTCCTGCGCAAGCCGCTGGAGGAGGAGCTGCGCAACGCCGGGATCCCCTGCGACGTCTACGGCCGGCCGAAGCACCTCTACTCGATCCACCGCAAGATGATCAGCCGCGACCGGCCGTACGAGGAGATCTACGACCTCATGGCGATCCGGGTGATCACCGACTCGGTCGCGAACTGTTACCATGCGCTCGGCGTGATCCACAACAAGTGGACGCCGCTGCAGGAGCGGTTCCACGACTATATCGCGACGCCGAAGTCTAATATGTACCGGTCGCTGCACACGACGATCTTCGGACCGGGCGGCCAGCTCTACGAGATCCAGATCCGGACGCACGAGATGCACCGGACGGCCGAGTACGGTATCGCGGCGCACTGGCGGTACAAGGAAGGGACGACGGACGCGCACGGGAACGAGGTCGACGACACGCTGACCTGGTTCCGGCAGGTCCTGGAGTGGCAGCAGGAGACGCGGGAGCCCGAGGAGTTCATGGAGTTCCTGCGGATCGACCTCTTCCAGGACGAGATCTTCGTCTTCACGCCGAAGGGGGATGTGAAGCAGCTCCCGAAGGGGGCGACGCCGATCGACTTCGCCTTCGCGGTGCACACCGAGATCGGGATGCGATGTTCGGGGGCGCGGGTCAACGGCCGGCTCGTCCCGCTCTCGCGGGAGTTGAAGAACGGCGACACGGTCGAGATCATCACCGACCCGCGCCAGCGCCCGTCGCGGGACTGGATGGCGTTCGTCAAGACCGCCCGTGCGCGGCAGAAGATCCGGCAGTGGGTGCGGCAGGAGGAGCTGACGTCATCGATCGCGCTCGGGAAGGAGATCTTCGAGCGCGAGCTGAAGAAGATCCGGAAGGAGCGCCCGGCGGACGAGGAGCTGCAGGCGGTCGCGGAGCGGCTCGGGTTGCACAGCGTCGAACAGATCTATGCTTCGTTGGGCCGGGGCGACCTCGGGCTCTCGGCGCTGATGAAGGAGCTCTTCGGGATCGAGGCGACGACGTCGCGGCCGCCGACCGCCTTCGAGCGCCTCATCGGCCGGGTCCGGGGCTCGACGCGCGGGGTGCGGATCCAGGGGCTCGACAACCTGATGGTACGCTACTCGCAGTGCTGCCAGCCGGTGCCGGGGGACGAGGTGGTGGGGTACATCACGCGCGGCCGCGGGATCTCGATCCACCGGATCGACTGCCCGAACATCCTGAACCTGAGCGAGCACCCGGAGCGGCGGGTCGAGATCGACTGGGAGACCGACGCGAGCGACCGTTTCTTCGTCCGCCTCGTGATCGAAGGCGACGACCGGCGCGGGCTCCTCTCCGAGATCGCGGCGGCGATCACCACGACCGGGACGAATATCGGGTCGGCCGAGATCCGCGCGATCGAGGGGGGGATGACCGGTTCCTTCGTCGTCGAGGTCCAGAACCTGGAGCACCTGCAGCGGGTGATGCGCGCTATCCGCGCGGTGCCGGGGGTGCTCGGGGTGGAGCGGCGGGAGCACTTCTCGGATACGGACCTGGAGTTGGAGTAGGGCGCCTCCGGGAATCCCTGCCTCAGAACAGACGCCGGTAGAGATCGGACTGTATGAGACCGTCCGGATCGTGGCGTCGCTTCAGCTCCCGGAACCGTTCCAGACAGTCGGACGGCAGGAAACGGTCAGGGGCGCCGCGCTCCAGCGTAGCGTCCTTGGCGAAGTAGAAGCGCCCGCCGGCGGCGATCACCATCTCATCCATCTCCCGGAGCACTGCTGTGAGCGCGGCCTGGTTGCGCCGCGTCGCGGGGAAGTCGAGGGCAAGGGAGTAGCCGTCCACCGCGTAGCGGATCAGGAACGGGTCCTCCCGGTGCCGCTTCATGACGGCAAGGAACGGGGGGAAGCCCCGGTCCCGGGGCAGGTCGAGGAGCGCCGCGAGGACGCGCCGGGCCCGGGCGGCCGGGACGAACGCCTGGTACTGGATCAATCCGCCGCGCCCGTAGCTGCGCTGCCAATCCGGGATGGCGTCGAGGAGGAACGAGTACGCGGCCAGCGGCCAGGGCTCGGGTACCTGGGAGCGGTGCGAGCGCCGGTCGCCGGCGTACTTGACCGCGTTGACCAGCCGCATCCCGACGCGGTTGGTGAACGGCCGCATCAGCCGCCACATGTGGGACCTCGGCAGGACGCGGATCAACCCCCGGGGCGCGAGCTGGTACTCCGGCCGGAGCGTATGGGCCGCGGCGCCGCGATCCGCGATCCCGGTCTCGTAGTCGGCCCGGTGGATGATCCCGCGCCCGAGCCGGTCGCCCCGGGTGAAGCCGTCCAGCCAGGCGACGAGGTAGTCGGCGTCCTCGGCGTTGGCCTCGAACACGTCGAACGCCTCCGTGAGGTTCCTCGTGGGGAACGCCCGAACGACGACGTTCCCGGTCTCGACCTTCCTCAGCTGCAGCCGCAGGCGCGTGAAGTAGCCGAGCATGCCGAACCCGCCGATGGCGGCGTGGAACAGGTCGGCGTTGCGGGAGCGGTCGCAGACGAGGCGTTCGCCCGTTGGGAGGACGATCTCGAATTCCAGGACGTGGTCGCCGAAGCTGCCGGTCTTCCAGTGGTTCTTGCCGTGGACGTTCATGGCCGCGGCGCCGCCGACCGTGACCGTGGCCGTGCCCGGAACGACCGGCGGCCACCAGCCGTCGGGGAGCACGCGGGTCCACAGGTCGTGGATCGTGACGCCGGGCTCGACGTCGACGATCCCTCGCTCCGGGTCCCAGGCGAGGATGGAACGGAGCCGGCTGAAGTCGACGACGATGCCGCCCGTGGCGAGCGCGGCGTCGCCGTAGCTTCGGCCCGCGCCGCGGAACACCACCGGGCGCCCTTGCCGGCGGGCCACATCGATCGCCTCCGCGACCGCCTCCCACCTGTCCGGCCGGTAGACGATCGCTTCTCCCGAGAGCGCGCCGCCCCAGGAGGCGACGCGTTCGAACATCGTGCTCATCAGATCCTCAACCGGGCAAGGAGCCACGACGGGATGACCTGGACGACGAGGCTGACCCAGCGCCAGCGCTCGGGGACGTAGGCGACGGCCCGGCCGCGGGCCGCGGCGCGGAGGATCAACTCCGCCGCGCGCTCCGCCGAGACCACGCCGCGCAGCCCTGGCAGCCCCGCCGTCATGGGCGTGTCCACGAAACCGGGCTTCACGGTCACGACCCTGACGCCATCGTACAGGAGCCGGTGGCGGAGCGACTCGAGGTAGTTCGCGAACCCCGCCTTGGACGCCGCGTACGCGGGGTTGCCGCCGCGCCCGCGGTCGCCGGCCACCGATCCGATCCCGACGATGGTGCCGCCGCCGCGCCGGCGGAACCGGTCCGCGGCCTCGTTCAGCCAGGCCACCGCGCCGACCAGGTTGATCTCGAGGGTCTCCCGGTCGGCCGCCGAGTCGTAATCCTCCCATCCGATCCGGGGCATCACGCCGGCCGCGTAGACGATCAGCTCGAGGGGGCCGAGGTCGTCCTCGATGCGACGGAACAGCTCGGGCACATCGTCGATCTTGCGGACGTCGTGGGCGTAGGCCCGGGCGCTGCCCGCTCCGGCCCGCTCCTCGAGTTCGGCCACGCGGGCGTTCAGCAACTCCTCGCGCCTGGCGACGAGCGCGACTCGCGTGCCCTCCGCGGCGAGGCGGCTCGCGAGCGCCGCGCCGATCCCCGACGACGCGCCGATCACCGCGGCGGTCCGCCAGCGCGGCGCCTTCGGGGACCTGGATGCCCGGGCATGTGGTTGCGTGTCCGGTTCTGGCTCGAGCGTCGATGATGACGTCATGGAACCTCAACCGAGGAAGTAGATGATCAACACCGCCGCGATCCCCCAGAGGAGCACGGTCGCAAGGAGCGGCCGGTCGGTCAGGAGCGCTTCTTCCGGGCGCCCGCCGGCGTTCTGCTGGTACACCAGGTAGAGATACCGGAAGATGCCGAAGACGACGAACGGGATCGTGTACGCGAGCCGCTCCGTCCCGAAGTGCGCGCGCGTAGATTCGGCGATGGTGTACAGCGCGTACGTGCCCACCGTGACCGCGGCGAGGATCGCGATCAACTGGTCGACGAGGAGCGTGCTGTACGAGGCGAGGATCGGGCGGTGCGCGGCCGCGTCCGCGACCGAGACCAACTCGTGGCGCCGCTTCCCCGCGGCCAGGAAGAGGGCGAGGAAGAAGGTGCAGAGCAGCAGCCACGGCGAGATCGCCACGTCGAGCGCCTCCGCGCCGCCTATCCCCCGCAGCACGAAGCCCGCGGCGATCAGGAAGATGTCGAGGAGCACGACATGCTTCCACAACAACGTGTAGCCGGCGTTGATCAGCAGATAGATCACGCACACGGCGGCGAAGCCGACGTCGAGCCAGACGGCGGCCGCGACGGCTGCCGGCACGAGGAGCGCCAGCGCGGCCACCGCGGCGCCGGGCGCCAGCTCTCCCGACGCGAGCGGGCGGGTCCGCTTGCGCGGATGCAGCCGGTCGGCTTCCCGGTCGACAAGGTCGTTGAAGAGGTAGACCGCCCCGGCGATCGCGCAGAAGATCAGGAACGCGGCGGCGGCCCTGAGCCCGTTCGCGGGGTCCAGCAGCCGCTCGGCGAAGACGAGCGGCGCGACCACGACCAGGTTCTTGAGCCACTGCCGGGGACGCAGGGATTGCCAGATCAACCCGATCGTGCCACGGCTCCGGGAGGTTTCCGGAGCGCGGGCGGCGGGTTCGCCTCCCGGGGTCTGCGAGACCGTCGTCGTCATGGCTCGTGCACGAATCGGACGACGTACGGCATGCCGGTGCGACGGAACTCGAACCCGTCGACCGTGATCCGCTCCTCGCCTCGCTCCCACGCCTCGAGAACGGCGGGGAGGACCCGCTCCGCCGGGTCGAATTGGTCGAGCTCGACGAAGTCCGGCCGGACCTCGCGCAGGTAGAGATCGAAGCGGCGCAGCCCGGTCTCGGGGTCGAGGTAGCGCCCGAAATCGGCGCCGGTCCGGCCGTCCAGGCTCAGGATGCGGACGGAGCCGTCGTCGGCGAGGAAGTAGCGGACCTGGACCTCGGTGACGGCGACGGAGACGGGGCGGGGGTCCGTGGCGGTCACGCCCAGCTCGCGCAGGTAGCGCTCGGTGAACGCCGGCCGTTCCCGGACCGCCTCGGCGACCTGCCCGTGCGGGTGGCCGATCGCGGCGCCGCGCCGCCGGTACTCATCCGCGATGTAGAACCCGGCCAGCCACACGACGCACGCGACGGCGCCCAGCACGGCCGCGCGGGCTCGACCGCCGCGCCGCAGGCGCCGGAAGAGGAGCACGAGCGTCCCGCTCCCCGCACCGAAGACGAAGGGGTAGAAGGGGAGCCAGTACCGGCTGGCGTGGGCCGCGCCGGCGACGAACGTGTAGAAGACCAGCAGGGCGGCCGTGAGGAGGAGCGTGAACTCGACGGGCGCGCGCCACGGTTCGGGGGCGGGCCGCGCGCCGTCCGTACCGACCGACGTGAGGCGGCGCGAGAGCCCGATCGCCAGGCCCAGGGTGAACGGCAGGTACCCGAGCAGGAGGATGACCGACCGCAGGTCGGCGTGGAGCGGCCCGATCCGGACGCTGGCCCTGAGCCCCGTCGCCAGCCGGGCTACCGCCGAGTCCGGGATCGGCGACCCCGTCGCATACAGGTTGGCCATGACGGTGCCGGCCACGCCCACGGCCGCGCCGGCCAGGATCCCTAGCGCCAGCCGCAGCCTGCCGCGGTCGCGCACGGCCAGGTAGCCGGCGAGGAGCGTGACGAAGATCAGACCTTCGGGGCGCGTGAGCGTCGCCATCGCCGAGAGGGCGAAGGCCGCCGCGAGCCGTCCGCGCCGGCGCCAGGTGGGGGACGCCAAGAACTGCACGTCGTCGTGGCGCGCGGCGGACGCCGGGGGCGCCGGGCCGACCTCGGGCGGCGTGCCGGACGCCGGGATCGGCGCGCCCTCGCCCCGGCCAACGAACACCACCGCGAAGAGCAGCACGAGCTGGAGCGCGAACAAGCTCGCCTCCATCCCGCCGGTCGCGTTCCGGAAGATCCCCGGGCTCAGCGCGTAGGCTGACGCCGCGAGGACGCCTGCTGCCCGGCTCCCGTAGAGCCGTGACCAGCACGCCGCCATGACCACGGCCGTACCGTACCACGCGGCGAAACACACGATCTTCACCGCCCACGCGACCGCCGCGGGGTCGAGGACACGGAAGAAACCGGCCAGGAGCAGCGTCCAGAGCAGGCTCGTCGATGCCCCGACGGGCTCGCCCGGGTTGTACTCGAACGGCCGGCCCTGGGCGAACAGCTCCGCGATCCGGAGATGGATGACCGCGTCTCCGCCCCAGACGGGCACCCACCGGTGATTCAGTCCCATGGCAAGGGCACAGACGATCGTGACCACCGCCCACGCGGCGAGCGATGGCCGCGGCGATTCGCCTTGTCTCTCGGTCGGCCCCTGCTCGAGGGGAGAAGGTCGCTCGGTGAGCCGCGCTCCGTGGTCCATGACCATCGTACCTCGAAGATTCGTGAACAGGGCGGTGGCTAAGATACCAGAGCGGCGTGACCGCCGGCAAGCCGCGCGTCCGGCCTCGGGCAAGCAACGTGCATGCCCGCTCCCGCCGCCCCGCCTTGCATCCCCGACCGTGATCCACTACCGTCCTCGGGGGTAATAACAGACATGTCCACGTTCGATCTACAGCTACCGTTTCCGCTCAAGGGCGATCAGCCGCAGGCAGTCGAGGAGCTAGTCCGGGGTTTCAGGGAAGGGGCGCGCTTCCAGACCCTGCTTGGCGTCACCGGGTCGGGTAAGACGGTGACGATGGCGGCGACCATCGCCGAGTTGGGGCTCCCCACCTTGGTGATGAGCCACAACAAGACGCTGGCCGCTCAGCTCTACGGTGAGTTGAAGCAGTTCTTCCCGAAGAACGCCGTAGAGTATTTCATCTCGTACTACGATTACTACCAGCCCGAGGCGTACGTCCCCGCGACGGACACCTACATCGAGAAGGACGCGTCGATCAACGAGGACATCGAGCGGCTGCGGCTGCGGGCGACGTCGTCGTTGATGGAACGTGAGGATGTGATCGTGGTCGCGTCGGTCTCGAGCATCTACGGGTTGGGCGACCCGCGCGAGTACCGGTCGTTGATGCTGATGCTCGAGGTCGGGCAGGAGATCACGCGGCGCGACATCCTGCAGGGGCTGGTGCGGATCCAGTATCGGCGGAACGACGTCGAGTTCACGCGCGGCACCTTCCGGGTTCGCGGCGATGTGATCGAGCTCTTCCCCGCCTACGACGAGCAGGGGATCCGGATCGAGCTGTGGGGGGACGAGGTCGAGCGGATCAGCCGCTTCGACCCGCTGACCGGCGATACGATTGCGCGGCTGCAGCGGACGGCGATCTACCCGGCGACGCACTTCGTGACGCAGCGCCCGACGCTGGAGCGTGCGGTCGAGCGGATCCGGGCGGAGCTGGACGAGCGGCTGGAGGTGCTGCGGCGGGAGGGTAAGCTGCTGGAGGCGCAGCGGCTCGAACAGCGGACGAAGTTCGACATCGAGATGCTTCTCGAGGTCGGGGTCTGCCAGGGGATCGAGAACTACTCGCGCCACCTCGACGGTCGGGCGGAGGGCGAGCGGCCGGCGTGTCTCTTCGACTACTTCCCGGAGGACTTCCTCCTGATCGTGGACGAGTCGCACGTCTCGGTGCCGCAGATCCGGGGGATGTACAACGGCGACCGCGCGCGGAAGGTGACGTTGGTCGAGTACGGGTTCCGGCTCCCGAGCGCGCTCGACAACCGCCCACTCCGCTTCGAGGAGTGGGAGGAGCTGGTCCCGCGCGCGCTCTTCGTCTCGGCGACGCCGGGGGAGTACGAGCTGCGGAAGTCGGGGGGCGTCGTCGTCGAACAGCTGATCCGTCCGACGGGGTTGCTGGACCCGGAGATCGAGGTGCGCCCGGTACGCGGCCAGGTAGACGACCTGATCGCGGAGATCAGGGAGCGCGAGGCGAAGGGAGAGCGGGTCCTGGTCACGACGCTCACCAAGCGGATGGCGGAGGACCTGACCGATTACCTGCAACAGGTCGGGATCAAGGTCCGGTACATGCACGCCGACATCGAGGTGATCGAGCGGACCGAGATCATCCGGGACCTGCGGCTCGGCAAGTTCAACGTACTGGTCGGGATCAACCTCTTGCGCGAGGGGCTCGACCTCCCGGAGGTTTCCTTGGTCGCGATCCTCGATGCGGACAAGGAGGGGTTCCTGCGCGACGAGCGGTCGTTGATCCAGACGGTCGGCCGCGCCGCGCGCAACGCGCAGGGGAAGGCGATCATGTACGCCGACCGGATCACCGGCTCGATGCGGCGCTGCATCGACGAGACGAACCGCCGGCGCGAGATCCAGCGGCGCTACAACGAGGAGCACGGGATCATCCCGCAGACGATCATCAAGAGCATCGAGGAGACGATGCTCACGACGCGGGTCGCGGATGCGCGCGCCGAGGCTCCGTCCCGGGCCGCCCGCGTCGCCGAACCGGCAGCCAGTTACGCCGACGAGGTGAATCTGGAGGAGTGGGCGAAGATCCTGGAGCACCAGATGCGGGAGGCGGCGGCGATACTCGATTTCGAGCGGGCGGCGCAATTGAGGGACGAGTTGATGGCGGTCAAGGAGAAGTTGGCGGGTTAGGGGCTAGGGATTCGGTTTGGCATTCGGGGGTTGGGGGTCGGGATTCGGGGGGGGGCGTCCGATGAATCCTGGGGATGTCCACTCCCCGACCCCCGAATCCCAACCCCCGAATGCCAAACCAGCGGGGCGGCGCGGTGGTGGGAGGTGACCTTTTCTCATGCAAATAATGGCATTGAAAGAGATCGAGCTCGCCGCCTGGGGGGAGCGGGTCGGGGCGGAGGTCGAGGTTCCGGTGGTGTTGGCGTTGCGGGGGGAGCTCGGGGCGGGGAAGTCGGTGCTGGCACGGGCGGTGGCGCGGGGGGCGGGGGTGCGAGGGGCGATGCCGTCGCCTACCTTCAACCTGGTCTATCGTTACCAGGGGGAGCGGCGTTGCGGCGCGGACCCCGTCGAGGTCTGGCACCTCGATCTCTATCGGCTCGAGGATCCCGAGGAGGTCTGGGAGCTGGGGTGGCGTGAACTCGGGGGGGATTGTCAGATCGTGCTGATAGAGTGGCCGGAGCGGGCGGAGGAGCTCTTGCCGGCGGTGCGGTGGGATGTCTATCTGGAGATTGCCGGGGAAGGGACGCGAGCGGTGCGGCTGGTACGGCAGGGGGACGCGCCAGAGCTGCCGGAACTCCCGGAACCGGCCGCGCGTTGAGGGGAGATCGTATTGCTGATGGACCAGAGGGGGGGCGCGGCCGCGCGGCCGTATCTCGCGATCGATACGTCGACGGCGCTGGGGAGTGTGGCCGTCGGGCGAGGCGATCGGCTGTTGGCGGAGGTGGTGGTCGGGGTGACGGTCCGTCACTCGGAGGCGCTCCTCCCCGCGGTCGATTTCGTGCTGCGCTCGGCCGGGCTCGAGCCGCGGGATCTGGGCGGGGTCGTGGTCGGTGGGGGGCCGGGCTCCTTCACCGGGGTGCGGGTCGCGGGCGCGACGGCGAAGGGGCTGGTCCGGGTGCTCGGGGTCCCACTCTACGCGTATTCGGGGCTGCTCGCCCTCGCCGTCGGGGTGGGCGCGGGGCTCGGCGCGCCGGCCGCCTCCTCCGCCGCGGGGGGCTGCAGGGATGATGAGATCGGCTCCACCCCAGGGGAATTCGCGGTAGGCGACGTCGTCCGGCCGACGCCCCCCGCCGTCTGTGCCCTCTTCGACGCCCGCCGTTCCGAGGTCTACGCCGCCTGTTATCGCTTCCCCGGCAATGCGATAGAGACGATCCTCGAGCCGACGGTCGAGCCGCTGGCGCAGGTGCTGGACACACTACGGGGCGAGTCCCCGGTCTTCGTGGGGGATGGCGCGTTGCGATATCGGGCGGAGATCGAGGCGGCCGGGGGGCGGGTGGCGCCGGCGTTCACGGCGGTACCACGGGGGGGCACGCTCCTCTGGCTGGCGGATATCGACCCCGCGCGGGGGCTGGTCGATGATCCGGCGAGTTGGGAGCCGGAATACCTCAGGGGCGCGGGCGCGGAGCGAGGGATAGCGGGGTGAACGCGTCGTTCCGGATCCGGCCACTCACCGCCGACGACCTCCCCGCCGTGATGGGGATCGAGCGGGTATCGTACTCTACGCCGTGGCCGGAGTCGAGCTTCCGTGGGCTTCTCGGCCGGACCGACACGGTGCTCTTCGTGGCGGAGATCGAGCGCTCCCAGGACGACGGCGGTACGGAGGTCGGGCAGGCGTCGCCCGAGATCGCCGGGTACGCGGTCTGCTGGGCGGTCTTCGACCAGGGCGAGCTCGGCAATATCGCGGTCGCCCCGGCCTGGCGGCACCAGGGTATCGCCCGACGTCTGCTCGAGCGGGTGATCACCGCGATGCGTGAGCGCGGTGTCCGAGAGCTCTACCTCGAGGTCCGGATGACCAACCGGATCGCGCAGCACCTCTACCGGTCGTACGGTTTCCGCGAGGTCGGGATCAGGAAGGCGTACTACTCGAACCCGACCGAGGATGCGCTAGTGATGCGGCTGGGGCTCGAGGAGGAGGAGTCCACCGAGTAGGGCGGCGCAGGGGCGATTCGCTCACGCGTGATCGGCGGGGGCGAGGTCGTCTGGAAGCGTTGCCGAAGTATAGGCCTGCCCAGCCGTGGAAGCCGTCATCGGCCAGATCTCCCAGAGCGAGAGCACCACGATCGCGGGGACCACGTGCCCGACCATCCGGTCGATGGTCGTTCTGAGCAACCACTCCAGCTCCAAACTGGTCCCGAGATACACCCCGCCGATCACCGCGGCGTACGCGCCGACCACCCACCACTCCGTCCTCGCCTCGAACCTACCTCGCCGGAGCGCGGCATACATCGCGACGAGCACCAGGAAGGGGAGCGGCACCCACGCGCGGCTGAAGAGGAGTTTGCCGAGCGCTGCCAGGATGATAGGGATCCTGGTCACAGCATCGCCGAGGGTGAGCTCGGCGCCCTCCAGGTGCTGCGGCACCAGCCCCAGCGTCCGGGTGAAGATGAACCAAGGCGCCAAAGCAATGAGAGGGAGCGCGAAGACGACGTAGTAGCCGGGACGCCGCTCGCCGGCGCCGAGTCCGCGGGCGACGGCCGCCACCGCGCCGATCAGCGCCAGAGCCAGCCCTTCGTTCTTGGCGAGAGCCGCGAGGGTCAGATAGAGGGCGAGACGAAGCGCCGCGCCGGTGGCCGGCCCCCCGGCCCAACCGGCACGAAGCCGCCGCAGCTCCAGTACCGACCCGAGGAGGGCGAGGGTGATGGCGATATCGGCGTATCCGCCGGTGGCGTAGAAGGCGAGATGCCAGAATGCGGTGGTCCCCAGGGTCGCCAATGCTGCTATCCGCGCGCCGGCCGACTCCGCGAGCGCCGCCCAGACGAGTGGCGCCAGGGCCGCGAACCAGAGTACGCCCGCCAGCGAGGCGAGCACAGGGTAGGGTACACCGGCGTGACGGAAGAGCCACCAATCCAGGAGGGGGATGGCCAGCGGGTAGTCCGGGTGGGCGTAGGGGTAGGGGCCAGCGGGGACCAGCGTCTCGAGGGGGAGTGTCCCTTCGTGGAAGAGGATCCGCGCCTTGAGGGTCCAGAAGGCCCAGCCGTCCCAGGCGAGCCGGTCCTGGCCGGCCGAGGTGGTCAGGAGGAGGATGATGAACGCCGAGGCGCCGAGGAGATTTCGCGGAGTCAGTCGCGCGGTAGCCGCGTGAACAACGGTCGCGAGCCGGGAGGTGTGCAGCGTCGGCGCGTGGGCGGGAGGACGGAGGTCAGTCGATGGCGTCTCGAGCACGCCGTGGGTGACGTGGTCGGGCGTGGCGTTGGACCGCGAATTCGGCTGCCGCCCGGGGGATGGACCGGTCTCACCGCCGCGGGGCGTGATACGTCGTCGCCAGAGATACGCGACCGCCAGGACGGCGGTGAGCAGGTAGGTGTGCCATACCGCTATCCGGCCGCCGAGCGCTATCGTCGTCATCCCGAGCGTCGCCAGGGCGACGATCCCGGCCACGAAGTCTGTCGTCAGCCTCTCCAGCAATGTACCGTGGCGGGCATGCGCCAGCGAAAGAACGAGCGCGCCGAGGAGCCAGAGGGCGAGGAGGGCTAACGCTGGTGCGAGGACGATCATGGCCCATCCGAGCGTTGGTAGAGGACGAATTCAGGTCCGGCGTGCAATTGGATCCAGGCGTCGTCGACCGCCAACCCCGGCGGCGCGAGGAACAAGCCATAACGGTCGGGGTCGAGCGGGGGCGGGGTGCCGGCCGCGACCAGATCGACCCGGCGCGGGTAGACGAGTTGGGCGAGCTGGAAGTGGATGTAATCCCAAGGCGCGACA
>Ga0180220_1000532_pt1 | contig 40387 bp, 39 predicted proteins | sample eDN5th37CBELigBY_FD_151335 | JGI IMG/M metagenome (GOLD analysis project Ga0180220, IMG submission 151335) | Enriched backyard soil microbial communities from Emeryville, California, USA - eDNA 5th pass 37_C BE-Lig BY (version 2) (version 2) | ecosystem: Environmental > Terrestrial > Soil >... | reverse complement strand
CTCGTAGACGCCGTACTTCTCCATGCCGCCCTTGATGAGATCGACGTGCAGGTCCATGTACCCGCCCATCTCGATCGCGCCGCAGAACGTGATCTCGCCGTCGCCCTGGGAGAAGTGCAGGTCGCCGAACGACAGCTTCGCCCCCTCCACGAACACCGGATAGAACACGCGCGTCCCGGCCGTGAAGTTCTTGATGTCCTGGTTGCCGCCGTTCTCGCGCGGCGGCGCCGTGCGCGCCGCCTCGCCGGCGATGCGGTCCAGCTCGGCGCCGTCGAGCGTGCCGATGATCGCGCTGTCGGGATTGGGCGGCAGCGCCAGCGGCGGGACCCGGTCGGGGTCGGTGGCGATCAGGTCGGTCTCGCGCTTGGTCCACTTCGCCAGCAGCTCGGCCGACGGCGCCGTGCCCATCAGCCCCGGATGGTGGATGCCCACGTACGAGCACTCGGGGATGTGACGCGACGTGGCGACGTCGCCGCGGAAGTCCCAGATGACCTTGTAGGCGTCGGGGAAGCGCTCGGTCAGGAAGCCGCCGCCGTTGCTCTTGGCGAACACGCCGGTGTAGCCCCAGCCCATGCCCGCGAACGGGCCCTCGTCGGCGTCGTGGCACGCGTCAATGTCGAGGATGTCGACGATCAGCAGGTCGCCGGGCTGCGCACCCTCGACGTGGAACGGGCCGCTCAGCACGTGGACGCCCGCGAGCGGCGCGTTGCGGACGTCGTCGGCGGAGTCGTCGTTCTTGATCGCGCCGTCGAACCACTCGCGGCAGTCCGCGCGGAACACGTCGCCGGGCCGCACGTTCACCACCGCCGGGACGTCGGGATGCCACCGGTTGTGGCCCACCTTCTCCTGGTCGGTGAACTTCTTGCTGTTGTCCAGGGGGAACAGGTTCTGCGGCATCGGCTACTCCTCTCGTGCGGCCGTCATGCGCCCGCGGAGTACGCGGTCGGGGCCGGCGGCGTCTCCCTCGGCTGCCAGCGCGGCCGCAGGACCGCCCAGAAGACGAGGAAGGAGCCCACCGAGACGGCGGCGATGATCCAGACCAGCGTGGTCGTGAGCGCGTCCGGGATGTTCAGCAGGACGATCGCCGGGACGAACCCGGTGTAGATGCCCTGGGCCGCGCACCACGCTCCGGTGAAGCGGGTGAACGACGCCTTGCCCAGCGCGAGCACGACGAAGAACAGGAACCACAGCACCGCCCAGCTCGACCACAGCACGCCCAGCAGGTCGCCCACGGCGCTGTCGGTGCCGGCCAGCGCGCTGTAGTTCGCGAAGTTCCACCACGCGTAGACCACGGCGGCCATGGCGACGAACAGCGAGAACCAGCCGAGCCCGGTGCCGTCCAGGTCGAACGCGTTGTTCATGGCGACGTACAGGTAGGTGAACCCGAACAGGAACAGGCCCGACGCCCCCACGATCACCGCCTGGTCGCCGTCGGCGGTGAAGATCAGGTAGAAGGGCGTGACGACCTGGAGGATCCCGACGAACAGGTTCATGGGGATCATCGACGTCCCCTTGACCAGCCCGAACAGGGCCAACCCGTTCACGAACAGCACGGCGCCGACGTACAGAAGCCCGACCGCGGCCACGAGATCCCTCCCTGCTCGGAGGTCTCGATTCAACGCAGAGCCGAGATGGCGCGTCAAGACTCGCTGAAGCAGCGCTGTCGAGGGGCGCCCGGAGCGCGGCCGGGCGGGAGCGACGCTTGACAGCGGCCGCGCGCCCCCAGTAGGACTGACACAGGCCGGTCCGATCCCAGCGGGCGGGGCGGGACGGCAGACCGATGGGGCGCCACGGACACGCACCGGTGGCTGGCACCGCGTCGACCGGCGTCGACGGGCTCGACCACGCCCTCGGGCGGCTGTTCCGCGGGGACAACGTGGTGTGGGAGCTGGAGCGGCGCGCGTCGCTGCGCCCGTTCTCCGAGGCGATGCTGCGCGTGCGCGACCAGTTCGACCTGGCCCTACTCGTCGCCGTCCGCGAGGACCCGGGAGCCGTCCGGGCCGCGCATCCCGGGATCGAGGTGCTCGACGCCCGCCCCGGCTCCGGCGTCGAGACGCCCGACACGCTGCTGCGCCGGCTGCGCGAGCGCGTGCGGCGGACGTCGCGCGCGCTCGTGCTGGTCGAGTCCCTCGACGCGCTCGCCGCCCGCTGGGGCGGGGACGATCCCGCGCGCCGCCTCTTCGCGCGGGCGTGCCCGATGCTGCTGGACCTCGGCGCGGTCGCCTACTGGTCGCTGACGCCGGGGCGCCACGCCGCGCGCCTGCGCCAGGCGATCGACGCGGTGACCCAGTGCGTCCTCGTCCTGGGCGGCGACCGCCTGCGCGTCGCGAAGGCGGAGGGGCGCCCGCAGGGGGTTCAGGGCAGCGTCCTGCACATCCGGCGCGAGGGCGCGCACATGGACCTCGAGCCGGCGCCCACCGCGGCGCGCCTCGGGGCGGCGCTGCAGGCGATCCGCATCCAGCGCCACCTCAGCCAGGGCGAGATCGCGGCGTTCGCCGGCGTGTCGGCCAGCGCGATCTCGCAGGCCGAGCGCGGCCGCCGCGGGCTGTCGCTCGACACGCTCCTGGACCTGACCGCCCGCCTGGACATCACGATCGACGAGCTGCTGCGCGGCGAGATCGCGTCCGGCTACCGGCTCTCGCGCAACGGCGACGGGCACGGCTCGGCGCGCCTGTCGACGCTGCTCGACGACCGCGAGGCCGGGCTCCGCGCGCGGGTGTCGCGCCTGACGCCCCGCGAGAGCGTGCGCGTGCCCGACGACCACGCGGGCGTGGAGCTCGTGGCGGTCGCCGCCGGGCTCGTCCAGGTGATCCTGGCGACCGGGCGGCCGGTGCTGCGCCGCGGCGAGACGCTGCTCGCGGACGGCAGCGCCATCAGCGGCTGGCGCAACGTCGGCGACGCCGACGCGATGGTCTTCTGGATCCTGCGCGACGAGGTGCGCCCGCGGCGGGCTACCGCGCGTTCGGGCCCGACGACGTCCGCCGCAGCCCGAGGATCGACAGCAGGAACGACGCGAAGATCACCTGCAGGCCGATGAGGATGAGCGTGGCGCCGACGAGGGCCGCGCGTTCGTTGCCCAGCTCGCCGAAGCCGTCGCCGATCCACGGCACGACGATGACGCCGACGATGACGACGCCGACCAGCAGCGTCGCGAACCCGAGCATCAGGCCGTGCTCGAGCCGGAAGCGGGCGCGCATCTTGTCGAACCAGGGGTCCTTCTCGCCCATGAAGTACGTGCCGTACGCGTGCGCGCACAGCCCGAGCGACAGGACCTGCGTGCCGGCGATCAGCAGCAGCGAGGCGCCGATCAGCGCGTGCATCTGCCAGTCGCGGCCGAACAGCTCGATCTGCGCCAGCACGAGCAGCGCGAGGATCAGGCCGAGGCCGAACAGCACCATGCCCGGGATGACGAACAGGTGCGTCGGCGAGTGGACGAGCAGGAACCGCAGGTGGCGCCAGCCGTCGCGGAAGCTCGACAGCTTCGACTCGCCCCCGCGCGGGTGGTACTCGATCGGGAACTCGGTGATGACGAGCTTCTCCTTGGAGGCCCGGATCACCATCTCGGAGGCGAACTCCATCCCGGTCGTGCGCAGGTCGAGGATCGGCAGGATGTCGCGCCGGAACCCGCGCATGCCGCAGTGGGCGTCGGACACGCCGGTGCGGAAGAAGAGGTTGAGGATGCCGGTGAGCACCGGGTTGCCGACGTAGCGGTGCAGCCACGGCATCGCGCCCGGGTGGATGTTGTCCATCCGGTCGCCCATGACGAGCTGGGCGCCCTTGTCGAGCTCGGCGACGAACCGCGGGATCTCGTTGAAGTCGTAGGTGAGGTCGGCGTCGCCCATGACGATGTACTCGCCGCGGGCGGCGGCGAAGCCGGCCAGGTACGCGGACCCGTAGCCGCGGCGCGGCTCGTGCACCACGCGGGCGCCGGCGGCGGCGGCGAGCTCGGCGGAGCCGTCCTCGGAGTCGTTGTCGGCGACGACCACCTCGCCGGGGATGTTGTTGCGCTCCATCGCCTCGCGAGCGCGGCGCACGCACTCCTCGATGTTCTCGGCCTCGTTGAGGCACGGGATCACGACCGACACGAGCGGCGTCTGCAGCGCGTCGTCGGGCGACCGCTTCGCGGGTGTCTCGATGGTGCTCATCCGAATCCAGTCAACGCGCGACGACGCGGAATGTCGCGCGATATCCCCTGGGCGCGCCCGACACTGTAGTCGCTGGCGCGGCTAGCCTCCCGTCGCGTCGATGTCGCTCGAGCACGTCACGGCCGCGGAGGCGCCGGCCGGCTCGGCGCCGAGGGCCTCGGTCCGCGCCGCCGTCCGAGCCGTGCCGCGACCCCTCGCCGCGCTCCTGGCCGCCGCCACGGTCCTCTCGATCGCGTGGGCCCTGTTCACGCCTGCGCTGCAGGGGTCCGACGAGGTCGGCCACGCCGCCTACGTGCAGCACCTGGCCGAGACCGGCGACGGCCCCAGCGTCGGGCTCACCGCGGGCGGGACGCAGTCGCAGGAGCTCGAGTCGCTCATCCGCTGGCACAACCTGACGCCGCTGGCGGGCGTCGACACCGCGCGGCCCGGCTGGTCGGACGCCGAGCGCGCCGCGTGGGACCGCATCGAGGGCGACCTGCGCCGCGACGACGGCGCCGGCCCCAACCCCGTCGGCCAGAACCCGCCGCTCTACTACGCCTACGAGGCGGTCGCCTACCAGGTGACCAGCGGCTTCTCGCTGCCCACCCGCCTGCTGGCGATGCGCCTGGCCAACCTGCCGCTGCTGTGGATCACGATCGTCGCCGCCTGGCTGGCGATCGGCGAGCTGTTCCGCCGCCGGCCCGCGCCGCGCTTCGCCCAGACCATCGGGACCGGCGCGGTCGCGCTGCTGCCGATGGTCACGTTCATGTCCGGGGTCATCAACCCCGACACGATGCTCGCCGCGTGGTCGACGGCCGCGCTGGCGCTCGCCCTCGCCGGCCTGCGCCTGGGCCCGCGCCCCGCGGTCCTCGCCGGCCTCGGCGCGCTCGCCGGGCTGAGCGTGCTCACCCACGGCCGCGGCCTCGCGCTCGTCCCCGCCGTGGTCGCCGTCGGCGCGCTCGTGCTGTGGCGCGGACGCGGCGGGCCGGTGCCGGCCCGCGCCCGTGCGCTCGGCGCCGCCGGCGGCCTGGCGCTCATCGCCATCGGGCTGCTGGCCGCGACCGCGTACTCGAACGCGCACGCCGGCGACACGAGCTTCACCGGCGAGCTGACCGGCTCGAGCGAGAGCGGCCTCAACGACCTCGGCGGCTTCCTCGAGTACGTGTGGCAGTTCTACTTCTCGCCGATGACGAACATGACCCCCGCCCCCGGCGAGGGCCTGTTCGGCTACCGCCAGCTCTACGTCGAGCAGTTCCTGGCCGGCGCGTTCGCCTCGCTGGAGGTCCGCTTCCCCGACGCGGTCTACCGGCTGGTGCAGGTCCTCCAGGGCCTCGGGCTCGTGCTGCTGATCGGCGCGGTCGCCCGCTACTGGGAGGTCGTGCGCCGCCATCTCGCGCAGGTCTTCGTCCTCGCCGTCTTCCTCGTCTCGCTGCTGGCGCTGCTGCACCTCGCCGCCTGGCAGGACCTCAACGGGCCCGAGGCGGCGTCGCTGCTGGCCGGGCGCTACCTGCTGCCCGTGGTCGGCGTCCTCGGGGCGACCGTCGCGTTCCTCGTCCAGGTGCTGCCGCCGCGGGTGCGCGCCGGCCTGGGCGCCGGGATCCTCGCGCTGGCGGCCGCGCTGTCGGTCGGCGGCGTCGCGCTCACGGTGGTGCGCTTCCATGCGTAGGGTCGCGATCGTCGTGATGGCGGCGGTGCTGCTCGTCGCGGCGCTCGCGCTCGCGCGGCTGGCGGTGCGCGACCGCCCGGCGCTCGAGTACGTGGCGACCCCGCCCCCGATCGCGGAGGCGACCCCGATCGAGCTCGGCCGCGACGAGGCCGCCTGCCAGCGCGACGTCGTGCTGACCCCGCGGTCCCAGGTGATCCGCGTGTGGAGCGGGTCGCCGACCCCCGACGTGCCGCGCCTGCGCGTGACCGCCGAGGCGCGCGGCTGGTCGACGACGGCGCTGTCGCCCGAGCACACCGACCGGCCCGGAGGCGGCGGCGACGGCATCTACGACACGCGCATCGAGCCGCCGCCGCGCGAGGTGCTCGCGACCGTGTGCGTGGCGAGCGCGGACCCGGATCGGGCGGCGATCCTGGCCGGCTCGGAGGAGCCGCGCGTGAAGTCGCGCAGCGCCACCCGCGTCGACGGGCGGGAGATCGACGCGCGCATGGGCCTCGCCGTCCTCACCGGCGGCCCGCAGGCGCCGCTCGCCCACGCCCGCGAGGTGCTCGAGCGGACCGCCGCGTTCGCGCCCGCGCCGGTCGGCTGGCTGTCGCTCGGCCTGCTGCTCGTGGTCGTCGTGATCGCCGTCCCGGCCGCGGCCGTCTACGCGGTCCTGCGCGCGCTGCGCGAGGAGACCGGCACCTAGCCGGCCACTACCCTCCCCGCCCGCGATGCGCATCTGCCTCGTCTACGACTGCATCTACCCGCACACGATCGGCGGGGCGGAGCGCTGGTACCGCAACCTCGGCGAGCGGCTCGCCGAGGCCGGCCACGAGGTGACGTACCTGACGCGGCGCCAGTGGCCCAAGGGCGAGGACCCCGGCGTCCCGGGCGTGCGGGTCGTGCCGGTGACCGGCGAGATGGCGCTCTACACCGAGGGCGGGCGGCGGCGGATCGCGCCGCCGATCGTGTTCGGCCTCGGCGTCCTGTGGCACCTGCTGATCCACGGCCGCCGCTACGACATCGTGCACACGGCCGCGTTCCCCTACTTCAGCGTCATCGCCGCCGCGGCCGCCCGCCGCGTCCACGGCTTCTCGCTGTTCGTCGACTGGCACGAGGTGTGGACGCGCTCCTACTGGACGGAGTACCTGGGCCGGCTGCAGGGCTTCGTCGGCTGGACCGTGCAGCGGCTGTGCCTGAAGATCCGCCAGCGCGCGTTCTGCTTCGCGCGGATGACCGCGGAGCGCTGCCGCGAGGAGGGCATCCGCGACCCGGTCACCGTCCTCAGCGGCCTCTACACCGGCTCGCACACCCAGAGCGAGGTGACCGAGTCGGTCCCGCTGGTGATGTTCGCCGGGCGCCACATCCCCGAGAAGCGCGTCCCCGACCTCGTGCCGGCGATCGAGCGCGCCCGCACGCGCCTGCCCGAGCTGCGCTGCGTGATCTTCGGCGACGGGCCCGAGCGCGGGAAGGTGCAGCGCCTCGTCGCCGAGCACGGCCTGGAGGACGTCATCGAGCTGCCCGGCTTCGTCGACGGCGAGCGCATCGACGCGACGATGGCCCACGCGCTGTGCATGGTGCTGCCGTCGCGCCGCGAGGGCTACGGGATGGTCGTCGTCGAGGCCGCCTCGTGGGGCACGCCGAGCGTCGTCGTCGCCGACCCCGACAACGCCGCGACCGAGCTCGTCGACGACGGCGAGAACGGGATCGTCGCCTCCTCCACCTCACCCGAGGACCTCGCGAACGCGATCCTCGAGATCCACGAGCAGGGCCGGGCGCTGCGCGAGTCGACCGCGAACTGGTTCCGGCGCAACGCGCCCCGCGTCGCGCTGGCGCGGTCGGTCGAGCAGGTCGCCGAGATCTACGCGCGCCGCCGATGAGGGTCAGCGTCCTCATCGGCGCCTATGACAGCGCGCCGACGCTGCGCCGGGCGATCGACGCGATCCTGGGCCAGACCGTCACCGATCTCGAGCTGATCGTCGTCGACGACGGCTCCTCCGACGACTCCGCCGCGATCGCGCGCGCGACCGGGGACCCGCGCGTGCGGGTGCTGGAGATGGGCCGCAACGTCGGCATCGCGCGCTCGCTGAACGCCGGCATCGAGGCGGCCCGGGCGCCGATCGTCGCCGTCCAGGACGCCGACGACCACTCCGAGCCGCACCGCCTGGAGCGCCAGCTCGAGGCGCTGCGCGCCTCGCCGGCGGTGGCCGTCGTCGGCAGCCGCATGCGCGAGGTCGACGCCGAGGGGCGCGAGCTCGCGCCGCGGACGTCGTTCGCCGCCGGCGACGTGCGGCCGGTGCTGATGCGCTTCAACCCGATCCCCAACGGCTGCGCCGCGTTCCGGCGCGACGCCGTCCTCGCCGTCGGCGGCTACGACGCGCGCTACCGCTACGCGACCGAGTACGACCTGTGGCTGCGGCTGGCCGAGCGCTGGGAGGTGCGCACGCTCGACGAGGTGCTCGCGACCCGGGTGATGGGCGGCACGAACGTGGCGGCCCGCGCCGAGCGCGCGCAGACGCGCGAGGCGATCGCGATCCGGCTGCGCGCGCTGCGCCGCCGCCGCACCCTGCGCGGCGCCGGCGGCCTGGCCGCGCCGCTGCTGTCGCTGGCCACGCCGACGGCGCTCAAGCGCGCGCGGCGGCGGCGCCTGGGCCAGGCGCCCTGAGCGGCCGCCCGATCGGGATTCCGCGCGGTGCCGTACGGGCAGACCGGGCCTGACCGATCTGCGAACGACGAAGGAGGCGCACGAACGATGACGTGGGGACTGGCGCTGCTGCGCTGGCTCGTCGGGGGCCTGTTCATGGCCCACGGAGCCCAGAAGCTGTTCGGCTCGTTCGGCGGCCACGGGCTCGAGGGCACCGGGCAGTTCTTCGAGGAGGGCCTCGAGATGGCGCCCGGCAGGCGCAACGCGCTGGCGGCCGGCGTCTCGGAGCTCGGCGGCGGCGCCGCGCTCGCGGCCGGGGTCGCGACGCCGCTGGCGGCGAGCGCGCTGACCGGCACGATGACGACCGCCATCTGGAAGGTCCACAGGGACAAGGGCTTCTTCACCAGCAACGGCGGCTGGGAGTTCAACGCGGTGCTGATCGCCGCGACGGCCGCGATCGTCGACGCCGGCCCGGGCGCGCTCGCCCTCGGCCGCCGCGAGGGCCACGGCTCGCTCGTGGCCCTGGCGTCGATCGGCGCCGGCGTCGCCGGCGCGTTCGGCGCGATGGAGCTGGCCAAGCGCGAGCACGCGAAGCTGCAGGAGGCCAAGCGGTCCGAGGGCGCTCAGGGCGACGGCGCCGGGCCGGGCGCGGGCGCGGCGGCCGGCGAGCCGGCGGCGACCTCGGCGTAGATCGCGCCCATCCGCTCCAGGAAGCGGTCGACCGAGAACTCGGAGGCGGCCCGTGCGCGGGCCGCCTCCGCCAGCCGGGCGCGCTCGGCGGGGTCGGCGGCCAGGCGGGCGAGCGCGGCGCGCAGCGCGGCCTCGTCGCCGGCCGGGACGACGATGCCCGCGTCGCCGACCGCCTCGGGGTTGCCGGGACCGTCGGAGACGACGCACGGCAGACCCGCGGCCATCGCCTCCAGCACGGCGAACGACAGGCCCTCGTGGCGCGACGGCATCACGAGCACGTCGGCGCCGGCGAGCAGGCGCTCGGGGTCGCGCCGGAAGCCGAGCATGCGCGCGCCGGCGGCGGCGAGCTCGTCGCGCTGCGGCCCGTCGCCGGCGACGAGCATCACCGTGTCCGGCACCCCGGCGGCGGCCCGCACGGCCAGCAGCGGGTCCTTGCGCGCCTCGAGCTGGCCGAGGTAGAGGACGGCGACCTGGCCGTCGGCGAGGCCGAGCTCGGCGCGGACGGCGTCGCGGTCGACGGGCGGCGGCGGGTCGACCGCGTTGTGGACGACCTCGAGGCGGCCGCGCGGACGCGAGCGCGCGGTCAGCTCGTCGCGCTCGGCCGCGCTCGTGCAGACGGTGACGTCGGCGGCGGCGCAGGCGGCGGCCAGCCAGCGGTCGACGACCGCGCCGCGCGGCCCGTGGGAGCGGCGCGAGAAGTGCAGCCCGTGGGTGGTCCACAGCGACGGGCCCGAGCGCAGCATCGGCACCGACAGCATCGCGGGCAGGTCGCCGTGCACGTCGACGACGTCGGCGGCGCGGGCGGCGCGCAGGATCGCGGGCCAGTTGCGCGGGATCGAGAGCGCGCCCTGCAGCGGGGTGCGGCCGGTCGACAGGCACACCCGGCGGTGGGCGGTGCCGGGCAGGCGCTCGAGCAGGTCGATGTGCGTCTCGGCGCCGCCGCCGGGGTGGGGCAGCACGTGGAGGATCCGCATCAGCGCCGCGCCTCCAGGCCGCGCAGCCACAGCTCCAGGTTCAGGGCTCGCCACAGGCCGGCATGGTCGCGCCAGCGGCCGGCGCGCGCGTCGGCGGCCAGCGCGTCGCGGTCGACGAGCCCGGCGGTGCGGGCGCCGTCGTCGAGCAGCACGTCGGTGGCGCGGCCGATCATCGCCGGGTCCTGCAGCCACCGCGCCTGGGGCGGCTCGAAGCCGACCTTCTCGCGGCGGGCGAGCACGGGCGCGGGCACGACGTCGCGCAGGGCGGCGCGCAGCACGGCCTTCGTCTCGCCGTCGCGGTAGAGCAGGTCCGCGGGCAGCGAGAGCGCGAACTCGGCCACGCGGCGGTCCAGGAACGGCAGGCGGACCTCGCGGGCGTGGGCCATCGAGTCGCGGTCGGCGTAGCGCAGCAGCTCGGGCAGGCGGGTGGCGAACGCCTGGCGCAGCAGCTCGCGGCGCAGCGGGTCGGGGCGCAGCGGCTCGCCCGCGCGGGCGGAGGGCAGCGGCGGCGCGCCCGCACCGGGCTCGGGCGGGCGGGTGGCGGCGGCGCCGGCGCGGGCGACGTCGGCGGTGGCGTACGGGGTGGCCAGGCGCTCGCGGTAGCGGCGGGCGAGCGGCTCGGGCAGGCGCTCGGCGCCGAGGGCGCGGGCGAGGGCGTCGCGCTCGGCCGGGTGGCCGAGGGCCCGCAGCCGGGCCGCCGGAGGCCGGCTGCGCAGCGCCCACCCGACGAGGGCCGGGTAGCCGGCGAACAGCTCGTCGGCGCCCTGCCCGTCGAGCATGACGGTGACGCCCGCCTCGCGGGCGGCCTGCGCGACCCGCCACTGGGCGTAGACCGAGGCGCTCGCGGTCGGCTCCTCCTGGTCGGCGACGAGCGTGTCGAGGTCGCGCGCGAGGTCCGCGGCGGTGGGCTCGACGGCGTGGTGCTCCACGACGCCGGCCGCGGTGGCGGTCAGGTGCGCGTACTCCCACTCGTCGCGCTCGAAGCCGGGGAAGCGGGCGGTGAACGCGTGGCGGCGGTGGTCGCCGGCGATCCGCGCGCTGAGGCCGACGACGCCCGACGAGTCGACGCCGCCGCTCAGCGAGGTGCCCACCGGGACGTCGGCGCGCAGGCGGCGGGTGATCGAGGCCAGCAGGAGGTCGCGGAGCTGGTCGGCGGCGGGCTCGAGCGCGGTCGGGGTCTCGATCCGGCGCGGCGTCCAGTAGCGGGCGAGCGCGACGTGGCCGTCGCGCACGCGCATGAGGTGGGAGCCGGGCAGGCGGCGCACGCCGGCGACGTACGTGTCGCCGCCGTGGGGCGCGGCGCCGAGCGCGAGGTACGGCGCGAGCGCGCGCTCGTCGGGGCGGGCGAGGTGCGGGGCGGCGGCCAGCAGCGCGCGGACGTCGGACGCGACGAGGAGGCGGGTGCCGTCGCGGGCGTACAGCAGCGGCTTCTCGCCGAACGGGTCGACGGCGGCGGTGAGCGTCTTCGTGGCCGCGTCCCAGATCGCGAACGCGAACATGCCGTCCAGGCGGGCCAGCGCGCCCTCGCCCCACTCGCGCCAGGCGTGCAGGAGCACCTCGCCGTCTCCCTCGGTGCGGAACTCGTGGCCGAGCGCGCGCAGCTCGTCGCGGCGCTCGCGGTAGTCGTAGATCTCGCCGTTGAAGACGAGGTGCAGGTCGCCGAGGTGCATCGGCTGCATCGAGCGCTCGTCGAGGTCGATGATCGCCAGCCGCCGGAACGCCAGGCCCGCGTCGGCGTCGTGCCAGGTCGCCTGCCCGTCGGGCCCGCGGTGCGCCAGGCGCGCGGCCATCGCCTCGAGGGTCGGCGTGTCGGGGGGCGGTCCGCCCACGATGGCCGCGATGCCGCACATTGGCGGCCTGAGGCTAGACGGGTCGCGCAACGCGCGAGCGAACGGGGCGGGCCGGCGGCTCAGCCGCGGCGCCGGAACAGCGGCGCGGCCGCGCGGGCCATCGAGCGCGCGCGCTCGCCGAGCGTGTCGCCCGCGTAGGGCTCCGGGCTGATCGCGGCGTCCAGGACCGCCACCGGGACGCGGCGGCCGCGCTGGATCGCGCGGCGCTTGCGCAGGGTCGCGGGCAGCATCGCCACGACCTGGACCAGCGCGCGCAGGTGCCCCGGCAGGACGCCGTCGCGCACCGACGCGACCAGCCAGCCCGCGTGGTGCAGCGCGATCTTCGGCCAGTGCAGCCAGAGCGCCCGGGCCGGGTAGTCCTTGATCACCAGCAGGAGCTGGTTGCGGCGCTGGAGCATCCCGAAGAAGGCCGCGTTGCGGTTCGTCGTCGCGCCGCCGACGTGGTGGACGACCGCCGACGGCTCGTAGCGGGCCGTCCACCCGCGCAGCCGCGCGCGAAAGCCCCAGTCGATGTCCTCGAGGTAGGCGAAGAAGTCGCCGTCGAACGCGCCCACGTCGGCGAACGCCTCCATCCGGTAGACGGCCGCGCCGCCGCAGGCGCTGAACACCTCGCCGGGCTGGTCGTACTGGCCCTCGTCGACCTCGCCGTACCCGCGCCGGGTCGCCGCGCTGGACCACAGGAACGCGTCGCCGGCGCCGTCCAGGCGCGACGGGTCGCGCACCGAGCGCATCTTGCCCGCCGCCGACGCGGCCTCCGGGTGCGCGTCGAGCACGTCGACGAGCGTGCGCAGGTAGCCGGGCTCCAGCTCCAGGTCGTTGTTGAGCAGCGCCAGGTACTCGCTGCCGTCGGCCAGCTCGACGGCCCGGTTGAACGACCGCGCCACGCCCAGGTTCTGCGGGTTGCGCACGACCTCGACCCGTCCCGCGTACTCGCGCTCGACCCACTCGGGCGAGCCGTCCGTGGAGCCGTCGTCGAGCACGATCAGGCGCGCGCCCGGGTCCTGGTCGACCAGGGTCGGCAGCATCCGCTCCAGGAGCGCGCGGCCGTCGAGGTTGAGCACGACGGCGGTCAGGCGCGGCGCGGCGCTCATCGGTCGACGATCAGCACGGCGCGGTAGCAGTCGCCGCGGTTGAGGTGGCGCAGGGCGCGGAACAGCAGCCGCGCGGTCGGCGTCGTGTGGATGCCGGCCGCGCGCGTCCACGGATAGCCCCACTCGACGCTGAACAGGAGCTGCTGCAGCTTCCACGCGGGCGCCCAGGCGTGGCGGCGCACCACCACCCGGCGCGGCCCCAGCGAGGCGGCCTGGCGCGCGATCGGCTCGGCCTCGGGCAGCCCGTTCTCGAGGTGCTCGACCGCCCACGGGTGGTCGCGGCCGTGGCGGCGGCGATAGGCGGCGTTCAGCCACGCGTCGAGGCGCTCGGCCGTCGCGCCGGCCGGGAACGTGACGACGAGCCGCCCGCCCGGGCGCAGCACGCGCAGCATCTCGCGCAGCGCCGGCTCGCGCACGTCGGCGGGGAGGTGCTCCATCATCTCCAGGCTCAGCACGACGTCGTAGGAGGCGTCGGGGAACGGCAGCGCGGTCGCCGTCCCCTCGACGCGCTCCAGGCGCGGGTTGGCCTTGTCGCCGGTGCGCTCGAACGCGCTGTCGACCCCCGTGACCGGGTGGTCGAGGAACTCGGTGATGCCCGCGGCCCCGGAGCCGATCTCGGCGATGCGCAGGTCGTCGCGCCAGACGTCGCGGAGCTGGTCGATCACCATCGCGTACCGCAGCGCGGGATCGATGTTCCAGGGCGTGATGTCGAAGCGCTCCGGGACCACGGGCGCCCGAGGCTAGCCGTCGCCGAACGTCACCCCGAAGCGCTCCTGCAGCCCGGGGACCGAGGCGAAGTCGAACTCCAGCCCGTAGCGGACGCCCAGCTCGGCCAGGCGCTCGGGCTCCGGCGGGCTGCCGTCGACCATGTCGACGAGCTCGTCGAAGAAGTCCTCGAAGCCGCCCGGGGCGATGATCTCGAGGATCCGGCAGGGCTCGTCACCGGCGTTCCAGAACGTGTGCCACTGGTCGCGCGGCTTGAACACCAGGTCGCCGGCCTGGGCGTAGACGACCTCGTCGCCCAGGAGCGCGCCCATCCGGCCCTCGAGCACGAACGAGTACTCGTCCTCGCGGCTGTGGCGGTGCAGCGGCGCCGCCAGGCGGCGAGGAGGCAGCGGGTGCTCGACGAGCGAGAAGGCGCCGGCGGGCGTCTCCTCGGCGTCGATCATGAAGCGGACGCCGATCGAGCCGAGGCTGCCGGCCTTGCCGTCGCGCGGGCCGACGATCCTCGGAGCGGGCTGGGTCTGCATGGGAACCACCTTTCGTTGAACAGCTTGTTTACCGAACGGCGCGCACGCTACAGTTCGATGAACGCCATGTCAACCCAAAAACGTCGCTACGAGATGAAGGCCCGCGCCGAGGCGCAGGAGGCGACCCGCGCGCGGATCGCCGCCGCGGCCGCCGAGCTGCACGAGGAGGTGGGAGTCGCCAAGACGACGGTCTCCGACATCGCGCGACGCGCGGGCGTGCAGCGGCTGACCGTCTACAACCACTTCCCCGGGCTCGACGAGCTGCTGCCGGCGTGCACGGCCCACTGGCTCGTGCAGCACCCGCTGCCGGACCTGGAGCCGGCGATGGCGATCGCCGACCCGGCCGACCGGCTGCGCGCGGTCCTCACCGCGCTCTACGGCTGGTACCGCGAGACCGCGCCGATGCAGCGCCGCGTCCACGGGGAGCGGTCGACGGTGCCCGAGCTCGACGCCTGGCTGGCGCGCTCCAGCGACGCGATGCTCTCCGGCCTCGCCGACGCGCTGGCCCAGGGCTTCGACGGCGCCGAGGCCCGCGCGCTCACCGGCCTCGCCCTCGAGTTCTGGACCTGGTCGCGCCTGGACGCCGAGGGCCTCGACGACGCGCAGGCCGCCGCCACGATGACCGGCGCCGTCGCCCGCTGCGGCTGACGCTCACCAGATCGTCTGGAACAGGAGCTGCACGGCCAGCGCCTGCGCGGCGAGCGCGCCCAGCACCCAGCGCAGCCGCCCGCGCGCGAGCGGCAGCACGGTCGCCGCGCCCACGCAGGCCAGCGGCACGTAGAACAGCCAGATGCGCTCGACCTCGGCCTTGGTGAAGCCCAGCAGCGCCGAGATCGCGATGACGACCGCCAGCGCCAGCGCGCCGGTGTCGCGCCGCGCGACCGCGATCAGCCACGCGCCCGCGGTCGGCAGCCCCATCATCACCGCCCACGCGACCGGCGAGCCGATCCACCAGTACGCGTACGGGCGCACCCGGGCCAGCGAGCGGTCGTACAGGTCCGACGTCTCCCGGAACGTGCCGATCGGGTCGTAGCCGTAGGCCGCCGCGAGCGCGCCGTTGAGCGCCAGGAACGGGATCGCGCACGCGACCGCGAGCACCGCGGCGACCCGCAGCCCCTCGCGCCGCCACGCCACGAGCACGGCGAACGCGCCGATCGCCAGCAGCGACCAGGCGCTGAACGCGCCGACCGCCAGCAGCACCGTGCCGGCGCCGCGCCACCACCACGAGCGGCGCACGAGCAGCGCGGCGGTGGCGGTCCCCAGCGCGGCGAACACGGCGTCGGCCGAGGTCATGCCGATCAGCAGCAGCGACGGCGCGGCGGCGGCCAGCAGGCCGGCCAGCCGCGCCCGCTCCGCCGCGACGTCGAGGCCGCGGGCCAGCGCGTACGTCAGCGGGCCCGTGAGGACCGTGGCGACGATGCACATCGCCGCGAAGCGCGGCGCGGTCGTGATGCCGGTCCACTCGATGAACAGCATCAGCCCCGGCGGGTGGCCGCCGACGTTGATCGGCAGCGCCGGGACCATCTCCGCGAAGCGGTCCAGGAAGAACCGCTCGCCGTACTGCAGCGCGGGCAGGCCCGGCAGGTACTCGTTCTTGGCCTCGAACGACCCGCCGGGGCCGAGGTCGAACACGGCGTCCCAGCCGTAGGTCCCCTGGCGGGCGGCGTTGAGCGTCAGGCCGGCCGCCGTCGTGAGCAGCACGAGCCCCCCGAGGTACAGCCACAGCGGTCCGCGCAGCAGCGCCGGGCCGAGCACGATCAGCGCGCCCAGCGCGGCGACGGCGGCGAGCGCCCACGGCGGGTCGATCCGCGGCAGCCAGGCGACGACGAACGGCGACGTCGCGGTCCCCATCGAGTGGCCCCACGCCCGCACCCCGACGCCGACGGCGGTGACCACCACCGCGACGGCGCCCGCGACCCACAGCAGGCGACGCTCGCTCGCGCTCACGGGCGCCACGCTATGCGACGCTTGCGCCATGCGCCGCCTCGCCTGCCTCGCGATCGCTGCGGCCGCGCTGGGCGGCTGCGGGTCGGCCACGGTGGCCGAGCTCCCGCCCGCGGCCGGCCCGGCCCGCGCGCCCGCGCCCACGCAGGCGCCCGCCGGACGGGTCGTCCCCGTCGACGCCGCGCCCGCCCCGATCGCCGCCGCGCTGCGCGCCGCCACCACGCCGCGCGAGACGACCACCGGCGACGGGAAGCTGACCGCCGTCGTGGACGCCCGCGCGCGCACGCTGGAGCTGCGCGACCCGGCGACCGGGCGCCTCGTCGCATCCGCGCCCGCCGGCGTCGGGCCCACCCACGTCGCCGCGCTCGGCAACCGGCTGTACGTGACCGACACCGCCGGCGGCGCGCTGCTGATCTTCCACGTCTCGCCCGACCGCGAGCTGACGCTCACCCGCCGCGTGTTCCTGCCCGGCTCCCCGTTCGGCATCGCCGTCGACCCGCAGCGCGGGCTGCTGTGGGTGACGCTCACCGCCCGCAACGAGCTCGTCGGCCTGACCGCCGATCACCAGGCGCGCCCTCTCCTGCGCCGGCCGACCGTCCGCCGGCCCGTCGCCGTCGCCGTCGTCTCAGGCACCGTCGCCGTCGCCGGGCGCGACGACCGGGTCGCGCAGCTGCTGACGGAGCAGGAGACGCAGCCCGAGGACGACGGCTGACGCCACCCACACGGCGGCGACGATCGCCAGCCACCGCTCCAGGTAGCCGCTGGGCTCGATGCCGCTGACGAACCGCAGGTTGCCGTCCGCCCTGCCGCTGATCAGCGGGAAGTAGACGAGCAGCAGCAGGCCGCTGACGACGGCCGGGACGCGAATGTGGTTGACGGCGGGCAGGCCCGCGACGCGGACGCGCTGGGCCAGGCGGTCCAGCGCCGAGTAGGCCGGGATCAGGATCAGGTCCTGGGCGATCAGCGCGGCGGCGAACCACACGACGACGTTGCGCGCGTTGCGCAGGTCGAGCACGTGGAGGATCGCCCACAGCGCCAGCCCGAACGCGGCGAGGTGGACGAGCAGGTGGACCGGCGAGGCCCCGTAGCGGCGGGCGAGCGCGCGCATGTCAGGCGGCGAAGGTCATCGTCGACACCCACTTCGTGGCGTGCACGCCCGGCAGCGCCGGCACGACGATCCGCGCCGGGAAGCCGTGGTCCAACGACAGGTCCACCCCGTTGACGCGCAGCGCCAGCAGCGACGGCTCCGCGCTGAACTGGCGGTGCGAGAGCGTGGCGGCGCGCAGCACGCCGCGCGGCTGCAGCGACTCGACGAGCACGTCGCCGGCATCGCCCGCCCCGACCAGCTCCGCGAGCGCGGCGAGCGGGACGCCCTCCCACTCCTGGGTCGTCGTCCACCCCTCGACGCAGGCGATCGGCAACGTCTCGGTGCGCTGGTCGAGCGCGAGCAGCTCGTCGCGGCTCAGCTCGCGGCGCGCGTCGCCGTGCACGAGCAGCAGCCGCCAGCCGGGCCCGGTCAGCGCGGGGTCCACCCGCGCCGCGGCCGCCGTCTTGTTGACCGGGAAGCCGTTCGGCCCGGGCCGGGTCGCGCGCCGCGGCGCCAGCAGCGCGGTGGCGCGCAGCGGGCCGCCGATCGTCTCGCCGACGTTGGCCAGCAGCACCGCCGCCGACCCGGCGCCGACGAGACCGAGCAGGCCGCGGCGGGTGATCGTCGGCTCCGCGGCGTGGGCCGGCGGCGTCCCCGGACGATCGCGCCAGGCGCGGCGCATCGTCGGCAGCTTCACCACCACGTGCGCGACGAGCGCGGCGACGAACACGACCGCGCCGTAGTAGTGGGCGACGACGAAGTTGAAGCCCCACGGGTACCAGTTCTGCATGTTCGTCACGCCCGTGACGAGCTCGAAGAGCGCGCTGCCCACGAGAAGCGCGATCGACAGCCGCTCGACCAGCGCCGCCGGCGATCGGGCCGGCGGCCAGGCGAAGAGCTTCGGGACGACCGACCACAGCTTGGCCAGCAGCAGCGGGACGACCGCGAGGCCGGCGTTCACGTGCAGCCCCTGGGTGAGCGCGTACAGCCACGGCGGCGAGGTCGGCCACCCGAACGTGAGCGGCAGGGCGACGGGGACGATCGCGTTGCCGCCCAGCGACGGCTCGTAGGCGGCCTCCGACAGGAACCCGGTGACGGCGACGACGACCACGCCGGGCAGCAGCAGCGCGCCGAGGAGCGTCGTCAGCCACGGACCGCGCAGGGGCGAGCGCCAGAACGTGGGCCGGAACGGTCCCGGCGGCGTCCTCATGCCAGCTCGGCGAACCAGCGGCCGGAGTGGCACCAGGCGTCGACGCGGCGCAGCCCGACCGCGCGCGCGAGCTCGGTGAGCCCGTCGAGCCCGACGAGGGCCCACGGGAACGCGACGCTGCGGTCGCGGTCGTCCTCCAGGCGCAGGCGCGCGATCCGCGTCGGCGCGCCCGGCGGCCCGACCTCGACGAGCGCGCGGCCGGTCGGCGCCAGCAGCTCGCGCACGCGGCGCAGCAGCCGCATCGGGCAGCCGCCGATGCCGACGCTGCCGTCGAGCAGCAGCGCCGCGCCCCAGGCGCCCGCGGGCAGGAGGTCGTCGAACACCGAGCACTCGACGACGTGCGCGCCGCGGCTGCGGGCGACGCGCACCGCCGGCGGCGACGCGTCGACGCCCAGCGCGAACACGCCGCGCGCGACGAGCGCGCGCACGTGGCGGCCCGGCCCGCAGCCCACGTCGAGGACCGGGCCGCAGGCGCGGTCCAGCACGGCGCGGTCGGCGGCGGTGACCGGGCCCAGCCAGCGCGCGACGTCCAGCGGCAGCGCCGGGCCGTCCTCGGCGCGCACGTTCAGCGCCCCGCCGGCCAGCGCCCGCTCGTACAGCGCGTCGGGCGCGGTGGGCGTCATCCGATCCCCAGCCCGCCGAGCGTCCGCGCGAACCGCGTCCGCGGCGCGGCCGCGCCGACCGCGCGCGCGTCGGCGATCGTGTCGACGTCGTGCAGCTCGTCGACCTCGGCGAACGGGACGCGCAGCCGCCGCAGGCGCTCGCGCTGGGCGGCGAGCGTGTGCGGGGCGCTCATCGGCACGCCGTGCAGCGCCCGGGCCGGGTCGACGCCCCTGAGGCCGATGCACCAGTAGCCGCCGTCGGCCGCCGGCCCGAGCACCGCGGCGTGCTCGTCGAGGGCGCTGAGCGCGCGGTCGAGCTGGGCGGGCGTGACCTGCGGCGTGTCCATGCCGACGATCAGCGCGGGGCCGGCGAGGTCGGCGAACGCGGCGGCCAGGCGCTCGTCGAGGCCGCCCCCGCGCTGGGCGACGACCCGCTCGCCGTCCAGCCACGGGCCGGCGTCGCCGTCGAGCACCACCGCGCGCCGCGCCGCCGGCCGCGCCCGCGCCATCGCGTCGAGCGTGTCGCGCAGCGCCGCCTCGGCCAGTGCCGCCGCCTGCCCCGGCGTGCACGGCGGGCACAGCCGCGTCTTCACGCGGCCGGGCACCGGCGCCTTGGCGATGACGGCCAGCGTGCTCACGACAGCACCTCGGCCATGTCCTTCACGGTCCGCAGCGTCCCGCGCACGGTGCCGGTCACCTTCGAGCGGCCGGTGCGCTCGCGGTAGTCGACCGGGACCTCGGCGACGCGCCACCCGGCGCGGTGGGCGCGCACGACCATCTCCAGCGGCCAGCCGAAGCGGCGGTCCGCGATCCCGAGCGCCAGCAGCCCGGTGCGCGTGGCGGCGCGCATCGGGCCGAGGTCGCGCAGGCGCGGACCGCCGCGTCGGGCGACCTCCCGCATCAGCAGCCGGTTGCCCAGCCGCGCGTGCAGCGGCCAGGCGCCGCGCTGCGCCCGGCGCTCGCCGAGCATCAGGTCGGCGTCGCCGGCCAGGACCGGGTCGACGACGCGCGGAAGCTGGCGCGGATCGAGCGAGCCGTCCGCGTCGAGGAAGCAGACGACGTCGGCGGTCGCCGCGGCCAGGCCGGCGTGGCAGGCCGAGCCGAAGCCGCGCCGCGGCTCGTCGACCACGTCGGCGCCGTGCGCGCGGGCCACGTCGCCGGAGCCGTCGGTGGAGCCGTTGTCGACGACGATGGGCCGGTAGCCGGCCGGCATCCGGCCCAGCACCCACGGCAGCGCCTGCGCCTCGTCGAGGACCGGCAGGACGACGTCGATCGCCATGCCTCACTTGGTACCCGGCCGTCCCGCTCCCGTGGGGCGCTCGCGGCCCCCTGTAAGCGAACCGTTCGATCTGCGGCGCGTATCGTCGGGACCGATGGACGGACCGGTCCTCGTCACCGGCGGCGCCGGCTTCGTCGGCTCCCACGTCGCCGACGCCCTGCTGGAGGCGGGGGTCGCCGTGCGGATCGTCGACGCGCTGCTGCCGGGCGCCCACGACGGCCCGCCGCCGTGGCTGCCGCCGGGCGCCGAGGTGGTGTGGGGCGACCTGCGCGACCCCGACGTCGCCCGCCGCGCGGTCGCCGGCGTCGGCGCGGTGAGCCACCAGGCGTCGATGGTCGGCCTCGGCGTCGACGTGCGCGACGTCGACGCCTACGTCGCCCACAACGACCTGGCGACCGCGGTGCTGCTGCGGGCGCTGGCCGAGCGCGCGTTCCGCGGGCGGGTCGTGCTCGCCTCGAGCATGGTCGTCTACGGCGAGGGCCGCTACCGCTGCGCCGAGCACGGCCTCGTCGCGCCGCCGCCGCGCGCGCTCGGCGACCTGCGCGCCGGGCGCTTCGAGCCGCGCTGCCCGGCGTGCGGACGCGACCTGGCGCCCGAGGCGGTGCCCGAGGACGCGCCACCGGACCCGCGCAACGTCTACGCCGCCACCAAGCTGCACCAGGAGCACCTGCTCACCGCGTTCGCGCGCGAGGTCGACGGGGTCGCCGCGACCGCGCTGCGCTACCACAACGTCTACGGGCCGCGGATGCCGCGCGACACGCCCTACGCCGGGGTCGCCTCGATCTTCCGCTCGGCGCTGGAGCGCGGCGAGCCGCCGCGCGTGTTCGAGGACGGCGCGCAGCGGCGCGACTTCGTCCACGTCGCCGACGTGGCGCGCGCGAACGTGCTCGCGCTCACCCGCGACGAGCCGGCGCCGGGCGCGTTCAACGTCGCCTCCGGGACGCCGCGGACCGTCGGCGAGATGGCGGCGGCGCTGAGCGCGGCGGGGGGCGGACCGGCGCCGGTGGTCACCGGGGAGTTCCGCCGCGGCGACGTTCGCCATGTGTTCGCGTCGGTGGCGCGCGCCCGCGACGTGCTCGGGTTCGAGGCGGCGGTCGGGCTGGAGGCCGGGATGGCCGAGTTCGCGACGGCGCCGCTCAGGGCCCCGGCGCGCGCCTGACCGGGCGACCGCGCGCGAGCCCCAGCCCCGCCCGGGCGCCCTCGCGCCACGCGTCGGCGAGCGCGCGGCGCCCCAGCAGCCGGAACACGGCGAACCGCGCCAGCCCCGAGGCGGCCAGCGCCAGGCCGAGCAGCACGCGGTCGCGCCGCGGCAGGTGCACCGACGCGTAGCGGACGATGCCGTGCAGCCGGCTGCGCAGGCCGCGCTCGCGCCCCCACGACGCGAACGTGCCGCCGCCGAGGTGCTCGAACACGGCGCCGCCGACGTGCAGCAGCGGCCCGCGCGCGCGCAGGCGCCGGGCGAGGTCGACGTCCTCGTACCAAAACCAGTAGTGCTCGTCGAAGCCGCCGATCGCGTCGAGGACGTCGCGCCGCACGAGGACGCAGGCGCCGGCGGGCTGCTCGCACTCGACGGTCCCGCGCTCGGCCAGCAGCGCCGGGTCGGGACCGGCCGCGCGCAGCGCCTCCAGGCCGGTCACGCGCGCGACGAGCGTCCCCAGGCCCGGGTAGCGCTGGGGCGCGTACGCGGGCTGGGTGTCGTCGGTGCCCGGGTCGACGAGCCGGCCGCCGGCCGCGACCGCGTCGGGCCGCGCGGCCAGGGCGGCGACGAGCGCGTCGATCGCGCCCGGCCGCGCGAGCACGTCGCTGTTGAGGAACAGCACGAGCGGGGCGTCGCCGGCCGCGGCGCCGCGATTGCACGCCTCCGCGAACCCGACGCCCTCCTCCAGCCGCACGACGGTCGCCTGCGGGAAGCGCTGCGCGATCGCCTCGGCGGTGCCGTCGGTCGAGCCGTTGTCGACGACGATCGCGCGCAGGTCGATCTCGGCGGTCAGGCGCTCGAGGCACGAGAGCGTCACCTCGCGCGTGTCGAAGGTGACGACGACGACGTCGAGCGCGCTCATGCCGCCGCGGGCGCGCGCAGCAGGACCGCCTGGCCGGTCGGCAGCGCGACGAGCTCCTCGGGCCGCCCGGCCACGAACGCGTCGATGCGGGCGCGCTGGTCCTCGTAGCCGGCCCAGCCGTAGTCGTCGAACACGACGACGCCGCCGGGCGACAGCCGCTCGTAGACGTGCGCGAGCACGTGCTCGGTCGGCGCGGCCGCGTTGAGGTCGATGTGCGCGAACGCGATCGGCCCGGTGTCGGTGGCGGGCATCGTCTCGAACACGTCGCCGGCGACGATCTGCGGGATCGGGTCCCAGGGCGCCAGCAGGTCGCGCACGTAGCCGGCCGACGTGTCGGCCAGGCGCCCGGCGAAGCGCGCCTCGCGCTCGGCCGCGGTCAGGCGCGAGTCGGGGATGCCCGCGTAGGTGTCGAACAGGAAGAACCGCCGGTCGGGCGCCAGGTCCGCGGTCGACAGGATCATCCACGCGCAGCCGCCGCGGTAGGTGCCGAACTCGGCGTAGCCGCCGGGCACGCCGCGCGCGTAGCGGGCCCAGCGGGTGAGCAGCCACATGCGCCAGCGCGCGTCGACGACCTCGTCGCGGAACCAGTCGGCGGCCATCTGCTCGTACAGGCGCGCGAACTCGGCGTCGGCCTGGAACGGGCTGAAGTGCATGGTCGCCAGCCCGTCGGCGTCGTAGGTCCACGGCCGCTTGCGCGGCAGCGCCTCGCGCAGCAGGATCGCCGGCACCTGCAGCGGGCGCGGCAGGCGCGCGATGCGCGTTCCGGGGGCGACCGACCAGTCCAAGCGGCGAGAGCCTAGCGGCGCAGCACGTCGCGGATCTCGGGCGGCAGCCGCCGGGTGACGGCCAGCCCGGCCACGAACACGACGTTGGCGACGAGCAGCGCGACGAGCGACGGGATGCCGAGCAGCAGGCCGATCGCGATCGCCGCACCCGCGCTTCCGGTGACCGGCGCGATCGACGTCAGCATCCCGAGCAGCTCGGGCCGCAGCCGCAGCAGCACGGCGACGACGCCGACGGCGAGCGCGGACTCGGTCGCGAGCGTGGCGATCGCGGCGCCCTCGGCCCCGAGCGGCCCGACGAGGATCAGCGTGAGCACCACGCTGACGACGAGCGCGCCCGCGTTCAGCCACAGCAGCGCGGCGTAGCGGCGCAGCGTGAGCAGGCCGTAGCCGGCGGCGACCGCGACGCCGGTGGCGACGAGCGTCAGGCCCTGGATGCGCAGCACCGACACCGCCGGCTGCGCCTCGTCGCCGGCGAGCACGTCGATCGCGACCTGCGCCCCGACCACGCAGCACATCGCCATCCACACGCCGAGCAGCATCGACAGCTCGAGGATGCGCCGCATCGCGTAGGCGAAGCGCTTGTCGTCGTCGCGCTCGGCCCGGGCGAGGATCGGGTACGCGGCGCCGATCACGAGCGCGGGGATGCCGATGAGCACCTCGACGACGCGGAACGAGGTGGCGAAGTAGCCGGTCTCGAGCTCGCTCGTCTCGATCGACATGACGAGGATCGTCACGCGGAAGTAGACGACGTTGAGCGCGACCGCGGCGGTGTAGGGGAGCGTGTCGCGCAGCAGCGGCCAGACCTGGGCCCAGCGCAGCGACGGGCGCAGCGGCATCTTCCTGCGCACGAGCCAGGCGGTGACGGCCAGCAGCACCAGGCCGATCGGGACCATGATCCACAGGAACGGCACGAGCCCGGCGTCGGCGAGGACGAGCGCGACGATCAGCGCGACGCTGAGCGCCTGCCCGGCGAGCTGGAGCAGGGCCAGCCAGCCGAAGCGCAGCTCGCCCTGCAGCGGCGTGGAGACGAGCATCTGGACCGCCTGGACGAGCACGCCGGTGCCGGCGCCGATCGCGCCGACGACCAGCGGCGAGTCGTAGCCGGCCACGAGCGCGAACGCGATGCCGACGAGCACGCCGGCGACCGAGAGCACGAGGCGGATGCCCATGAGCGAGCGCATCGCCGCCCGCCGCGTGCCGCCCTCGAGCGTCGCGTACTCGCGCAGGGCGACCGCGTTGAGGCCGCCCTCGGTGACGCCCGCGACGAGGTTCATCAGCGCCATGACCGTCGCGTACTGGCCGAAGCGCTCGACGCCCAGATGGCGGATCAGCAGCGGCGCCGAGGCGATCGACAGCGCGACGCCGGCGAAGTAGGCGCCGCTGCGCAGCGCGCTTCCCCGCAGCGCGGCCGGGCCCGCCTTGGGGCTGTCGAGGACGTCGCTCACGCTCGTGCGGACACTAGGGTGGCTTTCCGATGCCAGTGCCTCTGTTCGACACCGCCACGCCCCTCGCCCCCCTGCGCGAGCGCATCCTGCAGGCCATGACCGAGGTCGTCGACGACGGCCGCTACATCCTCGGCCCCAACGTCCAGGCCTTCGAGCGGGAGTTCGCCGCCTACTGCGGGGCCGCCCACGCGATCGGGGTCGGCAACGGCACCGACGCGCTCACGATCGCCCTGCGCGCCCTGGGCGTCGGGCCCGGCGACGAGGTGATCGTCCCCTCGTTCACGTTCTACGCGTCGGCCGAGGCGATCCCGCCGACCGGCGCCACCCCGGTGTTCTGCGACGTCGACCCGGACACGTTCTGCGTCACCGCCGAGACCGTGAAGGCGGCGATGACGCCGCGCACGAAGGCGGTCGTCGCCGTCCACCTGTTCGGCAACGTCGCGCCGGTCGCCGAGATCGAGGCGCTCGGCGTGCCGGTCGTCGAGGACGCCGCCCAGGCCGCCGGCACGACCTACCGCGACGGCCGCCCCGGGTCGCTGGGCACGGTGGCGACGTTCTCGTTCTTCCCGTCCAAGAACCTCGGCGGCTTCGGCGACGGCGGCGCGATCACCACCAGCGACGACGAGGTCGCCGACCGCGCGCGGATGCTGCGCTTCCACGGCTCCTACGACAAGGTCACCTACCGGCACGTGGGCTACAACTCGCGCCTCGACGAGCTGCAGGCGGCGATCCTGCGCATCCTGCTGCCCGAGCTCGACGGGTGGGCCGACGGCCGCCGCGCCGCCGGGCGCCACTACGAGGCGGCCGGGCTCGGCGACCTCGTCGAGCTGCCGGCGCGCACCGACGGCGCCGACCCCGCCTGGCACCTGTACGTGATCAAGCACGAGCGCGCCGACGACCTCGCCGCCGCGCTGAAGGCGGCCGGCATCGGCCACAAGCCCTACTACCGCGTGCCGATCCACCGCCAGCCGGCGATGGCCGACCTCGGCGCCGGCCTGGACCTGCCGGGCACCGAGCACGCCGCCCGCACCCACCTGGCGATCCCGATGAGCGCGGTCCTCACCGCCGAGCAGGCCGCCGAGGTGACGGCGGCCGTCGCCGCGTTCGCCGGCTGACGCAGCGCGTCCTCGACGTCCAGCAGCCGACGGGGCGACACGCGCCCGATCGGCTCGAGGGGAATGTCCGTGAGCGGCCGCCCGCGGCCCCCTGCCGGGCCACGGGCGGCGGGCTCAGCCGATCCGGACCGCTAGTCGCGCGGGCCCGGCGACGTCGTCCGCGGGATGTCGAGGAACGACGCCGAGTACTCCAGCGTGTAGTACGCCGGCACGCCGGCCACGCTCGCGAACGTGCACGCCACGAGCTGCGGGGCGTCGGCGCCCGGCAGCGTCTGGTCGGTGCGCGGCTTCGCCGAGCGGATGTTCGTCAGCGGCAGGTTCGTGACGGGCCCGGTGGGCGTCTGGATCGTCTCGCCCATCGGCGTCATCGCGACGCCGCCCGTCGCGCCGTGCTGGGCGCAGGGCAGGAAGTTGCCCGCGCTGTCGCGGACCGTGAGCGTCGCTCCGGCCTGCGCGACCGGGCCGCTGTCGCCGTTGAGGTTGGCCTCGTTGCTGCGCACGTACGCGTTGACGGTCACCGTGACCGCGTCGCCGCCCGCGCCGAACGTCAGCAGCGTCGCCGTGCCGCTCGTGGTGGCGCCGTTGCCGTCGTCGGGGATGTCACCGCTCCACGACGGCGGGTTGACGATCGTGCCGGCGCCGACGACGTTGGCCTGCACGATCCCGTACTCGACCGACTGATACGCGGCCGCGAGCGTCTCCAGCCCGTTCTTGAGCTGGGTCAAGCCGTCGACGATCGCCGGCGCGGCCGCCAGGATCGCGGCGACGCCGCCCTGCTGGCCCTTCAGCTCGTCGACGGCCTGGCGCAGCTCGGCGACCTGCTGGCGCACCTGCTCCAGGGCCGCGTTCGTCTGTGCCGTGTTGGCCTTCACCTTCGGGGCCGCGGATGCCGCGACCGGAACTGCCGCCGTCAGCGCGCACGCCGCGACGGCGCACGCCAGGACTGGCCTGAGCCTCATCGGATCTCCTCCGTTCGATCTGACCCGTGACCGACCGGAGACGCCCGCCGCTCCTCCCGCGACGAGGCGACCGCCACCAGCGAACACCAACGTTCAAACTACGGTGACCGCCGAGGGAATGCAAGTGACAGGCGCCACGTGCACGCGTCCTTGGCATCATGCCCAGCCGCAGTGGGGGGTCCCATCTTCATCATCGGGCCGATGGGCTCGGGCACGACGCTGCTGCGGCTGATGCTCGACAGCCATCCGCACATCGCGATCCCGCCCGAGACCGGTTTCATGCGCGCCTACAAGGCGCACCGGTTCGTCCCGTTCAAGATCACGGGCCGCGGCTGGGCCCGGCGCCTGGGCTGGAGCGACGACGAGCTCGACGGGCTCCTGCGCGACCTCTACGACACGCTGTTCATGCGCTACGCCGAGCAACACGGCAAGCGGCGCTGGGGCGAGAAGACGCCGCTGCACACGTGGCACATCGACGCGATGGCGCGCCTGTTCCCCGACGCCCGCTTCGTCGGGATCGTCCGCCACCCCGGCGGCGTCGTCTCGTCGAACATGCGCCGCTGGAAGCACCCGCAGGTCAAGGCGATGCGCCACTACGACCGCTACGCGCGCGAGCTGGCCCGCCAGGCCGCCCGGCGCCCGAAGCGCTTCGCCGTGCTGCGCTACGAGGACCTCGTGCTCCAGCCCGAGCCGGTCATGCGCGAGCTGCTCGAGTGGCTCGGCGAGCCGTGGGCCGACGAGGTGCTCGCCCACGACGAGGTCCAGGCCTCGCGCGGCGGCCGGCGCGTCGTCGAGGGGCGCACGGTCGTCGACGACCCGATCGACGTGTCGCGGATCGCCAAGTGGGCGCAGCGCCTCGACGCCCGCGAGCGCCAGCGCCTCGACGAGCGCCTCGGCCGCCTCGGCGCGTTCTTCGGGTACCGCACCGACGACCCGTCGGTGCTCGAGCCGATCGCCGGCGAGGGCCGGATCGTCGCCACCGGCGCCGACCTGCGCGCCCGCACCGAGGCGTTCGCCGACCTCGACCTCAAGACCCGCCCGACCCCGCCGGTCTACGACGAGCTCTACAACCCCACCAAGCTCATGGTGATCCCGGTCGAGCGCTTCCGCCGGCTGCGCGAGCAGGCCAGGCCGGCGCCGCCGCAGCCGCTGTGGCGCATCGCCGGCGCGCGGGCCAAGCGGCGCGCGCGGCGGCTCCTGCGCCGCTGACCCCTAGGATGCGCCGCCGTGCGCGTCCTCACCGTCCTCGGCAACCGACCCCAGTCCGTCAAGGCGGCGGCGGTCTCGCGCGTCCTGCGCGCCCGCCACGAGGAGGTGCTCGTCCACACCGGCCAGCACTTCGACGACGAGCTGTCGACGATCTTCGAGCGCGAACTCGGCGTCCCCAAGCCCGAGATCCAGCTCGGCCTCGGCGGCGGCACGAACACCGAGCAGACCGCCAAGCAGCTCGCCGCGCTCGGCCCGCTGGTCGCCGAGCAGCGCCCCGACGTCGTCCTCGTCTACGGCGACACGAACTCGACGCTGACCGGCGGCCTGGCCGCCGCGCAGGCCGGCATCCCGGTCGCGCACGTCGAGGCGGGCATGCGCTCCTGGGACTGGGCGATGCCCGAGGAGCAGAACCGGGTGCTGACCGACGCGCTCAGCGACCTGCTGCTCGTGCCGTCGCCGGCGGCCCAGGCCAACCTGGAGCGCGAGCACCCGCGCGGGCGGATCGTCTACGTCGGCGACGTGATGGTCGACGTCGCCGACCTGTTCCGCCCGATGGCCGCCGAGAACACCGCGGTGCTGGAGCGCTACGGCGTCGAGCCCGGCGGCTTCGTCGTCTGCACCACCCACCGGGCCGCCAACGTCGACGACCCCGCCCGCCTGCGCGCGCTCGTCGACCTGCTGATCGCCGTGCCCTACCCGCTGGTGCTGCCGCTGCACCCGCGCACGAGGGCGCGCCTGGCCGCGGCCGGATGGCTCGACGAGCTCGCCCGCCACGTGACGCTGACCCCGCCGCTGGGCTACCTCGACTTCACCGCGCTGCTCGTCCACGCGCACGCGGTCCTGACCGACTCCGGCGGCGTGCAGAAGGAGGCGTTCCTGGCCCGCGCCCGGTGCGTGACGATGCGCGACACCACCGAGTGGGTCGAGACGGTCGATTCGGGCTGGAACGTGCTCGTCGACCTCGACGCCGAGCGGGCGATCGCCGCGCTGGACCGGCCGCTGCCGGCCGAGCACCCGCAGCCCTACGGCGACGGCCGCGCCGCCGAGCGCGTGGTCGACGCGCTCGACGAGCTCGACGCATAGGCCGGTTCGGCGCCGACCTCGCCCAGCGCGGGGGTGTCCGCGCCGGCGCCCGTCGGCTCGGTCGGCTCGCGACGGCCGCCGACCAGCCGGCGCAGCGACATCGCCGGCTTCTCGATCAGGTGCCAGCTCGCGGCCGCGAACGCGATCGTCAGCGCGAAGCCGACCAGCGCGCCCGGCACGAAGCCGTAGACGTCGACTCCGGCGCGGGAGGCCAGGTGGAAGGCGGTGCCGTGGTAGAGGAAGATGCCGTACGAGATGAGGCCGAGGTAGATGATCGGCCGGCTGCCGACCAGCGCCTTCAGCCGGCTGCGCGGTCCGTCGTCGAAGATCGCCGGCAGCATCAGCGCCACCGCGACGACGATCCCGAGCGCCGAGTCCAGGAACGGCGTGAGCCAGGCCGGGTGGGGCACGTCGAGGATGACGAGGTAGTCGCTGACGGCGATGACGCCGTACGTGGCGGCGGCGAACGCCACGCACAGGACGCCGTGCGACGCGGCCCGGCGGGCGGGCTCCCAGTTGCGGACGCTGATGACCGCCAGCGCCATCCCGGCCGCGAAGTGCGCCAGCCAGAACGGCATGAGGTACGCCCACGAGTTCGGCAGGTCGCCCACGTACAGCGCGCCCAGCAGCACGAGCCCCACGCCGAGCAGGGCGAGCACCGGCGTCCACTCGTCGCCGCGGTGGCGGGCCGCCCACCAGCCGGCCCCGGCCGCCAGCAGCGGCAGCACCACGTACCAGACGGCCTCGATGTCGAGGCTCCAGGCGACGCCGATGATGCCGACGTGGTCGGCGCGGTAGACCTGCGCGAACAGGAACGCGGCCACGCCGATGCTGCTGAACAGCTCGTCCCACAGGTCGAACGCGACGACGGCGACGAGCATCGCCACCCAGAAGGCGGGCACGATCCGCAGCACGCGCCGCCACGCGTAGGCGCGCACGAGCGGCGAGCGCCGGCCGGCCGCCCGCGCCGCGACCCACTGGCGGTAGAGGACGAAGCCGGAGATGACGAAGAAGATCGGGACGCCGACGCCGAGGTTGGCGGCCAGCCGCTCGATCACGCGCCCGATGTCCGTCGTCGCGTCGGGCCCGGCCGAGTAGGTGTGGAAGAACGCGATCGAGAACGCCGCGAGCGCGCGGATCGCGTCGACGAGCGGGAAGCGGTGGACGGGCACGGCCGCGGCGCGCATGGAACGCGGCCGCAGTCTACGGCGTCGCCCGGTCCTCGACGAGGCCGGTCACGGAGGCTGGCGCCCGCGCCTCCTGCGGCCCCATCCGGCGCGCGAACCACAGCGCCACCAGCGTCAGCAGCGCCGCGACGCGGAACGCCCACGCGTAGCCGTCGCGTGCGGTCTGCGCGGCGCGGTCGGCGACGCGCTCGTCGAAGCCGATCGGGTCCAGGCGCTCCGGGCTCTGCCCGTAGAAGTCGCGCAGGGTGCGCTCGATCGTCGCGTGCGCGCGCTCGTTGGGGATCGCGTAGTCGCGGGCGAGGTCCTCGATGTCGGCCCGCAGCGACGGGGCGAAGATCGCGCCGACGCCCAGCACGACCGCGACCAGGAGCGCCACGCCGAGCGCGGCGCCGAGCTGGCGCGCGGTGTTCAGCACGCCCGAGGCGGCGCCGGCGCGGGGCGGCGGCACCGCGCTCATCGCCCCCACGTTGATCGTCGGGAACGCGACGCCCATGCCCAGCCCGACGACGATCAGGCCCGGCAGGACGATCAGGTAGTCGACCGCCGACCCGGCGATCGCGGGCAGCAGCGACAGCCACACGAGGCCGGCGGCCACGACCGCCAGCGCCGGGACCGCCACCCGCTGGGCCGGGACGCGGCCGGCGGTGCGCCCGGCGATCGGCCACGCCAGCATGCCGGCGAGCGGCATCGGCGTGATCGCCAGCCCGGCCTCCAGCGGCGTGTAGCCCCACAGGTCGATGAAGACCAGCGACAGCATCAGCAGCGAGCCCATGAACCCGGCGGCGAACAGCAGCATCGCCAGGTTCGCCGACCGGAAGCGCCGCTCGCCGACGAGGTCGGCGGGCAGCATCGGCACGCGCCCGTAGCGCTGCGACGCCCAGAAGCCGGCGCCGAGCACCAGCGCGAGCTGCAGCAGCCACAGCACGAGCACGTCGGTCCAGCCGCGCCCGTTGGCCTGCACGAGCGCGAAGATCAGGCAGCCGACCGCGGCGGTGAGCAGCACCATCCCCAGCCAGTCGATGCCGCGCCCGGCGTTCACGTCGAACGTCTCCGGCCACCAGCGGCGGGCGAGCACGATCGCGACGATCCCGACCGGGACGTTCACGAGGAACAGCAGCGGCCAGCCCGCCAGCTCGATGAGCGCGCCGCCCAGCAGCGGCCCCGACGCGTTGGCGACGAGCGCGGCGACCGCGATGAGCGACAGGCCGAACCCGCGGCGCGCCGGCGGGAACACCAGCACGGCGATCGCGAACCCCAGCGGGGCGAGCATCCCGGCGCCGACGCCCTGGATCGCCCGGGCGGCGATCAGCGTCCCGACCGTCGGCGATGCCGCGCACAGCGCCGAGCCGGCGGTGAACACGGCCATGCCGGCGACGAACATCCGCCGGCGGCCGAACTGGTCGGCCAGGCGCCCCATCGGCACCAGCAGCACCGCGAACGCGATGTTGTAGGCGTTGATCACCCACGAGGCGGTGGCGACGTCGGCCTCCAGGCGCCGCTGCAGCTCGGGGATCGCGATGTTGACGATCGACGCGTCGAGCATCGACATCGCCCACCCGATCAGCATCACCGCGAAGATCGAGCGGCGGTGGGCGTGCAGCCACTCGGCGGGCGGGTTGACGAGCCGCCGCGCGGGCGCGTCAGTCGGCGTCGGCATCGTCCTTGCGCTCGTCGCGCTCGTCCTCGTGGTCGTCGTCGGGGTAGGGCGGGCGCATCGCCGCGTCCTCGCCGAACTCGGGCAGCGTCCCGCCGCCGGCGACCAGCGCCGCCCGCCACAGGCCCTCCAGGCGCGGCCCCTCGCCCGAGGTCTCGTCGTCGCCGTCGTCGTCGAAGACCGCGCGCGACTGGGCGTCGAGGTCGGCGACGAGCACGAACTCGTCATCGTCGTCGTCCTGGTCGCGGTAGCCGGCGACGACGGTCGTGCCGATCATCGTCGTGAACGTCTCGCGCGGCGGCAGGTCCTCCTCGTCGAGCAGCGCGTTGAGGTCCTCGCCGGTCATGCGGCCGGGGGCGCGCAGCCCGAGGCGGCCGATGATCGTCGGCGCGACGTCGTGGGTGGTGGCGAGGTACTCGCTGTGCTCGCCGGCGCGCCGCCCCGACGGGTCGGCGATCAGGTACGGGACCTCGTAGGGCGCGCGCACGCCGACGCCCCGCGGGTGGCCCCACACGCCCTGCTCGCCGAGCGCCAGCGCCCCGTCGCTGAGCACCCACACGACCGTGCGCTCGCGGATGCCGAGCTCGTCGAGGCGGTCGAGCAGCGCGCCGAGCGCGGCGTCGTTGTCGGTCTGCTGGGCGAGGTAGCGCCGGCGGACCTCGCGCGCGGTCGCGTCGTCGACGCTGACGGGGACCTGCCGCTCGAGCTCGGCGCGCCCGGGGGTGTAGACGTCGCGGCCCACCGATCGGTCGCCGTCGACGAACGCGACCGGCGGACGGGCGACGTCGGCGGGGTCGAAGACGTCGGCCATGAGGAAGAACGGCTGGTGCAGGCGCAGCTCCTCCAGGCGCTCGGCCGCCCGTCCGAGCACGCGCGCGGTCGGGTCGGTGCGCGCGCGCAGGCCGGGCGCGAGCGGGACGAGGTAGCCGGGGACCTCGGAGGTGTTCGCGCGCAGGCACGGCAGGCACGCCCCGCACGGGTCGTCGTCCTCGTCGCAGCCCTTCAGGTCGGGCACCGGGCGCGTGCGCTCCAGGAACGGGTCGAGCCGGTCGCCGCCCAGCAGCGGGTCGTCGCTGACGATGAGCGGGCGCACGCCGCCGGCCTGGAGCACCTGCGGCAGCAGCGGCTGGTAGGGCCAGATCGGGTTCCAGCCCGGGATCGGCGGGATCCCCTCGACCGCGCGCCAGTCGCGGAACGGGTAGGTGCGCATGCCGGTCAGCAGCGCGCGGCGCACCGGCACCGCCGGCAGCCCCTCGGGGATCGCGCGCTCGATGCGCAGCGCGCGATCGGCCAGGCGGTCGAGGTTCGGCGTGCGCGCGCCCGGCCCGTCGTAGGCGCCGACGGCGTCGGCGCGCATGCGGTCCATCACCACGAGCAGCACGTTGGGTCGCTCGCCCGCCTGCAGCGGGCCCGTGCCGGGCAGCCCGTCCTCGAGCGCCTCGGCCCGCCTGGGCCGCAGGCCGGCCAGCGCCGCGGCCCCGGCGAGGCCCGCGCCCAGCAGCCCGCGACGCCGCAGCCCGCGGCTCGCGCCCGGGTCGCCCATCAGCCGCCGACCACCTCGGCGAGGCCGAACACCGGCAGCGTCCCGCCGGCCGCGTCGGTCAGCGCCTGCCACAGCTCCTCGCGCTTGCCCGGGAAGCGGTCGGCGACGTCGTGGAGCTGGCCGGGGTCGGTCACGTTGTCGTAGAGCCGCTGGATCTTCCCGCTCTCGGGCGCGATCAGCACCCACCGCTCGTCGCCGGCCAGGTAGGTGTCCTGGTAGCAGGAGGTGAAGACCGGCCGCGGCGGCGGCTCCTGGCCGTCGAACAGGACGCTGAGGTCCTCGCCGTCCATCGCGCCGGGCGCGCGGATGCCCATCAGCGACAGGACCGTGCGGGCGACGTCGTGGGTGGAGGCGAAGTAGCCGCTGCGGTCGCCGGCGCGCCGGCCCGAGGGGTCCCGGATGAAGTAGGGGATGTGGTAGATCTCGCGGTAGGGGTCGGCGGCCGCCTTGCCGAGGATGTCGTGCTCGCCGAGCATCACGCCGTGGTCGCTGAGGAAGATGACCACGGTGTTCTCGGCCATCCCCAGCTCGTCGAGGCGCTGCAGCAGCCGCCCGATCCATGCGTCCGCGAACGACAGCTCGCCCGCGTAGAGCTGGCGCACGACCTGGATGGTCTCCTCGTCGAGGCCGAGCTTGGACGCGTAGCTGGCGGGCGTGTTGAACGGCTGGATCGGCTGGATGCCGTTCTTCTGCAGCCCGCGCCGCTCGCTGCCGAACAGCTTCTCGTAGTCGGACTCGGGCGGGTCGAACGGCTCGTGCGGGTCGAACGCGTCGACGCCGAGGAAGAACGGCTGGCGGTCGCGGAGCTGCTCGAGCATGCGCATGCCGCCGGACATGACCCGCGCCGCCGAGTAGCGGCGCGTGCTCGTGCGGTACAGGCTGTTCCAGCCCACGTAGCTGCGCAGCCGCTGGACCTCGATCGTGTCCGACAGCTCCGGCAGCAGGTAGCGCTCGATCGCGCTGCGCGGCGCCGGGCGCGTGAACGGCACGTTGTAGTCGCGGTAGGAGGCCTGCGAGAGGTCGGCGACCGACAGGTCCAGCGTGCGGCGGAACTCCTCGTAGACCGGGCCGACGAGGAACGGGTTGTCGGTGGCGTAGCCGGTCGTGACCCCGGCGGCGCTGAGCACGCGCGTGAGCATCGGCTGGTTGGGCTGGATGCCCGACCAGCCGGGCGTCGGCGGCAGCCCCTCGGTGCGCACCCAGTCGCGCATCGGGAACGTGCGCGTGCCGGTCAGCAGCGCGCGGCGCACCATGCCCGTCGGCATCGCCTCCGGGACGGCGTGCGTGAACAGCAGCGACTGGCGCGCGAGCGCGTCGAGGTTCGGCGTCGGCGCGGGCGCGTTCGGGTTGTACGCGCCCAGGTAGTCGGCGCGCGTGGAGTCGGTGACGATCAGCAGGACGTTCGGCGGGTCCTCGGCGCGCGAGACGTCGGGCTCGTCGTCGTCGCCGCAGGCGGCCAGCCCGGCGGCGAGCGCGGTCGCGCCGCCGAGCGCGAACGCCTCGCGGCGCGTCAGCCGCGGACCGGTTCCTGGGCGGTCTCTGCGTCGAACCACGCCTGCACCGCGCGCAGCGAGCCGCCGACGATCAGCTCGCGGAACGCCTGCGTGTCGTTGACGTGCGGGAACGGCTCGTCGGGGACGGGCACGTCGAGGAACTCGCACAGCGGCTCCCAGCCGTCGTCGGGACGCCACACGAGCAGCCGATCGGCCGGGACCGTGCTGATGACCTCGTCGTTCCAGCGCTCCATCGCGGCGATCATCTGGCTGCTGTCGGCGTAGGAGCCGGCGAACGGCGCCTCGTGCGTCCACGTCATGCGGATCATCAGGTCCACCCACGCGCGCCACTGCGGGTCGACGTGGTAGCGCGCCCGGCTCATGTGGTGCAGGAGCGTGTCGGCGTGGTACATCGGCCAGATCGTGTCGCGCATCGAGCGCTCCCACGCGAGGCCGTCGCGGACGCTCAGGAGGATCTTGGCGTCGGGGTAGACGTCCATGAGCTCGCGCCAGTGGTAGGCCGACGGCCAGTCGGTCGTCGATCGGTAGCCGGCGAAGAGCTCCTCCCAGGGCCCGTCGCCGTCGAGCGCGCGCTCCCACAGCGCCACCTGGTCCATGTTGGCCATCAGGTCGCGCATGTGGTAGCAGGGCCCCAGCCCCAGCGTCTCGAATGCCAGCATCTGCGAGGTGGTCGCCGTACGCGGAAGGCCGGCACCGATCAGCTTCATGTGTCCTCCTTCGCCGTCATGACGAGGGAGCATGACCGATACGCGTCAAGAGCGCTTGAAGATGATCGCGCTCAGCAGCGCCCGTTGCCCCAGGAGACGCACGCCAGGACGCTGTCGGTGAACGTGCTCAGGCGGGCGGCGCCGTTGCGGTCGCGCAGGATCGACCACTCGTGCCCCCAGCCCTTCACGAGCCGCGTGTCGTGCTCGGGGTCGCGCTGCGCGTAGATGCGCAGCATCTCCCCCGGCTGCAGCACCGCGTCGGAGTCGAACGCGTACGTGTGGCCGCGGGCGGTGAGGCGGTAGCCCTCCAGCCCGACCGGCACCGGCGACACGTTGCGCACGCCGATCCACTCGTCGCGGCCGCGCGGCTGCACGACGAGCTCGAACGCGTTCATGTTCGGGTCCCCGCAGCTCGTGCGGCACGGGTAGGTCATCCACGCGCGCATGTCGCCGTCGGGGTCGAACAGGTACGCACCGTCGCCGGACTGGATCTCGCGGCGCACGTTGTCGAACACCGGGTTGGTCTGGCCCCAGTGGAACGTCGTGTCGTCGTCGAAGCCCTCGCCGACGACCACGGTCACCAGGCCGCCGGCGGGGATCACCGCGTGCGGGGGGAAGCGGAACTCGCGCAGGCCCGAGTCGCGCAGCCACCAGCCACCGATCGGCAGCGGGTTCTCGGCGTCGAGGTTGCGGATGCGCACCCACTCGTTGTCGGGGTTGCCGGGCTGGCTGGAGTCGCTCTTCCAGTTCACCCACAGCTTCAGCGGCGCGCCCTCGCTGGGCCCGGCGCCGCACGCGCTCGTGTTCCACAGGCCCACGCGCGCCGCCTGCGCCTGCTCGACGTAGATCGCGTAGCGCGGGTTCCAGGCCCACTCGTGGCGGCTGGGCATCCACAGCACGAGGCCCTCGCGCAGCAGCGTGCGGCCGACGTCGACCCAGCGGTTGCCGCGCTTGACGGCGACCGAGCGCAGCGGGCGCCCGCGCGAGGTGCTGCGATGGTCCATCGCGGCGAGGCGCACCTGCCCGCGGGCCTGCGTGACGAGCTGCTCGAGGCGGTCGGCGGCCTCGACGGCGTGGCACTGGCCGGCCCGGCGGCGCTGGTTGTAGTTCGTCAGCTCCATCGCCTGGATGCCGGTGATGCGCACGCGCAGGGTGCGGCTGCCGACCTTGACGCGCAGCGTGTCGCCGTCGTCGACCTGGACGACGCGGCCGTACCAGATCGTGCAGCGCTCGCCGCCGCCGGAGCCGACGAGGCAGGGCCCGTGGTCGGCGGCGGAGACGGGCGCGGGCAGGACGGCGAGGAGGGCCGCCGCGAGGGCGGCGAGGGTGAGGGTCCGGCGGAGACGACGGGTCACGGCGTTCACATCAACCAGCGCGAGGCGGCGAAGATGCGGTTTCGCCGCCGCTGGGCGCGATCCTGCGTCAGTCGGGGTGGCGCACCCGGGAGTGCCGGCGTCGCCGGGCGGCCCGGCGATCGCGTCGGGCAGCTCCAGGCCGGTGAGCGGCGCGAGCAGGTCCTTCAGGTCCGCGCCCCAGCCGACGGCGACCGCGGCGACCGAGATGCTCGCTCACGCCCGGGACGTAGGTCGTGTTGCCCCGGCTGCGGCGGCACGTGGCGCGCGGTGACGCGGCCGGGGTCCAGGCCGTAGCACTCGAGGAACCGGGTGTGGTCGGCCCGGGCGCCGTCGGTCAGCTCCTGCTCCTCCGGCAGCGCGATCGTCACGCCCTGACCCAGCGCGTTCTGCGCCTAGACGGCTCTCACAGGCCCGGCGGGTGGCGGACGGTGAAGCCGTCGGGCGAGCGCGGCGCGGTCTGCCAGCGCGACGGCTTGGCGCCCGACGTGTCGAAGCGCAGGCCGGCGACGACCATGTACATGTGGGTCTTGTGGGCGTAGATCGTGACCCACCGGCCGGGGCCCGGATCGCCCCAGGTCTCGAAGGCGCCCGAGGGGGCGGAGGCGGCGAGCAGGCCGGCGCCGTGGAGGGCGTAGGACACCGAGCCGGAGCAGTCGTAGCCGGTGTCGACCCAGGTGCGGTGGCCGCCGCCGTAGCGGTACGGGTGGCTGGCGATCTCGTTGGCGGCGGCGACGATCGCGTGCACGACCGGCGGCGCCGACGCGGGCGCGGTGGCGGTGCCGTCGGGGTTGAGGACGGCGGTGTCGGTCGCCGCCACCGGCGTGGCGGGCGGCGGCGGGGCGACGGGCTCGTCGACCGGCGCGGCGGTCTCGGCGGCCCGCTCGAGCGCGGCGGCGGCGCGCCGCTCGGAGCGGGCCTCGCGGGTGAAGTGGCGCAGCAGGCGCTGCTCGCCGCGCGTGAGGCGGCCGTTGACCCCGAGCGCGTTGGCGACCTCGAAGCGGCGGGCGGCCTCGGTGGTCTGCGGCCCGTAGATGCCGTCGACGGCGATCCGCTCGGCCATGAGCTGGCGCAGCAGCGACTGGACCGTGCGCACGTCGTCGCCCTTGGCGCCGGGGATCAGCGTGCGCAGGCCGACGGGCGCCGCCGCAGCGGGCGCGGCCGCCACGAGGACGGCCAGCAGCGATGCGAGCACGGCGAAGCGACGGGCCACGCCCGGGAGTATCGGACCGAGGGTGCGCGTTGTTGAGGTCTGGGAAAGATCGCCCAGGCCTGGCTAGCGCCAGTTCTCGAGCAGGTCCTCGTCGGGCACGTCGCGGATGACGCGCGCCGGGACCCCGAGGACGACCCCGCGCGGCGGCACGTCGCGCGTGACGAGCGCGCCCGCCGCGACGAACCCCTCCTCGCCGATCTCGACGCCCGGCGTCAGGACGGCGCCGCCGCCGATCCGGCTGGCGCGGCGCAGCGTCGCGCCCCGCAGCTCGTAGTCCTTGGCGTGACGGGCCATCGTGTCGTCGTTGGTCGTCATCGCGCACGGGCCGACGAAGACGTCGTCCTCCAGGAGCGAGTTCGCGGTCAGGTAGACCATCGTCTGGACCTTGCAGCGGGCGCCGACGCGCACGTCGTTGTCGACGCAGGTGCCGCGCCCGATGACCGTGTCGGGGCCGATCTCGGCGCGCTCGCGCACGTAGGTCTGGTCGCCGAGGATCACGCGGTCGCCGATGCGCGCGCCGGCGAACACGACGGCGCCGCTGCACACGGTCACCCGCTCCCCGAGCCGCAGCCCGGGCGGCGCGGGCTTGCCGGCCGCGGCGCTGGAGCGCGCGAGCTTGGGCACCTTGCCGAGCACGACGTTGTCCTCGATCACGCAGCCGTCGCCGATCACGGTGCCGGCGTGCACCACGACGTTCTCGCCGAACGTCACGCCGTCGCCGACGACGACGCCCTCGCCGAGCACCGGGTCAGCCACGGGCCACCGCCTGCTCGCGCCGGTGGCGCTCCAGCTCGTCCTGCAGGTGCTCGAGCACGCGCACGACCCGCAGGCCGCTGCGCCCGTCGGAGACCGGCGTGCGGCCCTCGCGGACGCACTCGAGGAAGTGCGTGCACTCCAGCCGCAGCGGCTCGTCGTTGGGCACCCGCGGGCTCCAGATGTCGCCCGAGCGCATCACGTACTCGCCGTAGGAGTGGATCGACTCGTCGAAGCCCTTGTCGTAGAGGGTGACCTTGCGCTCGATGTCCATGTCGTCGAACGTGGCCATGCGCTTGGAGCCGACGACCGTGAAGCGGCGCTCCTTGTGCGGGTCCAGCCAGCTCAGGTGCAGGTGCGCGGCCAGGCCGGACGGGAAGCGCATGAACCCGAAGACGACGTCCTCGATGCCCGGGCGCATGTAGCACTCGCCGCGCGCGGAGAACTCGTAGGGCTCCTCGTCGCCGGCCAGGTACAGGACGACGGAGATGTCGTGGGCGCCGAGCGACCACAGCGCGTTCTCCTCGTGGCGGAGCTGCCCGAGGTTCAGGCGGTTGCCGTAGATGTAGTGGATGTCGCCGAGCTCGCCGGCGTCGACCAGCTCCTTGAGCTTGTTGACGCCCGGGTGGTACTGGAGCAGGTGGCCGACCATGAGCACCTTGCCGCTGCGCTCGGCGGCCTCGACGGCGCGCTCGGCGTCGGCGGTGGTGATGGCCAGCGGCTTCTCGACGAAGCAGTGCTTGCCCGCCTCGAGCACCCGCACGGCCAGGTCGGCGTGCGTGGGCACGGGGGTGGCGAGGACGATCGCGTCGAGCGCGTCGTCGTTCAGCAGGTCGTCGAGCTCGCCGGTGAAGCGGGTCGAGCGGTAGATCGGCTCGTACTTGGCGCGCACCTCCTCGCGGCCGTCGCACAGCCACGTGAGGTCGCAGCCCGGCAGCGCGTCGAAGTTGCGCGCGAGGTTCGGGCCCCAGTAGCCCAGGCCGACGACGCCGACGTTCACAGGCGAACCACGTTCCCGGTCTGGACGCCGCGCGTGACGCCGCGCAGGTCGAGCAGCGCGGGCACGCGGGCGGCGATCGCGTGGTGGTCGATGCCTGGGTGGGCGGTGACGATCACGGCCAGATCGGCCCCGTCCAGAACGGCGTCCAGCGGCTCGTTGTGGAGGCCGTGGTCGCGCAGCTCGGGCACGTAGGGGTCGTGGTAGTGGATGTCGCCGCCCAGCCCCGACAACAGCGACGCGATCTTCAACGCCGGCGATTCGCGCGTGTCCCCGACACCGGCCTTGTAGGAGACCCCCAGCAGCGCGATCTTGCTGCCCCGCACCGCCTTGGCCTGATCGTTGAGCGCCCGCTCGATCCGCGCCACGCAGTGATAGGGCATCTGCTGATTGATCCGCCCGGCCAGCTCCACGAACTCCG
>Ga0180220_1000529_pt1 | contig 40628 bp, 37 predicted proteins | sample eDN5th37CBELigBY_FD_151335 | JGI IMG/M metagenome (GOLD analysis project Ga0180220, IMG submission 151335) | Enriched backyard soil microbial communities from Emeryville, California, USA - eDNA 5th pass 37_C BE-Lig BY (version 2) (version 2) | ecosystem: Environmental > Terrestrial > Soil >... | reverse complement strand
CTATCCTCCATTTGGCCTAGGTCACGGCTCCGGCAATTTGGAGTATGATAGGCCTGCAGTTGCGTGTTTCTCCTAAGATGAAAGTGGTGCCGCGCCCTGGAAGATCCTCAACTTCCGGGGCGTTTCTCGTTATTTTCAGCTATTGTGTGCCTGTGCTGATCTGCCGTCCCATCTCATATGCCCGTTCGTATCTTTCTCCTGGGATCCGGACCAGGCTATTGTCCGGCGGGACTCAGTTCAGTCAGTTTTTTATAGAGATGCGAGCGCGAGATACCGAGAAATTCCGCGGTTTTTTTCTTGTTGCCTTCAAAGCGCAGAAGCGCATCGCGGATCATATCCAGCTCCACCCGGGATTTCGCCTCGCGTACGTCGGGTTTTTCCTGCGGCGGAAAAATACCGGCCGGCCCCGCCACAGGGTGAAACATTTCGCCCATCCCATCGATGTCCGTCCCCCCCACTTCTAGCGGCACTTCGCAGTCTTCGCAGGAGATCTCGCTGTGTTCGGAGAAAATCGCTGCGCGCTCTATGGTGTGCTGTAACTGGCGCACGTTACCCGGCCAGGGTAGCGACTGAAGATAGGCCATGACGCCAGGTCCGAAACGTTTTTCCTGCACATTGTGGCGGCGGATGAACCGTTCCAGAAAGGTCTGTGCCAGTATGGGCACGTCTTCCAGTCTTTCGCGCAGCGGCGGAACGCGGATAGTCACCGCACTAATGCGGTAAAAGAGATCCAGCCTGAATTCGCCAGAATCCAGCATGCGCTGGAAATCGCGATTGCTGGCGGAGATGAGGCGGAAATCCGAGCACCGCTGCGTGCTGCTGCCGACGCGCTGGAATGTGCCGTCCTGCAGTGTGCGTAATACCTTGACCTGTATGTCCAGCGGCATATCGCCAATTTCGTCCAGGAAAAGGGTGGTTTGGCCAGCCTCTTCAAATTTGCCGGTCCTGCCGCGTTTTTCCGCGCCGGTGAAAGCGCCGCCTTCATATCCGAACAGCTCCGCTTCGACGAGATTGCCCGGAATGGCCGCCGCATTGACCAGCACCATGTCTTTGTGCCCGCGAGGACTGAGTTGGTGGATGGCATGCGCGACGAGATCCTTTCCAACCCCGCTTTCACCCACAAGGAGCACGGAAACGTCAAGAGGTGCAACTTTCTTGATGCGTTCCTTCAGCTTCTTGATCGCATTGCTTTCGCCTACGATGGATTCCATTCCCTGGACACTGCCGCGCAGGCGGGGCAGTTCACGCTCATAAAAACTGATCTCCTGGCGCAGGCGTTTGATTTCCTGACCCAGGGCTTCAACGGCAGCCGGGCTTTTGAACATCACCTGCCCGATGGCGCCGACGACACGGCCTTCCGGATTGACGATAGGCGTGCGGCTTACCACCCGGCTTGTCCCGCGCATTCTGTGAATATGGCCGACTTCTGGCTTGCCGGTGCGCAGCACGGCGGCCAGCCGGCTATTTTCGATGACTGTATTGACCTCCGCCCCGGTGGCCTCGCCGCGCTGTATGCCAAAAAACCGTTCGTGGACGGGACTCATATAGCGGATGCGCGCCTGGTGATCCACAACAGTGATGGCTTCGTAGGGATCGGTCACGAAGTGGCGCAGGATGTCCGCAGAAAAGCTGACACTGCTGACAAACTCAAAGAGCGGATCACCATTGTCATGGCGATAGAGCACGAAACAGCCCGTCCCGGCCGAGGTAAAGGATACGACCGTCATGGGCTCGCTTGTGCCCTCAAGGGAGAATACGGCGGAGAGCGGGCGTATATCGCGAGCCTTCCACAAATCCCCGAGCTTTTCCTGTATATGGGTATCCAGGCCGGTGCCGGAAGCAAAAACTGCAGATCCACCAGAATCGACCACGAGGATGCCATTTCTCGAGTTCCGGGAATGCCTGCCTTTTGCCATGTACATGTCTTCGCTCACAACACGGTGAATAGTTTTTGGACACTTTACCATCCCTTTCTGAAATGACAATAGGGGCATTTACTTGGCACGGTTTGTGCTTAATTCCTTGGCAAGGAATAGAGACAAGGTAACAAACATGCTGAAAAGTGCGAGGGATTTGCCGTTCACCGAACTGCCGGAGCTGGAAGAAAGAGAAGGACATGCCCTGTTGAAGGATATGCGTGTCGTAGACTTGAGCACGTCGATCGCCGGCCCTTATGGTACGCAGCTGCTTGCCGACCTGGGGGCGACTGTCATCAAGGTGGAGAAGCCCGGCGCCGGCGACGATGCCCGCCAGTGGGGGCCGCCTTTTATCAATGGCGAGTCTCCCTGGTACCTGAGCGTCAATCGCAACAAGCACAGCGTAGTGCTGGATCTGATGCGGCCCGAAGGCCGGGATGTCCTGGAAAAGCTGCTGACGCGCGCGGATGTGCTGGTCGTCAATATGACCTCCGCGGTCCAGGAAAAGCTCGGCCTCGACTATGCCCGGCTGGGATCCAGGTTTCCCCGTCTGATTCATGCTTCGCTGACGGGATTTGGCCTGCAGGGATCACGCAGCCATTTACCCTGTTATGACCTGATTGCCGAAGGTTATTCAGGAGTCATGGACCTGACTGGAGAAGCTCAGACTGATCCGCAGAAGATCGGCACGCCGGCAGCCGACCTTCTTGCCGGACAGGACATTGCGATGGCTGTATTAGCCGCATATGCCGCCCGTGCAAGTACCGGGCGAGGGGCGCAGATCGACGTATCCATGCAGGCCAGCATGACGCGCTTCATGGCGCCGCGTCTCGTGTCTTATCTGAGTTCCGGCGAACTGCCACGGCGATCGGGCGGCAAGGATTCCGTTATCGCCATCTACCAGGTATTTGACACGGCCGACAGGCAGATTTCGCTTGGCCTGGGCAACGATGCGATATGGCGCCGCTTCTGGGTGGCCGTAGGTCTTCCTGATGTGGGGCAGGATCCACGTTATGCGTCTAACGCCGGGCGCCGTACGCATCGGGACGAGATCGTCGCCAGGATTGCAGAGATCATGAAGACCAGATCACGGGACGAGTGGCTCGAAATATTTGGCGCTCACCGGATCCCGGCCGGACCCATTAACCGGCTGGATGAGGTTGCGAAGGACGGGGAATTATTGCGACAGGGATTCCTTTATCAGGTACAAACAGCAAACGGGTTCGTCCCTCAGGTTGGCCTGGGCATTGCGATCGATGGCAAAACGGCGGTACACCGAAAGTCGCCGCCCATGCTGGGGGAGGATACTGATGAAATCCTCAACGCGTGGCTCGATCTCCCTCCGGAACACGTAAAAAAATAGACGTTGGAAGCGCTTTATGAATACCATTCTTACTTTGCATGACCCGCAGACGGCCCGCGAAAATTACCTGAGCGGCGTCTGGCATCAGGATACCCTGTATTCTCTGACTCGCGAGCATGCGCGGATTCGGCCCAATGCCTGCGCGCTGCGCGACCCATATCGTCGCCTGACATGGCGCGAAGTGCTCGCCAGTGTCGATACCATTGCGGAGCATCTTTATCAGGGTGGTCTGCGGCGCGGTGACCGCGTGGCAATCTGGTTGCCAAACCGTATTGAAGCCGTGCTGATCTTCCTGGCGTGCTCGCGCAATGGCTACGTATGCTGCCCTTCGCTGCACCAGAACTACACGAATGCCGACATCGTCAAACTACTCTCGCGCATACGGTGCAAAGCGCTCTTTGCGCAGCCAGGCTATGGCGCTGACTCAGACCGTTATTCGATTTTCAGCGAATCGGCCGGCATCGCCACGCTCAGGCAGCTGTACGCCCTGACGCCGCAAGGCGTGGAAGCAGGCAGCCATACCCTTCCGGAGCGGGCGTCGCGGTTTCCGGGTCAGAACGGAGGCGTGGGCATTACCAGCGCTCCGGCGCTGGACCCGGACAAGGTGGTGTACCTGGCCTTCACTTCAGGTACGACGGGCGAGCCCAAGGGGGTAATGCATAGCGACAATACCCTGCTCGCCAATGGGCGCGCCCTGGTTGCAGACTGGAAACACGACTCATCGACGATACTCCTTGCGCTCAGTCCCATGAGCCACCACATCGGTACGGTAGCGCTGGAGCAATCGCTGGTTGCCGGCATGGAACTGGTCCTGCACAATCCGGCTGCGAACCGTTCGGCACTGGACTGGATTCTGGAAACCGGCGCAACCTATGTGATGGGGGTGCCCACGCATGCCATGGACATCCTCAGCGCAGTTCGTGAAAGGAGGCTGAGCCGCCTGGGCGAGGTGCGCGCCTTTTACATGGCTGGCGCTCCCATACCGCGGGAAGTCGCCCAACGGTTCCTGGACCTGGATGTCAAGCCTCAGAACGTGTACGGTATGACCGAAAACGGCTCGCATCAATACACCTTGCCCAGTGATGACAGCAATACGATAGTGTCCACGTGCGGGCGGGCGTGCAAAGGGTACGAAATACGGATCTTCGATCAGGAGAAACCGGATCTCGAACTTGGACCTGGCGAGATCGGAGAGATCGGCGGAAGAGGTGGCGTGCTGACGCTCGGCTACTACGATAACCAGGACGCGACCGAGAGATCCTTCAATGCATCGGGCTGGTTTCTTAGCGGCGACCTTGGCATGCTGGATGAAAATGGCTGCCTGCATGTCATGGGCCGAAAAAAAGATCTCATTATCCGGGGAGGCCACAATATCTATCCATCACAGATAGAAGACCTGGCTCACCGTCATCCCTTCATCGTCAAATCGGCCGCCTTTCCGGTTCCGGACGACAGGCTCGGCGAAAAAGTCTGCCTGGCCGTCGTCTTTGCTTCCGGAAAATCGCTTACCGCCATGCAGGTACTGCAGCATCTGCATGAAGCCGGCCTGTCGAAATACGACATGCCGGAATACTTCCTGGCGATGGAGGCCTTCCCATTGACACCCAGCGGGAAGATCCTCAAGCGCGAGCTGGTCGAATGGCTGAAGGGCGGCCGGATTGCACCGGACCCGGTGCGTTGGGGAGGGTCCAAATCCAATAATGAAGGAGTATCCGCGTGACGGTTCTATTCGATTATGGCGGGGGGTATGCGCATATCACGCTCAACCGTCCGGAAGTTCTGAATGCGCTGAGTTTCGAGGTCCTGGAGCAGCTTGGCGATGCGCTGGCGAAGGTGGCGGCGTCGGATGCGCGCGCACTCATCATTACAGGTGCAGGGGAAAAGGCCTTCTGCGCGGGGGCCGACATTCCTGAACTGATGGGCAGGCCGCTCATGAGTGAGCTGGAAGGCGCAGCCAGGGGTCAGGCTGTTTTCAGCCAGATAGCGGATCTCAGGATCCCGTCCGTGGCGGTCATACACGGTTATGCCTTTGGCGGCGGCCTGGAGCTTGCCCTGGCATGTACATTTCGGGTGGCTACCGATCGTGCGCGCATGGGGCTGCCGGAAGTCAGGCTGGGTCTGATTCCTGGATACGGGGGCACCCAGCGTCTGCCCAGGCTGATAGGAGAGGGTCGCGCACTCGACATGATCATGTCCGGCCGCACCGTGGCTGCCGACGAAGGGGAACGCATAGGCCTGGTGAATCGCATCGATAACGAAGGCAGTCCCCTGGAAATTGGCAGACGGTTTATGGAGCCGTATCTCAGGCACAGCCTTTGCGCCCTGTATTTCGCACGCGAGGCGGTGCAAAGAGGCGCAGGGCTTGGCATCACAGACGGTTTGCGCATCGAACGCGATCTTTCCACTCTTGCCTATCGGACCCGGGACGCGGCCGAAGGCCTGCATGCCTTTGTGGAAAAGCGCCCACCGATTTTCAGGGACTGCTGAAGCATGGAACAGGGACTTATATACGTAACGGGCGCCAGCCGTGGCATAGGCGCGATGATCTCCTGCGAACTCGCCAGCCGCGGGTTTGAGGTTGGCTGCCTTTCCCGGTCGGGCGACAGGCCGCATGTGGATAATGTTGCCGCAGATATTGCTGCCCGCTGGCATCCTGTAGCCTGCGATGTTATGGATGACAAGGCTCTGAAAGACGCCATGGAAGCGCTGCGCGGCAAACTGGGCGTACCCGTCAGGGGGCTGGTCAACAATGCCGGCCTGCATACTGAGGCGCCTACTATCGACTTGCCCATGGACGAGTTCAGAAAGCTGATGGACATCAATGCGGTTTCCGTGCTGCGCGCCTGTCAGCTGGTTCATCCGCTATTGAAAGATAATGGTGGAGGAGTGATCGTCAATATCGGTTCTTTCTACGACAGGCTGGGCGTCAAGCGCAATGTGTCCTATTGTGCTTCCAAGGCTGCGGTCGGCGCCATTACGAGATGCCTCGCGGTTGAATGGGCAAAGGACGGCATTCGGGTCATTGATATCGCTCCGGGCTATATCGCAACGGATCTGAACCGCGAGGCGATGGAAAGCGGCCCTCTGCGGGCATACCTGGAAAAGCGCATCCCTCGCAGGAGCCCCGGCACTGCGAGGGACGTCGCGGTGCTGGTCGCCGCATTATTCCAGGATGGGATGGAATTCCTGACAGGGGAGACCATCTATATCGACGGCGCGCAGAGTGTGTCGATATGAGGCCGGCGCAAGGCGAATAAACCAGAAATATCAAAGGAAAAAACGTGAATATTCTAGAGCGCCTGGATGCAGGGCTGTCTTTTTCGGACGAAGAGCGCATGTTGCTGGGCTCGGTGCGAAATCTTGCAATGGCGGAACTCGCCCCGCGGGCGGCAGCGTATGATCGTGCCAGTGAATTCCCCTGGGAAAATATCAAGGCCATCAACGCGCTGGGATTGAATGCCATGTTCATCCCGGAAGCATACGGCGGCATGCCTTTGTCCTACTGCTGCTATCTGGCCTGCGTACGCGAGATTTCCAAAGCCTGCGCATCGACGGGCATTATATGGGCGACCAACTTCCATGCGATCAAGCCGGTCATACAATACGGTCCGGAAGAGCTCAAGTCGCGTATCCTGCCGCGCATCGCCGAAGGGGGGCTGGCTGCGCTGGTCATCACAGAGCCTTCCGCAGGCTCGGATGCCACTGGCATGAAGACACAGTTCCGTACAGAGGGTGACGACATTGTCGTGGATGGCCAGAAAATCTTCATCAGTAATGGCGACGTGGCGGACGTGTATGTGGTGTTCGGCAAGTGGGCCGGCGTGGATAATGCGAAAGAAGCGATAGCTGCGGTCGTGATTGAAAAGGGCACGCCCGGGCTGATCGTCGCCGGCACGGAGCATAAGATGGGAACGCGCGCGTCCGGGACAGCCTCGCTCGTTTTCGAAGGCTGCCGGATTCCGCGTGGCAATCTGCTTGCTCCCGCCGGGCAAGGCCTGAGTGTATTACTGGCTTCATTGAACAAGTCGCGTCCCAGTGTCGCTGCACACGCGCTTGGCATCGCCCGCGCCGCCTTCGAGGATACGGTTTCCTATATCAACGACAGGCGCCAGTCGAACCGTCGTATTCTGGAGTTCCAGGGCGTGCAGTTCATGGTAGCGGAACTGGCTGCAGAACTGGCGCTCTGCGAGAGCTGGCTCTGGCATGTAGGTGGTCTGGTCGATCAAGGCATCGACGACATGGGCGTAGAGGCTTCGGTACTGAAGCTCAAGGCCACCGATCTGGCCATGCGCATGACGACCGATGCGGTTCAGCTGCACGGCGGCTATGGCTACTGCCAGGATTTTCGGGTCGAGAGGCTGATGCGCGACGCGAAGATCACCCAGATATGGGAAGGGACGAATCAGATACATCGACAGCTCATCGGACGCAGCTTTTTGAACAGGGAGAAGAAATGAGTGAAATAAAAACAGTCGGTGTTGTCGGCAGCGGGACAATGGGCACCGGCATCGCCATTGTCGTGGCACGGGCCGGTTTGAGAACGATCGTGCTGGACGCGAAGCAGGAAGCGCTGGACCACGCGCGGGAACAGGCTGCCGCGTTTCTTGCCAAATCGGTTGCACGTGGCAAACTGGCGCCGGGGCAGGATGAGGCCATCATGGCGCAGTGGCAGGGTACTACGCGTATGGAAGATCTGGCCGGATGCGACCTGATCATCGAAGCTGTATTCGAGGATCTCAAGGTCAAGCACGATCTGTTCGCGCGGCTGGACAAGGTTTGCCCGGCGCATACGATTTTCGCCTCCAACACTTCCACCATATCGATTACGGAAATCGCCGGAGGGAGTGCTCGTGACGACCGCGTAGTGGGCATGCACTTTTGCCTGCCAGCCCAGCTGATGAAGCTGGTCGAAATGTCGCCCGGCCTGAATACCTCTGACGACACCTTCCGCAAGGCCTGGTCTTTTTGCCAGGCCATAGGACAGAAGCCGGTCGAGACTCGCGACACGCCGGGATTCATTCTCAATTATTTCCTGATTCCCTGGCATAACGATGTAATCAACATGGTTGATCAGGGCATCGCTGAGCCGGCGGACATCGATCTGGCCGTGAAGACCGCACTGGGATATCCACTGGGACCGCTGGAGTTGCTCGATATGGTGGGTATGGATACCCAGAAACTGTTGTCCGACGCTATGTATGGGTTGACCCATGAAAGCAGGGCGGCTTGTCCGCCTCTGGTCAAGCGCATGATAGGCGCAGGCAGGCTGGGCAGGAAAACCGGCGCTGGCTTCCATGTGTATGGCGACAACAAAATCTTTGGAGCATGACCCAGATGAGCTATCAGATCATTCAGCGGGGAGAGAGTCTGTCTTTTCCCGACCCGCATCCTTTTATCGACACGGCGTCGAGTATGGGCGACGGCGTTGTGCTGATCGGCGGTGAAGCAGGTCAGGCATGGCGGCGAGGTGTTGAAGCGGCGGAGGGAAAATCCTTTATTGCCATCGAGCTCGATACTGAATGCCTCGGCGTGCACACAGGCGAAGACGAAGGTCCTGTCAATGTCGTTGGATTCGCCCGCTTCCGCCTGGGCGATGACGCGCCCACCGGACTGGTGGAACTCGTCAGGAAGCCTTATACCGATCCGGACGCCGTTCAGGCGGCCAGGGCCGCGTTCGAGGCCGCGGGGCTGGTCGTAGCCGTCTGCAACGACTTTCCGGGGCGCATACTCAATCGCCTGGTTCGCCCCTACTACAACGCCGCGTTGCGGCGCCTGGATGAAGGGCTGGCCACCGCATCCGACATGGACCAGACACTGTGCCTGGGCCTGGGATATCCGGAGGGACCGATCTCACTGCTCAATCGTACGGGGCTGCATCACCATTACCGGGTTACGCAGGCTCTGTATGAAGCCTTGGGGCAAGAGGCCTATGTCCCCGCGCGCAGGGCGCAGGTAGCCTGGGCGCGCCGCCAGAGGGACGCCGCATGATTCAGCCGCTAATGGGCGTCAAGGTCCTGGACTTCAGCACGCTTCTGCCAGGGCCAATGTGCACCCTGATACTGGCTGAAGCAGGGGCCGACGTTATCAAGCTGGAGCGTGCCGCTGGCGATGAAATGCGCAGCTACGTTCCCCGCTTTGGGGACGATAGCGTGAATTTCGTATTGTTGAATCGGGGCAAGCGTTCGGTTTGCATGAACCTGAAGGATGGCGGCGATCGTGAGCAGGTGCTGGCACTGGTGAAGGATGTGGATGTCCTGGTTGAGCAGTTCCGGCCTGGTGTCATGCAGCGCCTGGGGCTGGATTACGAGACTCTGGCGCAAGTCAATCCGCGCCTGATTTATTGTTCCATTACGGCATATGGGCAGTATGGCCCGAAAGCACTCAAAGCTTCACATGATCTGAACTTTCAGGCCGAGACAGGCATGCTGGCTTTATCAGCCGACGCAGGCGGCGCGCCAATCGTGCCGCCCACGTTGACGGGGGATCTCGCAGCGGGCGCTTATCCTGCTGTCATCAATATACTGCTTGCGTTGCGCCAGCGAGACCTGGATGGGACGGGGCGCCATCTCGATATTTCAATGACCGACAATTTGTTCACGTTGATGTACTGGGGCCTGGGTAATGGCTGGAGCGGAGGGCAATGGCCCCGTCCCGGCAAGGAGCTGGTTACCGGGGGGTCGGCGCGCTATGCCGTATACAGGACCTCGGATCAGCGCTACCTTTCTGCAGCGCCTCTGGAAGACCGGTTCTGGACGACTTTTCTGACTCTCATCGGCGCGTCTTCGCTGGCCGGCGAGAGCGATGAGGCCGTCATACAGGCGGAGGTCGCGCGCATCATCGCATCACAGCCTGCCTCCTATTGGATGCAGCGCTTTGAGGGGCACGACGTATGCGTATCGGAAATCGTCAATCTTGAACAGGCCGTACAGGACGCCCACTTCCAGGTACGGGGCCTGTTCGACCGCGAAGTTACAAATAACAGCGGCAGTTCGATGCCAGCGCTTCCGGTGCCGGTATGTACATCATTCAGATCGACCCAGTCCAATGTCGCCGCTCCCGCGCTGGGGGAGCATACATCAGAAATACTGGGCGCCATCACAGGAGAAAACACCAGATGAAAGCAGTCGTCATACATGAGTTCGCCGAGCCCGAGGACCTCAATGTTGAAGAAATCGCGGAACCAGCCGCCGGGGAAGGGGAAGTATTGATCAATGTTACTTATGCAGGCGTCAACTTCCCTGACATGCTGGTCATGACAGGAAAATATCAGAACCTCCCAGACCGTCCGTTCATTCCAGGCAAGGACGCCGCAGGCACCATAGTCGCAGCTGGATCCGGCGTGACGGGGCTGGCGGTGGGAGACAGAGTGGTGGCCCAGGTAGAGTTCGGCGCCTTCGCCCAACGCATGGTGGCACCCGCCGCCTCCTGCTATCCATTGCCGGACAGTATTTCCGATCAAGACGCTGCCGGCATGGGCCTGGTGTACCAGACCGCATATTTCGCGCTGGTGGAACGTGGCCAGTTCAGGAAAGGCGAGACGGTACTCATAAATGGGGCTACGGGCGGAGTGGGCGGCGCTGCCGTTCAGCTGGTGAAGGCCTTGGGCGGAATCGCGCTGGCAGGCGTCGCGGGACAGGAGCAGGCGGAAGCGGCGCGTGCGCTGGGAGCCGATCACATCATAGACTTATCAGCGCCCAACCTGCGCGACTCGCTCAGGGAACAGGTCTTCGCCTGCACCAGCGGGCATGGCGCTGACGTCGTGCTGGACCCTTTGGGCGACGATATTTTCGATGCGTCCATCAGGGCGGTCGCCTGGTGCGGGAGGCTGGTGTGCATCGGTTTTGCGGCGGGACGGATCCCGACCCTGAAAGTCAATTATCTGCTGGTAAAAAACATCGCAGTATCGGGCTTGCAATGGAGCGATTACCGCGATCGCCAGCCAGAAAAAGTTCGTGAAGTGCAGCAGCGGCTTTATGAATTGCATGCCAGGGGCCTGTTGCGTCCGCAGATTACAGAAATTCTTCCGCTCGAGCGCTTCGCTGAACCGCTACGGGTGCTGACCGAAGGAAAGGGGCGGGGCAAGTATGTTTTGCGGGTCGCCTGACGGCTGAGAGCTGAACGATGTAGCCTTTGCACATCGCGTTGCTGTTCAAGCGTAAAGAGAATCGCCGCTTTGCCGGCGATTCTCTTTTGTATTCTGTACTTCGACGAAGTTGTTTTTGGAATAGCAAACTACTGCTTTGACAAATGCAAATTGCGATATCAGGCCATATGCCCGATGCTGTCAATACGATAATAACTATCAGGAGACGACATTGGGGCGCAATGGAAACCGGTTTGCGGGAAAAGTCGTTCTCGTGACAGGGGCGGGTGGCGGTCTGGGCAGCGTTATGTCCAGGATGTTCGCAATGCAGGGTGCGACGGTGATGGTTGGTGACATCGCTTCAGACCGGGGCGAGACTGTTGCCGCTTCTATTCGGGAAAGCGGTGGACAAGCGGCTTTCGCTGAACTCGATGTGGTTTCTGCTGCCAGCTGGTCAGCCCTGAAGGAACGGATCGGACGCGAGATCGGAGCCTTGCATGTTCTGGTTAACAACGCGGGCATCATCAGCCGTACCGGCGTAATGGCCATTTCCCAGGAGGAATGGCAGCGCGTGATCGACGTCAACCTGACTGGTCCGGCACTTGGTATTCAGGCAATGGCTCCTCTATTACGCAATTCGGGTGGAGGCTCCATTGTCAATATCTCTTCGACATCAGGCTTGATCGGACATCCCGGAGTTGCGTACTCGGCCAGTAAGTGGGGATTGTGCGGAATCACCAAAAGCGCCGCACTTGATCTGCTGGATTGGGGGGTACGCGTGAACTCTGTGCATCCCGCACAAATATCCGATACGTTGATGACGTCTGCTTCGAGTCCAGGCTGGCGACATGCCAACGAGCGTGCCATGCCGGCGGGGCGGCCTGCCAGGCCTGAAGAAGTTGCACAGGCCGTGCTGTTCCTGGCGTCGGAGGCGTCGAGTTACATCAATGCGACCGAACTCGCCGTAGACGGCTGTGCGGTATCTATAGGCATGGCGCATGTACGTTCTGCACTTGAAGGGGACTTCAACCGCTTATTGGTTGAGCGATACATTACTCCACGTTTTGATGCGTTATTCCAGCGCGGGGCGAGCACGGGGTGCGGCGATGGCCTGCGGATGGCCCAATCGGCTGGCGCAGCGCTGACAGATTGCAGCCGTTTCTACGGCCATCTGCTATGCAACGACGCCAGACACAGCGACCAGCTGTGGCCCTATCCGGAAGTCGACGCCATTGCAACGGCAGGAATGGTTATCGACGGTTCGGGACGTCGCTGCGTGGATGAGGGTGGGACGGGGGTCAGCCTTGCCAATGCGCTGGCTTCGTATGACGGCGTCGACAAACTCTTTGCCGTCTTCGACATATCGATCTGGAACGGACCTGGAACCACAGCCCGCATCCCGGCCAATCCGCTGCTGGAACGGGCAGGCGGGACTATTTTTCGCGCTGACTCCGTCGCCGGACTGGCGCAGAAGATGGATGTCCCCGCTGCGGTACTGGCGCAGACGCTGGACGAATACAACAGCGCTGTAGATACCGGTACCTTGGGGGATCTGGATATCCCGCGGTCAGCGCAGGCCAGGCCTCATGCCATTCGCGACTTCCCATTGATGGCGATCCCGATTTGTCCCGGCATCACATACACGATGGGTGGCATCGACATCAATGCATATGCAGAGGTTCTGGATACAAACCATCAGCCTATTCCGGGCCTGTTTGCCGCAGGTGCCACAACTGGAGGGCTTGAAGGTGGAACAAGAGCGGCTTACATTGGCGGCATTATCAAGGCGGGCTGTTTTGGTTTGCTGGCTGCCGAGCGGATGGCCAGGCTGGAGGGCAAGTCTTTCACGGTGGCGCATCCTGTATCCCTTGGTGCCACGCATGCCTCATCCGACAGCCAGGCTTTCAGCGATGCTGAATACCATGACCAGGTTGAGTGCTCCGGTCCGGATCGGGACGGAAAGGCCTGTGGCCTGGCCCGTTTTCCAGTGCTCAACATGGTGGCACACCACGGCGAGGCGCTGTGGATGCTTGCGGGTGCGGCCATAGCCGCCATCGTCGCGGCGTTGGGATGGAATTTTCTGTCGTGGTATGTCCTGCCGATCGCACTGGCGCTTGGGGTGGTCGTCTTCTTTGTCGTGCTTGGCATCGCCGAGCTTGTGACATTGGTGACGGAATTTTTAATGCCTGAATAGCGCTGCTCCTTTGGGTTGAGGCGCCATGCAGGCCTTTTGAAAAGGAAGATTTCCGGAACCGGCAACCCGTAGCACATCACGGAACAATCCGTTTTTTTACCGCAGGAAATCAAGGAGACATATGATGAAACTCTTTTGGAGAAGCGTGCTGCTTTTGGCCGCCGCCCTGATTACGTCCGCTGCAGTGGCTCAAAGCTACCCGGACCGTCCCATCAAATGGATCGTTCCATGGCCTGTTGGCGGTGGCGCCGATGTGGTGGCCCGTCTGTTCAGCGAGAAAGTATCCGAAGAACTCGGCCAGCCTGTAATTATCATCAACCAGGGTGGCGCCGGAGGCAACATTGGCGCCCGTGCGGCAGCTGATGCAAAGCCGGATGGGTACACCATCGTTTTCGCTTATTCCGGAACGCACTCGATCAATCCGCATATTTACAAGAAGATGCCATTCAGGCAGGATGACTTTACCCCCGTGATTTTTTTGACATCGGTGCCGCAGCTATTGGCAGTAAATGCGTCGGTGCCATCGAACAATGTCAAGGACCTGATTGCGTTGGCCAAGGCATCGCCCGGGAAACTGAGGTTTGCGTCCAGCGGTAATGGCGCTATCAATCACCTGGCTGGAGAACTGTTTTCCAGCATGGCGGGCGTCAAGCTGATGCATGTGCCTTACAAGGGCGGAGGCCCGGCTGCGATGGCTCTGGTAGGTGGAGAAGTAGATATGGTGTTCGGGGAACCGTCGACGCTGCTGCCCAATATCAAGGCAGGGAAACTGCGCGCCATCGCAACTACCAGTAAAAAACGTTCGATCAGTCTGCCCGACATCCCTACGATCTCTGAGTCTGGCGTGCCTGGCTATGATGTCACCTCGTGGAATGGCGTGCTGGCCCCTGCCGGTACACCACCTGACATCATTGCCCGCCTGAATAAGGCCTTTAACGACGTGCAGGCCGATTCAGAAATGCGCAAGCGGCTAATTGCCATTGGATATGAGCCGGTTGGGGGCAAGCCGGAAGATTTTTCGAAACAGATACAGAGCGAGCTGGATAAATGGGGGCCTGTAGTCAGGCAGACCGGTCTGCATATCGATTGAATATTGCGGCTTCTATTCCGTCTTTCTTTCGATTTAGGGGACTTCAATGATTTTTATGAGTCAAAGCGGCTTGCTCGATCGTGCCCAAGAGGCTGAATGGGATAAATGGTACGTCGAGCATTTGAGCATCATGGAAACAGTCCAGGGGATCGATTCGGCACGGCGATTCAAGTCCGCGAGCCCGGGCTGTCCACCCTCTCTGGCCATGTATTCCGTCAGGTCCGCCGCGGTCTTTGAGGACCCGTATTATCAGAAGATCCGTGGAATGGGCAAGTGGCTGCCCTTGATCGACAGGGCTTTTTATCGCCGTAACCTTTTCGATGGGCTGCAGATGGCGCCTGAGGTCGATGCGGGTCATATGCTATGGCTGGTCGATCGGAATGAGCCGGACCTCGTGCTGGAAAATATTGAGTTTACCTGGCTGAGATCCATTGGGCTGGATCGGTCTACCCCGTATCGCGGCATTGCGGTTGTACCGTCAGGCGAAGACCATGAGGCCATGGCAGATTGCGCCGGAGTCGCGATATATAAACCCTTCACTTTATAGCTTTCCATGGATCAGAATCTTGTTTTGATTGCCGGGGCGACAGGCCAGATTGGTGCATCGATCGCACGCCACCTGCTGGGACGCGATGGCTGGAATCTGCTCGGGCTATCACGTCGAACGGGATCAGGTGGGTCGTTCGCGATGCTCCCGGTCGATCTGCTCGATGCCGAAGAGTGCCGCAACAGGCTGCAGGGGCGCAGGATAACGCATTTAGTGTATGCGGCCCGCTATGATCACGCCGGCGGTCAGCCCGAGTCAATTGACATCAATCTGCAGATGCTATCCAGCCTGCTGGCGGCGATTGAGAGCCGACCCGAATTGCGCCATATCCACATGGTACATGGAACGAAGTACTACGGGCATAATGCCGGCCCCCGTCCGGTGCCTTACCGTGAAGACGCTCCGCGCGCCCAGAGCCCGGTTTTCTACTACGCACAGCAGGACTTGCTGGCCCGGCGGCAGAGGGGACGGGCATGGGGCTGGAGCATTTCACGTCCTCATACATTCTGCGATCTGGCTCTTGATGAACCACGCAGCATAACGCTTCTGGTTGCAGTTTATGCCTCTATCCTGAAGGAACGCGGCCTTCCGCTGCAATTTCCGGGAACCGGGCATGCGTTTGCCGCAAGAACGCAATTCACCTGGCTTCCTATGCTCGCCCGGGCCATCGAGTGGATGATGTCCAGTCCGGACTGTACCAATCAGGCCTTTAACGTGGTGAATGGCGATGCGGTACGGTGGAGCACACTGTGGCCGGCCATTGCCGATTACTTTGACATGGATTGCGGTGAGCCCATTACCAGCTCTGGAGTGCTTTCGCATTTTCCGGAAATTAACGCCGGGATATGGGATCACATGGTTTCCGTTTACGGCCTGCGTCCATCTGAATTGGCTTCGGTCGTTCAATGGCCCTACGGGGACTATGCCTTTTCTCCGGAATGGGATGTGGTGTCTTCGATGGAAAAGGCCAGAGCATACGGATTCACCGAAAGCGTTGACACTATGCAGATGTGGCGGAACAGCTTCGATTTTTACCGCACCCATAAAATCATTCCATGATCGAGGGGAGAAATCATGATGCAAGGCAAAGCGGTACTGGCGCTCTGGATAGACATCGATCCTGCGGAGTGCGAGGAGTGCGATGACTGGTACGTAAACCGGCATATAGCTGACCGTGTCGCTTTGCCAGGGTGGCGCCGCGCAAGGCGCTTTCGGGCAGTACAGGATACCCGGCCGACAACGATGGCGTTGTATGAAGTGGAGCAACCGGAGGATCTGGCTTCAGATGCCTATCTGCGGCTGCAGCGTAACGCCGATGCCACAGATATCCGCATGCGCTCGACGTTCCGTAACGTGGTACGCGATACCTTCAAACTGCGACACAGTTCGGGTACTGGCGAAGGAGGGGTGATGCTTTCACTGCGCTTTCAGCCTCGGGCGGCGACCGTCCCCGATGAAGCGGTAGCTTTGGCTATCCGGGACGAGGTCATTCCCGCGCTCGAAGCCTTGCATGGTGTTGTGGCGGTGCATTTATTGCAGCAGGCACCGGAATTTCGCGATATCCATGACAGGCATCGCAAATCGGGATGCGATGACGCCAGGGCAGCATGGGTACTGCTGGTGGAGGCTACACGCGATCGATATGCCCAGACAGCTGACAAGTTGTTACGCTACTGGCCTGATGGTCAGGCGCTTGGGCTGAGCAATGGCGAACCAGGCTTATACGCGCTGATGTACGCTGCGTAAGAATTTTGTGTGTCCTGACACACCAGCCCCAGGTATCAGTTAAGCTTGTGGGCATGACAGCCACGAATATTCCCCGCTTCGACCTTGTCGACCTCAGGCTCTTCGTCATGGTGGCGGAGAGCAATAGCCTTACGAAGGGCGCCGAGAAAGTATTCCTGTCCGTCGCGGCGGCCAGCCTGCGTATCAAGAGCCTCGAAGAACGGCTCGGCGCACAGCTTTTTTATCGGAACAAGCGCGGCGTATCGCCTACGCGCGCGGGCGAGGTGTTTCTGGAGCGGGCGCGGCGCGTTCTTGATGAAATCGAACATCTGCAAAGCGAAATCCAGCCCTTTTCACGGGGGGTTCGTGGCCATGTACGCCTGTTCGCCAACGCTACGGCAATATGTGAATTCCTGCCCGAGGTTCTTGCCCGGTTCTTCGAGGCCAACCCCGCGATTACTGTCGATCTGCAGGAAAGGCTCAGTGCCGAGATCGTGCACGCAGTGCTCGAGGGCGTGGCGGACATTGGTGTCATTTCGGCGCGTGTCGCTGCGGATGGGCTGGAGACGCTGCCTTACAAAAAGGACCAGATGGTCATCGTCACGCCGAAGAGCCACCCTCTGGCGGAAAGGGAGTCAGTCCGTTTCGCTGACGCGCTGGACTATGAGTTCATCAGCCTTGATTCACGCAGCGCCAGCTACTCATATCTGCAGCAAGAGGTGGAATTGCTTGGGCGGGCCATGCATAAGCGGATCCAGGTGTCCAGCTACGATGCGATGTGCCGTATGGTCGAAGCGGGTGTCGGTATCGGCGCACTTCCCGAAATGGCGGCGCGCCGCCTTTCGGGCTTGTCGCAGATTGCGATTGTGCATTTACTGGACGAATGGGCCACACGTGAACTCCGCATCTGTGTTCGCAAGCAAACCGAGCTGCGCCCCTTTGCCCGGGAGTTGATCAGTTTCATTTTGCAGATTTAGGAATTACAAAGCACCGCTTTGCTAATTCCAAATTGCTCCTTGCGGCGAAAGCATACACACTGACAGTGCGTGTGACGACGAGTCCGCGACTGTGTACACCCAGCCGCAAGGAATATGAAGCATGTTGAATATCATCGCTGGCCGATGGAGTGAGGGAATCGACAGACTGACACGCTCTATTACCAGGATCACACTGATCATGGCAGGGGCGCGCGCATGAGAACCACAGTTACTGATGTTCTGGTCATCGGTGCCGGCGGCGCCGGTTTGGCTGCTGCGTACGAGGCGGCCAAAATGGGCCGTCAAGTTGTGGTGCTGGAAAAAAACCACCAGCCAGGCGGATCTACGTCATGGTCCGTGGGTTCGGTCACGGCCGCTGATACACCGCATCAGCGGGCGGCAGGCATCCGCGACAATGCCGATGCCCATTTTGAAGACATGGAGCTCCATGCTGGTGAGCTGGCCCCGCGCGACAACCTGCGCCTGAGACGAATCCTGGTCGACAATAGCAGCGAGGCTCTTCAGTGGCTGATGGATTTGGGTGTCGTCTTTGTCGGGCCGGAAAAAGAGCCTCCGCATCGTGTAGCACGCATGCACAATGTCGTGCCCAATTCAAAATCATTTGCCTATCATCTTGCCCGCCACTGCAGGGGATTGGGCGTCAGTATCGTCGTTGACACGGCGTCCAGCAATTTCATTACAGAAAACGGTCGCGTGGTTGGCGTGGAGGCCATTGGACCCGGTGGTGCCAGGAGCCGGTTTCTGGCAAAACGTGGTGTGGTTCTGGCTTCCGGTGACTATAGCGGTGCTGCAGATCTCAAGCGCAGCCTTGCATCAGAGTCGGTTGTACCGGTAGACCCGGTGAATCCAGCGGCGACGGGGGATGGGCACAGAATGGCCTTGGCTATCGGTGCTCGAGTCGTCAATGGCGATATAGTCCGTGGTCCGATTATGCGGTTCATTCCTCCGTCGCGCCGCAGCCTTGTACAGTATCTGCCTCCATTCCGTTTCATCGCCCGGGCGATTGCCTGGTCCATGGGGCATCTTCCACAAGCGGTGCTGCGCCCCTTTTTGATGAGTTTCCTGACTACGGCACTGGGGCCGTCCCCGGATCTGTTGCGCCAGGGCGGCATTTTGATCAATAAGCTGGGTCATCGATTCACCAATGAACTGGGAAAGCCCGCGTCCGATGTTGCGCTGCAGCCCGAAAAGGTGGCATGGATCCTGATGGACGAGGCGGTTGCCAGCAAGTTCGAACGATGGCCATATTTTGTATCGACCGCCCCCGGGGTGGCGTATGCCTACCTGGAAGACTATCGGCGTAATCGACCGGACATCTTTCACAGGGCGGATACCTTGCAGGGCCTCGCCAACAGCATGGGTGTCCCTTTTACTGAATTGCGCGAGACCATCAATGTCTACAACAACTCCGCGGATCGCGGTGACCGGCCCGCTATAGGCGACGGACCCTACTGTGCCCTTGGCCCGGTCAAAAGCTATGTCGTATTCACCGACGGAGGTCTGTCGGTCAGCGAGCGGCTTGAGGTTTTAGGTGCCGATGATCGTCCAATTCCTGGTTTGTACGCAGCGGGTTCGGCGGGACAGGGGGGACTGCTGCTCGAAGGCCATGGGCATCATCTGGGCTGGGCCTTTGTTTCAGGCCGTATCGCCGGCCGTCATGCCGCGGAGTCTCCCGCGGCTTCCATTCTCAATCTCTCTTAGTGAGTATCCAAAAATGAGCCGTATCGGTCTGTTTGTCCCCTCATCAAACACCACCATTGAACCGGAGTTCTACCGCACTCTTCCTCCGCATGTCACCTTGCATGTGGCCCGCCTGTATCTGACGCAGATTGCGACCGATTCCATTGAAAATGTAGTCCGCGACATTGAAGTTCAGGCCCGTAACCTGGCCAGTGCAGATGTCGACGTCATTGTGCTGGGTGCAACGGCCCCCAGTTTTCTCAAGGGTCTGGGCTACGACCGTGAAGTGACGCGGCGCATAGAACTCGCTTCGGGCAAGCCGGCGACGACTACCTCGACAGCCCTGGTGAAGGCGCTCGGCGAGCTGGGTGTATCGCGCGTAGCCCTGGGTGCCGCTTATGATGATCGCGTCAACGGTATCGCCAAAGACTTCCTGGAAGCCAGTGGCATACAGGTCGTCAGTGCCAAAGGGCTTGGAATGGTTGACAATCTTGCTGTTGGCCGGCTGGGTGACCACAGCGCACTTGAACTGGCGCGTGAGATCGATCGCCCCGAGGCTCAGGCTATTGTTCTCGCCTGCACCAACTGGAAGACTATGGGTGTATTGGAACAGCTTGAGCAGGAACTCGACAAGCCGGTGCTGTCGACAACGCAAGTCAGTATATGGTCCGCATTGCAGATGATCGGAGAGACGGATCCCATCCAGGGCTATGGGAAACTGCTGCGCCAGATTTAGTGGCGGGCACTATGCCGTACAGAGATCAGGGTTAGTGGCAGCTGGTAGCGGTAGAGAGATGTTGCCATGAGCGCCTGGCGCTACCTGGTTTCCGGCAGGCTGTCGCCGGCAATTTTCGCCGGCGACTCTGTCGCTGAAGCTTTTTGCGATTAAGTGGATACCCTTATTTCTTTACGAGAGGGCACGCGCTTTCGGACAGCGGCCGCCACGCCTTGTCCGCCGGGATAACCGAGTTGATCTTCAGCAGATCCCAAGGCCCGGCCGACTCCGAGGGTTTCTTGGCTTCCGCCAGATACATGTCATAGACCATGCGGCCGTCAGCTCTGATCCTGCCGTTATGGGTGTAGAAGTCGTCGACCGGCGTTTTCTTCATCTGTTCGGCCACGGCCTCTGCGCCGTCCGTGTTCACCGCCTTTACCGCGTTCAGATAGTGCATCGTTGCCGAATACGCGCCTGCCTGGACCATGGAGGGCATGGCGTTGCGGCGTTCGAAGAACCGCTTCGCAAAGGCGCGGGTTTCATCATTGCGGTCCCAGTAAAAACCAGTGGTGAACTGCAGGCCCTGGGCGGCCTGCAGCCCCATTCCCTTCACGTCCGTCAGAAAGACCAGCAGCGTAGCCAGCTGTTGCCCACCTTGGGTGATGCCGAATTCGGACGCCTGGCGCACGGCGGTCTGGGTATCAGTTCCGGCATTGGCCAGGCCTATCACTTTGGCTCCTGACGACTGGGCCTGCAGCAGGTAGGAGGAGAAATCAGTCGTGTTCAGTGGCGCTTTGACATCGCCGACTATTTTGCCGCCGTTGCTCTTTACTACAGAGCTGGTGTCACGTTCAAGCGCATGTCCGAATGCGTAATCGGCTGTAATAAAGAACCACGAAGTGCCTCCGTTCTGGGTGACCGCTGCGCCAGTGCCGTGAGCGAGGGCGTAGGTATCATAGACATAATGGATGCCATAGGGCGAGCAGTTTTCATTGGTCAGGGATGAAGAGGCCGAACCTGCGAAGATGGTCACCTTCTTCTTTTCTTTGCCCAGCTTCTGCAGCGCGAGCGCCGATGCCGAGTCCGTCGATTCGATGATCATGGCTACGCCATCACGGTCATACCACTCGCGGGCTCGCGCTGCCGTGACATCGAGCTTGTTCTGGTAGTCGGCCGACAAAAGTTCGATCTTGCGACCCAGGACTTCCCCGCCGAAATCCTCGATCGCCATCTTGACGGCTTCAACTGCGCCCGGACCGCCGTGCGCAGAATACACGCCGCTCATGTCGACAATGGCTCCTATACGGAATGGCCCTTTGTCCTGTGCGTGAACTGCGGCCGTGGACGAAAGCGTTCCGAGGACAAGCGCTGCAAGTTTTATGAGTGCCGGTTTTTTCATGGATTGTCTCCTTGGGCTCTTTGGGTCTGGAATGGCGTCATCTGATTGGCTCGCACTTTTACCCCCGCCCGGTTGACTGATAGGGTCAGAATGGCGATTCGGGGTTAAAGCTGGGGGGGCGTTTTTCAAGAAAGGCATCGATCCCTTCAGTGCCTTCCGGCCCAGCGAACCCCATGAATTCCAGTGCGAGCGATGCGTCAAAAATGGGCTGAGCCTGCTTGATCCAGTGGTTCAGCATCATTTTCGTCCAGCGCTGTGCTGCCGGGGCGCCTTGGGCCAGGCGATTGGCGATATCGAGTGCGCGGGCCTCGACTTCCTCATCGGGCAAGGCAAGAGAGACCAGATTCATGCGTTCAGCCTCCTCGCCAGTAATCGTTTCGGCGGTAAGAAGGTAATACTTGGCCTTCGCCATACCGCACAATAGCGGCCATATGATGGCGGCGTGGTCGCCAGCGGCGACGCCAATTTTCAAATGTCCGTCCGAAAACTTTGCATCTTTGGCGACGATCGAGATATCGGCCAGCAACAGCGTTGCCAGTCCGGCGCCGACTGCCCAGCCTCTTGCTGCGGTAACGACAGGCTTGCGGCAATCCAGCATGTTTGTGACAAGGTCGCGCGACTCTTTCATGGCCGTCATCCGGAGTGCGTAGTCATCGCAGACCTTGCGCTCGTGTTTCAGGTCGCCGCCGGCAGAGAAAGACTTGCCGTCGCCCGTGAAAATGATGACATTGACGCTGTCGTCAGCATCCACGTCGCGCCAGATTTCCGAGACCTCTTTATGCATGAGAGCGTCCATTGCACCCATTTTCAGAGGAGAACGCATCGTAATGCGGAGCACCCTGGAGCTGGGGCGGTCAAAGGCAAGTCTTTGGTAGCGTGCGTAGCGGTCAGTCATGGCTTCCTTCGAAAAATGTATGCGTAGTGGAGATGAGCAATAATATGCCGGCTGATGATTAGCATTTAAGCAAACTCCATGCCAATATTCAGATGCCATGGCAAGAATACCTGTCCTCCCCAAGCGCTATCGCTGTTATTGCCGTTTCCCGTATGAAGCAGCTTGTCCACTTTGACCCTGTTAAGGGCATAGTGTGTCTTTGGTGTACTGAATTAGTGCACTAAGTGTGTGCAAATTTCCCATTCTGGCGGTCGGAGGCGCATTCAGGGATCTGACACAATTCAGCTCTTCCATCGCGACAAATCCGGACATATTCTATATAGCCAGAGCCCAAAACCCCCGGCGATAAACAGGAAAGGAGACGACGCCATGGCCAGAATGACAGCCCAAGACTTCGCACCCGAATTGCTTGAGCTCTACGACTTCTATGTGCACGGGCATATCAGCAAGCGCGAATTTCTGAGCAGAGCCGCCAAATTCGCCGTCGGCGGGCTGACCAGCGCCGGCATCCTCGCCCAGTTGCTGCCCAATTACGCCCTGGCGCAACAAGTGTCCTTCACCGATCCGGATATCGTGCCCGAGTACATCAATTACCCATCGCCGCTGGGCCATGGCCAAGTGCGCGGGTATCTGGTCAAGCCGGCCAAGGCGCAGGGCAAGCTGCCCGCCATCGTGGTCGTGCACGAAAACCGCGGACTCAATCCTTATATCGAAGACGTCGCGCGGCGGCTCGCCAAGGATGGCTTCATTGCGCTCGCGCCCGACGGCTTGAGTTCGAAAGGGGGCTATCCGGGAAACGACGATAAAGGGCGGGCGCTGCAGCAGCAGGTCGACCCCAAAAAGCTGATGAACGATTTTTTCGCCGCGGTCGAATTCATGGCCGCCCATGACGGGGCCACAGGGAAAGTCGGCATCACCGGCTTTTGTTATGGCGGTGGCGTGGCGAATGCCGCGGCTGTGGCGTATCCCGAACTCGCCGCCGCGGTGCCGTTTTACGGCCGCCAGCCCAACCCGCAAGACGTGCCGAAAATTCAGGCGCCGCTGCTGCTTCATTACGCCGAGAACGACAAAGCGATCAACGAGGGATGGCCTGCCTACGAGGCGGCGCTGAAGCAGTATGGCAAGACTTATGAGGCTTACATATATCCGGGAACCAGCCACGGCTTCCACAATGACTCCACGCCGCGCTACGACAAGGCAGCCGCGGAGCTGGCCTGGAACCGCACGGTGGCGTGGTTCAAGCGCTATGTAGGCGGGGAAGGCTAGCCCGGACTGGCGGCGCCAAGGGTAGACGGCAGCCGCTGCGATATGCCGCTCGAAGCTGCCGTTGGCCTGTTTGGTTGCAGCCTTCAGATCCACGCCTTGCGTTGGCGCCTCAGCGCGATGCCATCACGCATATTCAAACCCAGCAGGATAATGTTCACTGCGCCTGTCGAAGAAGATGTCGATTACAGTGCGCATTGACTTAGACGCCTTGGCTTGGCTGCGTTCGCAGGGGAAAGGCTATCGGTCTCGCATCAATGCGATTTTGCGAAGGGAAATGCTGGCTTCGCTCCAAAAAATACAAGCAAAGCCGCATGGAATTAATAACTGAAGGAATGCAAAGAGGGGGGAGCATTTGCAGTGAAAATGACTCGTGACCGACCTTGGCGTCACTTTCCAGAGGTGGGCGCTTAGGGATAGGCGCTTCTATAAGCGAGGCCCTTGAAACGAGGCCTCGTGTGCCTCGGGCGCTCTCCAATATCAGCACGACTTCGGCTTGCATAACGATCGAAAATCATGCTATAGTTCCGCTTCTTCAGTTCCCCGATAGCTCAGTCGGTAGAGCGACGGACTGTTAATCCGCAGGTCACAGGTTCGAGCCCTGTTCGGGGAGCCAGCAATATCAAGTACTTAGGCCAATCCTTGGGGATTGGCCTTTTTGCGTTCTGGCTTTTGTAATCACTGTGTAGCCGTTTCGCTAACGGGCTAGATTTATTTCGTCCAGCGATGCGGCGAAATAGGAAAAGGTCGGGCCGAGCGCCGAACCCATTCCAACGGTGCGACACAAGTCATATCTTCGATCGTGGGTATTCCCTAGATACTCGTACGCCGCAGCTTTTTAGCCGGGTAGAACGTATCGTTCTGTAAAAACGGGAAGAGGCATGATTCGGTTGATTTTGGTTTGTGGTTTGGCACTTGCTATCGGAGGATGCGCCTCAATTGCCTCTGATTCGACACAGTCAGTGCGTGTCGAGGCCGTCGACTCGGACGGGCGCGATATCGCAGGGATGCAATGCGAACTGGAAAACGACAAGAGTAAGTATCCTGGAAAGACGCCGGCTACCGTGTTGGTTCGCAAATCGGCCGAGAATCTTTCAATATCATGCGCTGATGGTGAAGCGGCAGCGCACACTCAACTTGTGTCGCGTGCCTCTGGAGGAATGTTCGGCAATATCCTCTTTGGCGGCGTTGTGGGAGTGATCATTGACCACAATAAAGGCGCCGGCTACAACTACCCTTCATGGGTCCGTTTGGTGGTTGGGAAATATCTCATTTTTGATCGCTCCGATTTCAAGGAGGATGCGCCAACGCTCGGAGCTGAAGCCTCCGTCAGCACCGCGGTGGCAGAGGCGCCAGCCACAAATTGAGTAGCTTTCCCGATTTCAGATTCACGATCCGCGTCCTTCGCTTTCGCCATCTCGCGATCGATAACACGATAGGTAGCTATCTCGGGAGTTGCCCATCTTTCACAGCATGAATGGCATCCTCTAGCGGACACGTCACCATAATTGCTTCCCAAAGGCTCAGTCAATATGGCTCGATAAATATATATAATGGTCTTACCTAGGTGCAGGCTCGAGCAAGCTATGAGGAAAATCAGCAATTACTCGGCGGCTGAGTCCTTCGACGATATTGATGTGATCGTCATAGGATCTGGCGCCGGGGGGTTATCGGCAGCGGTGACGGCCGCCAGGCTGGGTATGCGTGTGCTTGTCCTGGAGAAAGAGCCTCTGTTTGGCGGTACGACTGCGCGCTCGGGCGGGGTGCTCTGGATACCGGGAAATGGCAAGTTCTCCATAGATGGCGATTCAGACCGCAGTAATGCGAAGGCATATTTGAAGCATCAGGCAGGTGGCGTCTACGATGAGCAGCGTGTCTCGGCTTTTCTGTCAGCGGGGGCTGAGATGGTCAGCTTTATGGAGAATGAGACCAGCGCTGTCAGATTTATTCCTGCTCATGGCTTTTCTGACTATCACCCTGAAGTGCCCGGCGCTGTTACGACAGGGCGCTCAATTGCTGCTGCGCCCTATAACGGTAGGGCATTAGCTGCGGATGTGGCCGGGCTCAGGCCTCCATTGGCCGAAATCACTCTTTTCGGGATGATGCTCAATGCCAGCGAGGACGTTAAGCATTTCTTTAGTGCGAACAAGTCATGGAGATCGTTCAAGCATGTCAGCAAGCTATTGTGTGGATACATGTATGATTTGGCGTACTATCGTCGCGCAATGCGCCTGACCAATGGCAATGCACTGGTAGCGCGCCTGATCCGGTCGGCTCTTGATCTGGGCGTAGAGATTCGCACCATGGCTTCTGTCGTCGTGCTTAAGACGGATAATGATTGTCGGGTTACTGGCGTAAATATTCAATCTGGTCAAGCCTTGCAACACGTCAATGCGCGCCGGGGGGTGGTCATTGCTACAGGCGGTTTCCCGTTGGACATGCCGCGCCGACGCCCCCTTTTCCCACATGAAATCCAGGGTGGAGAACATCTGAGCCCCGCGAGTCCGGGAAACACCGGTGATGGCATCGCGATTGCGGAACGAGTTGGCGGCGTTTTTTGCAGTGAACTTCCCAATGCCGCAGCCTGGATACCAGTTTCAAGCATACCGAGTAAACAAAGGCGCGTGTTCCCGCATCTAATCGACCGATACAAGCCAGGCGTCATCATGGTCAATCGGCATGGGAAGCGATTCGTCAACGAAGCGGATTCTTATCATGACGTAGGCCAAGCCATGCAGCGCGATGCCCAGCCAGGCGAAGAGGTGTTCGCCTGGCTGCTTGCGGATCATAAAGCCATCAGAAAATATGGCTTGGGGTTTGCCAAACCTGCTCCCATTCCTTTGGGGTCCGCACTCCGTTCTGGCTATCTGAAGTCTGGCAAGACGATATCAGAGCTTGCCGGAAAAATAGGTGTTCCCGACACAGTGCTGCAGCAAACTGTGCAAGCGTATAACAGGTTAGCTGAGCACGGTGAAGATCCCGAGTTTGGCCGAGGAGCGAATGCTTACAATCGCTTCCTTGGAGATGCCGAGCACAAGCCGAACCCCTGTGTCGCGCCATTGGATGTCGGCCCTTTTTATGCCATCAAAGTGGTGATTGGCGACCTTGGCACATTTGCTGGACTAAAGACAGACGCGCACGCTCGCGTGCTGGATGAATCCAATCGGCCTATACATGGCCTTTACGCGGTGGGCAATGACGCGCTAAGCATCATGGGCGGCAGTTACCCAGGAGGCGGTATTACATTAGGCCCAGCAATGACATTTGGCTACCTGGCAGGCAAGCATCTCGTGAACGAGCGCTAATATTTGGAAAACTTGAACTTGATCAACTATTTTTCTTTGGTAAGACCGTTATTGCTCTATAGTTCGGTTATAAAAATTCGCATTGGAACCAAGGTATGACAAGCTCAACGATTTTTGCAGAGATTAAGACACGCCGTGTATTCGAAGAAATTTGCGAGCAGATTCGAGATCGATTGGCTGAAGGGACTTTGAAACCGGGTGATAAACTGCCTGCCGAGCGAGAATTGGCCGCTGAGTTCAAGGTTGGTCGGCCCGCCGTACGAGAAGCCTTGCGCACGTTGGAACAAGCCGGTGTACTGGAATTTCAGAAGGGAACCAAAGGCGGAGCATTTATTCGAGGCGGAAACCCAGCCATGCTGACGCAATCCTTGCACGACTTGCTGTTAGTAGGCCGGGTATCCGTCGAGAATCTGGCTGAGGCCCGCAGCCTGATATGTGGCGTAGTAATTGAATTGGCATGCGTACGCGCAACTGAAGAGGATTTCCTGGCTATTGAAGAAAACATAGCATCTATAGATGCGTCTACTGACCTGTATGAGCGTGCAGAGCAGGGAGTGCTTTTCTTCAGGCTTATTGCCGAGTCTACTAAAAATGAGGTGCTGGTAATTCTGATCAATGCGCTATCTGATATTCTTCGATATATCATTGATAAGACAGGGCGTACCGCTCGTCCAGAGCTGGTGCCGCTGCGCCGGGCTATCTTGAAGAGCATGCGCATGCGAGACCCGAAAAAGTCCAAAAAAAGCTTGGAAGAATACATGGATGCGCTCAATCGCAGCATTATGCGCAATACAGACAGCGGTATCTCCAAAACCAAAGCCGCCAAGCGTGCAGCCAAGGTCGCCTAAGCAATCGTTTTCTTTCATGCAGGTATTGCGCCGAACCCGAATCTGATATTCGACACCAGACATCACGTTTCTATGTCGCCCATTGCCACCACATTTATTGGTGGCAATTTTTTTGTGCGTATGTAGTCGACGGTGCGCTAATTGATGGCGCGATTCGTTCTTTTTTAAACAGGCACGTCATAGTGGTGGGTAGGCTTTTCCTCGGGCTACATTCCTATTTGGACCTTGCTCCGAAGACCATCGTAAATCGTAAAGGAGACTGCCGCCGGTAAGCAAGTGTTCGTGAAGTTTTTCTTGATTGCCATCAAGAAAATCATGCTATATAATGGTAAGACCATTTATGATCAACAAAGGTCAGGACAGGAGCGAACGATGAGCGCAATGCCGGAAGTGAGAGATATACCCGTGGATGAGGAAAACGCCTGGCGTCTTGAGACACCGGGAAGCGAGGGGTGGGCACACAGTCCACACCCACATGCGGCGAACAAATATTTCATGGTTTCAGCCGATACACATGCCAATGAACCACCTACCATCTGGGAAGAGCGGATTGAGCCCGAATTTCGTGATCGCTTGCCAAAGGTTTGGGTAGACGAGAAAGGCGTACGCTGGAGAAAGTCCGAGGGTAACGAGCGCCCTGACCGTCTCGTGCTGGCGGCTTTATCGGAACAAGACCAATTACGGTCGCGCTCGGGCGCAACGCCCGAAGAGCGCTTGATAGATCATGATCTTGATGGCATCGATGCGGAAATAATTTTCCCAAACAAAGGTCTGGCCATGTGGTACACGCCGGACCCTGTGTTTGCTCAGGCACAGTGCCGCGTATACAACGATTGGGCGTGGGAAGTGTTTGGACCACACAATGCCCGGCTTGCTCCTGTAGCCGCGATATCGCCGGGTGATATCGAAGGGGCGGTTAAAGAAATCAAACGCACGGCAAAGATGGGCTTCAAGGCGTTGGCCTTTCCGTGTAAGCCGGTGTATGGCGTGCATAAGGTAGGCGAACTGAACTATAACAGCCCCGAGATGGATCCGGTATGGGCCGCGGCCCAAGATGCTGATATGCCTGTGACTTTTCACATTGCCACGGGTAAAGATCCCAGGACGGCTCGTGGTAACGGCGGAGCGGTCATCAACTACGTATGCCATGCCGTCTCAACCGGCCTCGAACCCATGGTTAACATCTGCGCGTCCGGTGTAATTGAGCGGTTCCCACGCTTACGCTTCGGCACGATTGAAGCCGGCATTGGGTTCATTATGTGGATGCTGGATGCGATGGACGAGGCATATTTGAAGCATCATTTCGCCGTCCGTCCGAAGCTCAAGAACATGCCCAGCGATTATTTCAGGTCAAACGGGTTTTCGACTTTCCAAGAGGATCGTTCAGGCTTGTATATCGCTGAAAAATATGACCTGGTTGGTAACTTTATGTGGGCGAATGATTATCCCCACCATGAAGGTACATGGCCGTATTCAGCACAGGCGATTGAACGAACCATGAGCCATATCGGTGATGAGTCGCGTGCCAGGATACTCGGACTTAATGCCGCGCGCATATTCAATATAGATATCCCAGAGCGATATCGTCAGGCCTAAGGAAAGGCGCACCTTTAGATATATTCGATGGGTCAGCAATAGCGTAATTGCTACTTGGCTCTGTCGGATTGAGCGACCATAAAAATACTGATTTAGATTTCAATTTTCCAGATACGGAGACAATCTATGCGTAGAGCATTTAACACAAACTTTATTCGCGGCATTTGCCTGGCGGTGACTGCAACTATGGCAGCGCTGGGCGCCAACTCTGCGGTTGCGAACGGAAACTACCCCGATCACTCCATCCGTTTGGTTGTGCCATTTGCTCCAGGTGGCACCACTGACCTTATCTCCCGCATTGTTGCGAAAGGTTTAAGCGAAGAGCTTGGTCAGCAGGTGGTCGTAGAAAACAAGGCGGGCGCGGCAGGTATGATTGGTACCGGGTATGCGATTAAAGCTGCGCCCGATGGCTATACGCTGGGAATGGGCGGTACAACCAGTCTGACTATTGCACCCTATTTGCGTAACGATAGGCCTTACGATTCCCGAAAGGATCTGACTCCGGTTGGCGTTGTTGCAACTGGGCCTTTTATTTTAGTGGTTTCGCCCAAAATGAAGGCAGATACGTATCAGCAATTTTTAGACTATGCCCGGTCGAATCCAGGCAAGCTGAATTACGGTAGTTCAGGTGTTGGCGGTATACACCATGTATTAACCGAGAAATTCAACCGGACAGTGGGCATCGATGCCGTTCACGTGCCTTTTAAAGGCGGTAGCGAGAACACATCGAATTTGCTCGCCGGCAATATTGATTACATGCTTGAATCGGTATCGTCGATTCTCCCGATGATACAGGATGGCCGGGTTAAGGCGCTCGCTGTAACGGGTGCCAAACGTCTTCAGGCGCTGCCCGATGTGCCGACGGTGGCTGAAGTTACGGGTACTGATTTCAAGGGAGATTCGATTGTCGGCATCGTAGGCCCCAAGAATCTGCCAGAAGTAATACTGGCTCGCCTGGAGTCGGCCTTGATGAAGACGATGGCGAGGGAAGAAGTTCGCGAGGGTATCGAAAAACTCGGCTCTACACCGGAATACATTCCCGGCAAAGCTTTTGCTGGAGTCATCAGCAGCGAGGTGGAGTCGTGGGCGAAAGTCGCCAAAGACGCGGCCATCCCCAAACAATAAACAAACAATCGTCTCCCGCCTGGTAACGCTTTAGGACATCATATGTTTTTAGTTGATCAACTGAAATCAACCCTTCCGGAGCATCCGAAAAGGGATCCACAGGCCCCACTTGCCTTGCAGGGTATCCGTGTCGTGGATCTGTCGCACTTTCTTGCAGGCCCCTTTGCGACCATGATATTGGCGGACATGGGCGCCGATGTCATAAAGATAGAGGCGCCGGGAAAAGGAGACGATTTTCGCTACTATCCGCCCATCGACCCCGAGTGCAGCGAGCTGGGCGGAGCGTTCATCTGGACCAACCGGAACAAGCGCAGCATCGCGCTCGACCTCAAATCCGAAGCTGGCTTGAGGGTGGCTAAAGAGCTGATCGCGACGGCTGATGTGGTCGTTGAAAATTTTTCGACTGGTGTCGTGGACCGCTTGGGTCTTGGGTATGCGGCATGTTCCAGGCTGAACGATCGCTTGGTGTATTGCAGTATTTCGGCTTATGGCAGAGAAGGCGCGTTTGCGGATCGTTTAGGCTTTGATCCGATCGCACAAGCGGAAACAGGCTACCTGGACATGAATGGATATCCTGACCGTGATGGCGTCCGTTCCGGCGCTGCCGTGATGGATATTTCGACGGGTGCCATGGCTTCCAATGCCATACTGGGCGCCTTGATGGCGCGCTATCAGACTGGTAAGGGGCAGCATGTGGAAGTCGCCCTGTTCGACACAGCCTTTACCATGGCCGGATTTGCGGTCACGCAAAGCCTGCTGACGGGGAAAGTGCCGGGTCGCCATGGGAACACGAGTCCCGATAGCTCGCCATCAGGTCTTTTTCACGCAAAAGATAAGGCATTCATTATCAATTGTGGAACGACCAGGTTATTTCAGAGAGTGTTCGAGGCGATAGGTCGTCCGGATATTGCGAACGATCCGGGTTTCCAGGCGCGATCGGATCGGTTGGCACGCCGGGACGAATTATTTGCCATCCTCGAAGAGGCCTTCGGCGCCGAGCCGCTGGCATACTGGGTTCCGCGTCTGCGAAGCGCAGGCGTGCCTATTGGTGTAGTGCGCAATGTCGCCGAAGCGATAGAGTCGCCTGAAGTGCGTGACCGTCGATTGCTAAGCCGTATCCCTCATCCAGTGCTGGGTTGGCTGCCGAATGTGGCGACTCCGCTCAGGATGTCGGGTACGCCTGTTCGAAACCCCGTTGCCGCGCCGTCTGTTGGAGAGCATACGGATCAGATACTGAAAGAGGTGCTTGGATACGACGAGAGCGCCATAGGGCAATTGAAGGAGGCGGGTGCGCTGGGTCAGCATCACATAACGGCGACCGTTTAAGCCCGTATTGAGCAGATTTTCAACATACTCACAGATACAGGAAAAAGCCATGGCAATAGTAGAAGAGCGATGTTACGCCCTGCATTCCGCATTTGGGCCTAGCGACTATTTTGAAGTCTACAAAAAACTCGGCCAGGAAGTACAAACCAGGGTTCTGGGCGGACTGATCGGCTATTTTTCCAGCGAAGTGGGCGAGCTTAATGTGATCATAAGTATGTGGCGGTACGACAGCTTCGAAGACAGGCAGCGTCGTCGGGCGGAGTTGGCAGCCCATCCGCAGTGGCAGGCATACTTGCGCGAGATTCGGCCGATGATACGCAGCATGGAAAATCGTTTACTGACACCGTTTGTATAAACACAATAAGGCGAAGCAATGGGAACCATTACACCCCCGATCATTGAACAGACACCGGCCGGCCGGGTGCTGGTATTTGATTCGGCGACATATGTTGAAGACTTTCTGGAGCATCATTCCAGTGCTGATGACGTGATTGTCGCGGCTTCTTATGCGGGCGTGTTGTGCGCGCGTATGGTGGCTAAAGCATCGCCGCGCGCAGCCATCGGACTAGACTGTGGAATCGGCAAAGATGGGGCAGGGATCAGCGGGCTTTGGTATTACGAAGCTCTGGGCATTCCCGCAGCAGCAGCGGATGTTATGACAGCCGAAATGGGCAGCGGCAAAGACTTATATGATTGCGGGATTATTTCCCGGGTCAACGACGCGGCCCAGGGCCTTGGGGTCAGTCCCGGCATGGCGGTAAAAGAAGCTGTCGAGGCATTTTTGACTGGTTCCAAAAAGCCAGAATATTTTGACCCCGCCCGCCGCCTGGTCATCGACACTTCAGTGGAAGGTCGAAGCATTGTATGCACAGACTCCATTGCGTTTGCCTTGCCTGAGGACAAGGAAAGGAATGTACTGTGCACTGCGGGGCATACGGGTCGCAGCGTGGTGGAATACTTACGCAGTTTCCGTCCTTGGGGGTTTATTTGCTCCGATGGCGGTGGCGGGAAGAACCATTCCGGATTGAGTGCACTCGCGGCAGTCGAAGCGGATGGCATACCAGGGGCGGCTGTGGATGCCAATACGGCGCGCATGGGAGACGGACAAAGTACGTATTTCGACGGCGTAATCAGCGCCGTCAACACGCTGGCTGAGGCAAAGGGAGTCCGCGTGGGGCAATCAGCAAAAGATGCCGCACGGCTCTTGCTTGATTAGGGTGTTCACATCTATTTATTTTGAGGGAAATAGTTATGGCTACGACGCCCCATTTGCCGAATGAACAAGCACTTGGTGTACTTGACTCACGCTATGTCTGTGTTGACGATTTGCCCTGGAAGCCTACGCCGACAGAGGGTATTGATATGAAGGTCTTGCTGGAAGACAAAGAAACCGGCCTGCTGACGGCATTATTTCGCTGGCAGCCCGGTACGGAACTACCATTGCATGAGCACGTAGAAATCGAGCAGACCTATGTGCTGGAGGGAAGCATTGTCGACGAAGAAGGCGAGGTACGCGCAGGCAACTACGTATGGCGCCCCAAGGGAAACAGTCATATAGCCCGATCCCCGCGCGGTGCTCTAGTGCTGTCTTTTTTTCTGAAGCCCAATAAATTTCTGGCCGGAAAATTTGCGGGCCAAGAGCTAAGGTAATAAGGGGCTGCAACGTATGGGAGCGCTTATGCAGGATGTTACTCATGGTATGGAACGGGGCATTTCGCAGGAAACGTCCTTATATGCGGGGTTTGCTACGCTGATGCAAGCACGCTATAGCTGCCGTTCGTACTTGCCTCAGGCGTTATCGCCGGTCGTATTGACCCGGCTGCTGGGACTGGCGCAAAGAACACCTTCCTGGTGTAACACCCAGCCCTGGAAAGTCATCGTTACTTCAGGCCAAGGTACGGAACGTTTTCGGCGCGCATTGTTGGAACGAGTCAAGCATGCCGATCGTCAATCGGACTTCGATTTCCCCCGCGAGTACAGCGGCGCGTATTTGGAACGGCGCCGGGCTTGTGGAAAAAAGTTATACGATAGCCTCGGCATAGGCCGGCGCGATGTTGAGGCGCGAGACGCACAGGCGCTAGAAAACTTTAAGTTCTTTGGCGCGCCTCACGTTGCCGTTATTACTTCGCCCGAATCTTTGGGCCTATACGGTGCCGTAGATTGCGGTGCTTATGTGAATAATTTCATGTTGGCCGCGCAAAGCCTGGGTGTGGCTTCAGTTGCGCAGGCTGCACTGGCGACGCAATCCAAATTTATTCGGGAATACTTCAGCCTGGGCGCCGACAGGCGCGTACTTTGCGGTATCTCTTTTGGCTATGCTGATGTCAGCCACCCTGCAAATAGCTTTCGCACAGACCGCGCGGAACTTGACGATGTCGTTACTTTGATTTCCGAGTAACGACCCGTAATTGAGGCCGCTTGAGCGGCCTCGGTACATATTCAGTCGGACGTCGTACTATGAAGCAACGGGACGGGCAGCCAATTGATAGCCGTCTCTGTACTCGATGCTTATCAATTCAACCGGTATATCGCACTGCAAGGTTTGGTCCGTCACGATCGGACAAGCAAGACGGATGCCGCAATCCAGGTCTACGATACCCAGCGCGTACGGTGCGATGTCAACGAACACCGCTGGCGCCGCGTGGACGCGGGTCCAGGAGTAAAGCTTTCCGGATATACCGGGTTCTACCCAATCCAGATCCGAGGACCAGCAATGAGGACAGGTGACTTTAGGTGGAAATGTCTGTGCCTGACAGTTTTTACAGCGGGTAGTCAGGAATTGGCCCTTGCCTAACGCATCCCAAAACGGTTTGGTGAACGCCGTGACCCTGGGCGGATAAGGATGATTGTTGTCGCGATGGATAGAAAATAGCTTCATTGCATACCCTCAAAGATGTGTATCAACGCTGCGTTGTAGTTGCCCAGCTCACCAGTTGTAATACCAAGCCTGGCGTTTTTTACCTGCCTGTCGCCTGCAGTACCGCGCAGTTGTTCGAGTATTTCAACGTAGTTGTAAAGTGACGTGACAAGCGCGGGATGTCCGCGTGACGTCAGGCCGCCAGAGGTGGAAATTGGGATACGGTTGCCTAAGGTGGTTTCCCCTGCCCGGGCTGCTTTGGCACCATGGCCACGCTTGACCAGGCCCAGTGCTTCGCTGACTAGTATCTCGACAATGGTGCAAGGTGCGTAGAATTCGGCGATGTCCATGTCGTCGGGGGTCAGCTTGGCGCTTTCGTACGCAGCGGCTGATGCTTTTGCGGCTGCCTGAAAGGAAATCATGTCATTCGGCGCATCATCAATCTGATGGAGTCCCTCGTGATAGAAACCACGTCCGCGTAGCAGTACATAAGGCTTGCCCAGGCTGCGAGCGACTTCTTCAGAGGCCAGGACAAGGCAGACGGCTCCGTCGCCGCGAGGCGGCACATCGTAAAGCCCTAGCGGTTCAACGATAGGGCGCTGTGCAATAACGCTCTCAATATCAATATGCTTGCGATATTGCGCCAAAGGATTCAGCGAAGCGTGGTAGCGATTCTTGACTGCGACGGCGGCAAGGTCTTCCCGAGTTGCCCCATGCTCGTGCATATACCGCGTTGCATCCATGGCATACCAGGAAATTGGCGTGAATCCAGCAGGGGAATGGAAGTCCACATCGCCGGTAGTTCGCATGCTGGTCATCATATGCCTGTATGCTGCCGTGGCGCTTTCCATATTGATGCCCAGAGCCAGCGATACTTTGGCACGCCCGAGCAGGATTTCATTGGCTGCCTGATCGAACGCCAGTGAACCGGTCATCCCGTTGCCCATAACCTCCATGACGTTGCCGGTACAGCGAAGTTTCAGGTGACTGGTCAGAAATGTGTGGAAGTAATACTGCTTGGTATATGGCCGAGGCGTGGTGAAGATGGCGCTCTGGATTTCTTCTTTGGTCACCCCAGCTTCGGCCATGGCGTCTCGAACGACTTTTGCCATGATCTCGTGCTCGACCACCTGGATGCTATCTTCTTCTTGGGTCTGGTGCTTTCCGACTGGAATGGCGCTTGCGCCAATTAACGCGACTCTATTGGCCATGATTTTCCTGTACTTATGGATGGGGGCGGCGTCAGAAACGCCTCGATGGTTGCTTAGTCTGCGGTCTGCAGATGATTCAAATACGACATGACGGCTGTTGATGCCGCATCGGGATCACGTGCGCGCAAGCTGACCAGAATCTGGCGGCGGATCTTTTGCAGCTCAGGTTGAAACCGCTTGGTCGATTTACTGGAGAGCGCCTGTGAGATGATTTGTGTCAGCGACCCAGTGAGTATTTGCAGCACTTCGTTATGGGCAGCTTTTGCAATCAGGGTAAAGAAGTTGAGCGCCATGACCGAATGCCTGGCGATGTCATTAGTTGCCGCGCATTCTTGAAGCATGAGCAAATTTTCTTCCAAAGCCAGGAATTCGTTTTCTGTACCGTACTTGCAAGCCAGACGCACAATAACGTCATGCAATGCGCTACGGGCCTGGAGAAGATGCTGGGGTGGAATATTCCCCATGTCGACCAATTCTTGCAACGATTCCGTCAGCGTTGCGTACGCGCCCTGGCAAAAGACCAGCGGAGCGTTGAGTTGGCTATGCCGAAACTGTTCGACGTGCCCTATAAAGATGATATGGTCGCCTTCGGTGTACTGTGCAACCGTTCTACATTCAAAGGTCGCTATGCATGCATCGATGACAGGAGAGTCGAAAACCCCTATCGAATAATTTACTCCCTCGAATTTATCTTTGATCTCACTGGAGGCGAACCGGTTGGACATCTCGGACTGGTAGCCAGACAGTACATTGATTGCAAAACCTCGGGCCTGCTGATAGATGGGCAAGGATTTGCTGGCTGTACGCAGGCTCCAAAGCACCAGGGGAGGCTCCAGCGAGACGGAACTGAATGAGTTGCAGGTGATGCCTACAGGTTTATTGTCTTTGTCTGTGGTGGTGACGATGGCAACCCCGGTTGGGAAGCAACCTAAAGCTTTTCGAAAGGCTTTTGTGTCAAAGTCTGCGGCGCTACGAGTCGATAATTGCGCGACGGAGGTCATATGAAGGCCTGTAGTTAAATGGTAAGACCATTATAAACAATGCTTGAATGCTGTCAAGCATCGCATTCGACATCCGCCGTCTAATCCGCCGTCTAGTTACTGGTTTGAGCCATTCGAGCGTGCGGGCGCCTTGAGCATAAGAAACGCGGCGTCGCGAGCAGGCATCCCAGGCTTTATGCCGAGCTGTTGTGCAAGGTTGTTGGTAAAGGAAATGACGCCATCGTAGAAAGTGCTAAGTCCATCACCGATTCGGGCGGAGCTGGCGGCGACGGCAGCAGCGGGTATTTGGCCTATGTGCGCCAGGTCCTGCAGCCCGCTGATGCCGGAATTATTCAGGCCAACTCCGCCATCATTCGCAATCAACCCTTTGGGTTTGACGCGCAATGCGTACTGCGCCATGACCTTGCCTGCATGAGACGCTACACAAAACACATCGGTAGGATGATGGCCTTCGACACGAGACGATGACCAAACCGCGTATATGGCTCCGTTCCCGTCAGAATGGATGATGTGAGTGGAGTCGTCGATAATGCCAGCGAAGTCGATTTTCCTGCCTTTCGGTGCCGCCAACATAAGTTTGGCTGCTTCCCCGCCTGTCTGGCCTGGCCGCACGCCCAAAGCCTGGGCCGCACTGTTTGCGTGACTGATCCTTGCCGTTAGAAGGCTTCTGCCCATTGATAGGCCGGATTCCATTGTGTCGGTAGCGGCGGCAGGAATGCCATACTGATCCGCCAGCGGCAAGCCGCCAATGCCTGCCTCATCTTTACCGACACCGCCGTTGTGGGCGATCCAGCCCTTGACTCCGCCGCGCATTGCCATGGCGCCGGTCGGCGCGCCCGCAAACGAGGCGCCGCAACACACATCATTCAACCAAGCGTCGTGTTCGAAATAGCTAAGAGAATCTGCGAACATGACACGGCCTTTTTGTCCTGCATCGTGCCAGATTGTTGGGCCTTCACCTTTTACCTCATCACTCATTTTGGTCTCCATACCTTGGTAAAAAAGCTTGTAAGCATAAATAGCGGGTGCTATCACATATTAGAATGATACACAAAGGTAAGACCATTTTCCATGGCGTTGATAATAGAAGTTCTTCTTGACAGCCGGTAGTCGTTCCATCAAAATTGCAAATGGTAAGACCAATGTTAAACGAACACGCCTAACTCGACACATGTTTTCAGTGTGAGCGGCTTACACACAGGAAATTTCGGCTGATGAAGCTGTTGACGATGATTCATGAAGGGAAGCCACGACCAGCGATCTGGCTTGCAGAGACGAAACTCCTGGATCTAAGCATTGCATTTGATCTTGCCATCGGCCGACGGCTTATCCCTGCGACCGGAAGCGCTGTGTTTTGTAACCTGATTTCATTTATTGAGCGCGAAATACGCGACCAGCAGCCCTATACACGGATGCTTTGGCAGGCAGGCTTAAACGGCAAGTTGGATGAAGCCATAGTGCCGGCAGGGTTGACCGTATTTGTAAACCCGCTCCATGGCCAACGCAAAAACATCTTTTGTGTGGGTCGTAATTACCTGGATCATGTCGCCGAGGGTGACAGGGTGCGAGGCGAAGAAACCAGGCTACCCGAATGGCCTACATTCTTTACCAAGCCGGCGACCGCATTCACGGGTCCGGACCATACTATTTACATCCCTGCGAAAATTTCAGGCCATATGGACTACGAGGTTGAACTGGGCGTGGTCATTGGAAAAGGGGGCCGGGATATCCGCCCGGAGGATGCCGTGGACCATGTATTCGGATATACGATCGTCAACGATATCAGCGCGCGTGATATACAGAAGCGACACGGTCAATGGTTTAAAGGCAAATCCCTGGATGCATCATGCCCTATTGGCCCGTGGGTTGTCCATAAAGACGAAATCCCCGATCCCCATGCGCTGGATATCAGCCTATTACTGAATGGCGAGGTACGACAGCAAGCCAATACCTCTCAGATGATTTTCAAGATACCCGAAATTATTGCTTCGCTTTCCGAAGGTATGACGCTGGAAACCGGTGACTTGATTGCAACAGGGACGCCTGCGGGCGTTGGCTTTGCCATGACGCCGCCCCGGTACCTGACTCAAGGGGATCGGATGCGCTGCGAGATTCAGGGTATTGGCAGGATGAGCAACTTTTTCTTGTCTGCTGAGGAATAAATCCTCCAGATATCTCGAGGCGCTCCGCGCCGCGGGGACGTTACCCGGGCCTAAGCTGATTGCAAACGATCTCCCGGCCAACTTTTCACGTTAGCCCGGTAATCCTCGTTCTCGGGCTTCGCCGAGAACGGTTACTCTCTGCCGGTGCGTCGCATCCGTGGATTAGCGCTGATCGCGACCTGAATCGCTCGCAGTGGATTTTTCCGCTTTCCGCTTCAGTTCCCGGCGAATCTTTCACCGTAGACCTTTCACCGCAGCCCCTTCACCGCAAACCTTTCACCGCGGCTCTTTCACCGCAGATCTTCCACCTCAGTCCAGCAGATCTTTCATGTCGTCGGCATGCTCTTCTTCCACCGCCATGATGTCGATGAGCAAGTGTTTGGTGGTGGGGTCTGTATCGCCTATGCGTTCTATCATCTGCCGGTAGGATTCTATTGCTATGCGCTCGGCGACCAGGTTGGCCCTGATCATGCTTTTTATGTCCGTGGATTCGTCGTATTCGGCGTGGCTGCGGGCGGCCAGGGTCGAGGGGTTCATGTCCGGCGTGCCGTTCAACTGCACGATGCGCTCGGCGATGCGGTTGGCGTGATCCTCTTCCTGCTGGGCGTGCTCCAGGAATTCAGCCTTGACGGATTCGTTGACCATGCCGGTGGCGGTGAAGTAGTGGCGCTTGTAGCGCAATATACAGACCAGTTCGGTCGCCAGGGCGGCGTTCAGCATTTCCACGATTTCTTCCCGGTTGCCCTGGTAGCCTGAAGGCACGGCGCCTTTGTCCAGATCCTGCGCCGCTTTTCTGATGGCCGCCACATCGAACGAGGCGCCTTGTTTACCGGGATTCGTCTGTTTCATGTCCATGTCCAGTCCTATTTGTATTTGAAGATGAGCTTCGGGGCGATAGCGCCCCGGCCGGTATGGCTGTCAGCAAATACTGTGCCGGCTGGGGGGGCGGCATATTGGCCGCGGCAATAGACACAGGCTGCCGGTACGGCGCGTATCGGTGCGAAGCAAGACGCCCCGATCCGCCCTAGCCTAGGTGCTCGGAAGCCTGCGCCCGCATGGGGATGGAAGCGACAAAATAGAATAGAAGCGACGGAACAGACGCGACGGTAAACCTCACGCGCCTCGACCGCCGCGCTTGCAATCAATGCGCGCCGGCCTCCACGGTGGCGCTTCCCTTGTTCGAGGCGGGGCGCGCCAGCCAGATCAGGCCGATAAGGACCAGGAACAGGATGGCCGAGGCGTAAAAGATGTCGGTGGCGGACAAGGTGTAGGCCTGTTGATTGATCAGCGAGTCGACCAGGGCCAGGGATTGCTCGTGTCCCAGCCCCT
>Ga0180220_1000528_pt1 | contig 40674 bp, 30 predicted proteins | sample eDN5th37CBELigBY_FD_151335 | JGI IMG/M metagenome (GOLD analysis project Ga0180220, IMG submission 151335) | Enriched backyard soil microbial communities from Emeryville, California, USA - eDNA 5th pass 37_C BE-Lig BY (version 2) (version 2) | ecosystem: Environmental > Terrestrial > Soil >... | reverse complement strand
AATATATAATACGGCCAATGCCACTCCCCCGATGCCGCCGCCGATAATGCCGATTTTCAATGATTTCGCCATGAATGTTCCCCTGTATTCGTCCTGTACTTGCGGCTCGTTTTCCATAGCCAGTGACCGTATTATATATTAATTAATCAATTATATAATAATAGAAAGAGAAAAATTTCCAGCCTGCTTAGATCCATTTCCGCTCCTTCTTTGCCGGTCCGGCAGGTCTGGCGAATCCAGAGCACGCAGTCGAGAAACCGCAGGGATCTCCGGGCGCCGCCCTGCACCTTCCCAGAGGCGGCAAGGCGCTGGGCGGCGCTTTCAGCGGCCAAGCGGCTATGAATATCGAGCGGCTGCGCAGGTCAGCGATTCTGGCCGCGGAAGGCCCAGCCCGTAAAGCGCTTTTCGACCAGGGCGGTGGCGGCATACAAGACAATGCCCAGGAAAGCGAGCACCAGCAGGCCGGCAAAGACGATCTGCACCTGAAAGGCCGCCTGAGCATCCAGCATGAGCTTGCCGATGCCCTTGTTCGCGCCCACCGTCTCTGACACCACCGCCCCGACGAAGGCCAGGGTGATGGCCACCTTCAGGGAGCCGAAAAAGTAAGGCAGCGAACCCGGTATGCTGACCTTGCGCATGATGTCGAGCTTGGACGCGCCCAAGGCGCGCAAAACGTCTTCGAGCTCGGGACTGGTGGTGGCCAGGCCCGTCGCCACGTTGACTACGATGGGGAAGAAAGAGATGAGAAAGGCCGTGATGATGGCGGGGATTTCGCCCAGGCCGAACCACAGGATGAGAATGGGTACCACGGCGACCTTGGGCACGGAGTTGAAGCCGACCAGCACCGGATACAAGGCCGTATAGAGGCTTCTGTGCCAGCCGACCGCAATGCCCAGCAGCAGCCCGCCCACCGTGGCCATCAGAAAGCCGACCAATGTCGTCCACAGCGTGACCCACGAGTTGTCGATGATGGGCGCGCGATACTGCCACAGGGCGGCGAAGATGTCCGAGGGCGCGGGCAGAATGGTCAAGGGTATGGAAAAAGCCCTGCAGACGATTTCCCACAAGACAAACAGCACGACGGTGAAGAGCAGCGGAGGAATGATGTTGACGAACAGATCGGCTCGACGCATTTAGTGTTTTCCTCCGATCATGGATCGCAGTTCGTAGACGATGTCCTGGAATTCCTGGCTGTAGGTCACCTCGAGTTCACGCGGGCGCGGCAGATCGACCGGACACTTCTTGACCACCCTGCCCGGCCGATTGGACATGACGTAGACCGTGTCGGCCAGGAAGACCGCCTCGCGCAGATCGTGGGTGACCAGCATTACCGTGACCTGGCGCTCTTGCTGTATGTCGCGCAGCGCGCACCAGAGCTCTTCGCGGGTGAAGGCGTCGAGCGCCCCGAAGGGCTCGTCCAGCATCAGGATTTCGGGCTCGTGGATGAGCGCCCGGCAGATCGACGCGCGCTGCTGCATGCCGCCCGAAAGCTCCCAGGGAAATTTTTCGGTAAAGCCGGTCAGCCCGACCGAATTCAGCAGCCGCACCGCCTTCTCTTTATATTGCGCGCGCTGGGACGAGATGTTTTTTCGATAGGGCTGGACGATTTCCAGAGGCAGCAGGATGTTGTCGACGCAATTGCGCCAGGGCAGCAGATTGCTGGCCTGGAAAGCCATGCCCACCGATTTGAGCGGCCCCTTCACCGGCTTGCCTTCGACCGTAAGGCTGCCGGAAAGCGGCGGGTGCAGGCCCGATATGAGCTTCATCAGCGAGCTTTTGCCGCAGCCCGAGGGACCTACGACGGCGATGAACTCGCCCTTGCGGATGGACAGCGTGACGTCCTCGATGGCGCGCACGGCGGTGTCGCCGTCGCCGTACGCCATCGAAATGTTTTCGAGCTCGACCAAGGCTTCGGCCATGCGCCCCCCTTCGATAATAGATTCAGTCGACCAGGCGTTCTTCGCGCGCGGGCAGGAATTCGGCCGTGAATATGTCGCCCGCCTTGGGCTTGTTGGTGTAGTCGAAGGTCAGGCCGATCTGCTCTATGGATTTTTCCAGACGCTGCATGTCGACATCGCCCAGGCCGTTGTTCTTGACGTCGTCGGTGACGAAATTGCGCTCGAGCGACATTTTCAGGCGCTGCAGTTCGACGTCGCGATTGGCGATGGCATTGCGCTTCATGAGGGAGTCGATGGCCGACTCGGGGTCCTTGATGGTGTCTTGTATGCCCTTGATGGTGGCGCGCACGAAGCCCTTGACCGCCTCGGGATGGTTCTTCATGAATTCCGGGTTGGCAAGTATGGCGTTGCCGTACAGGTCGACACCGTAATCGCGCAGCAGCAGGACGACGATGTCTTCGTCCTTGACGCCGTTGGCCTTGAGGTTCATGAAGGACGAGAACCAGAAACCGGTGATGGCGTCCACCCTGCCCTGCGCCAGCATGGGCTCGCGCACGGGGAAGCCGATGTTCTCGATGCGCACCTTGGAGGCGTCGATGCCGTTGGCGTCGACAAAGATGGGCCATTGGGCGTAAGCGCCATCGGGAGCAGGCGCGCCCAGAACCTTGCCTTCGAGATCCTTCGGTTTGGTAATGCCCTTGTCCTTCAGGGTGACGATGGAGAACGCCGGCGTGTCGTAGACCATCATCACCGCCCGTACCGGCGGGTTCTTGGAGTTGTCGCGATACTTGATGAGCGAGTTGATGTCGGCGAAGCCCATCTGGTAGGTGGCCGTGGCCACGCGGTTGATGGGCTCGACCGAGCTTGCGCCCGCGTCGATGGTGACGTCCAGCCCTTCGTCCTTGTAATAGCCCTTGTCGATGGCGACGAAATAAGGCGCCGCGGGCCCCTCGAAACGCCAGTCGAGCGCAAACCTGATTGCGGTGTCGGCCAAGGCGCTGCTGGAACAACATACGATCAATGCAGAAAGCAGAAGGCGGTGAATGCGCATGGGCTGTCTCCGTGGGGGTTGTCTGGGCGGGATAGCCTGCGAACACACCCGCCCTGCTTTTTTCTGTGCTTTGCTTCTGTGCAGCGAACCGTCGGATGAGCTCAATAGTATTTAAAACTTGGCAGCAAAGCTTCTAGGTAGTTACCCCAATTCACGTGTGTGCGCCCTAATGCATGCCCGCTAGGGCGCATATACCTCTGAACCGGCAAAGAAAGTGGACAGCACCCGGGTATCGGCGATTTCGTCCGCTTCGATAGAGAACACGTCGCGATCCTAAATGATGAAGTCAGCGCTCTTGCCGATTTCAAGCGTACCGGTCACGGCTTCCAGCCCCGCTGCCCTTGCGGCATTACGCGTGTATGCATAAAACAATTGTTCGCGCGGCATGCGTTCCGCTTCGTTGAGCACGCCCAGGGGTCCCGCACGGCTGATGGCCTGATGAATCGCCTCCCAGGGATTGGGAGGCGAGATGGGCCAATCGCTTGCCCCCGCGATCTCGGCCCCCGCCTGCAGCAGCGAGCGCGCCGGATATTGATATCGGTAGGCGTCCGGATCGATATAGGGCTGTATCAGGTCCACCGTGTAATGATCGGCCGTGGCCCACAGCAATTGCATCACCGCCGCCACGTTCAACTCTTTGAAGCGCTTGAAGTCGGCCGGGTTGGCCACGTGAATATGCGTGATCGAATGCGGCACCCGACTCTGTCTGTCGCTTCGGGCCTTGGCGATGCCGTTCAAGGACTCTCTGACGGCCCGATCTCCGATAGCATGGATGTGTACTATCCACCCGCGCTCGTCCGCCGCGCTGACCAGATCGCCGAAAGAGCGCGGATCGATCAGCAGATGCCCGGCGTCTTCCTTGCCGTGATAGGCATGGAGCATGGCCGCGCTCTGGGCAGGATACTCCAGTACCCCATCGGCGAAGATCTTGATGCCCGGAAAGCTCAGGTTGGCCACACCGGCAAACTGCTTTTGCACCGCCGTCAAAGCATCCAGGTCTTGAGGCGTCCCTTTCGGAGGCGCCACCAGCAGCGCGGCGACGTGCGCGGTCAGTTCGCCCCGCTCGGCCAGGGCTTTATAGGCTGCCAGCACGCCCACTTTGTCGCTTTCGGCCGCGATGGCAAACAGCCCCTCGCCCGGCGCGGCATTGGCCGCCGGATCCATCCAGGCGGTAATGCCCAGGCTGTTCAAATGCTTGACGGCCCGCACGGCGGCGGTCTCCAGCACTTCGCCGGGCAGCTTGGGCATCGCCCGGCTCACCCGGTCCCAGCCCGCATCGATGACCAGGCCGTTGGGCATGCCGTCCACGCCCACACCTATCGTATGCTTCTGGTCGGATGCCAGGCTTTCGACATAATGCGCATCGATGCCTGCGCGCCGGCGCATCGGTTGATTAATCCAGGCCGTGTGGAAATCACTGCCCAGGAATACAATGGGACGCCGCGTCCACCGGCCGGAATTGAAGACGCGATTCAATTCGGCAATCTGCGACCAGTAGCTGGAATGCATGCCCTGCACGAATATGATGTCTCCCTGTAGGGCATCGCCCTGGTCGAGCAGTTCGACCACGTAGGATTCAAGCTCTTTGACAGGCAGTTCTTCATCTTCCAAAGAGGTGGATATCAATTGGAGGCCGCCGAACACCACATGGGCATGCGCATCAACCAAGCCCGGCATCACTCTTTTGCCCGCAAGGTCTATCCGCCTGGTGCGCTCGCCCCCCATGGCTTCCATCTGTTCATTCCCACCCACCGCCAGGATCTTTCCGTCCTTGATGGCCAGAGCGGAAACCTGCGGTTCATCGGCGTTGGCGGTGAATACCTTGCCGTTCAATAGGATCAGGTCGGCGGAGGCGTAGGCTCCGGCCTGCATAAAAAGGGCGGAAGATACCGCAAAAAGCAATTTGGAAGTATGGCTGGCCAAGACGAGCTCCTCCTGAAACGACAAGTAATTTTTATTGAATTCAGCCGTAGTGTCGCGGCACGTCCCCGTGCCGAGATCAGGTCACGAGCCGGGCAAGGCCCGTGATCCAGATAACCCCAAAACAAAAGCGGCTTTGCAGTGTAAACCCGCAAAGCCGCTTGAATATTGGTCGGGGCGACATGATTCGAACATGCGACCCTCTGGTCCCAAACCAGATGCGCTACCAGACTGCGCTACGCCCCGATAAAGACGGCCATTCTAGCATGAATGGCAAGCCGTTCCGGCGCGTCCGCAAGCCTCGCGGCGATCAGCCGAAACGGCCGGTGATGTAGTCTTCGGTCTCCTTGCGCGCCGGCTTGACGAAGATGCTGTCGGTCTCGCCGAACTCCATGAGCTCGCCCAGGTACATATAGGCGGTGTAGTCGGAGCAGCGGGCCGCCTGCTGCATGTTGTGCGTCACGATGACCACGGTGTAGTCGGTCTTGAGTTCGGTGATGAGCTCTTCGATCTTGGCGGTGGAAATCGGGTCCAGGGCCGAGCAGGGCTCGTCCAGCAGCAGCACTTCGGGCTTGATGGCCACGCCCCGCGCAATGCACAGGCGCTGCTGCTGCCCGCCCGACAGGCCGTTGCCGCTCTGGCCGAGCTTGTCCTTGACCTCGTTCCACAGCGCCGCCTTGGTCAGGGCCCACTCGACGCGCTCGTCCATTTCGCCCTTGCTGAGCCTTTCGAACAGGCGCACGCCGAAGGCGATGTTGTCGTAGATGCTCATGGGGAAAGGCGTGGGCTTCTGGAACACCATGCCCACCTTGGCCCGGATGAGGGAGATGTCCATCTTGGACGTCAGCAGGTTTTCGCCGTCCAGGTTGATCTCGCCCTCGGCGCGCTGGCCGGGGTACAGCTCGTACATGCGGTTGAAGGTGCGCAGCAGCGTCGATTTGCCGCAACCCGAGGGGCCGATGAAAGCCGTGACCTTGTTCTCGCGGATGGACATGTTGACATTGTGGATGGCCTGGTACTTGCCATAGTAGAAGTTCAGGTTCTTGACTTCGAGCTTGACGCGTTCATTGATCTGAGCGGTGTTCATGGTCGGTTCCCGGGCGGGCGAAAGACGCCCGCCGCTGTTTATTTACTTGCGAAAGAGAGAGCGGGCGGCGATGTTGATGCCGAGCACGAGCAGCGTGATCAGTACGGCGCCTGCCCAGGCCAGATGGTTCCAGTCCTCGAACGGGCTGGCCGCGTACTGGAAGATCACGACGGGAAGGTTGGCGATCGGCGCGCTCATGTTCCAGGACATGAACTGGTTGTTCAGCGCTGTGAACAGCAGGGGCGCCGTCTCGCCCGATATGCGCGCGACGGCAAGCAGGATGCCGGTGATGATGCCCGACATCGCGGCCCGATAGCAGATCATGGTGATGATGCGCCACTGCGGGCAGCCCAGGGCCGCGGCGGCCTCGCGCAGGCTGTTGGGCACCAGGGAAAGCATGTTGTCCGTGGCGCGCACGACGACCGGGATGACCAGGATGGCCAGCGCGAACGAGCCCGCCCAACCGGAATAGTGTCCCACCTGGGCCACGTACACGGCGTAGATGAACAGGCCGATCACGATCGAGGGCGCCGACAGCAGCACGTCGTTCAGGAAGCGCGTGGCGGGCGCAAGCCAGCCGCGCCGGCCGTACTCGGCCAGGAAGGTTCCGGCCAGGATGCCGATGGGCGTGCCGATGAGGGTGCCCACGGCCGCCATCATCACGCTGCCCACGATGGCGTTCATGAGGCCGCCCATCTGCCCCGGGGGGGGTGTGGCCTCGGTGAGCAGGGAGAACGAAAGCGCCCCGCCCCCCTTGATGATCAGGGTCAGGATGATCCAGAAAAGCCAGAACAGGCCGAACACGAGCGCGGCGAACGACAGCCCAAGCATGAGCCGGTTGGTGCGCTGGCGCTTTTTGTAGACCTTGTTGTCGAGAGAGACGATGGAGTCGGATGTGAACATGATGCGCCTACCGCGAGGTTCCTTCGTTTTTGGCCAGGCGCTGCAACAGCACCTTGGAGAAAGCCAGCACGACTGTCGTGATCAGGAAGAGGATCAGGCCCAGCTCGAGCAGCGCCGATTTTTGCATGCCGCCCGCCTCGTTGAACTCGTTCGCCAGCGCCGAGGCAATGGAATTGGACGGCGAGAAGATGGAGGTCGGCAGGTTGAACGCGTTGCCGATGACGAAGGTGACCGCCATGGTCTCGCCCAGGGCGCGCCCCAGCCCCAGCATGATGCCCCCGATCACGCCGTGCTTGGTGTAGGGCAGCACGACTTTCCAGATGACTTCCCACGTGGTGCCTCCGAGCCCGTACGCGGATTCCTTGAGCATGGGCGGCACGAGCTCGAACACATCGCGCATTACGGCGGTGATGAAAGGTATCACCATGATCGACAGGATGAGACCGGCGGTGAACACGCCTATGCCGAAAGGCGGGCCGGAAAACACCTGGCTCAGCACGGGTATGCCCGAAAAAGCCTGGATCAGGTAGGGCTGTATGTACTGCTGGAATATGGGCACGAACACGAACAGGCCCCACATCCCGTAAATAATGGAGGGAATGGCCGCCAGCATCTCGATCGCGGTTCCCAGCGGGCGCCGCAGCCATACCGGCGACAGCTCGGTCAGGAACATCGCGATGCCGAAAGACACCGGCACGGCGATGAACAGCGCAATGAAGGACGACAGCACGGTACCCACGATGGGCACCAGGGCGCCGTAATTGTGCGTTACCGGGTTCCAGTCGTTGGTCCAGAGGAATGAAATCCCGAATTCGGAAATGGATTCGCGGCTGCCATAGATCAGCGAGATCATGATGGCGGCAAGCAGAATGAACACCAGAAAGGCGAACGTTCGTGTCATATTCTTGAATATGACGTCCATCAGGGCATTTTGGTTTTTCTTCATGACTGCTCGTGCTTGCGGTTCGCGGCGGCCTGGATTGGATTCACGCGATTACCTCGTCGGAAGGGCTGAATACGCAATTTTTACACAACAAAGACGATGCCATGGGACACGGCATCGTCTTTGCAGGGGCCGACCAGGGCCAGACCCCAATTGTAACGATTACTTCCAGACCGCAGAACCGTCGGCGCCCTTGATGTCGGAGGCCCAGGCGGCGCGGATTTGATCGGTGACCGAATCAGGCATCGGCACGTAGTCGAGCTCGGCCGCCATCTTGCCGCCATTCTTGAAGGCCCAGTCGAAGAAAGAGAGGACTTCCTTGCCGTTGGCGGGTTTGGCCTGCTCTTTGTGCACCAGGATGAAAGAAGCCGCCGTCACGGGCCAGGACTCGGCGCCCGGCTCGTTGGTCAGCACCACGCCCATGCCGGGAGCGCTGTTCCAGTCGGCGTTGGCGGCCGCAGCGGCGAACGCTTCTTGAGTGGGCTGGACGAACTTGCCGTCTTGGTTCTTGAGCTGGGTCCAGGAAAGCTGGTTCTGCTTGGCGTAGGCGTATTCGACGTAGCCGATGGAGTTCTTCAACTGGCGCACGTAGGCGGCGACGCCCTCGTTGCCCTTGCCGCCCTGGCCGGTGGGCCACTTGACGGCCTTGCCTTCGCCGACCGTTTCCTTCCAGGCGGGCGACACCTTGGACAGGTAGTTGGTCCAGCCGAAGGTCGTGCCCGAGCCGTCGGAACGGTGGACCACGACGATGTCGGCGCTGGGCAGCTTCAGATCGGGGTTCATTTCCTTGATGGCAGGATCGTCCCACTTCTTGATCTTGGCCAGGAAGATGTCGGCCACGACGGGGCCGGACAGCTTCAGCTCGCCGGGCTTGACGCCGTCGATATTGACCACGGGCACCGTGCCGCCCACGATGGCCGGGAACTGGAACAGATTGTTCTTTTCGAGGTCGGCGGCCTTCATGGGGTCGTCAGAGGCGCCGAAATCGACCGTCTTGGCAATGATCTGCTGCTGGCCGCCGCCCGAGCCGATCGACTGGTAGTTGATGCGGTTGCCGGTTTCCTGCTGGTACTGGGCAGCCCACTTCGCGTAGATGGGATAGGGGAACGACGCACCGGCGCCGGTGATGTCGACCGCCTGGGCGGCCAGGGAAGCGGCACCGAAGGCGATACCGACCGCGGCTTGCAATATTACGCGTTTGAACATCGAGCAATCCTCTTGATTTTCAGGTCAATAAACAGGCGGTTACCTGCACGGACTGAATGTTAAACAGTGAATATGACAGGTTAATGACATGCCGGCGGCCGGCCCGCAAGCGCTGTTCCCGCTATTGCATGAGCTGCTTCTGGATGTTGAAGGGCTTGCCCCGGCCGCGCACCTTGACGTAGCCGCCGTCGGGCAAGGCGCGCCAGGCCAGTTGATTATCCCGTAAGGCGAACATGAAGGCTTCTTTTATTACACGTTTTTTCAACGCGGGATCATTGACGGGGGAGCCCAGTTCGACGCGCCTGAAGAAATTGCGGTCCATCCAGTCGGCCGATGAAAGGTAGACGAGCTCCTCTCCGCCAGCGTAGAAATAGAAAACACGCGAATGCTCGAGGAACCTGCCCACGATGGAGCGCAGGCGTATGTTCGACGACAGCCCCGGCACGCCCGCCCTGAGGGCGCAGGCTCCCCGGACGATCAGGTCGATGCGCACGCCCGCCTGGCTGGCCTTGTAGAGCTCTTCGATGATGGTGGGTTCGAGCAGGGAGTTCATCTTGGCCATGACGCGGGCCTTTTTGCCCGCCGCCGCGGCTTCCGCCTCGCGGCGTATGAGGGCCACCATGGTGTCATGCAGAGTGAACGGCGACTGCAGCAGGGCCTTCAGCGCGGGTTTCTCGCCCAGGCCGGTCAAGAGCGAAAACACCTTGTCCATGTCCGCGCATATGGTCTGGTCCGACGTAAGCAGGCCGAAATCGGTATAGAGCCGGGCCGTGCGCGAATGGTAGTTGCCCGTGCCCAGGTGGCCGTAGCGCCGGATGCGGCCGTTTTCGCGGCGCAGGACCAGCGCCATCTTGGCGTGGGTCTTGTGCCCCACCACCCCGTAGCTGACGTGGGCGCCGACTTCTTCGAGCTTGGCGGCCCAGCCGATGTTGGTCTGTTCGTCGAAGCGCGCCATCAGCTCGACGATGACGGTCACCTCTTTGCCCGCCCTGGCCGCCGACAGCAGCAGGCTCATCAGCTCGGAGTCTTCGCCGGTGCGGTAGATGGTCTGCTTGATGGCCACCACGGCGGGGTCCCTGGCGGCGGCCGCCAGAAAGGCCAGCACGGGCTCGAAGGACTGGTAGGGATGATGCAGAAGATGGTCGCGTTCGGCGATGGCCTCGAACAGCGCCTCGGGGTCGTCCGCCACCATGTCGAACGGGGCCGGCACGCGCGGCCGGTACTCCGGAAACAGCAGGTCGGGGCGGTCGATGGCGTTGCAAAGCTGCATCAGCCGCGAAAGATTGACCGGCCCGTCGACGCGATACGTGTCCTGGGGCTGCAGGGCGAACTCCTGCTGCAGGTAGCGCTCGAGGTGCTCGGGCATTTCGTGGTCGATCTCGAGCCTGACCGCGGCCCCGAAATTGCGCTGCGACAGCTCGCCCTGCAGGGCCAGGCGCAGATTGGTGATTTCTTCTTCGTCGACGAAGAGGTCGCTGTTGCGGGTGACCCGCCATTGGTAGCAGCCCTTGACCTCGAGCCCGCGAAACAACTCGCCCACGAACTCGCTGATGAGAGAGGTGAGCATGATGTAGCCGTGTTCGACGCCGGAGATGTCGGACGGCACCTGCATGACCCGCGGCAGGGCCCGGGGCGCCTGCACGATGGCGATGGACGCCCTGCGTCCGAACGCATCGATGCCGGACAGGGCGACGATGAAATTGAGGCTTTTGTTGTATACGCGCGGAAACGGGTGCGCGGGGTCCAGCCCTATGGGTGTAAGCATGGGCATGACGTCGCGCACGAACGTGGCTTTGGCCCAGGCGCGCTGGGCTTCGTCCCACTCGTCCGGGTCCAGTATGACGATGCCCTCCAGCGCCATCAACGGCAGCACCTCTTGGTTGAGCAGATGATGCTGGCGCTCGATGAGCGCGTGCGTGGCCTCTTGCACCTGTTCGAACGCCTCGGCCGGCGTATAGCCGTCCTCGCCGGTGATGTTGGCATGCTGCGCCAGCTGTTCTTTAAGGCTGGAAATCCGTATTTCGAAGAACTCGTCCAGATTGGAGCTGACGATGCACAGGTAGCGCAGGCGCTCGAGCAGCGGCGTGTCGGGGTACTCTGCCATGGCCAGTACCCTTTCATTGAACTTGAGCAGGGACAGCTCGCGATTGAGCAGCTTGGGCGTGGCGGACGAGTACTCGGAAGACATGCGGATTTACCTGTTGTTGGATACCCGGGCGTTTTACTGCAGTTTTTTTACACTATCATGACAGCGCCCCCTGGCGACCGCAAGCGGACGGAAACGCCTTCCCGGCGTGAACGCGGCGATTTCGTCTTTATAATCTCGTGAACCGGTTTCAACATGGCCATCATGGATTATCTTCTCGCCGCCGTCGACCTCGGCTCGAACAGTTTTCGGCTCTCCATCGGACGCGTCGAACAGAACAACGGCAAAGCCCAGATCTACGCCGTCGACAGGCTGAAAGAGTCGGTCCAGCTGGCCGCCGGGCTGGATGCGCACCAGAATCTCAGCGCCACGGCGGTCGAACGCGCCCTGGCGGTGCTCAAGCGCTATGGCGAACGCCTCGAAGGCTTCCATCCCAATCGTGTGCGCGCCGTGGCCACCAACACGTTTCGCGTCGCCCGCAACGTCGCGGAGATTCTGCCGCGCGCCGAGGCCGCGCTGGGCTTTCCCATCGAAGTCATCTCGGGCGCCGAAGAGGCGCGCCTCATTTATTCGGGCGTGGCCAACGAGCTGGCGCCCTCTTCCGACAAGCGACTGGTCATCGACATCGGCGGCGGCTCCACCGAAGTCATTCTGGGCCAAAGCTTCGACCCATTGCATCTGGCTTCGCTCGGCATGGGCTGCGTCAGCTTCAGCCGGCGCTACTTTCCCGACGGCCGGATCACGGCCCAACGCATGGAGCAGGCGCAGATCGCGGCGCGCGGCGAGCTTCAGGGCATCGCGCGCCGATACCGCAAAACCGGCTGGAAGCAGGCCTACGGTTCGTCGGGCACCGCCAAAGGCCTGCTGGCCATCCTGGCCGAAGGCGGCATGTCTCGCAAGGGCATCACCCTGGAAGGCATGGAAAAGCTGCAGGCCAAGCTCATCAAGGACGGCAAGGTCATCATGCAGAACCTGCCCGGCATCAAGGCCGCTCGCGCGCCCGTGCTTCCGGGCGGGCTGGCCATTATGATGGCGGCCTTTCAGGAGCTGAAGATCGACCTCATGCTGCCCGGCGAAGGCGCACTGCGAGTGGGCGTGCTGTACGACCTGCTGGGCCGCGATTCCGAGCACGACAAGCGCGACGAAACCGTGACGCTATACCAGAAGCGCTACCACGTGGACGTCAAGCAGGCGGAGCGCGTGCGCGCCATCGCCCTGCAGCTGTTCGAGCAACTGGGCGGCGCCGGCGTCGAAAAAGACGAAGTCGCCCAGTCCCTGGGCTGGGCGGCCAGCCTGCACGAGGTGGGGCTGTCCATCACCCAGGCCAACTACCATCGGCACAGCGCCTATATTCTTCAGCACGCCGACATGCCGGGCTTTTCGAACGACGATCAGGCGGTGCTGGCATGGCTTGCCAACAATCTGCAGGGCAAGCTCAACAAGAAAGGCGGCTACCCGGCCACGCCGCTGCAATGGCAGGCGCTGCTATGCCTGCGTCTGGCGACCCTGCTGTGCCGCCGTCGCGAAGACCTCGACTCGCTGCCGCTGTCGCTCGAGATCAAGGACAGCACCATCAAGACCAAGGTGCTGAAGTCGTGGCTGGCCACCCATGCCTTGTCGGAGTACTCGCTGCAACGCGAAGCCTGCGAGTGGAACAAGACGGACTTCAATTTCAAGCTGATCGAGCACTGACCCGGGTGCGTGAAAGCCCGGCGACCATTCGCGACACGGCGGAAGCGCCGTGCGAAGCCCGCTCCTCGGGCCGACCGGTCAGCGGGGATGGCCCGCCCTTTTAGCACTGCAGTCGCTAATCGAGCCCGAAGTGCTTGCGATAGCGGGGTTCCACCCGGGCGATGTCGAGCAGCACGGGGAAGTCGGCGGTGTTGAAATCGGGGTCCCAGGCGGGTTCGCCGCAAATGGAGGCGCCCAGCGCGAGATAGCCCTTGATGAGCGGCGGCACACGAGCGGGAAGCTCGCTGTTGAGACGCTCGACCGGATAGCGGTGGCGCGGCGTGACGTGGGGCACTTCGGGGTGGGCGGCCATGCTCTTCTTGGCGGCGCGCCAGACCTCGGCGGCCGTGACGCCGTCGTCGCGCAGGCTGACGCTGGCGCAGCCCAGAACATATTGATAGCCGCCCTGCTGCATGAGGGCCGCGATGCCCGACCACAGCAGCATGATGACCGACCCCTTGCGGTAGTCGGCATGGATGCACGAACGGCCCACCTCGGCCAGCGACGAGCGTATGCCGTCGAGCGCGGAGATGTCGAACTCGGATTCGGAATAATAGCCGCCCGCCTTGATGGCATTGGCGGGAGTGAGCAGGCGGTAGGTGCCCACCACGCGGCCGCTGCCGGCCTCGGTGACCATGAAGTGCTCGCACCAGGGGTCGAAGCGGTCGGAGTCAAGCCCGTCGACCGCGTCGGGAAACACGGCGTTCATTTCTTTGGTGAAGACATCGTAACGCAGGCGTTGAATGGCCTCGAGCTCTTCGTTGGTGCGCGCCAAACCGAGCACCAGGCCCCCGGTCGAATGCTCTGACCAGGTGGCTCCGACTTCTGGTTCGTCGTTGACTCGCGCAAGCTCTAGCATAGATATCACTCCACAGACATTGTGCCATTATGGCAGCGGAATGTTTCAGGTATTTGATGTCTACGTTAACGCTTTGTTAAGTCGACTGCAACCAATTCCCGTACGCCGTCTTGCGCGAGCTGCATGTCTTCCGCCTCGACCATGAGACGCAGCTTGGGCTCGGTGCCCGATGCGCGTATCAACACACGGCCGCGACCGTTGAGTTCGCGTTCGACGCGCGCTTTCGCCTCGCTCAGGCCGGGATGGGTTTCCCATTGGGTTCCGGGCTGCAGAGGCACGTTGACCATTTCCTGCGGGTACATCTTCAGGTCGCCCACCGCCTCGGCGAGGCTTTCGCCGCTGCGGCGTACCGCGGTCAGCACCTGCAGCGCGGCGATGATGCCGTCGCCGGTGGTGTGGCAGTCGAGGCACAGCAGGTGTCCCGAGCTTTCGCCGCCATACAGCCAGCCCTTCTGCAGCATGCTTTCGAGCACGTAGCGATCGCCCACCTTGGCGCGATCGAAGCCTATGCCCATGGCCTTCATGCGCTTCTCGAAGCCGAAGTTGGTCATCAGCGTGCCCACTACGCCCGCCACTTCGCCCTGTGTCAGGCGATCGCGCACGATGGCGTACAAGAGCTCGTCGCCGTTGTAGAGACGCCCGGCCTGGTCCACCATCTGCAGGCGGTCGGCGTCGCCGTCGAGCGCAATGCCGATGTGGGCGCCGCGCTTCTGGACCTCTGCGGCCATGGCCTCGGGATGGAGCGCGCCCACGCCCTCGTTGATGTTGAAACCGTCGGGCTGGCAGCCGATGGGAAATACTTCGGCGCCCAGTTCACGGAAGACGTGGGGCGCGATCTGATAGGCGGCGCCATGCGCGGCATCGACCACGATCTTCATGCCCGACAGGTCGAGTTCGTTGGGGAAGGTGCTTTTGCAGAATTCGATGTAGCGGCCCGAGGCATCGTCGATGCGCCGCGCCCGCCCCAGCGCTTCGGAGCCGACGCAGCCCAGCGGCTGGTCGATGGCCGCCTCGATCTGCTCTTCGACCTCGTCGGGCAGCTTCATGCCCTGGGCCGAGAAGAATTTGATGCCGTTGTCCTGATAGGGATTGTGCGAGGCGCTGATGACCACGCCTGCCGCCAGGCGCAGCGCGCGGGTGAGATAAGCCACCGCGGGCGTGGGCACGGGCCCCGCCAGCAGCACGTCCACACCGGCGGCCGACAGGCCCGCCTCGAGCGCCGATTCGAGCATATAGCCCGATATGCGCGTGTCCTTGCCTATGACCACCGTGGGCCGGCCGCGTATGGGGTTGTGCTGCCGGGCCAGCACCTGGCCGGCGGCATAGCCCAGGCGCAGGGCGAACTCAGGGTTGATGGTGGCACCACCGACTTCGCCTCGCACGCCGTCGGTGCCGAAATACTTGCGCTGACTCATCCGGAAACTCCGTTTTCTACTGTTTGCCAAACCTTGATGGCATCGACCGTTTGCGCCACATCATGCACGCGCACCATGGCGGCGCCGCGGGCAATGCCCGCGAGCGCCCCGGCAATGCTGCCCCCGAGGCGCTGGTCGGGCTCGCGGCCGGTGACGTGCCCTATCATCGATTTACGTGACAAAGCCACCAGCCAGGGATAATCATCGAAGAAAAGGTCCTGCAGGCGGCGCAGGAGTTCGTAATTGTGTTCGGCGGTCTTGCCGAAGCCGAAGCCGGGATCGAGCACGACGCGCATGGGGTGCATGCCCAGCGTCCTTATGGCCTCGACGCGCTCGCGCAGGAATTCGCGCACCTCGCCCACCACGTCGTCGTAGCGGGGCGCCTGTTGCATGGTGCGCGGCTCGCCCTGCATGTGCATGATGCAAAGGCCGCAATACGACGAGGCGACGGCCTCGAGGGCGCCGGGCTGGCGAAACCCGTAGATGTCGTTGATCATGTCGGCGCCGGCGTCCAGGACGCCCCGCATCACCTCGGGCTTGAAGGTGTCGACCGAGAGCGCGGCGCCGCAGTCGCGCAGCCCTTCCAGCACCGGCAGCAGGCGGTCGATTTCTTCTTGCAGGCCCACGGGCGCCGCACCCGGGCGCGTCGATTCGGCGCCGATATCGATGATGTCGGCGCCTTCGGAGGCGAGTTTGAGGCCATGCGCGATGGCGGCGTCGGTCTCGAAGTGGCGCGATCCGTCGGAAAACGAATCGGGGGTGACGTTGAGGATTCCCATGACCAACGGGCGCTCGAGTGGGAACTCGAAGCGCCCGCAAAGCAGCTTGACACTCATGGATGTATCACGGCAACCCGTTTCTACACAGGCGTGGCGGCGGTGCTGCCGCTGCCTCCGCCCACCGCCGGCGCGCCCGCGGGCGGCGTGGGCGAGTCGGGCGTGTCGAAGTTCTTGGGCGGACGTGGAGCGCGTCCTTCCATGATGTCGTCGATCTGGTCGGAGTCGATGGTTTCCCACTCGAGCAGCGCGGCCGCCATGGCTTCCATCTTGTCGCGATTGCCTTCGATGATGTTGCGCGCCACGGTGTACTGCTCGTCGATGATCTTGCGGATCTCCTGGTCGACCTTCTGCATGGTGGACTCGGACACGTGCGTGGTTTTGGTGACGCTGCGCCCGAGGAAGACCTCGCCTTCGTTCTCGGCGTAGACCACCGGACCGAGGGAGTCGGTCATGCCGTAGCGGGTGACGATATCGCGCGCGATGGCGGTGGCCCGCTCGAAGTCGTTGGAGGCGCCGGTGGTCATCTGGTTCATGAAGACCTCTTCGGCGATACGGCCGCCGAACAGCACCGCGATCATGTTGAGCAGGCGCTCTTTGTCCATGCTGTAGCGGTCGCCTTCGGGCAACTGCATGGTGACGCCCAGCGCCCTGCCGCGCGGAATGATGGTGACCTTGTGCACCGGGTCGGTCTTGGGCAGGCTGCGCGCCACCAGCGCATGGCCCGATTCGTGATAGGCCGTGTTGCGGCGCTCTTCTTCGGGCATGACCAGGGTGCGGCGCTCGGCGCCCATGATGATTTTGTCCTTGGCCTTTTCGAAGTCGCTCATGTCGACCGTGCGGCCGTTGCGGCGCGCCGCGAACAGCGCGGCCTCGTTGACCAGGTTGGCCAGGTCGGCGCCCGAAAAGCCGGGCGTGCCGCGCGCGAGGATGAGCGGGTCGACGTTGGGCGCCAGGGGCACTTTACGCATGTGCACCTTGAGGATCTGCTCGCGGCCGCGGATATCGGGCAGCGAGACGACCACCTGGCGGTCGAAGCGGCCGGGACGCAGCAGGGCCGGGTCGAGCACGTCGGGGCGGTTGGTGGCCGCGATGACGAGTACGCCCTGCCCGGTTTCGAAACCGTCCATCTCGACCAGCAGCTGGTTCAGGGTCTGTTCGCGCTCGTCGTTGCCACCGCCCAGCCCGGCGCCGCGCTGGCGTCCGACCGCGTCGATTTCATCGATGAAGATGATGCAGGGGGCCTGCTTCTTGGCGTTTTCGAACATGTCGCGCACGCGGGCCGCGCCCACGCCGACGAACATCTCGACGAAATCGGAGCCCGAGATGCTGAAGAAAGGCACTTTGGCCTCGCCGGCGATGGCCTTGGCCAGCAGGGTCTTGCCGGTGCCCGGAGGGCCGACCAGCAGCACGCCGCGCGGGATGCGTCCGCCCAGGCGCTGGAACTTGGTGGGGTCGCGCAGGAAGTCGACCAGTTCGGTGACGTCTTCTTTGGCTTCGTCGCAGCCGGCCACGTCGGAGAAAGTGATGTTGTTGGTGTTTTCGTCCATCATGCGGGCGCGCGACTTGCCGAAGCTGAAGGCGCCGCCCTTGCCGCCACCCTGCATCTGGCGCATGAAGAAGATCCACACGCCGATGAGCAGCAGCATCGGGAACCACGAAATGAACAGGCTGGTGAGGAAGGAAGGCTCTTCGCGCGCCTTGCCCGAGACTTCGACGCCGGCCTTGACGAGTTCGGGAACCATCCAGAGGTCGCCGGGAGAAGTCAGGCTGTAGGGCCGGCCGGAATCGGGCGTGACATACAGGGTGTCGCCCTGGATGTCCACCTTGTTGATTTTGCCTGCCTGAGCGTCAGACATGAACTGGGTGTACGTTACCGTTTCGGTGGATGCGACACGGCCGTCGAACTGCTTGAACACAGTAAAGAGCACCAGCGCGATCACCATCCATATGGCAACCTTGGAAAACGAGTTGTTCAAAGCCAACCTCCTACGTAACCTCGACCTGACTCACCGCCCCGCGTCAATGGCAGCCGATCAGGCAATTGAATGATTCATTCTAACCCGACAGAACGAACATCGCTTTGATTTTCCCGGGTTTTGACCCCCCGGGCGACCAAAAATGTTTCAGACGATTTATCGCGCGAAGCCTTGGGTTTGCGCTCGATGACACGCCGGAAATTCTGTTTGAAAGATTCGACGATCTGGGAAAAGCCGCTGCCGTGAAACGCCTTCACGATGAGCGCCCCGTCGGGCTGCAGATGCTGCAGGGCAAAGTCGAGCGCCAATTCACATACGTGCTGGATGCGGGCCGAGTCGGCCGACCCCACACCTGACAAGTTGGGGGCCATGTCCGAAATCACAAGATCGACCCGGGAATCCCCAACAATTTGTTTCAACTGCTCGAGCACGGCGTCTTCGCGAAAGTCGCCCTGAATGAATTCGACCCCGGCGACGGGCTCCATCGGCAGCATGTCCAGCGCAATGATGCGCCCCTGCACCGCGCCTCCGGGCCCGGCCAGGCGCTCGCGCGCCACCTGCGACCAGCTTCCGGGGGCCGAGCCGAGGTCGACGACGACGTCGCCCTTGTTCATCAGCTTTTCCGTTTCGAGGATCTCGAGCAGCTTGAAGGCGGCCCGGGCCCGGTAGCCCTTCTGTTGCGCCAATTTCACATACGGATCGTTGATGTGTTGCTGAATCCAGTTTTTTGAGAATTTTTTCTTGGCCATTCCCGTACAATTCCACTATGCCCAAACTCGACATTACATCCCAAGAGCGCAGCGCTCTGCGCGCCGCCGCCCACCCGCTGCATCCCGTCGTCATGATCGGCGACAAGGGCCTGACTCCGGCCGTTCTCAAAGAAATCGACCTCAACCTCAAAGCCCATCAGCTCATCAAGATAAGGGTCAATGGCCAAGAGCGCGCCGAACGCGACGCCACCCTGGAAACCATTTGCGACGCCCTGTCGTGCGCCGCCGTGCATCACCTGGGCAAGACCTTGATCGTCTACCGGCCCGACGCCGAAAAAGCCCAGGCCGAAGCGCAGGCCCGCAACGCCACGCGCGCTCAGCGCAAACCCTCCGAGCCCTATGTATCCAAAAAACAGGCGGCCTCGGGCGCCAAGCCGGCTCGCAAGAGCCCCCGCAAACCGGCCTCCGAAACAGCTTCGGGCGCTCGGCGTGCGGCGCAGGCCCCCGCTGCGGCCCACGGCATCCCGCGCCGCGCCGCGGGCAGCGCCCTGACCCTGCGCGCCGGCGTGCGCCGCGGCAAAGCCGCGGATACCCGTAAGCGATAGGCCTGCACCTATGCCGCCATGGCGGCATAGGTTGCAAGCGCGGCCTTAAAACAATAAAGCCCTACACGCATTCGTGTGGGCTTTTTTTTGCCCCGGGCCGTTGTGCCCGCCGGGCCTTGGCATGAATGCCGGAACATACCGACCGCGGCCGGCTATTTTACACGTCCGAAAGCCTGGCTTTGCGAACGCGGCCGCGCTGCCGGCGGTCAAATATAGCTGATGCCGACGATTTCGTACTCGCGTATGCCGGCCGGCGCCTTGACTTCGACCACGTCGCCTTCGGATTTTCCGATGAGCGCACGGGCCACGGGACTGGAGACGGAAATGCGGTTGGCGCGGATGTCGGCCTCGGCATCGCCCACGATCTGGTAGCTAAGGCGCTCGCCCGATTCGAGGTCTTCGATTTCGACGGTAGCCCCGAACACGGCCGTGCCGTCGACGTCCAGCGCGGTGGGATCGATGATTTGGGCATTGGAAAGCGTGCCTTCGAGTTCCTGTATGCGGCCCTCGACGAAGGCCTGGCGCTCGCGCGCGGCCTCGTATTCGGCGTTTTCGGACAGGTCGCCCTGAGCCCGCGCCTCGGCGATGGCATTGATGACGTCGGGGCGCTCGACGGTTTTCAAGCGATGCAGTTCTTGTTGCAAGCGTTCAGCGCCGCTTGCTGTCAATGGTATGGCAGCCATGGTGTTCCTGAATGAAAGTAAAAAGACGCTCCGCAACGAGGGAGCGCCTCTGGTAAAGAGCGCCGGCGACAGAACGTTACCGGCAATCAGTAAGAAGGATGTTGGTTTCTTGAGCTGACTCTTTAACTATGAAAACAACGAGTTTTTATGATTTAAAGCAAAACCCCGGCTCTCCTGAACCGGGGGTGCATGAGTTATTGTCGGCAAAGTCGGCGTAAATTGCAAGCCCCCTTTGCCGGCCATTATTCCGGGCTCAGGGGCGCGCGCGGCGCGCGCTCAGGAGGGCATGCAGAATGATGGCGCCGAAGGTGGCGGTGCCGATGCCGTCCAGCTTGAAGGCGCCGAACTGGATGGAGAAATTGCCGGCTCCCAGCACCAGGGTGACGGCCGCGACGATGAGATTGCGGTTGTCGCTGAAATCGACCTGGTTCACCACCCAGATGCGCGCGCCCGCCACGGCGATGAGGCCGAACACTACGACCGACATGCCGCCCAGCACCGGACCGGGAATCAGTTGGATCAGCGCCCCGAACTTGGGCGAGAATCCCAGCAGGATGGCGATGCAGGCCGCCACCACGAAGACCAGCGAGGAATAGATGCGCGTAACCGTCATGACGCCGATGTTCTCGGCATAGGTGGTGACCCCCGTGCCGCCCACCGCGCCCGACACCATGGTGGCCACGCCGTCGCCGACGAAGGCGCGGCCCAGGTAGACGTCCAGATTGCGGCCCGTCATGGCGCTGACCGCCTTGATGTGGCCCAGGTTCTCGGCCACGAGGATGATGGCCACCGGGGCGATGACACTGATGGCATGGACATTGAACACGGGGCTGGCGAAGTGCGGCAGGCCGAGCCAGGGAGCGGCCGCCACGCCGCTGAAGTCCAGCGGCTTGCCCAGTCCCAGGCCGTTGGTCAGCGCGGCGTAGAGGACGCAGGACAGCAGCAGGCCCACCAGTATCAGCAGGCGCTGGGTAGTGCCGCGGGCATAGACGCCGATGCCGCCCACGCACAGCACGGTCAGCAGCGCCATGAGCGCTTCGAAGGTGCTGCCGCCCATGGCCCCCTTGGCGGCGATGGGCGCCAGGTTCAGGCCGATGACGGCGACGATGGCGCCGGTCACCACGGGCGGCATGAGCCGGTCTATCCACTGGGCGCCGTCGCCCGAGCGCGCGTTCATCCACCACACCACCAGGCCGATCAGCGTGTACACCAGGCCGCAGATGATGATGGCGCCCAGGGCAAGGCCGATGTTGGCATTGGGGCCGGCCCCGGCATAGCCGGTGACCGCGATGACGCCGCCGATGAAGGCGAAGCTGGACCCCAGGTAGCTGGGCACCCGCCCCCCGACGAAGAGAAAGAAGATCAGGGTGCCGATGCCCGACATCAATATGGCGACATTGGGGTCGAAGCCCATCAGCAGCGGCGCCAGGATGGTGGAGCCGAACATGGCGACGACGTGCTGGGCGCCCATGGCCAGGCTTTGCGGCGCCGACAAGTATTCGTCGGGCTGCACCACCATGTTGTCGGCCTTGCTCAGTACCGGCTTCCAGCGGGGGAAATAGGATTGCGACATTGACGATGCCTTATTGATTATTGATTGAGGGTTCAGCGCTGGGGCAAGAGTGTACGCGCAGGCCCGTCCGGTGCGCAAGGGCGATGTCCGGGCAAAAAATGGCCCCCACGCCACGCAGGCTGCGCCTGCTTGCTGCCCCCCAAGGGGGCTTTTTTGCCTTGGGACGGCCCGGCGGCAAAAAAAAACGGCGGCAGCGCCGCCGTTCCCGTAACGAAGATACTCGCCCGCGCTGCTCAATGCAGCGTGGCGTGCAGCTCCTGCAGAGGGTAGACCTTCAGGCCGCCGCCATGGCGCAGATACTGCAGGCCTTCGACAGCCGCCCTCGCCCCCGAGATGGTGGTGAAGAAGGTCAGGCGCGACTGCAGGGCGTTGGTGCGGATCAGGCGCGAATCGGCGATGGCGTTGCGGCGCTCTTCGACCGTATTGATGACCAGGGAGATTTCCTGGTTCTTGATCATGTCGACGATATGAGGCCGGCTTTCGGTCACCTTGTTGACCACCTGCACCGCCAGGCCGGCGGCCTCGATGGCCGCCGCCGTGCCGCGCGTGGCGACCACGGTGAAGCCCAGGGCGATGAGCCCGCGGGCCACTTCGACGGCGCGCGGCTTGTCCTGGTCGCGCACGCTGATGAAGGCCACGCCCGACTCGGGCAGCGCGACGCCCGCGGCAAGCTGGGACTTGACGAAGGCTTCGCCGAAGCTTTCGCCCACACCCATGACTTCGCCCGTGGATTTCATTTCGGGGCCCAGAATGGTGTCGACCCCTGGGAATTTCACAAAGGGGAAGACCGCTTCCTTGACCGAGAAGTAGTGAGGCACGACCTGCTTGACGACGCCCTGGGATTCGAGCGTGCTGCCCGCCATGACCCGAGCGGCGATCTTGGCCAGCTGCAGGCCGGTAGCCTTGGACACGAAGGGTACGGTGCGCGAAGCGCGGGGGTTGACTTCCAGCACGTAGACGTCGCCGTTCTGAATGGCGAACTGCACGTTCATCAGGCCCTTGACGTTCAGCGCCCGGGCCATCAGCGTGGTCTGGCGCTCGATCTCGGCAATGGTGTCGTCCGACAGCGAATACGGCGGCAGGCTGCATGCCGAGTCGCCGGAGTGCACGCCCGCCTGTTCGATGTGTTCCATGACGCCGCCGATGAAGACGATTTCGCCGTCGGCGATGCAATCGACGTCGACTTCGGTGGCGTTATTCAGGAAGTGATCCAGCAGCACGGGCGAATCGTTGCTGACCTTGACCGCCTCGCGCATATAGCGTTCGAGATCCTGGGGCTCGTGCACGATCTCCATGGCGCGGCCGCCCAGCACATAGCTGGGCCGCACGACGAGCGGGTAGCCGATTTCGGCGGCATGCGCCATGGCCTCGCCCTCGGTGCGCGCGGTGCGGTTGGGCGGCTGGCGCAGACCCAGCTTGTTGAGCAGCTTCTGGAAGCGCTCGCGGTCTTCGGCCACGTCGATGGACTCGGGGCTGGTGCCGATGATGGGCACGCCATTGGCCTCGAGCGCGCGCGCCAGCTTGAGCGGAGTCTGTCCGCCGTATTGCACGATCATGCCGGCCGGGTTTTCTTTGTGCACGATCTCGAGCACGTCCTCGAGCGTGAGCGGTTCGAAATAGAGGCGGTCGGACGTATCGTAGTCGGTGGACACCGTCTCGGGGTTGCAGTTGATCATGATGGTTTCGAAACCATCTTCGCGCAGGGCCAGCGCGGCATGCACGCAGCAGTAGTCGAATTCGATGCCCTGCCCGATGCGGTTCGGCCCCCCGCCCAGCACGATGATTTTCTTGCGGTCGGTGGGCGCGGCCTCGCACTCGTCCTCGTAGGTGGAGTACATGTAGGCCGTCTTGGTGGGGAATTCGGCGGCGCAGGTGTCGACGCGCTTGTAGACAGGGCGCACGCCCAGCGCATGGCGCAGCTTGCGGAATTCGGATTCGGAGGTGTCCAGCAGGAAGGCCAGGCGGCGGTCGGAGAAGCCGCGGCGCTTGAGCTGCCACACGGTGTCGCGGTCGAGGTCGGCCAGCGTTTTCTGCTCGAGGGCCAGCTCGATGTCGACGATTTCTTTGATCTGCGCCAGGAACCAGGGGTCGATGTGGGTGAGGCTGTGCACCTCTTCGAGGCTGAAGCCCTGCGCAAAAGCATCGCCCACGTACCAGATGCGCTCGGGACCGGGTTCGCCCAGCTCGACCTGCAGCTTCTCGCGGTCGGTGGTTTTCTGGTTGAGGCCGTCCACGCCCACCTCGAGCCCGCGCAGGGCTTTCTGAAAGGATTCCTGGAAGCTGCGGCCGATGGCCATGACCTCGCCCACCGACTTCATCTGGGTGGTCAGGCGCGAATCGGCCTGGGGGAATTTCTCGAAGGCGAAGCGCGGCACCTTGGTGACGACATAGTCGATGGTGGGCTCGAAGGACGCCGGCGTGGCGCCCCCGGTGATCTCGTTCTTGAGCTCATCGAGCGTATAGCCCACCGCCAGGCGCGCCGCCACCTTGGCAATGGGAAAGCCGGTGGCCTTGGAGGCCAGGGCCGACGAACGCGACACACGCGGGTTCATCTCGATGACGATCATGCGGCCGTTGTCCGGGTTGACCGCGAACTGCACGTTCGAGCCGCCGGTGTCGACGCCGATCTCGCGCAGCACCGCGATCGAGGCGTTGCGCATGATTTGATATTCTTTGTCGGTAAGCGTCTGAGCCGGCGCGACGGTGATGGAGTCGCCCGTATGCACGCCCATGGGGTCCAGGTTCTCGATGGAGCAGACGATGATGCAGTTGTCGACGCAGTCGCGCACGACTTCCATCTCGAATTCTTTCCAGCCCAGCAAAGACTCTTCGATCAGCAGTTCGTTGGTGGGCGAGGCCTCGAGCCCGCGGCGGCAGATCACCTCGAACTCTTCCTGGTTGTAGGCAATGCCGCCCCCCGTGCCGCCCAGCGTGAAGCTGGGGCGGATCACCACCGGAAAGCCGGCCGAGCGGGTTTCTTCGGCGATGCGCTTCTGCACCGCCCAGGCTTCGTCCATGGTGTGCGCCACGCCCGACTTGGCCGACTCCAGGCCGATTTCGGTCATGGCCTGCTTGAACTTCTGGCGGTCTTCGGCCTTGTCGATGGCGGTGGCGTTGGCGCCGATCATTTCGACCCCGTGCTTTTCGAGCACGCCGTGGCGCGCCAAGTCGAGCGCGCAGTTGAGCGCGGTTTGCCCGCCCATGGTCGGCAGCAGGGCATCGGGCTTTTCGCGCTCGATGATTTTTTCTACGGCCTGCCAGGTGATGGGCTCGATATAGGTGACGTCGGCCGTTTCCGGGTCGGTCATGATGGTGGCCGGATTGCTGTTGACCAGAACGGTACGGTAGCCCTCGGCCTTGAGGGCCTTGCACGCCTGCGCGCCGGAATAATCGAATTCGCAGGCCTGTCCGATGACGATGGGCCCCGCGCCGATGATGAGTATGCTTTTTATGTCTGTACGCTTTGGCATGGTGCTGAATTACTTTTTCTGGGCCATGAGGCTGATGAATTTGTCGAAGAGCACGACGATGTCGTGCGGGCCCGGGCTGGCCTCGGGGTGGCCCTGAAAGCAGAAGGCAGGCGCGTCGGTCAGCTCGAAGCCCTGCAGGGTGCCGTCGAACAGCGACACGTGCGTGACGCGGGCATTGCCCGGCAGCGACTCGCCATCGACGTTGAAGCCGTGGTTCTGGCTTGTGATGAACACCCGGCCGGTGTCGAGCTCGTGCACCGGGTGATTGGCGCCGTGATGGCCGGTCTTCATCTTGACGGTCTTGCCGCCCACGGCCAGGCCGATGATCTGCTGGCCCAGGCAGATGCCGAACAGGGGAATCTTGCGCTCGATGGCCGCCCGCGCGGTTTCGATGGCGTAGTCGCAAGGCTCGGGGTCGCCCGGCCCGTTCGACAGGAAGATGCCGTCGGGATGGAGCGCCAGCACCTCGTCGACCGGCGTCTGCGCCGGCACCAGGGTGATGCGGCAGCCGCGGTCGGCGAGCAGGCGCAATATATTCGACTTGATGCCGAAATCGTAGGCCACCACGTGGTGTTCGCCGGAACCGATTTGCGCAAAGCCCGAGCCCAGCTTCCAGGTGCCCTCGCTCCAGGACTCTATGCTCTTGATGGACACGGTGCGGGCCAGGTCCTGCCCGGCCATGCCGGGAAAGCCGCGCGCCAGTTCGACCGCCTTCTGCTCGTCTTCGCCGACGAGGATGCAGGCGCCCTGGGCGCCGCTGTCGCGCAGAATGCGCGTAAGCTTGCGGGTGTCGACGCCCGAAATGGCCACGATGCCCTGCTGCTTCAGGTAGGCGGGCAGCGACATGGTGGCGCGAAAACTCGATACGCGCAGCGAACAGTCGCGCACGACGAGCCCTGCGGCATGGACGCGCGTGGATTCGACGTCTTCGGCATTGATGCCGGTATTGCCGATGTGCGGATAAGTAAGCGTGACGATCTGGCCGCTGTAGCTGGGATCGGTGAGGATCTCTTGATAGCCCGTCATGGAAGTGTTGAAGACGACCTCGGCGACGGTATGTCCATCTGCGCCGATGGAGACGCCCTTGAAGATGGTACCGTCCGCCAAGGCCAGAATTGCGGGAGGAGTCGAATCAGACCCCTCGGGTAGTAGTGACGGTAGCAACGCTAAACCCCGGTTATAAAGTCAGTAAGTAAACCCTCCAATTATACTTGAGTTGCGGGCGACCCTCAGCGCCGCTTCGCGCTTTGCACCTATACTATAGGGGTGCCCGACCAGGGATGATGCCCAACGCTGAAAGAAGACCCCATCCATGTCCAATCAACTCGAAGCCCTGCGCCAATACACCACCGTCGTCGCCGACACCGGCGATTTCGAGGCGATGCAGGTGCATCGCCCCACCGACGCCACGACCAACCCTTCGCTGATCCTCAAGGCGGTACAGAAGGACGCCTACCGGCCCCTGCTGGAGCGCACGGTCACCGACCACCCCGGCGCGCCGCTGCAAGAGCTGGTCGACCGGCTGCTGGTGGCCTTCGGCCGCGAAATTCTCAAGATCGTGCCCGGCCGCGTCTCCACCGAAGTCGACGCGCGGCTCTCCTTCGATACCAAGGCCACCGTCATCCGCGCGCGGCAAATCATCGAGCTGTACAGGCTGGCCGGCATCCCGCGCGAACGCGTCCTAATCAAGATCGCCTCTACCTGGGAAGGCATCCAGGCGGCCAAGGCTCTGCAGGCCGAAGGCATCGCCTGCAACCTCACCCTGCTGTTTTCACTGGCCCAGGCCGTTGCCTGCGCCCAGGCCAAGGTGCGCCTCATCTCGCCTTTCGTCGGCCGCATCTACGACTGGCACAAAAAGGCCGCCGGCGGGCAATGGGACGAAGCCGCCAACGCGGGCGCCTCCGACCCCGGCGTGCAGTCGGTGCGCAGCATCTACCGCTATTACAAGGCCCACGGCATTCCCACCGAAATCATGGGCGCCAGCTTCCGCAACATCGGTCAGATCCGCGCGCTGGCCGGCTGCGACCTGCTTACCATCAGTCCCGAACTGCTGGGCGAGCTGGCAGCCGGCACCGAACCGCTCGCCCGCCAGCTCGACCCGAGCACCGCGGTGCAAAACCCGCCCGAGCGCATCGTGATGGACGAAGTGCTGTTCCGCACCACGCTCAATATGGACGCCATGGCCAGCGATAAACTGGGCGAAGGCATCCGCATCTTCTCGGCGGACGCGGCCAAGCTCGACGCCCTCATCGAGCACGTGCGGGTGGGGGCTTCGGCTGATACGGTATAGATGTCTCGAAACAGCGAGGCGCGGGGCGGGTCGGAAACCTGAGTTTCAGAAAACTCAAGAACTGCGCCGTTCCATCAGCGCCCAGGCGATGGTGCCCGCGTCCACGTATTCCAGCTCGCTGCCCGCGGGCACGCCCCGCGCCAGGCGCGATACCGCCAAACCCTGCGAGCGCAATGATTCAGCCAGATAGTGGGCCGTGGTCTCGCCCTCGGCGGTGAAGTTGGTGGCCAGGATCACCTCGCGCACCTCGCCGTCGCAGGCCCGCTTGATCAGCCGGTCGAACTGCAATTCGGCCGGCCCCACTCCCTCGAGCGGCGCCAGCCGCCCCATCAACACATAGTACAGCCCCTTGTATCCGTGGCTGGACTCGATCATGTTCTGGTCCGCCGGCGTCTCGACCACGCACAGCAGGGAAGCGTCACGCTTGGGGTTGGCGCAGACCGGGCATATCGCCTCGTCCGAAAAGCCATTGCAGCGCTCGCAATGGCGCAGATCGCGCACCGCGTCGCCCAAGGCCGCGGCCAGGCGCTCGGCCCCTGCCACATCGTGCTGAAGCATGTGGTAGGCCATGCGGCGCGCCGAACGCACACCGACGCCCGGCAGGCGGCGCAAGGCCTCGATGAGCGCCTTCAGCGGCTCGGGTTCGGGCAGCGTGGAGGACATCGATCAGAAAGGCAGCTTCATTCCCGGAGGCAGGGGCATTCCGGCCGTCACCGACGACATCTTTTCCTGCGCCGTCGCTTCGGCCTTGCGCAGCGCATCGTTGACCGCGGCCGCGAGGAGGTCTTCCAGCATGTCCTTGTCTTCTTCGAGCAGGGAGGGATCGATGGCCACGCGCTTGACGTCGTTGCGGCAGGTCATGGTGACCTTGACCAGCCCGCCGCCCGAAGCGCCCTCGACGAGGATGTCGGCCAGCGCCTCTTGCGCCTTCTTCATGTTTTCCTGCATCTGCTGCGCCTGGCGCATCAGTCCGGCAATCTGTCCTTTCATCATGAGCGTATTTCCTGTGTAGAGTAATGAATCGCGCCGGCCGGCACTATGCGGCCCTGTTGTCGTACATGGCCCGCACCGAGCCTGGAATGAGCTGGGCGCCGAATTCGTCGATGAGGGCCCGCACGAAGGGATCTTCCTGCACGGCCTGTTCGGCCTGTTTCTGTCGCGCCGCCCTTTCGGCCTGCGCCACGGCGTGTGCTGTTTCCTCGCCCGTGGCGCCGAATTCCACGTCCAGCTGCACGACCGTGCCGAAATGCTCGGACAGCACGGTGCGCAGGCGCTGCCTGCCCGCCGTCGCCGCCAGGGTGCGCACGGCGACGCGCAGCCGGATCTGGTCGTCTTGCACGCCGAGCCATTCGCTCTGGCGCGCCAGTTCGGCCGCCAGGCCGGTGACCGGCAGTTTCGCCGCCAGGGCGGGCCATGCCTTGGCCGTCATCTGCGCGAGGCGCGGCGAACGGATCCTGGGGCGCTCGGCCTCGAAGAGGGGCGTGTCGGGCACCCATTGCGCAGCGGCGTCATGGCTCGCCCCCGAATCGTCGTCAGCAGGCATGAAAGAACCGTCGGCGCCGCCGGCGAGAAACTCGTCCGCCGCATCGTCGGCCATGCCGTAGGGTTCGAATTGCGCAGCTTCGGCATCGGGCGGAATGTCTTCCCAGGCGGGGACATCGTCCGGCGGCGACGGCGCCGCGGCCTCGGCGGCGCGCGCCGGCTGGACTGTTTCGGCCGTCGCCCGGTCCCGCGCCGCACCCATCGGCCCGCTCGCTAGAGACGCTGTCTCGGCCGGAGCCTGGATATCCGGCGGCGAAGCGTCCTGTATCGAACCCTGTGGCGCTGCAGGACTTGCCGCCGGCGCCCGCGGCTCGGGTTCGGCGGGGACATGGGCAGGCTGCTGTCCGTCCTGCAGAGCGGGTCCGCCACGCACGCTATCAGCAGGAGCCGAAGTCGGCGCGCCATCCGATAGGGGCGCGGGCGAAGGAGCGATAACCGGAGCCTGCGCAGCGCCCGTGACGGACGCGGACCCCGTGACGGATTCAGAAGGCGCAGCTTCAGAAGACGAGGCGGATGCTGACGCGGAGCCGACAGGCGCACTGGCGGGCGCGCTGGCGGACACCGCCTCGCCGGCAGATTTTGCGCCAAGCGGCGTCGCGCCGGCGGAGTGGCCGCCGGAGGGCGCGCGCCCCGAGCCGCCGGGGTCGTCGGACTGCGCCTTGGGCGCAAGCGCCAGCATGCGCAGGCAGGCCATGACGAAGCCCGCGTATTCGTCGGGCGCCAAGGCCAGTTCGTTGCGGCTGTGCACGGCCACCGAATAGAACAGCTGGACGAGATCCGGGTGCATCGCGCCGGCCAGCTCGACAATGGCGTCGGCCATGGGCTCGGCCGGATCGAGCGCGCCGGGAATGCGCTGCTGGATGGCCACGCGGGACAGCAATATCGCCAGATCGGCCAGGGCGCCCGAATAGGACAGCCCCCGGGTGGCGAGCTCGTCGGCCACCCGCAGCACCTCGGCCCCGCTGCCGGCCGCCAGGGCGTGCAGCAGCCGCGCGAGATAGCGTTGATCGATGGTGCCCAGCATGCCCTGCATGGCCTCGACAGTGAGGTCCCCCGCGCTATAGGCGATGGCCTGGTCGGTCAGGGACAGCGCGTCGCGCATCGAACCCGACGCCGCCTGGGCGAGCAGCCGCAGCGCCGGCGCCTGAAACGGGATGCCCTCCTGCGCCAGCACCTCTTGCAGATGCGACACGATGGATTCGGCCGTCATTTGCTTGAGATTGAACTGCAGGCAGCGCGACAGGACGGTGACGGGAATTTTTTGCGGGTCGGTGGTGGCCAGGATGAACTTGACGTGCGCCGGAGGCTCTTCGAGCGTCTTGAGCATGGCGTTGAACGCATGCCCGGTAAGCATGTGGACTTCGTCGATCATGTAGACCTTGAAGCGGCCCGAGCTGGGCGCGTACACGGCTTGTTCGAGCAACTGGGTCATTTCGTCCACGCCGCGGTTGGACGCCGCATCGAGTTCGAGGTAGTCGACGAAGCGCCCCGCGTCGATCTCGACGCAGGCGCGGCACTTGCCGCAAGGCGTGGCCGTGATGCCGCCCTCGCAATTGAGCGACTTGGCGAGAATGCGCGAGAGCGTTGTCTTTCCCACCCCGCGGGTGCCCGTGAAGAGCCAGGCATGATGCAGGCGCTGGGTCGCCAGGGCATGGGTCAGCGCGCGGACCACGTGGTCCTGCCCAACCAGGGTATCGAAGGAACGCGGCCGCCATTTGCGCGCCAGCACCAGATATGTCATGCAGGAAGACCCGTATCAGAAGGCGATCGGAAGGCAAAAGAAAAGTGTACCGGATTCGACACGGCTTGAGGCACTGGCGGACGGCCGCCGGAAACAGGGCGGCGAGCCTGGCTTCGGCACTGATCCTGAGCGACTATGGCTGCTTCGTTCCCGACCTGACCAGGTTTGCCGCCGGACCATGCGAAGGGGCCCGCCAAGTAGGAGTTTAACAGGAGTTGCACCGGCCTTCAGTACTCCAGCCAGATATCGGCCCTGGGAAAGTACAGGGCGGCGCGGGCGGGCCGTCCATCCAGCGCGGCGACCTGCTCGCAATAGCGCTGCAGCTGCGCTCCGTGGCGCTGGTGCATGCGCGCCGCGAACGCTTCCGCGCTCTCGCCGTCCCAGGGCATGCCGGTCTTGTAGTCCACCACCAGCCAGCCTTGTTCATCGGAAATGGCCAGATCGATGACCGAGACCCGGCCCGAGACATCCAGCAGCGACCATTCACGATAGGCCCGCGCCGCGCGCAGCAGCCACTGTCCGCGCTCGCTGGACAGCGTGGCGCACAACGCCTCGCTCACCACGGCCGCAGCCTCGTCCAGGGACGACGCCGGCAGTCCGGCCCGGCCCAGCTGCTTGCGCAACACCGGCAGGCTCTGCCGTACGCGTTCGGCCGGCCACCCATCGGGGCCTTCGCGCCCCAGGCGCTCGAGCCAGGCGTGGGCCACCGTACCGATCGCCGCCTCGTGCGCCGTGTCCGGCATCCATTGCCAGGCCGACGCCTGCCCTGCCGCCTTCGCCGGTTCGGGCATGGGCAGGCTTTCGATCTGCATGCGCAGCAAAGGACGCGCCGGCGGCCGTACCGCCGAAGCCTGCCCGTCGGCGAGCAGCTCGGCCATTTCAGGGGGCTGCGGCTGAGGCAGATAGGGCCAGAGACGCCCAAGCAGGCTGGCCGGCGAAGGCTCTTTGACGCTGCCGTCGTCGTCGAGCGCGATCTCGCCGATGAGGTGCAGCGCCTGGCAGGCTCGCGTCACCGCGACATACAGCAGGCGGTCCGCCTCGTAGGCGGCCCGCTGTTTCTCGCGCTCGGCCAGATAGGTCGACACCGGATCGGCCGTTTCCGAGGCCCGATGCTTGATCGGCCCGAGCAGCAGCCGGCCCTCGCTGTGCTCCAGGCGAAGCAGCGGCTGGGTGTCGGCGCGGGGGCGGCGGTGCATGCCCATCAGGATGACCGTTTCGAACTGCAGCCCCTTGGACTTGTGTATGGTCATCACCTCGACCGACCGGCCTGCGCCCTCGGGCGCGGCATACAGCTGCTCGAGCCGCGCCTCGAGCTCGGCCGGATCCAGACCGCCATAGGGCGCCAGTCTTTCAATCAGGCGGAACAGGCTTTCCACGTCGGCCCGGTCGCCCGCGCCCGGGTAGACAAGCGGCCCGCCCAGGCGTTCCCAGCAGTGCTGCAGCCAGGCGGTGAACGGAATGCCCCCGGATGCGTTGCCCTCGTCCAACAGCACAGCGCAAGCATGGCGCAGGCGCCGGGCCTCCTCCGGTTCCACCGGCGCGGCGGACTCATTGCGCCGCCACCTGCCCAGCAATTCGCGCGCGGTGGTGTGATGGTCCGTGCCGAAAAGCCCGTGCAAGGAGTGCAAGGTAACGCCGCACAAGGGCGAGCGCAACACCGAAAGCCAGGCCAGGCGGTCGGCCGGATGGGCCAAGGCCCTGGCCAGCTGCACCGCATCGCTGACCGCCTGCCGGGACTTCAGGGGCGATAGCTCGACGGCGCGGCACGGGATGCCTTCGGCCGTGAGGCGGCGCACCACTTCTTCGAGGTGGCCGCGTGCGCGTACCAGGATGGCGACGGGGTGCTCGCTGTCGGCATGCCGCCGCAGGGCATCGCGCGCCAGGTCGACGGCAATGGCCTCGGCCGTCCGGGCCGCCGACGCGGCGTCGATGGAAGCATGCGTCCAAACCGGATGCAGCTCGACGCCGACCTCGTCCAGCGCCTCGTTGTACGCCATGGAAGGCGTATAGGGAATCGCGCCCATGCCCGGATCGGCCTGCCGCGGGAACAGCGGCTCGAACATGCGGTTGACCCAATGCACGATATTGGCCTGGGAACGAAAATTGTCCGTGAGTTGCAGCGCGTTGAGGGGGATCTCGCCCAGGCCTTCATCGCGCGCATTCAGAAACAGGCCGACCTCGGCCTTGCGAAAGCGGTAGATGGACTGCATGGGGTCGCCCACCAGGAAGAGGCTGCGGCCGTCTCCCGGCTCCCACCCCGCCGTCAGCAAGGTCAGCAGGCGGATCTGCGATTGGCTGGTGTCCTGGAATTCGTCGACGAGAAGGTGGCGTATGGACGCGTCGAGCTTCAGCAGAAGTTCGGAAGGACGCTCGGCGCTGCCCAGGGCGTGCAAGGCGCTCTGGGAGACTTCGATGAAGTCGACTTCGGACTGCTCGGCGAAACGCAGTTTCAATTGGGCCGTGGCCAGCCACAGCACCTGGACGAGGTCGCCGAGCATGGCGAGCTGCCCGGGCTCGTAGCCACCCACCGGGGCGCTGCGGATTCTGGCCAAGCAGTTTATCCATGGCTCGTCGGGATCGCAGGCCGACAGCCATTGCACGAAGCTCTCTTTGTGCGGAGTCCTGGCCTCGAAACCCATGCGCTTGTCCACGGTGCGCCGCAGGGTGTTGGTCTGGGTGAGCAGCACGCCGGCCAGGGCCTGCCAGCGGGCCAGTTCGGCGAAGGAAGGCGTAAGCGCGGCGCCATCCCAGTCGAGCAGCGCGTCGAACGCGCATGGCTTGCCGGCGGACTGCAAGGCGGCGATGGCAGCCGAGACAGGCTGGGCCAGGGCGTGCGACCAGCCGGGAGGCATGCACTGCGCCAACTGGCGCAAGTCGGCCTCGACGGCCTGGCTCAGATTGTGCAGCAAGCGGCCCGCATCGCTGCTTTCGCCCAGCACCGGCAGCCATTGATCGCGGCTGGCCAGCATGCCGGCAATCAGTTCCTGCGCCGCGCGGATGTCGACGTCCAGATGGGCGATCAGCCTGGCCACGGCCTCTTCGTCGTCGGCCATGGCCAGGGTGGCCTTGGCGGCTTCGCGATAGTGCTCCTGTGCATGCTCGGTAACCCCCGGCAGGCCGCCCAGCGTGCTGAGCCAGGGCGTGGCGCGCACCAGCCAAGAGCTGAACGAGTCGATGGTGCGTATGCTGAGCCGCGCCGGGTAGGCCAGCAGATTCCATTGCTTTGCCTCGTTGCGCGCCATGGCCTGGCGCGCCAGATGCCAGCTGTGCTTCTTGTGCGGCTCGTAGGGTTCGGGCCCCTGGCCCGCCCTCAGCTTGGCCAGCACGCGGGCGTGCATCTCGGAAGCGGCCTTGCGCGTAAAGGTGATGGCCAGGATTTCCTCCGGCCGGTCGACCGTCGCCAGCAAGGCCAGTATGCGGTCGGTGAGCAGTTCGGTCTTGCCCGAACCGGCCGGGGCCTGGATCAGGAAGGACTGCGTGGGGTCGAGCGCCGCCTGCCGGACGGCGGCGTCGGACGGCGGCCTAAACGACATGACCGGCCTCCTCGTTCAGGCGCAGGAAGGGCAGCACCTCGCAATAAGCCAGGTCGTCAGCCCGCAGGATGATGTTAGTCGCCAGGCCCTGGGCGTATTCGTCCGCCAGCCGCTCGATCACCGTCCGCCATTGGGCCATGAGGCCGTCCCAGGAAAGATGCTGGAAATCCGCCCATTCGCTCAGGGCGGCCGGCCCCGCAAAGCCGCAATCGCCGTCCGCAAGGCCCCTGATTTCTATTCCTCGCGCGTGCAGCCGGGCCAGCAGCAGGGCCGACACCGACGCGCTGCCCTCGGCGAGCACCGCCGCGTAGAAAGGCAGTTGCAGGCCTACCGGCCGTTCGCGCATCCAGTCCGATTTCGGGTCGACCTTGCCGCCCCCTGTCTTGTAGTCGATGACGGCCAGCCTGCCATCGGGCAGTTCGTCGATGCGGTCCAGGCGCAAGCGAAGCTGCAGCGGCCCGCGCGCCCACAGGAAGGCCTCCTCGACCGACCTCACGGTGAAAGGCCCGCGCTCGAGTTCGAGCGCGAACCAGTCATGCAAGAGAGCTTTGGCACGCGCTTGCTCGAGTTCGCGCATGACCCGGCCATAATCCGCCAGGCACTCGCGGGCGGCCTGATCAAGCGCCGTATCGATGACTTGAGACAGGCGGCCGTCCAGCTGCTGGTCGCGCAGGCTGTCGCTGTCGGTCAGGGACTTGCATGCGAGTTCCATGCATCTGTGCAGGAAGAGGCCGCGCGCATTCTGGTCGGCCAGGTCGGCATAGTCACCCATCAGGCCCGCGCCGAGCCGGTAGCGGGCGAAGGCCCACAAGGGATTGCGGGCCTGGGTGTCGATGACGGCAATGCCGCCCTTGGTGGGCGCGCCGGGCGGCAGGGGCGGGCCTTGGTCGTCGACGATGCGTTCCATGGGCGCCGGCTGGACGGCCGGCCGCCGCAAAGCATGCTCTTCGGCGTCGATGGACATAATGAAGGGACTGGCGCGCAGCTCTCGCTCGCCCTCCTGCCGCGCGTGGCTGACCCAGACGCTTGGCGCGGTGCGCAGCAGCGCGTCGAACATTGTCTGAGCCCAGTGCAGTTCGCGCTCGGGCGTGGCGCGCGGCGCGTCGGCACGGCGCAGAGCCGACAGCGGCAGCAAGGGGTTGGGCCGAGGCATGGAAGGCAGGACCTCGTCGGTCAGGCCGAGTATCCACACGCCGTCCCAGCGGCCGCCCTCGGCCTCCAGAAAACCCTGGACGTCCAGCCGCGCCGACGGATCGCGCTGAGGCTGGAAAGGCGTCTGCGTTGCCAGCGAAGAAAGCGCCGCCACAGCGGCGCCGAAGTCGATGCGGCCCAGGACGATGGTTTGCCGGGCGAGGCGCTCGAGCAGCCGCTCGAGCGCATCGACTGTTTGATAGGCATGGCTGTCCAGCGCCGCGGAGCCCGGAAAACCGAGTATCTGCAGCCATTGCCTGAAGCGCCCGACCCAGGTGTCGATAGGCGCCTTGCCCGCGTTGGCGAGCACATGTTCGAAACAAGCCGCCCAGGCATCGGCCAGCACCGGCGCCCGCGGAGCCAGGCGCCGCGCGAATTCGCCCACGGCCAGGCTGACGACGGCGTCGGCGCGCAGCGACGCATCGACGCGCGCGCGCGCGTCGGTTTCTTCCGCATCGGCAACGCAGCGCCCCGCCAACAGCGCGGCGCCCGCCACGGCGGGCTGGCATCGACCATGCCGCGCCATGTCGGCCAACAGGCGCAGCCAGGCGAGCGCCGCGCGGACCAGCGGCCATTGCGCCAGCGGCCGCGCCACGGCGACGTTGTAGCTGAATGCCGGCTCGCCGCCTTCGCCCCGCAGCGCTTCGCGCAGTACACGATGGGCGAGCGCGACGTCGCTCTCGAGTTGCGCGGCAACGATGGCATAGCACCCATGGGGGTCGCTGCGCAGCCTGTCGCCGGCCCACTGGGCCGCCAGGCGCCACTCGGCATCCGGGTCGGGCGCCTGGACGCGCCGGACCGACTCGGCCCTGACGGCATCCAGGTCCAGCCGGTAAAGGACGACGCCTCGAGCCTGGAGCGCATCGAGCAGCCGCTGCAAAAGGGGCGGAAGCTCGGAGAAGCCCGCCAGCACCAGGCGTGTGTAACGGTATTCCAGCATGCCGGCTTCGACCGCGTCGCATACGCGCTCGAAACCCAGCACACCGTCCTCGGCATCCAGCGACTGCAGCCGGCGGCGATACTCGTCGCGCCACAAAAGAAAGCGCTGATGATCGAGGGTTTCTTCGCCGGGCTGCACAGACAGCCGCCATTCGGACATCATGCGGTCGGCCTCGATCGCCAGCGCCGCCGCCTGGCCGGCATCCAGCAGCACATGTTCGGCTTCCATGTCGGTGACGACACGTTGCCATAAGCTGCGCGCGCCGAAAGCGTCGACCACATGAGAGGCCAGCCCCGCCTCGGGCACGAAGGACAGGGTGTCGCCCGCCTGCTGCAGCCACGCCCGCAGAGGAACGATGTCGGGCAGCGCCATGACGCGCCGCTGCTGGTCGAGCCCCTTGGACAGGCTCGCCAATATGCGGCGGGCGTACCGGTTGTTGACGGTGAGGACGAGCGTATCGGGGCTTTCGGGCTCGGCCAGCCGAGCCAGCGTCAGGGAAGGCAGCGTGGTTTCCATGCTGCGAAGTGTACCGTGCTGGAATGCGCAGGGGTATGAGTAAAATTGCCTGCTGGAACCTCACTTTTTCGCATTACGGATCGCGCCGTGGATTTTGCTGCACCTGCCTCGATCGACAGTTTTCTGGACGCCGTCTGGCTCGAGGACGGACTGGCGGAAAATACGCTGTCCGCCTACCGGCGCGACCTGACCGCCTTTGCGCGCTGGCTGCATGACAACCATCGCAAGGACATCGACGCCGCGCAAGCGGCCGACATCCAGGACTGGTTCGTCGCCCGGCATGCCAGCTCCAAGGCGACCACCGCCAACCGCCGCCTGGCGGCGCTCAAGCGATACTATCTTTGGGCCCTGCGCCAGGGCCGGGTGGGCGCCGACCCCTGCCTCACGCTCAAGGCGGCCAAACAGGCCGCGCGCTTTCCCAAGACCTTGTCCGAAGAGCAGGTCGACGCCCTGCTGCAGGCGCCCGACGACCGCACGCCGCGCGGCCTGCGCGACCGGGCCATGCTCGAGACGCTGTACGCCACCGGGCTGCGGGTGTCCGAGCTGGTGGGCCTGAACGTGCTCGATGTCAACCTGAACGAAGGCGTGCTGCGGGTGAACATGGGCAAGGGCGGCAAGGACAGGCTGGTGCCGCTGGGCCAGGAAGCCGCGCACTGGATAGATCGCTATCTGGCCGAAGCCCGGCCTGCGTTGTTAGGGTCGCGCCGCTGCGACGCGCTGTTCGTGACCGCTCGCGCGGCGCCGATGACCCGGCAGTCGTTCTGGCTGATCGTACGCAAATATGCCCTGCAGGCCGACATCCACGTACCCCTGTCGCCTCACGTGGTGCGACATGCTTTCGCCACCCACCTGCTCAACCACGGCGCCGACCTGCGCGTGGTCCAGATGCTGCTGGGACATTCGGACATCTCCACCACCCAGATCTACACGCACGTCGCGCGCGAACGGCTGAAGACGCTGCACGCCGCGCATCATCCCCGCGGCTGACAATCGGAACATCTCATGGCCAAGGATAAACACGTTTCGGAAACACCCGCCACGCAATTGCTGCGGCGGCACAAGATCGAGTTCGGCGAACATCCGTACGAGTATGTGGACCATGGCGGCGCCATGGAATCTTCGCGCCAGCTTGGCGTGGACCCGCATCAGGTGGCCAAGACGCTGATCATGGAAGACGAGAACGGCCAGCCGCTGGTCGTGTTGATGCATGGCGACTGCGAGGTGTCGACCAAGAACCTGGCCCGCCAGATCGGCGCGAAAAAAGTGTCGCCCTGCGCCCCCGCCACGGCGCAACGGCATTCGGGCTACCTGGTGGGCGGCACTTCGCCCTTTGCGACGCGCAAGAAGATGCCGGTGTGGCTGGAAGAAACCCTGCTCGACTATCCCGTCATTTATCTCAATGGAGGGCGCCGGGGCTATCTCGTCAGCCTCGCTCCGTCGGCGATCGTGCAATTGCTCGGCGCCAAACCCGTTCAGGCGGCGCTGCCCAAGCATTAATCGGGCATGGGTATGCCGTAGGCTTCCAGCTCCCGGCCCACCGAACTGTCCCACAGCTGCGCAATCTGCCCGGCCGTCCAGCCGCCCGCACTGTAGGCGTAGCGGATTTCTTGCGGATGGCTCCACAGCGAAAGCTTGTCGCCGCCCAGGCCGATGCACTGCCCGGTAATTCCCTGCGCCGCCTGCGAGGCCAGGAACACGAACAGCGGCGCGACGTCTTCCGGCAGGCCCAGGCCCATGCCGGCGCGCAGCTCGGGCGGAAGGTCCTGGCCCTGGGCCAACAATTCGGCATAGGGCGCCATGGCCGGAATACTGGCCACCATCTGGGTAAAGGCCATGGGCAGCACGGCATTGACGGTGACGTCCAGGCGGGCGCACTCCAGCGCCCAGGTGCGGGCAAAGGCGGCGATGCCGGCCTTGGCCGCCGCATAATTGGTCTGGCCGAAGTTGCCGCGCTGCCCCGCCAGGGACGAGACCAGGATGAGCCGCCCGCCCTCGCCCTGCTCGCGGAAGCGCCGCACCGCGGCGCGCGCGCAGGTAAAGGTGCCGCGCAGATGCGTCTCGATGACGGCGTCGAAATCGTCGTCGGTCATGTTCCACAACACCTTGTCGCGCAGGATGCCCGCGTTGGCGCACAGGATGTCCAGGCGACCGAAGGCCTGCACAGCCCTGTCCACGCAGCGCTGCGCCGCCTGCGACGAGCCTATGGCCACGACCTCGGCCACCGCCCTGCCGCCATCGGCGTGGATGGCCTCCACGGCCTCTTGCGCCGCCTGCTCGTCCACGTCGTTGACGACCACCGCGGCTCCCGCCTTGGCCAGCGCCTTCGACACCGCCAGGCCCAGCCCTCGGCCGCCACCGGTGACGACGGCCGCTTTTCCATTGAGATCTATTTCAGTTGCCATATAAACGCTCGTTGATTTGCTATTTGCCCCGATATACCGGAGCGCGCTTTTCCATGAAGGCGCGCGGCCCCTCCCGGGCGTCTTCGGTCGCCATCACCCTGCGGTAAGCCTGCTTCTCGAGCTTGAACGCCTCTTGCCGGGACAGGCCGATGGAGTCCACCGCCGTCTTCTTGATTTCGGCCGCGGCCAAGGGCGCGTTGCCGGCGATGCGCCGCGCGATCCGCTCGGCCAGGGGAAGCACCTCGGGCCCGTGCACCACGTAGTTCACCAACCCCAATTGCAAGGCCTTTTGCGCATCGATCGCTTCGCCCGTCAGCATCAATTCCATCGCCTGGCAATAAGGCAGTTGCGCCGGCAGCCGCGCCAGCGAGCCGGCAAACGGTATCAGCCCCCTTTGCACCTCGGGCCAGGCAAAACGGGATTCGTGCGAGGCGATGCGGATGTCGGTGCCCAGCAGCAGTTCAGCGCCGGCGGCCACGCAGACGCCATTGACGGCGGCGATGATGGGCTTTTTCATGGCCCCGTCGCACAAGGACGACACAGGCATCACCTCCGGATCATTGAGCAGGCGTTCGTCCCAATCGTCTTGCGGCAGCCGGTCGCCCGTCAGCAAGGGCAGCGTAGAGCCAAGATCGCCGCCGGCGCAGAAAGCCTTGTCGCCCGCGCCGGTCAGTATGACGACGCGCACCGCCTCGTCGAGACGGGCATCGCTCAGTGCATCGGCAAGGCGGCACAGCATTTCGGGCGTCAAGGCATTGCGCGCCTCGGGCCGATTCAGCGTGATCGTGGCGATATGTTCTTGTTTTTCGTATTTGAGCGCTTCGGCTGTCATGATCGTTTCCCGTATGAGCTGGGATGATCATAGCAAGCCTCGGATCATGCACTTGTCATCAAAAAGAATGACGCGGCGGGCGGAAACGGCAGACGCGGCAGCGATGCAATCGGCCTCAAGCCTCGGCACTAAAGAAATTCAGATTGGATCAATTCTCGGTCAAATGCCTGATGGAATTCTCAACCGCACTCGATCATGATCTGAAAAATCACGATCCGCCCCCCCTCCAATACAGCTAGGCCCGTGCATGGCAGATTGTTTTTGACCTTTTGCACGCTCGGGCACAGGAGATCGACATGAATCACAATCATTTGTTGTTGGGCGCGGCTTGCCTGCTGACCAGCGGTACGGCATTCGGCCAATTCAAGATTGTTTATGGCTCTGAGGGAAGATCCAGCAGTTATTCACAAGAAGCAAGTGCGATAGCAACATATTCCACCAATTGCCGTAGGCACTCCGACTACCCTTCCTTGTATCCCGAGCCCGAGGCGGCGAACATCATAGAAGAAAGCACCGGGAAGGCCACGCCTATTGATTGCTCTTCAGCAAAAAAAATGCTGGAGGCGCACAACGCGAGAAAACAGCAAGAAACCAAGCAAAAGATAGAACAAAAGGCAGAAGCGGACGCAGGCTGGGAGGTCCAGGTCCAGCAGAAGAACGGCTCCTGGCGGAGCTCATATAAAAAATCGACGGAGGATCGTGCGCGCTATTTTGCAGGCATCGAATGCTTGA
>Ga0180220_1000526_pt1 | contig 40818 bp, 39 predicted proteins | sample eDN5th37CBELigBY_FD_151335 | JGI IMG/M metagenome (GOLD analysis project Ga0180220, IMG submission 151335) | Enriched backyard soil microbial communities from Emeryville, California, USA - eDNA 5th pass 37_C BE-Lig BY (version 2) (version 2) | ecosystem: Environmental > Terrestrial > Soil >... | reverse complement strand
CGAGAGCGTCCCCGCCACGGGATCGTAATTCGCCAGGAAGAACGCACCCAACCAGATCCCCGCGAAGAGCGAAATCACCACCTCGCGGAAGATGAGCGCCAGTACGATCGCCGCGATCGGCGGAACTATACTGAGCCAGCCTGGCTCGATGACTGTTGCCATTGAGACTCTCCCGGTATGGGATGGATGAGATGGATGATAGGTATCCTATACTAAGCCGATACCATCGTCGAGTAAAGTATGTTGCCCGGATAGCCTGTCTACCCCGGCCTCCACGCCGATACCCGTAGCACACCCATCCGGGTCCCAAACTCCCATGACCCCCGGTTGACAGCGGGCACCGCCCCGGCTAACCTTGCCCGGCGACGAATCTGTACTCACCCTGGGGTGAACCGATGCAAGCGAACGGGCGACAACTCCTGCTGGATCAGCGCGCCGTCGAGCGCACCCTCGCGCGTATGGCCCGCGAGATCGTCGAGCTCAACGGCGGCACCGACCGCCTCGCGCTCCTGGGGATCCATCGCCGGGGCGTGCACCTCGCCCGCTATCTCGCCGCCGAGATCGAACGCGCCGAGGCTAGACCCATCCCGGTCGGCTCGCTCGACATCACACTCTATCGCGATGATCTCATGGCCATCGGCCCCAGACCCGTCGTCGGGGAGACCAGGCTGCCGCCCGGCGGCGTCGATGGCAAAGCCATCGTCATCGTGGACGACGTCGTCTACACCGGACGCACCGTCCGCGCCGCCCTCGACGAGCTCACCGACTTCGGTCGGCCGGCGCGCATCTACCTCTGCGCCCTCGTCGACCGCGGCGGCCGGGAGCTCCCTATTCAACCCGATATCGTCGGACGGCACGTCGATGTCTTACCCGGCCAGGCCATCGAGGTACTCGTCCCCGAACTCGATGGTCGGCTAGCCGTCGAAATCGTATCCGCCACAGAGGCATGATGCCTGGATCAACATACCTGGGGAAGGACCTGATCGGCCTCGAACACCTCGACGCCGCCCAGATCAACGCCATCCTCGATACCGCCGAACCATTCAAGGAGATCAGCGAGCGCACCATCAAGAAGGTGCCGGTCCTGCGCGGCAAGACCATCGTCAACCTCTTCTTCGAGCCGTCGACCAGGACCCGGATCTCTTTCGAGTTCGCCGAGAAGCGCCTCTCGGCCGATACCGTCAACATCGCCAGCGCCGGCTCCAGCGTCCAAAAAGGCGAGGGGCTCGTGGATACGGCGCGCAACCTCGAGGCGATGCGCATCGACATGGTCGTCATCAGGCACAGCGCCTCCGGTGCCGCCCAGTTCCTCGCCGAGCGCATCCCCTCCAACGTCATCAACGCGGGGGACGGCAGACACGAGCACCCGACCCAGGCGCTCCTCGACCTCCTGACGATCCGCGACCAACTCGGCCGGATCGAGGGCGTTCGCGTCTGCATCGTCGGCGATATCCTCCACTCTCGCGTCGCCCGCTCCAACATCTGGGGGCTCACCCGCCTAGGCGCCGAAGTCGCCGTCTGCGGGCCGCGAACCCTGATTCCACCCGAGATCGAGGCGCTCGGCGTTCAGGTCTTCCCCCACGTCGAGGACGCCATCCAGTGGGCCGACGTCCTCAACGTCCTCCGCCTCCAGCTGGAGCGGATGGAGACCGGGTACATCCCCAGTCTCCGCGAATACAACCGGGTCTTCGGTGTCACGCGCGCTCGGATCGAGCGCGCGCCCCGGGACCTCCTGATCCTACACCCCGGCCCGATGAACCGGGGGGTCGAAATCGACAGCGATGTGGCCGATGGCCCTCATTCCGTCATACTCCAACAGGTGACTAACGGCGTGGCAGTTCGTATGGCAGTACTCTACCTACTCGCGGGCGGTGCGCCCGAGACCGCGGAAACCGCCAAGCGCGGAGTCGCGCAATGAGCACGCACCCCATCCTCCTGCGCGGCGGCCGCATCGTCGACCCGTCGCAGAACCTAGATGAGGTCCGCGACCTCCTCCTCGCCGACGGCAACATCGTCGGCAGCGACCGCGAGATCGCACCACCCGACGGGACCGAGATCATCGACGTCTCCGGGCTCGTCGTCACCCCCGGGCTCATCGACGTCCACGTCCACCTGCGCGAGCCCGGCGGCGAGCACAAGGAGACCATCGCCACCGGCGCCATGGCCGCCGTCGCGGGGGGCTTCACCTCCGTCTGCGCCATGCCCAACACCGACCCCCCGATAGACGACCCTGCCGCCGTCGGCTTCGTCCTCGCCGCCGGGATCCGCGCCGGGACCGCCCGCGTCTACCCCGTCGGCACCATCTCCGTGGGGATGAAGGGCGAGCGCCTCTCCGAGGTCGGTGAGCTCGTCGAGGCCGGCGCCGTCGCCATCACCGACGACGGCCGCCCCGTCACCGACTCCGGCCTCATGCGCGTCGCCCTCGAGTACGCCCGCACCTTCGACATCCCCGTCGCCTCCCACTGCGAGGTCCTCTCGCTCTCGCGCGGCGGCTCCATGAACGAAGGGCTCGTCTCGACCCGCCTCGGCCTCGCCGGTATCCCCACCATCGCCGAGGACGTCATGGTCGCGCGCGACCTCCTCCTCGCCGAGTACACCGGCGGCCGGATCCACATCCAGCACGTCTCGACCAAACGCTCCGTCGAGCTCATCCGCGAGGCCAAGGCCCGCGGCGTCCGCGTCACCGCCGAGGCGACGCCGCACCACTTCACCCTGACCGACGAGGCGGTCGAGGGCTACAACACCAACGCCAAGATGAACCCGCCGCTCCGCTCCGCCGCCGACCGCGACGCGGTCCGCGAAGGCGTGGCCGACGGGACCCTCGACACCATCGCCACCGACCACGCGCCGCACCACTACGACGAGAAGGAGCAGCCCTTCGACCAGGCGCCGTTCGGGATCGTCGGGCTCGAGACCGCGCTCGGCCTCGCCATCACCGAGCTCGTCGAGAAGAAGGTCATCACCCTGAACCAGCTCGTCGAGCGGATGAGCTGCGCCCCGGCCCGGGCCTTCAACCTCCCCGGCGGGACCCTGAAGCCCGGCACCCCGGCCGACGTCACGGTCTTCGACCCCAATGCCGTCTGGACCGTCGACCCGAACCGCTTCTACTCGCTGAGCCGGAACACCCCCTTCGCCGGGTGGCAGCTCCGCGGCCGGGCGGTCCTCACCATCGTCGGCGGTCGCATCGTCTGGCGCGGGGACGACGCTCGATGAACCACCCCACTCGCACCACCCCGGCCGCCGAGGAGTCGCGTCTCCCCTCGATCGCGGAGTGGCTCCAGGGTGAGCCCTGCCCCTGGCCGGGGGTCGACGAGCCAGGCGAGGGGGCGCGGTACGCGGCGTGTTATCTGGTCGAGAGCAAACAGCTCCTCCGCACCAAGGACGACAAGCCCTACCTCCGCCTCCAGCTCACCGACCGGAGCGGGACGATCGAAGGGCGCGCCTGGGACGACGCCGAGCGGATCGACGCCCGCGTCCAGGTAGGCGCCTACGTCGGGGTCGTCGGCAGGATCCAGAGCTATCGCAACCAGCGCCAGCTCAAGATCGAAGAGATCGCGCCGGTCCACGTCGCCGACCACGAGCTCGACCTCTTCCTCCCGGCCTCCGACCTCGACCTCGAGGCGCTAGAGGCCGCGCTCGACGAGCTCATCGACTCGGTCGCCGACCGGCCCTTCCGCCAGCTCCTCCTCGAGCTCGCCGGCCCCGACACCGAGACCGGGCGCGCCTTCCGCCGCGCCCCCGCCGCCAAGCGCAACCACCACGCCTACATCGGCGGCCTCCTCGAGCACACCGTCTCCATCACCCGCGTCGCCGACGCCCTCGCGCGCCATTACGGCGACGTCGTCGATCGCGACCTCCTCATCACAGGCGCGATCCTGCACGACATCGGGAAGATCCAGGAGATCTCCGTCACCGGCGGCTTCGCCTACACCGACCCCGGCAAGCTCCTCGGGCATATCCTCCTCGGGCTCGACCTCGTCCGCGATGCCGCCCGGCGTATCCCCGACCTCGAGCCCCGGCGCCTGCTCCTCCTACTCCACCTGATCGCCAGTCATCAGGGGAAGTACGAGTGGCAGAGCCCGCGGCTCCCGCACACCATCGAGGCGCTCCTCCTCCACTTCGCCGACGATATCGACGCCAAGGTCAACCACGCCATCGCCCTCGTCCAGTCGGTCGAGGAAGGGTGGACCCCGTACGACAACAACTTCGGCCGGGAGTTCCTCCGTCACCGCAATACGTTCGGTGCGGCGGCCGCTGCAGTGGACCCGCTCGGACCCGCCGCCGAGGAAGACGGAACGGAATCGTTGCTCGCCGAACAGATCGCCGCGGAGGCGGCCGATGCCGAGACGGTGGCTGCGGAAGGCGTGGAAGATGCACTCGATCTCGTCGAACGGAGCGCTTTCGACGATTGGTTGGCCGCGGCGCCGACCGAGCTGAACGGCGCTGACACCGATCCATGGGAAGCCGAACCCAGGCCAGCGCACGCGCCGGAACCGGTCGAGGCCGCATCGGAGGATGACGAACAGAGCAGGGAACCGGACCCCGCCGCCCCACCCCACGACCCGGCGCAGGTGTCGATCTTCGACCTGCTCTGAGCCTGGTCACGGAGGACTGCCTATGACCCGCGATCTCCGCTGGATCCCCCTCGCCGAGTACGGCACCAGCTACGAGGCCGAGCTGGCCGCGGGGATCCTGCGGAACGCCGGGATCCCCGTCCTCCTCCGCGGCCCCGAGGTCGGGATCTTCGGGCCCGGCTTCGCCGGCGCCACCAGCCGCGGCGTCACCCTCCTCGTCCCCGCCGACGCCCTCGACCTCGCTCGCGACCTCCTGGACCCCGAGGAGGAGTGACACCAATGAAAAAGCCCGCCAGTGGCGGGCTCTTCAGGACTGCATCCGAACGCGATACCACGCCGGAGTTACGGCTGGCCTCCGAGAGACAAGACATACCGAGCCAACTGCGACTTCTTGCGAGCCGCCTTGTTCGGATGAATCAGCCTGCGCGTCGCGAAACGGTCGAGCATCGCCGCCGCCTCACGGTACGCCTGCAAAGCCGTACCCGCGTCCGTGGCCGCGGTCACCTTCTTCATAGACGTCTTCAGACGCGAGCGCTGCGCCCGATTCCTCAAACGCCGCGCCTCTTCCTGACGAATTCGCTTCTCGGCACTCTTCGAGTTGGCCAACCGATCCTCCCCAGATGACGTTGCTGGGCTTGCCCCATACAATCGTAGCCTCATAAACTATTGGCCGATACACCACCTGTCAAGACACCCGCCGGATCACAACCCCCGCAACGCTACTGCGCTACTTCACCAGCCACGTACCCCGACCATATTTCCCGTTTCCTGGCCTAGAAGGTACTGGCGCCCCGCCGCCCGGCGCCATTAACTTCCCCAGATTATGGATCTCTTGCTCGCCGTACCGGTGCTCCTGTTCGCGATTACGAGCCATGAGTTCGCGCATGCATATGCTGCTCTGCGGCAGGGGGACTATACGGCCTACCAGCTCGGCCGGGTCTCGCTGAACCCGCTCCGGCACATCGACCCGGTCGGCACCATCATTCTCCCGGCGATCCTCTTGCTGACGAAAGCCGGATTCCTGTTCGGGTGGGCGCGCCCGGTGCCGGTCGACCCGAGCAACTACCGCGACTATCGCCGGGGCGACATCATCGTCTCGCTTGCCGGCATCGCGGCCAACCTCATCCTGGCCGTCATCGCCACGGCGGTCTTGCTCCTCCTCATCCCCCTCGGACGCGCTCTCCCAGGACTTGCCACCCCCATCGGCATCCTGGGCGCCATGGCCGAGTACGGGATCGTGATCAACCTCGTCCTCGCGCTCTTCAACCTGATCCCGATCCCGCCCCTCGACGGCTCGCACGTCCTGTATCACCTGCTCCCCCCGCGCCTTGGCGCCCGCTATCGCGAGCTCGGGAGGTTCGGGATGCTGATCGTGATCGCGCTCGTCGTCTTCGTCCCCGGCGGGCTCCGCATCCTCTTCGCGCCCGTTTCTTGGGTCATGCGGGTGGTCTGGCAGTTGGCTGGAGCGATCTGATGTCCGTGGAGTTGGTTGCCGATGCGCCGCTGGTGGTGGAGCTCGAGCGGTTCCAAGGGCCGCTCGACCTGCTCCTCCACCTGATCCGTTCGCAGGACATCGACATCTTCGATATCCCGATCGCGCGGATCACCAACCAGTTCCTGGCCGCGATCGAGGGGATCGAAGAGCTCGGCCTCGACCACGCCGCCGAGTTCCTCGAGACCGCCGCGCTCCTCCTCAGGATCAAGGCGCAGATGCTCCTCCCCCGCCACACCAACGAGGAGGGCGAGTGGGAAGACCCGCGCGCGGAGCTGGTGCGCCGGCTCCTCGAGTACGAGCACTTCCGCGAGGCCGCCCAACGTCTCGCCGAGGCGGAGGCCCGGCGCCAGCGGCTCTACCCGCGCGGCTATGTCCCCCCGCTCCCGGAGCCGGATCCTGTCGACGCACCGCTGGAGCTCGACTGGGACGACATCTGGAACGCTATCCTGCGGCTCGAAGAAAGGGTCCGTCCCCTCGAGGAGTACCGCGTCGTCCCGCGCGCCGTCCCGATCACCGATAAGATCAAGCTGATCCTCGAGGTACTCGAACGGCAGGCGCGCGTCGAGTTCCGCGAGCTCATCAGGCCCTTCGCCGACCGGCTCCACAGCGTCGTCACCCTGTTGGCCACCCTGGAGCTGGCCCGGCGGCGTGCGCTGGCGATACGGCAGCAGGCGCACTTCGAGCCCCTCTGGCTATATCGTCTGGACCGTTCTGATACCGAGGAGTAGCAGTGAACCCCGCGCGTATCGTCGAGGCGCTCCTCTTCGCGAGCGACGCGCCCCTGACCGCCGCAGACATGGCCCGTGCCGACGAGGCGCTCGACGAGGACCAGGTCGAGGCCGCCATCCAGGAACTCCGTGCGGAGTACGACCGCGAGGCCCGCGCCTTCCAGATATTCGACATCGCCGGGGGGTACCAGATCCTGACGCGCCCCGAGTACGCGCCGTACTTGGAGCGCTTCGCGACGATCCCCCAGTCTGGCCGCCTCTCCGCCGCCGCCCTCGAGGCGCTCGCCATCATCGCCTATCGACAGCCGATCGGCCGCGCCGAGGTCGAGGAGATTCGCGGCGTTGCGTCTTCGGGCGTCCTGCGCACCCTGCAGGACCGCGGCCTGATCGACATCGTCGGCCGCGGCGACGGGCTCGGTAGACCGCTCCTCTACGGCACGACCTCGCGCTTCCTCGAACACTTCGGCTTCCGCTCCCTCGCCGACCTCCCCCGGCCGGACGAGCTTCCGGTCGTCCTCGGGGCGCGCGACCAGGCAAGCGCCGGCGGAGCCGAAACACCCCGGGAGGGCGCGGAAGCTGCAGCGGCTGGCGCTGCCGCCACCAATGAACCGACCACCGCAGGCGGCTGAACCATGGGTGAGCCGATCCGTCTCCAGAAATTCCTCTCCCAGGCCGGAATCGCGTCCCGCCGCGCCGCCGAGGAGCTGATCCGCGCCGGTCGCGTCGTCGTCAACGGCAAAACCGTGACCGAGCTCGGCACCAAAGTCGACCCCGACCGCGATCGCATCGAAGTCGACGGCCGCGAAGTCGGCGCCGCGGAGCGCATCTGGATCGCGCTCCACAAGCCCCCGGGCTACGTCGTCTCGCGCCACGACCCGCAGGGCCGGCCCACGATCTACGAGCTCATCCCCGCGGAGTTCTCCGGCCTCTTTCACGTTGGACGGCTCGACGTCGACAGCGAGGGCCTGATCCTCCTCACCAATGACGGCGATGCCGCGCACCGGCTCCTCCACCCGAGCTACGAGATGGATCGGGTATACGACGTCGGCGTCCGCGGCCGCCTCACCGACGAGGAGCTCGAACTCCTCCTGACCGGCGTCGAACTCGAAGACGGACCCGCCCGCGCCATCGCCGTCCAGCGTCGCCCCTCCCCGGGGCCCCGCGCCGATCGGCTCCTCGTCACGATGCGCGAGGGGCGCAAACGCGAGGTCCGCCGGCTCTTCGCGGCGATCGGACACCCGGTGCGGCGCCTCGTCAGACGACGCTTCGGTCCGATCGAGCTCGGCTCTCTCAAGCGCGGCGCCTGGCGTCGGCTCTCGCCTCGTGAAGTGACCGCGCTCCGACGCGGGTGGCGCAAACTCAGGAGATAGGGTTGAAGCCATGGAGATCAGAGGTCGAACGGTATTGATCCTGGGCGGTTCCAGTCTCGTCAGACGCGCCGTCGCCCGGCGGCTCCTGCACCACGAGCCGCGCGCCATCGTCGTCCACGCCCTTACCCAGCACGAAGCCGAAGCCGCCCTCGACGAGCTCCGCCGCGAAGGTGCCGTCCCCGGCGGTACCGATCTCCACGCCGTCGGCGGCGACCTCTTCCTCCCCGTCGCTCTCGGGGACCGGTCGTTCGACGAGGTCCTCGCCGATCCTGCGGCACGCGCGCTCTTCCTCGACGACCTCTACGGCACCGCCGGCGACGACCCGGTGGCGCGCTCCAAGCTCGGCGCGATCCTCCTCGAGCACGAGCCCGAGATCGTGATCGACTGCGCCGATACCGCCATAACCGTCGCCGCGCACGACATCTTCGCCGCCGCGGCCCGGCTCCGGGAGGAGTCCCGCGCCGGTACCGCCGACGCGGACGGGATAGAACGGCTGCTTGCGACCCTCGGACTCCCACGCCTCATCCGCTATATCGAGGTAGCCCACGAGGGGATGCGGCGGGTCGGTACCAGGGTCTACGTCAAGGTCGGCGCCACCGGCACCGGGGGGATGGGATTCGACACCCCCTTCACCGACGCCGTGGAGCGGAACAGCCGGTCGATCCTCACCACGATGGGGATTGCGGGTGCGCAAACGCTCTCCCTCTTCCTCATGGCCCGTAACCCCGGCGGCCCCGCAATCAAAGTGATCATGCCGACCACCGTTGTCGGCTGGAAGCGAATCGCCTACGGCGAGATCAGGAGCGGAGGGTGCCCGGTAGAGAGGTACGACGCCACCCGCGCCGTCCCCCTCGATGAGGCCTTCGACCACGCCGCCTCCTCCGCCTTCACCGCGACCGGCGGCACCCTCGAAGGGGTATTCCTCGACGCCGGCGAGCACGGGCACTTGAGTCTCGGGGAATTCGAAGCTCTCACCTCCCTCGGGCTGATGGAGTTCACCACCCCGGAGGAGATCGCGCTCGACGTCGAACGTGAGATCCTCGGCCACCCGACCGGAAAGGACATCGTCGCCGCGCTCGAGGCGGCTACCTACGGACCTAGCTATCGCGCCGGCGTCCTCCGCGAGGTGGCGCTCGAACGGATGGAGGCGCTGGAACGCGAACGCGGGATCTACGCCGTCGCCTACGAAAGCTTCGGCACACCCCGCCTCGCCAAGCTCCTCTTCGAGGCCGCGATCCTCGATCGCCTCTTCCCCGACCTGCCCACGGCCGCCCGGCTCGACCCGGCCGATACCGCCACCGCGGCCGCCGCCCTCATCGAGGAGGATACCGAACTCCGCGTCCGCGCGCTCTCCGCCGGGATCCCTATCCTCCTCCCAGACGGCAAGCACCTCCTACGCGGTAGCCATATCCGCCTCGCCCCCGCCGCGGGCCAGCCCCCCGACGACCCGCGCCTTCGCGACCACGGCTGGATCGACCTGACCGCCGGCAACTGGGAACGCTGGCGGACCAGACTAGCCCGGATCGCCGCCGAGATCGACGCCGCGCGCCGCGCCGACATCGGTTCCCGACTCGATCTCGAGCCGCCATCCCGGGCGTCCGCCCTCCGACCCGGCAGACTAGCCGCCTGGGTCCTCCGCCACGAGGACCAGGGCGGGCGGATCGAACGCTGACGAGCAACGACGCGAGGGATACCGCGGCGCAGCATTGGTCACTCCGAGCCGCCCGCGGCTCGGAGTGACTCTTCTGCCCGCGCTCCACCGCTCAGCGACCCGGGAACCTTGCACCCTTCTTGCGCGGTAACAATCGCGGACCGCACCGGGATACCCATTCACTCCAGGGGAGATTCCAGAGTTGAACCAGACGGCTTATTCGGCGGAGAACGAGGCAGGACGGGATCTGGCGCAACGTATCTTCAACGAGATCCGGAAGCGCGTCTTCGGCCAGGACGAGATGATCGAGCGGCTCCTCATTGGGTTGCTCACCGGCGGGCACGTCCTCCTCGAAGGCGTCCCCGGGCTCGCCAAGACCCTCACCGTACGCTCCCTGGCCGCGACCATTGACGCATCGTTCCAGCGCATCCAGTTCACCCCCGACCTCCTCCCGGCCGACGTCATCGGGACCATGGTCTACAACCAGCGCTCCGGCGAGTTCACCCCGAAGCGCGGCCCGATCTTCGCCAACCTCGTCCTCGCCGACGAGATCAACCGCGCTCCCCCCAAGGTCCAATCCGCGCTCCTCGAGGCGATGGAAGAGAAGCAGGTCACCATCGGCGGCGAGACCTTCTCCCTGCCGTCACCCTTCCTCGTCCTCGCCACCCAGAACCCGATAGAGCAGGAAGGGACCTACCCGCTCCCGGAGGCGCAGGTCGACCGCTTCATGCTCAAGCTCCGCGTCTCCTACCCCGACCGCTCCACCGAGAAGGAGATCATCCAGCAGAGCGCGGCCGAGCCGGCGGAGATCACCGCCGTAGCCAGCACCGCCGAGATCCTCGCCGCCCGCAAGGCGATCGCCGATCTCTACATGGACGACAAGATCGCCGACTACATCATCGACATCGTCCAGGCCACCCGCGACCCGGCCCGCGTCGGGCTCGCCCGGCTCGCGCCCCTCATCCAGTACGGCGCCTCGCCTCGCGCCTCCATCTTCCTCGCCCGCTGCGCCCGCGCCTACGCCTTCCTGCGTGGACGAAACTACGTCATCCCAGACGACGTAAAGGCTATCGGCGCGGACGTCCTGCGCCACCGCATCATCACCAGCTACGAGGCCGAGGCCGAGGAGATCACCGCGGACGAGATCGTAGACCGCATCTTCGATTCGGTAGCTGTACCGTGAGACGCTCACTCGCCGACCGACTCCGGAACCTCATCCGACCGGCCGACCCCCGGACGGCGCTACCGGCCGCCCTCGGCCAGGGACCCGACACCGCCGCCAACGGCGTACCCCGCGAGGTCCTGCGCCAGGTCCGTCTCATCGAGCTCCGGACCCGCGGTTGGGTCGAGTCCCTCTTCGGCGGCGAGTACCAGTCCATCTTCAAAGGGCAGGGGATGGAGTTCATGGAGGTCCGGGAGTACCTCCCAGGCGACGACGTGCGCAACATCGACTGGAACGTCACCGCCCGCCTCGGCACCCCCTTCGTCAAGAAGCACGTCGAGGAGCGCGAGCTCACCGTACTCCTCGCCATCGACCTCTCCGCCTCGGGTCTCTTCGGGACCCGCGGCCGCTTCAAGGCCGAGCTCGCCGCGGAGATCGCCGCCGTCCTCGCCCTCTCCGCCGTGCGCAACAACGATCGCGTCGGCCTCCTCATCTTCACCGACCGGATCGAACACTTCGTCCCCCCGCGCAAGGGACACCGCCACGCGCTCCGCCTGATCCGCGACGTCCTGGTCTTCCGCCCGCAATCCGCCGGGACCGACCTCGCCGCCGCGCTCGACTACGCCGGCCGGGTCCTGCGCCACCGCGCCATCATCTTCTTCCTGAGCGACTTCCTGCGCCCCGAGCCCCTGGCGCTCGCCCGCGCGGACACCGCGGCGCGTCCGGCCGCCGACCCGGCGCTCGCCGCCTTCGAGCGCGCGCTCCGGCCTATCTCCCGGCGCCACGACCTGGTCGCCATTACGATCGTCGACACCGCCGAAGAGGTACTCCCCGACGCCGGCCTCCTCGCCGTCGTCGACCCGGAAACCGGCGAGGAATGGTTCGCGGACACCAGCGCCGAAGGGCTCCGCGCCCTCTACTCCCGCGACGCCGCCGTCCAGCGCGACACGCTCCGCCGTCTCTTCAACCGGTACGGCGTCGACGAGATCGAGGTGCGGACCGACGCCTCGTACATCAAGCCGCTCCTCGGCTTCTTCCGCCAGCGCGATCGACGGCTCGAACGATGATGGACCTCCGCGCCCACGCCGCTACCACCGGCCGCCGGCTCGTCCTCCTCTTCGCCGCCCTGGCCCTACTCCCGGTCGGCACCCCCGATATTGCGCTGGCCCAGGAGATCCGCGCCGCCATCGCCCCCGATTCTATCCTGATAGGCGACGTCTTCCGTGCCGCTATCCGGCTCGAGCTCCCACCGGGCTACACCGTTACCGCCCCGGACACCCTCCCGGTCCACGAGACGATCGAAAACGCCGGACGCCGCCGGGTGGACACGCGAGAGCTCTCCGACGGCGGGACCGAGGTCACGATCGTCTACCCGCTCACCGCCTGGCGCACCGGCGAGCACCCCCTCCCGGCGATCGATCTGGTCCTCAACGGCCCCGACGGCATCCGGATCGAAACCGTCACCCTCCCGGTCGCCAACGTCGCGTCCGTCCTCCCGGTCGATACCGCCGGGCTGACCCCACGGCCCCCCAAGGACGTCATCGGCGCGAGCCGTCTGATCTGGCCTTGGGTCGTCGCCGCGCTGACACTCGCGGCCGGGATCGTCGCCTTCGTCTACTACCAGCGCCGCCGCAAACCGAGCGGCCCCAAGCTCACCTTCGACGTCGCCCACGCGGCCTCGCCCCGCGAACGCGCCCTCGCCGCCCTCGACCGTCTCCGCGCCCAAGGGCTCGTCGAGCAGGGACGGTTCAAAGAGTTCTATACCGGCACCACCGCGGCGCTACGCGCATTCCTCGAGGAATACGACGATGCCTGGGGCACCGAGCTCACATCGGCGGAGCTGGTCGCCGTCTGCCGCCCCTACCTGAGCGACGACACCCTGGCCGGCCTCGTCCGCATCCTCGACGCCGCCGACCAGGTCAAGTTCAACCGCGGCCAACCGTCCGCCGAGTCCGCCCTCGCCGACTGGGAAGCGGCTCGGCACTGGATCAAGTCCTTCCAGCTACACGCGCCCACCGAGCCGGATGCCGAGTCGGCGCTACTCGCAGCCGAGCCCGGTACGGATGCCGGCGCGGGACCGGAGCATTCGCCGCGCGACCACGCGGCGGGTGAGGGAAGGGAGGAGGCGCCATGAGATTTGGCTTCGCCCACCCATGGGCACTGCTCCTCCTCCCGCTCGTCCCGGCCTTCGTGCTCTATTCCCGCCGGTGGCCGGCCAGCCGGCTCGCCTTCTCGCGGACCAGCGCCCTCGCCCGGCTCGCGCCGGGGTACCGCTGGCTCGGCCGGCTCCCCGGCGTGCTCCGGGCCGGCACCATCGTCGCCCTCATCATCGCTCTGGCCGGCCCGCGCACCGGGATCTCCGCCGTCGACGTCGAGAGCGACGGTATCGCCATCATGCTCGTCCTCGACATCTCCAGCTCCATGCTCGCCGAGGACTTCCACCCCGACAACCGCCTCGCCGTCGCCAAGTCCCGCGTCGCGGACTTCGTCCGTGGCCGCGAGCACGATCGTATCGGACTCGTCGCCTTCGCGGGCGAGGCGCTGACGCAGGTGCCGTTGACGATAGATTATCCCGTAATCTTCCAGGCACTCGAACAGCTCGACGTGGGCTCGCTCGAGGACGGGACCGCCATCGGCACCGCGATCGCAACCGCCGCGAACCGCCTCCGGCAAGCACCCGGCAAGTCGCGCATCATGATCCTCATGACCGACGGCGAGAACAACCGCGGCCAGATCGACCCGATCACCGCCGCCCGCGCCGCCGCCACCTTCGGGATCAAGATCTACACGATCGGCGTCGGTACCGACGGGGTCGCGCCTATCCCCGTTGCCCGCGGCCTCCTCGGCGGCTATCAATACGCCATGCTCCCGGTGCACATCGACGAGGACCTGCTGCGCGAGGTGGCGGACCTCTCCGGTGGCCAGTACTTCCGCGCCACCAACGCCGCCGCTCTCGACAGCATCTACGATCAGATCGACCGGCTCGAGAAGAGCACCATCGAGGTCCGGCGCTACGTCGAGCACACGCCCCGGCACCTCCCCTTCCTCGTCCTTGCCGCGGTTCTCCTGACCGGTGAATGGCTGCTCCGCGCCTCGCGCTGGGGGAGGATACCATGACCTTCGCGCGCCCCGCGCTGCTCTGGCTCGCCGTCGCCCTCCCGGCGATCATCGTCCTGGCCCTCGTCGGCTACTATCGCCGCCGGCGTCGCGCCGCCCGGCTACTCGGCGAGATCGGCCTCATTGCGCGCCTGGGCGGAGCGGGGCTAGACGTCTTCCCCACGCGCCGGCTCCTCCTCCTCACCCCGGCCGCGCTCCTGATCGGGCTCGCCGCCGCCGGGCCGCAGTGGGGCACACGCGTCGTCGAAACGCACGGCCGTTCCATCGACCTGGTCCTCGTGCTCGACGTCTCGAAGTCGATGCTGGCCCGCGACCTCGAGCCGAGCCGCCTCGAGCGGCAGCGTCTCTTCGTTTCTCGCCTCATCCGCGAGCTCGCCGGCGACCGCATCGGCCTCGTAGCCTTCGCCGGTCGCGCCTACACCCTGTCGCCCCTGACCACCGACCACTCTGCCCTCCAGCTCTATGTCGACGCTCTCGACCCTGAGATCGTCAGCCAGGGCGGCTCCTCGCTCGCGGCCGCTATCGAGCAGGGGATCGACCTCGTCAGGGGGCAATCCGCTACGAGCCGGCAGAAGGTACTGATCCTAGCCAGCGACGGCGAAGCCCTCGAGGTACGTGATGCGGTCCGGAGCGCGGCCCAACGCGCGGCGAATTACGGTATCACGATCCATACGGTCGGGATCGGCACCGACGCCGGCGCGCCGATCCCCGAGACCGACCCCACGGGTTACACCCTCGGCTACAAACGTGACCCCGAGACCGGCGAAGTAGTCATCTCCCGCCTCGATGAGGAACTACTACGCGAGGTCGCGAGGTCCACGGGTGGCGTCTATATCCGTAGCGACCGCGCCGGCGCTACCGACGCACTCCTCGACCGGGTCCGCGGCCTCGAACGGAGCGCCGCCGCCGGCGGGACTCGCCAGGTGCCGAACGAACAGTTCGCTTGGTTCATCGCCGCGGCGCTCGCCCTCATCGCCGCCGACACGATCCGGGCACGGCGCGGGGCAGGGAAACCGGCGGCCCCCGGTACGGCCGCCCGGACGACGTCGTCTACAACCAGCCCCGCGCGCGCCCATACCGGTACCAACTCGCAAAGCGCCCGCATCGTTGCTCTGTTGGCTATACTCACCGCTGTCTCCGCCTTCGGTATCGGCGGCCTCGAGCGCGGCAACCGGCTCTACCGGCAAGGGCGCTACGCGGAGGCGGTCGAGGCGTACCGCGCGGCGCTCCGCGACGGGAACGAGTCCCCGACCCTCCACTACAACCTCGGGACCGCGCTCCTGCGCCTCGGCAAACTCGATGAAGCCGAACAACACCTCCGCGCCGCCCTCGCCTCCATCGACCCGGAACAACGGGAGCGGACCCTCTACAACCTCGGTAACCGCTATCTCGAAGAGGGGCTGGGCGCGGGCGACCCCGAACAGCGGCGCCGGCTCCTGGACGCCGCCGTCGACGCCTACCGCGACGCGCTCCGGCTCGATCCCGGCGATCTGGACGCCAAGTGGAACCTGGAGCTGGCGCTCCGCGAACAACAACAGCAGCCCCCGCCCCAGCAGGGCGGCCAGCAGCAACAACAGCAGGATCAGCAGGGGCAGAACGACGACCCCCAGGGGGACCAGGACCAACAGCAGAACGGGCCGCCCCCGGCGAGTTCGAATCAGGATTTTCGACCCGACGAACGTGGCGACCCAGGTGAGATGACCAGGGAAGAGGCAGAACGGCTCCTCGGCGCCATCGAACAGGCCGAGCGAGAGTTGCAGCGATCCAAGTTGAAGAAAGGTAGGCGCGACACCCCCGTCGCGAGGGATTGGTGAGATGATCGCGGCCGCACTCCTCCTTGCCCTCGCAACCGCGTACCCCGCTCCGGCGATGTCGGAACCGGGGCTTGCCCCGGTGCACCCCCTGGCCACCCAGCGCCAGGATTCCGTCAACTTTACCGCATCGCTCTCCGCCAGGTCGATCAGGGTCGGCGAGACCGTCACCCTCGAACTCTTCCTCGAAACGAGAGGAGGGGCGTCCGGCGAGATCTCGCTACCCAACCTCCCCCCGCAGCTCGAGGTGCTGAGTACCAGCGAATACTCGCAGTTCCAGTTCTCCGTCCCCGGCGGACGGATCCGCTCGCTCCGCCGCGAGATCGTCATCTACGCCAACGCCCCGGGCACCTTCCGCATCCCGCCGGCGACCGCGCGCGTACGCGGGTCCGTGTACAATACCCCTGAGCTCATCCTCGAAGTAGCCGCAGGCAGAGCCCCTGGGGTCGCAGGCGGCGCCGGCCCATCGCGCTCCAGCGACGAACCCGACCTGGCTCCCAGCGCCCGCGGTCCGAGAGACGAGGCGCTCATTCACGCCTACCTGCTCCCGGATACCGTCTACGTCAACCAGCAGGCGACGCTCGTCGCCCGCGTCATGCTCGACGAGGATCTCCACTTCTGGCTCCACCGGGCGCCCAACTACCACGCCCCGACCCCGCCGCCCGGCCTCTGGACCCAGGACCTCGGTACGCCCAGTCAGCCTCGGCGCGAGTTCTTCGGCAACCGCCCCTACCGCGTCCAGGAATTCCAGCGTGCTTTCTTCCCCCTCGCCCCGGGCAGATACGTGATCCCGCCCGCACGGCTCGATTACCGCGTCCGGCGCAGCTTCCGCGCCGACACCGAATCCCGGACCCTGGCCACCGACTCCCTCGAACTCGTCGTCCTCCCCTTGCCCGCGGAGGGGCGGCCCCCGAACTTCAGCGGCGCGGTCGGTACCCTCTCCATCTCGGCCCGGCTCCAGCCGACGAGCGTCCCCACGGGCGAGGCGGCGTCGCTGGTCGTGGAGATCGCAGGGACCGGCAACCTCGAGGCGATCCCGGCTCCCGTACTCCCGGAGATCGACGGCGTCGACATCTACCCGCCCGCCGAAGAGTCGCGCATCGACGTCGACCAACAAACCGTCCGCGGGACGAAACGCTTCACCTGGATCATGATCCCCCGGCGGAGCGGACGGGTCGAGATCCCCGCGCTCTCGTATGACTTCTTCGACCCTACGCTCCATAACTACCGAACTATCCATTCCGACCCGCTCACCCTCGTCGCGACGGGAGGCGAGGGCGTCCCCTCGGCCGGCCCCCCGGCGAACACCTTGCGCGACCTCAAACTCGAGCCCGCGCGAGATGCCCGGCTACCCGCGACGCCAGGGCCGTTCCTGGCGCTCCTCATCGCAGCCCCGCTCCTCGCGCTCGTGCCGTTCGTCATCCGCCGCCGTCGGGTGCGGCAACGTGAGTCGTCGCCGCGCTCACGCCACTTTGAACTGCGGGCGAGACTGCAACAGCTCCGACGAACCACCGGCATCGGCAACGACGCACTTTGCCATGAGCTCGCCGCGATTATCCGCGCCGCGGCCACGCTCCTGACCGGCGCCGAAGGTCTGACGCACGCGACGCCCGGCACCATCGCCCGCGAACTCGAGGCCGCCGGCGTCCCCTCTGCCACCGCCCACGCCCTCGCCGACCTCCTCGCCCGCATCGAGTCGGCGCGCTATCGGCCCGAACCGCCCACCGGCGAGGAGCTGAACACCTTCATCGACGAGACCGAACGACTCCTGAACGTCCTGGAACGCCATCACCACACCGCACGCCGCAGGACTGGCGCAGATCGTACGAAGAGCGGCGTCACCGCCGGCACCCTCTCCACGCTCATCCTCGCCGGCACCGTAGCTTTCTCCAGCGCGGCGTCCGCCCAGGACCACGTCGCCTTCGACCGCGGCCTGGACCTCTACCACGCAGGCGACTACGCCGCCGCCGCCCGCGCCTTCGCCGCGCACCTGCACGACCACCCCGGCGACCCCAGCGCCTGGTACAACCTCGGCAACGCCCACTTCCGCGCCGGCGCGCGCGGGCCCGCGCTCCACGCCTGGCTCAACGCGCTCCGCCTCGCGCCCCGCGACCCCGACATCCGCCACAACCTCGCGCACGCCGGGGCCGATGCCGAAGTCGTTCGCGCAGCCGCACCGACCCTCCCACTCGCACCCCGCGAACGCGTCTACCTCGCCGGTATCCTCTGGCTCACCGCCTGCGGCTCGCTTGCCGCCTTCGCCATCGCGCGCCGTAGAGCCGTGGCCCACCTCGCCACCTCCCTCGCGATCGCCGCGCTCCTCGCCGGCTCCACCGCCTTCGCCTCTTTCATAGGCGACGACGTCGCGATCACACTCCCCGACGAGCTCCCGCTCCGCGTCGCCCCCGACCACCGCGCCGAACCCCGCCACCACCTCCCGGCCGGCACCCCCCTCCGGATCCGCGAACGTCGTGGAGAATGGCTGCGTGTCACCACCGGTCGCGACCACGCCGGCGGCTGGGTAGAAGAACGCTTCGTCGGCCTCCTCCAGGCCACGCCGCCACCCACCAACCCCTAGGGCGCGTGCCCTGCGCTGTACCCCCCGATCTCGGCGTCGAACCCTTGCGCTCTCAGCCGCCCCACCAGCTGCTCGAGCGACGTCGTATTCTCATCGTACTCCACCTCCACACCCCCCGGCTCCCCCTGAGTCACCAACGCCATCCGCACCCCGCGCTCCGCCGTCAGCGCCTTCCGCACATCCTCCGCCAGGACCTCGTCCGTGATCGCCTGCACCTTCAGATTCCCCGTCTTCATCTTCCAGCCCTCCTTTCCGGTGCGCCGGAACCGGGCAGCAACCATGCCATCCGGCTCCGCCGGTCTTGACCGATGCCACGCGCGCCGTATACTGTCCGCGTTCGTCGCGGCCCCGACCTCAACCCGATTGCAGACGATCGTGACCGAATTCCCCAACCTCGTCATCGTCGACCACCCGCTGATCCAGCACAAACTGGCGCTGCTCAGGAGCTGGACCACCTCCAAGAAGACCTTCCGCGAGCTGGTCGACGAGATCTCCATGCTCCTCGGCTACGAGGTCACCCGCGACCTCCCCCTCGAGCCAGTAGACGTCGAGACCCCGCTCGAGGCAACCATCGGCTACATGGTCAGCGGCAAGAAGCTCACCCTCGTCCCGGTCCTCCGCGCCGGCCTCGGGATGGTGCAGGGGATGCTCCGCCTCGTCCCCGCCGCGCGCGTCGGGCACATCGGGCTCTACCGCGAGCACGACACCCTCGAACCGGTCGAGTACTACTTCAAGATCCCCCCCGACCCCGAGGCCAGGGACTTCATCGTACTCGATCCCATGCTCGCCACCGGCGGCTCCGCCTCCGCCGCCATCGACCTCCTCAAGGAGAGCGGCGCCCACAGGATCAGGTACGTCTCCATCGTCGCCGCGCCCGAAGGCGTACAACGGCTACTCGACGACCACCCCGACGTCACCATCTTCACCGCCGCCCTCGACCGGCAGCTCGACGAGAACGGCTACATCCGCCCAGGCCTCGGCGACGCCGGCGACAGGTTGTTTGGAACCCGCTGATTCGTTACATTGATGGGCTGAGGGCCCGTAGCTCAGTCGGTCAGAGCAGTGGACTCATAATCCAACGGTCGCAGGTTCGAGTCCTGCCGGGCCCATGCGCGGAAGTCGCGGAATCACCGTGGCTTCCGCGTTCGTTTTGTGGGATGGTCCGATCGGCCTGTCCTACTTGCTGCCCCGGTGCTCCCCCACCCCTCACCCCGTGGTACCGCCCTCCCTCCAAATGTTCGCTGCCGAGCGATCCGGTCGCCGGTTCGGACAGATCTTGTGTCGGTTGCAGTGTCACACCAGGTTCGGCTATTCAGACATCGTTCCAGCACAGCACCACCCTGAATCCCGAATGCCGAATCCAAATCCCTCACCTACGCTCCAGGCACGAAACAACCGTATTCGGTATCAGTTCTCGTGTCAGTCGGTCCCGGCCCCGCGCCACGTCCGCCGCAGTCCCCCCACCCGATCCAACCCCCGCCACTTCTTCCCCTCTGTCCCGCGTAATCCGACCAGGCAACGAACGCCACACCGCACCTCGCGGCCTCGATACTGCACCATCCCAACCGGCCGATACACCCGGCCGGGCCCGGTCTGCGTGGCTCGTGACCTGGATCTCCTCGACCGAAACGGGGATCTCGATACCGAGAGGAGGAACCCATGCGCTTCATCTCTACCCGGATCCACGGCGTGCTCGACTACATCGTCGGCATCGTCCTGATCCTCGCACCCTGGATCCTGGGGTTCGCGCGCGGCGGCGCCGAAACCTGGGTCCCGGTCATCATCGGCGCCCTGATCATCGTTTACAGTCTCATGACCGACTACGAACTAGGCGCGGTGAAGGCGATCAAGATGCCCACCCACCTCGTCTTCGATGGCATCGCCGGTCTCTTCCTCGCCATCTCACCTTGGCTCTTCGGCTTCGCTTACTTCGTCTGGGTCCCGCACCTACTGATCGGGATCCTCGGGATCTGCGCCGCTATCTTCACGCAAAAGGTCCCATCGTACGGTAGGATGCCGAGGGCCATGTGAAGACGACGCCGACCGTCCCCCGGGGCGACGCCGCCCGGGGAGGTCCGCGGCCCCTCCAGCGCCTATCGACGCGCCCGCCGATTCCCGACCACCCGCCGGGTTGCCAGCCCGCCCAGGCATGCTCATTTTCCTGCAGCTACCTACTCGGGCTCCGCCTGTAACACGCGGCGCCCCGGCCAGTACCAGGCCAGCGCCCGGAGTTCGACCACCTATCACGACGGAGGTCGAATGCGACGTCGTCTACCTGCGCTCCCCGGTCACGCGCCTGTCCGACTCACCACGCTCGTGCTCTTCGCCCTGCTCGGCACCGGCCAGGGCGACGCCCGCGCCCAACAGACCCCCGCGCCCTGCGACCCCAGCAACGGCGGCATCACCCTACCCGCGGGATTCTGCGCCACCGTCTTTGCCGACAGCGTCGGGCCCGCCCGGCACCTCGTCGTCAACCCGAACGGCGATGTCTTCGTCGCCATCCGCGGCCGCCGCGGCGGGATCCTCGCCCTCCGCGACACCACCGGAGATGGCAAGGCCGATATCCTGGTCCGCTTCGGCGACAACGGCGGCTCCGGGATCGCCTGGCGCGACGACTACCTCTACTTCGCCACCGACGACGCCGTGCTCCGCTACCACATCCCCGCCGGTGCACTCGAACCGGCCGCGCCACCGGACACCATCGTCTACGGCCTCCCCGCCGAGCGCGGGCACACCGCCAAGACCATCGCCCTCGGTCGCGGCGACGACCTCTTCGTCAACATCGGCTCACTCTCCAACTCCTGCCAGGTCGCCAACCGGCAGCCTCACTCCCTCGGCCAGGACCCCTGCCTGGAACTCCGGAGCCGGGCCGGGATCTGGCGCTTCAGCGCCTCGCGCCTCCGGCAGACCCAGGCCGATGGCGAGCACTTCGCGACCGGGATCCGCAACGCCGTCGCCATCACCTTCAACCACGAAGACGGCTCGCTCTACGGGCTCCAGCACGGCCGCGACCAGCTCCACGCCCACTGGCCGGAGCTGTTCACCGAACAGCAGAGCGCCGACCTCCCCTCGGAAGAGTTCATCCGCATCGCCCGCGGCACCGACTTCGGCTGGCCCTACTGCTACCACGACTGGCAACAGAACAAGAAGGTCCTCGCCCCTGAGTACGGCGGCGATGGCAAGCTCGTCGGCCGCTGCGCCTCGAAGAATGACCCGATTCTTGCCTTCCCGGGGCACTGGGCGCCCAACGCGGTCATCTTCTATCACGCCACGCAGTTCCCGCCGCAGTACCACTACGGGGCCTTCATCGCCTTCCACGGATCATGGAACAGGGCACCATTGCCGCAAGAGGGGTATAACGTTGTGTTCGTGCCCTTCCGAGATGGCAGGGTGACAGGTCAGTACAGCGTCTTCGCCGATGGATTCCGCGGTGTTTCGGGCGCCCAACGACGTGCCATACACCGCCCCACCGGGCTCGCCCTCGGACCCGGTGGCGAACTCTACATCAGCGACGACGCCGGCGGTCGTATCTGGAGAGTCGTCTTCAGACCAGACCTCCTGCGCTGACGCTCCGACGGACGTTGACATACATCTGTCCGTAAGCGAATTTGTTTCGTTTGGGGAACAGTTCTAACTCACATCAACGCGAACCTCGCTGGAGAGGGAGACTGCATGTTCGGCAGCCTTAAGGGCCGAATCCTCATCATCGTCCTGGTCTTAGCCGGGGCCGTGGGATTCTACCTCAAGAACGGCGTGAAGCAGGGGCTCGATCTACAGGGTGGGATGCACCTCGCCCTCGAAGTCGACGACCCCACCGGGACCATGACCCCGGAGGCACGGGCGGACGCCACCGATCGCGCCCTCAAGATCATCCGCACCCGGATCGACCAGTTCGGCGTCGCCGAGCCGCTGATCCAGAAGTACGGCAGCGACCGCATCATCGTCGAGCTCCCGGGCATTCGCGACGAGCAGCGCGCCAAGGACATCATCCAGCAGACCGCCTTCCTCGAGTTCCGGCTAGTGAACTCTTCCCGGGATTTCGTCGAAGCGCTCCCCAGGATCGACCGTGCCATCGTCCAGGCCCTCGGCCCGGACGCGGTCTCCCGTAAGGATGACAGCCAGTCGAGGCAGGCCTTCGAGGAGCTCCTCTTCCGGCGTAACGCCGATAGCGCCGGCACCGCCGCCGACTCCGCGGCTAATAGCCCCGAGTCCACCACGGAGAGCCGTCCTCTGACCTCGCTCCTCCTCGACGCCGGTGTCGACGGCGAGTTCCTCGTCGAGCTGGGCGACGTCGAGACCGTCAAGCGCTATCTAGAACTCCCCGAGGTCCAGCGCCTCATCCCCCGCGGGGTCGCGCTCCGCTTCGGCGCCAGCAACGAAGGGGTAGGCACCGACCTCTACCGGCGCCTCTACGTCCTCGAGGCCAAGCCCTTCATGACCGGCGAGATGCTCGTCAACGCAGTCGCCGACCGTGATCCGCAGTTCAACCGCCCGATCGTCAACTTCGAGTTGAACCGCCGCGGCGGCCGGATCTTCGAGGATGTCACCGGCAAGAACATCGGGAACCGTATCGCCATCATCCTCGACAACGAGGTCTACAGCGCCCCGGTCGTCAATAGCCGCATCGGCTCGCGCGGCCAGATCGAGCTCGGCCAGGCCTCCTTGAACGAGGCCAACGACCTCGCGCTCGTCCTGCGGGCGGGCTCGCTCCCCGCTCCGCTCAAGATCATCGAGGAGCGGACGATCGGGCCCTCGCTCGGCGCGGACTCCATCCACAGCGGGCTCCTCGCCGGGGCGATCGGAGTCGCCCTCGTCGTCCTCATCATGATCTCGTACTACAAGCTCTCCGGCTTCCTCGCAGTCGTCGGGCTCGCCTATTACGTCGTCCTCTTGATCGGTGGGCTCTCGGCGTTCAATGCGACCCTGACCGCGCCGGGGATCGCGGGGCTCATCCTCTCGATCGGTATGGCGATCGACGCCAACGTCCTCATCTTCGAACGCATACGCGAAGAGCTGGCGCTCGGCCGCTCCGTTCGTATCGCCGTGGACGAAGGGTTCAAGAACGCGATGTCGGCCATCGTCGACTCGAACCTGACCACGTTGATCACCGGCATGATCCTCTTCCAGTTCGGGACCGGACCCGTGCGTGGCTTCGCTGTCACCCTCTCGATCGGGATCCTTGCCTCGTTCTTCTCGGCCGTGTACGTGACCAGGACGCTCTTCCTGCTCTACCTGCAGCGGAAGCGCGCCCCCGAAGCTCTGAGCATCTGACGAGGAGTGTGATTCAGGATGCGACTTTTTGCCAACGCCAACTACGATTTCCTGGGCCGCCGCAAGGTCTCGCTCACGCTGAGCGGGGTGGTCCTGGCTGCACTCCTGGTCGTTTCCATCTTCTGGCAGTTCAGCCGGGGCTCGTGGCTGAACTACAACGTGGACTTCACCGGGGGTACCCTCGTCCAGATCCACTTCGATCAACCTACCTCGGTCGGCGAGCTGCGTGACGTCGTCGGTTCCGCCGTCCCAGGCACGGAGATCACTCGCTTCGGCGCGGAGAACGAGTATCTCTTCCGCGCACCGGCCTTCTCCGAGGAAGGCACCGCGGTCTCCGACCAGATCGTCCAGGTACTCGGTCAGCGTTACGCCGCTGATGCCTTCGAGGTGGTGAGAACCGAAGCGGTCGGTCCCAAGGTCGGTGGCGAGCTCCAGCAGAAGGCGATCATCGCGATCGTCCTCTCGCTGCTCGCTACCCTCGTCTACCTCGCCTTGCGCTTCGAGTGGCGCTTCGGCGTCGCGGCCGTCGGCGCGACGGCGCACGACATGCTCCTCGCGCTGTTGCTGGTCTCGGCCCTGCGACTCGATGTTTCGCTGACCACCGTGGCGGCGCTACTTACCATCATCGGGTATTCGCTCAACGACAAGATCATCGTCTTCGACCGGATCCGCGAGAACATCAAGGGGGCCGGCCGTAAGCAGGAGAACATCGAGATCTTCAACCGCTCGATCAACGAGACCCTCCCGCGTACGGTCCTGACCTCTGGTACCACCGTCGCGACACTCCTTGCCCTCGCGATCGTCGGTACCGGCGCGATTCAGGAATTCGCGTTGATCCTGATCGCGGGCATCGTCATCGGTACCTATTCTTCGATCTTCGTAGCCTCGCCGATCCTGTACTACATCGAACGGCGCTGGCCGAGGGGCGAGAAGAAAGCTACCGCCAAGAGGCCGAGGCACGTGACGGCGTGATCGCGCCACATCGGCATGGTCGGGCTGCTTTGACCCGACTCGCCGGAGGCCGCCCGGACGCTGCACCCGGGCGGCCTCCACTTCCATTCGTCCAGTTCGTCGACTCTAACGACCTCGTAGGCTATGCTCTTCGATTCCCACTGCCACCTGACTGACGAACGCCTCGTCACTGAAGTCGACCAGGTGATCTCTCGTGCCCGCGAAGCCGGTGTGACCCGCATGGTCACCATCGGCGCCGACCCCGACGAATTCGAACCGGTCATCGCGCTCGCCCATCGGTTCGACGAGGTCTACGCCGCCATCGGCATCCACCCCCACCTAGCCGACCGCGCCGATCAGGGTTTCTTCGCGCGTATCACCGACCTTGCCGGCGATTCGCGCGTGGTCGCCATCGGCGAGACCGGGCTCGATTACTATTACGACAACGCCCCGCGCGCCGCTCAGCGCAAGTCGTTCGACCGCCATATCGCGCTCGCGGCCGAACTAGGGCTTCCCCTGATCGTCCACTCCCGCAGCGCCGACGATGACACCGCCGCCGCCCTGCGCGACGCCGCGGACGCCGGGGTCATCGGGGTCCTCCACTGCTTCGCCGGCGACACCGGCCTCTTCGACACTGCCCTCGAAACCGGTTGGTACATCTCCTTCGCCGGGATAGTGACCTTCCGCAACTATTCCGGCGCCGACCTGGTCCGGGCTACCCCTGCCGACCGCCTTCTCGTCGAGACCGACAGCCCCTATCTCGCGCCGGTCCCGATGCGCGGAAAACGGAACGAGCCCGCGTTCGTGCGCCACACCGCCGAAGCGATCGCTGCCATCCGCGGCGATACCTTCGAGTCGGTCGCGGCGCTCACCACCTTCAACGCGCTCGGCTTCTACCGCATCCCCGACCGGCCAGCATGATTTTCGCCTCGGTTTTGCTTATATTCGAATGATGAGTTTCCCATGATAGCCGCAGCCGAGGACGACGTAGTCGAGTCATGCCACGCCGGATCCATATCCTCCCGGATACCCTGGCCAACCAGATCGCCGCGGGCGAGGTCGTCGAGCGGCCCGCCTCGGTGGTCAAGGAACTGGTAGAGAACTCGCTGGACGCCGCTGCGACCCGCATCGACATCTCGGTCCAGAACGGCGGCAAGACCGAGATCCGTGTTGCCGACGACGGCTGCGGTCTCGGCCGCGAGGACGCCCTCCTCGCCCTCGACCGCCACGCGACCAGCAAGATCTCATCCGTCGAGGACCTGCGCGCGGTGCGCACCCTGGGGTTCCGCGGCGAGGCGCTCCCCTCGATCGCTTCCGTGTCGAGGATGACGATCGAGACCGCGGAACCGGGTGGCGTCGGGACTCGTGTCCGAGTCGCCGGCGGCCGTATCCTCGGCGTCGAGGACTGCGCGCGCCAGGCTGGTACCACCGTCACCGTCCAGAACCTCTTCTTCAACGTGCCGGCCCGCGCCAAATTCCTGCGCAGCGCCGCCGCCGAGACCCGCGCCATCACCGACGTAGTCACGACCCTGGCGCTCGCCAACCTCTCCGCGGGCTTCCGCCTCGAATCCAACGACCGCACCCTCCTCGATCTCCCCCCGGCCCCCGACCTCGTCGCCCGGCTAGCCGCCATCTGGGGCGATGAGTTCGCCGGCCGGCTCGTCGGGATCGCTCGGGAACGGGACGGGATCACCGTTGCGGGGTTGGTGGAACGCCCCGACACCTCCGTGACCGGCCCGCGCAGGGTCTACCTCTTCGTCGCCGGCCGCCCCTTCCGCGACCGCGAGATCGTGGCGGCCGCCGAGCGAGGCTACCGCACGACCATCCCCTCTGGCGCACGACCCTCTCTCTTCCTTTACCTCGACGTGCCCCCCGGGAGCGTCGACGTCAACGTCCATCCGACCAAGGCCGAGGTCCGCTTCCGTGACCGTGAGCTCGTTCTTGCCGCCGTGGAGGACGCCGTGCGCTCCGCCCTCGGCACCCTCGAGAGCTCGGCTACACTAGACCACTTCCCGGTCGCGCCGCAGCTCCGGTCCGCCCCGGTCACGCCGCCGACACCCCCCGAGCCGGCCCCCGAGTCCACCCAGCTCGCCTTCTTCGTCCCCGCCACCCCCGCACCCCGCCCCGCCGACGCGGGCGCGGCGCCGGGCGGGTCGGCCGACGCGGACGTCGTCTACCAGGGCGATCTCTTGGGCGAGGCAGGCCGGCACCCGGAGCGCGGCGCCGGCCCGGCGGAGCAGGGAAGCGCCGCCCCGGCCGTGGCCCCCGCCACCCCGCGTCGGTCCGCGCTCTGGCAGATCCACGATACCTACATCCTCGCCGAGACCAGCAGCGGCCTCCTGATCATCGATCAGCACTCCGCTCACGAGCGGATCCTCTTCGAGGAGATGATGAACGGGTTCGAGAACGGCCGGACCTCCAGCCAGCGCCTCCTCTTCCCCTTGACGCTGCGCCTCTCCCCCGCGGAGTACGCCGTCGTCACCGACCTCAGGTCCATCTTCGACCGGGCCGGCTTCGAGATCGAGCCGTTCGGCGGACGCACCATCATCGTCCACGCGACCCCGGCGCCGCACCCCTACTTCAACGCCGAACGCTGCCTCCGCGAGATGATCGCCGAGCTCGCCGCCGGGAGCGAGCTGACCCGTGCCGCCAAGAACCAACACGAGCGGATCGCCATGACCTTCGCCTGCAAAGCGGCGATCAAAGCGGGCCAGCGGCTCTCGACCCGGGAGATGGAAGAGCTCTACGACCGCCTCTTCGCGACCGAGCTCCCCTCCCACGACGTCCACGGCCGGCCCGCCGTCATCCGCCTCTCGCTCCAGGAGCTCGAACGCCGCTTCGGGAGACATGGCTGAGTCGACGACGCACCCCACGGCTACCCCCGTCGCGGACGACGCCCCGCGCAGTGAAGCACTCGTCATCACCGGCCCCACCGCCAGCGGCAAGTCGGCACTCGCCATCGCCGTCGCCGAACGGATCAACGGCGAGATCATCTCCATGGACTCCCGGCAGGTCTACCGGGGGATGGACATCGGCACCGCCAAGGTCTCGGCCGCGGACCGGGCCCGCGTACCGCACCACGGACTCGACCTCGTCGACCCCGACGAGCGCTATAGCGCCGGCCGCTTCGCCCGCGACGCCCGCCGCTGGATCCATGAGATCAGCGCCCGCGGACATACCCCGATACTAGCCGGCGGGACCGGGTTCTTCCTGCACGCCCTGATCAACCCCCTGTTCGAGGAGCCCGAGCTCGAGCCGCGGCGCCGCGAACGGCTCGCCCGCTACCTCGACCGCCACTCCGACGAGACCCTTCATACCTGGCTCGCGCGCCTCGACCCCGAGACCGCGGCCCGGCTCGCCCGGAGCGGCGGCAGACAACGGCTGCAACGCGCCCTCGAGATAGCGCTCCTCACCGGGAAATCGCTCTCCTGGTGGCACCGCCACGCCCCCCCCGGCACCCCCCCGTTGCGCGCGACCGTCTTCGTCGTCAATCTTCCACGGCCGGAGCTCTACCGACGGATCGACGAGCGCGTAACAGACATGATCGACGCCGGCCTCGTCGCCGAGGTCCAACGCCTCCTCGACGCCGGCTACCGGCCCGGCGACCCGGGGATGAACGCGACCGGATACCCCGAGATCATCGCCTATCTCCACGGCGAGATCTCGCTCGACGAGGCCGCCGATCGCATCCGGCGCGCCACCAGGCAGTACGCCCGGCGCCAGCTCACCTGGTTCCGGAACCAACTCCCCGCGGCGATCTGGCTCGACGCCACGGAACCCACGGATTCACTGGTCGAAAGAATAGTTAGGATATGGCTCGAGGCGGTAAACTGAAGATCGGCATCACCTGCTACCCGGTATACGGCGGCTCCGGCGCGGTGGCCACCGAACTCGGGATCCAGCTCGCCAAGCGCGGCCACGAGGTGCACTTCATCACCTACGCGCAACCTTTCCGCCTCCCATACTTCATGGAGGGGATCTACTACCACGAGGTCGAGATGCCCTCCTACCCCCTCTTCGACCACTCGCCCTACCCCCTCGCGCTGGCGGTGGCCATGCACGACGCCGCGGTCCACAACGACCTCGACCTCCTGCACGTGCACTACGCCATCCCCCACGCGACCTCGGCCTGGATCGCCCGGGAGATGCTCGGCAAAGACTCTTTCCGCTTCATCACCACCCTCCACGGGACCGACATTACCCTCGTCGGCCAGGACCCGTCGTTCCAGGCGATCACCCAGTTCTCGATCGCCAAGTCCGACGGGATCACCGCGGTCTCCAACTACCTCAAGAGGGAAACCGTCGAGCACTTCGGGGTACCGCCAGACGCTATCGAGGTCATCCCCAACTTCGTCGATCTCGAGCTCTACGACCGCGGTCGCTATCCCTGCCACCGCAGCAAATTCGCGCCGGCGGGAGAGAAGCTCCTCATGCACATCTCCAACTTCAGGCCGGTCAAACGCCTCGAGGACGTCGTCCGCATCTTCGCCCGCGTCGTCCAAGAGATCCCGGCACGCCTCCTCCTCGTCGGCGACGGCCCCGATCGCGGGCGCGCACAGCACCTCGCCGATGAGCTCGGCGTCGCTAACAAGATCTTCTTCCTCGGGAAGCAAGAGTCCGTGGCGGAGCTCCTCGCCTGCGCCGACCTGCTCGTCCTCCCCAGCTCCACCGAGGCGTTCGGACTCGTCGCGCTCGAGGCCATGGCCTGCGGGACGCCGGTCGTCGCCACCGACGTCGGCGGGGTACCCGAAGTCGTCACCCACGGCGAAACCGGTTTCCTCGCCCCGGTCGGCGCGATCGATGAGCTCGCGGACGCCGCCGTCCGCCTGCTCGCCGACCCCGACCGTTGGCTCGAGGCCAGCACCGCCGCGCGCAGAGCCGCGGAGCGCTTCAGCGCGGACATCATCGTACCGCAGTACGAAGCTTATTACTACGCCGTCCTCAATCGCTGAACCCGAGGCGCACCACTAATGGATTCCATTCAGTCGATCATCCTCGGCATCGTTCAGGGCCTCACCGAGTTCCTCCCGGTCTCGAGCTCGGGGCACCTGGTCATGGCCGCTACCATCTTGGAAGTCGTGACCCCCGGCGTCTTCGTCGAGGTCGCGCTCCACGTCGGGACCCTGGTCTCCGTCCTGATCGTCTATCGCAAACGCGTCTCGGCACTCATCTCTGGCGCCCTCCGGCGCGAACCCGCCGCCTGGCGCTACATCGGCCTCCTGCTCCTGGCCTCCGTCCCCGCCGGGCTCGCCGGCGTCTTCCTCAAGGACTGGATCGAACAAGCCTTCGGCGCCCCCTGGATCACCGGCGTCCTCCTCATCGTTACCGGCTTCATCCTCTGGTCCACTCGCCGCGTGGCCCGAACCCAACCCCTCCGCGTCGCCGATGGCGGCCAGCCCGCCGCCCTATCTGCGGCATCGGGTTCCGAAATCTCGAACGTCACCGCCGCCACCACCATCGACTGGAAGGTCGCGCTCGGGATCGGACTAGCCCAAGCATTCGCCATACTCCCCGGCATCTCGCGCTCCGGATCCACCATCACCGCCGGGATCTGGGCTGGCGTCGCGGGCGAGGACGCCGCGGAGTTCTCGTTCCTGATGTCGATCATCGTCATCACCGGGGCCGCGCTCCTCGAGCTGCGCCACCTCTCCTCCGTCGTGCAGGGCGTCGGCGCCGTGCCACTCATCTCCGGCTTCGTGGCCGCACTCGTGACCGGGATCATCGCGATCCAATCTCTCGTCTGGCTCCTACGTAGACAGGCGTTCTACGTCTTCTCCTTCTACGTCTGGGCCGCCGGCGCCGGCTTCCTCCTCTACCTCGCCGTCAAGGGATGAGCGTGCACGCGCCCGGCCGCCGCGGGATCGACCTCGACCCGCCTCAGGATACTGTAGACGACGCCGTCCCGGCCGAGTCCTGGGAGGGTAGAACCGTCGCGGCCTGGCGCGCTCACTGGGGGCTAGACGACGTCGCCTCCGCGGCTACCGGTTCGACCGCCGGCCGGCATTCGACCGCCGGATCCCCCGCCTCGACACAGTCGGCCGCCCCCATCCTCGCCATTTACGACCGTGTCGGCTCGACCAACACCATCGCCCGGCGCCTCGCCGAAGCTGGCGCCCCGACCGGCTCCATCGTCATCGCTGACGAACAGACCGCGGGCCGCGGGCGAGGCGGCAAACGTTGGCTGGCTCCGAAAGGGACGGCGCTCCTCTTCTCCATCGTGCTACGTCCGGGGCACCCACTCGACCAGCGCGCCGCGCCCGGCGCGATCCCGATCCGCGTCGGCCTCGCGGCCGCTCGGGCCGTCGAACGCTGCGCCGGGATCGACCTGCGCCTCAAGTGGCCCAACGACATCCAAGTGGAAGGGCAGGGAAAGCTCGCCGGGATCCTCTGCGAGGGCTCCCTCAACAACGCGCACGGCGGCTACGTCGTCGCCGGGATAGGGATAAACGTTACCCAATCACACGCCGACCTCGAGCGCGACGCCGCCCAACCCGCAACCTCGCTCCTCGTCGCCACCGGCCGCACCATCGATCGCGGCGACCTTGCACGCGCGGTCTACGAATCCGTCATGGCCTCCGTCCCGAAGCTAGCCGAGCCGCTAGACGACGCCGAACTCGCCGAACTCGCCGCCCGCGACCCCCTCCGCGGACGCGAGCTCACCGTCGACGGCCGCTACGCCGGGATCGCCCATGGCATTGCACCCGATGGTACCCTTACTATAATCTGCCCCGATGGCAGTATCGAATACCTTAGGAACGGGACGGTCAGACCGATCCCACGCGACTGATCCATCTTCGCTTACTGACCCATGATCCTGGTCTTCGATGTCGGTAACACCGAAACAACTATCGGCCTCTTCCAGGGCACGGAACTCCTCGACCACTGGCGGATCGCCACGCGCCACGAACAGACCGTGGACGAGCTGGGGCTCCTCGTGCGCTCCCTCGTCAGGGAATCCGGCTTCGATCTGTCCGAGATCTCCGCGACCGTCATCGCCTCCGTCGTTCCCCCGCTCACCCCGCGGCTCGTCGAGATGAGCGACCGGCACCTCGGCGTCCCCGCCGATGTCGTCGACGCCCGCTCCAAACTCCCCATCCGACTCGACGTCGAAGAGCCCCTGAGCGTCGGCGCCGACCGCATCGCCAACACCATCGCCGTCGCCGCGATCTTCGGGGCCGACACCATCGCCGTCGACCTCGGCACCGCCACCACCTTCGACTGCATCACCGGCGACGGCGTCTTCCTCGGCGGCGTCATCGCGCCAGGGATCCAGAGCGGCGCCGAGATGCTCGTGCGCAAGACCGCCAAACTCCCGCGCGTCGATCTTTCACCACCCGCGGGGATCATCGGCAGACGCACCGAAACCGCGCTCCAGAGCGGGATCTTCCACTCCGCAGTCGCGGCCATCGACGGTATCGTCCACCGCATCAAGGCCGAATGGGATCGCCCCGACATCCTCGTCGTCGCCACCGGCGGCCTCGCCGGCCTCGTCGCTCCCCACTGCCGCACCGTCGACCGCGTCGAGCCGTTCCTCACGCTCTATGGGCTCGAGATCGCCCACCGGCACATCCACGGCGGCCCGCGGACCATCCGCCGCGCCCCCAACCGCTCCCCGCGGCCCGCGCGAGGTCGATGATGCCGCCGCTCGACGCCGACCAGGACCGACTCGGACTGCACCCTGTCGACTCGGCAGGGGTGGCCGCCACCCGCCGCGACGACGCCGAGCACAGGGCGCGGAGCCTCAACGCCGTCAGGCGGTTAGGGTACGCCATCCTCCCCGGTGACCTCTTCAGCTACATCCTTCACCTCCGCCCAGCCGAATGGCCGATCATGGCCGCGCATACCACCCTGGGGATACTCCTGGCGATCGGGATCGGCCACACCGCCGCCCCCTTCCCCTGGGGCGAAGCCGCGCTCGGGCTCTTCCTCTGGGTGATCTGCCTCAACGGCGGGACCCTCGCCATCAACTCCGCCTTCGACCACGACCAGGGCGATATCGGCTACCTCGCCGCGCCACCCAGACCGCCCAAGCACCTCGCCCTCTTCTCCTGCGCCCTCATGGCCATCGGCCAGCTCGGCGCCTTCCGGCTCGGCACCCCGTTCGCCGCGGTCTACGCCATCTGCTTCGTCATGTCGATCCTCTACTCGATCCCACCATTCCGCTGGAAGGCCGTGGCCGGCGCCGACTGGATCATCAACATGTGGGGGTTCGGTACCTTGACCCCCCTGGCCGGATGGTACCTCACCGGTCGCCCCCTCGAAATCTGGGCGGCTCTCGTCTTCCTCGCCTTCTGCCCCCTCTTCGCGGCTCTCTACCCGCTGACCCAGATCTATCAGGTCGAGGAAGACCGCGCCCGCGGCGACAGGACTCTAGCCATCGCTCTCGGCGTCGAGCGCTCCCTCCAGATCGCCATCGTCACCACCATCCTCGCCTTCGCCATCTTTGGCGCGGCCATATACCTCGGCCCCGCCAACCGCTGGTGGCCCACGATCGTCGCCCCCCTCGGCGCCTGGCTCGCCGTACTCGTCCCCTGGCTGCGCAACCACACCAGGATGTCACAGGCCCAGCACCAGCGCGGGATGTACGCCGCCCTCCGCGCCTGGGCCGTGACCGACATCGTCGTCCTGGCGATCTTCGCCGTCGGCCACCCCTGACGACCACTCGTCGTCCACACGGCCGCGTCATCCTTCGCCCCTTGACACGACGCCAATTGTTTTATATGTTTCATTGTTCTAAAGTCCTTGACTGGCAGAATGGACTGCCGATCGCGGACGGCTTCGACCCGCCGGACCGCGAGATTCAACACCCGAGGAGGGGATTGCATGGTCGAAGTCGTTCTTGGTGACGAGGATCGGTTGGATTGGGCGCTCAAGCAGTTCCGCCGCAAGTTGATCCGGTCCGGCCTCTTCCGTGATATCAAGAAGGGCCGCTTCTACGAGAAGCCCAGCGAGGCCAGGAAGCGGAAGCAGGCGGCCGCGCGGCGTCGCAACGCGCGGAACCGGCGCGTCTCCTCCTCCCGCTGAGCCGGCATCGGATCATGTCCAGACAACGCCACTCCCCAAGGGTGGCGTTTCGTTTTTCTAGACGACGTCGTACGCCCCGCCGGAGCGATCCCCGAGCGATGAGCCTCGAGCTACCGGCGCCCGGCTTCACCTGACGGCACCGACTCCAGCAGCCGAACCACATCTTCATCCGTGAGCTGCGGGAAACTCGCGTAGTAGGCGCCGACCCCCACGAAATACGGGTCCACCACCGGACAGATGAATCGGTCCGCCGCGGCCTCGAGCCGCCGCGCCGCCTCGTCCGAGCTCACCGGCGCCGCCGCCACCACCCACGCCGCCCCCCGCCGCCGCGCCGACTCGACCGCCGCCTCCATCGTCGCACCGGTCGCGATCCCATCATCTATCACGAGCGCGCACGCACCCGCTAGCTCCACCGCCGGCCGCGTCCGGCGATACTTCCGCGCGCGCGACTCGATCTCCCCCACGACCCGCGCCGCTATCTCCTCGACCTGCGACTCCGTCACCCCCAGCAGTTGGACCAGCGACTCATCCACCACCCGCACGCCCCCCTCGCCGACCGCACCCAACCCCAGCTCCGGATTCCCCGGTGCCGGCAGCTTCCTAGCCAGCACCACATCCAGCGGCGCGCCGAGCGCCCGCGCGACCGGCACCGCCACCCCCACCCCACCACGCGGCGCCGCGAGCACCACCACCCTCGCCCCCGGCGCGCCCGCGCACACATCTCCCCCGCGCAGCAGCGCCGCCAGACGCTCCCCCGCCTCCTCACGGTCCCGGTAGATTCCACCCCCCGACACCAGCATGACACCTCCCGCGCCGATCCTACGTTTCCCTCCCGACGATGCAACATCCCAGCCCTGATACCCGCCTACGCCTCCTACACGACCCCCCAGTTCACGGCAGCCGGAGCGATACCGGATCTGCCGTACTTGGAGTCATCCCGCCGCACTGGCAGCCCCATTCGGCCGTTCTGACACCCCCTGTCTGGCACGCTCCGTGCATAGCCCCCGGCGCGCGGGAAATCGGCCGCGTTCAAGCGCTTCAGCCCGTCTTGACACTCGGTCCGAGCCCGCTCCATATTACTCGGCTGTTAGCACTCTCTGTTGGTGAGTGCTAACAACGGTCTCGAATCATTTGGAACCATTTCAACGCGGAGGAGCACCCTATGGCAACTGCGTCTGCCACGCAGATCCGGCCGCTCGCTGACCGGGTGGTCGTCAAGCCACTCGAAGAGACTGAGCAGATGAAGGGCGGTCTCTACATTCCTGATACCGCCAAGGAGAAGCCCCAGCAGGGCGAGGTCGTCGCGGTCGGGCCGGGTAAGGTCGGCGATGATGGCAAGCGCATCGAGCTCGAGCTGAAGGTGGGTGACCGCGTTCTCTACGGCAAGTACAGCGGCACCGAGGTAACGGTCGGCGACGAGCAGTATCTGATCCTCCGTGAGTCGGACGTACTCGCGGTCGTCCAGGGTTGATCCGGAATCGTTTGAGTTACAGCGAATAAAGGAGAGCAGCGATGGCTGCAAAGGAATTGCATTTCGACGTTGATGCCCGCGCGGCGCTCAAGCGCGGTGTCGACAAGCTCGCAGAGGCGGTGAAGGTAACTCTCGGCCCGAAGGGTCGTAACGTCGTCATCGATCGGAAGTTCGGCGCCCCCACCGTGACCAAGGACGGTGTCTCGGTCGCCAAGGAGATCGAGCTCGACGATCCGATCGAGAACATGGGTGCCCAGATGGTCAAGGAGGTCGCCACCAAGACCAGCGATCTGGCTGGTGACGGCACCACGACCGCTACCGTTCTCGCCCAGGCGATCTTCCGCGAGGGGCTCAAGAACGTCACCGCCGGCGCCAACCCGATGGCGATCAAGCGCGGTATCGACAAGGCCGTCGAGGCCGTCGTCGCCGAGCTGAAGGCGATCTCGACCCCGACCAAGGGTAAGAAGGAGATCGCTCAGGTCGGTACCATCTCGGCCAACAACGATGCCGAGATCGGTAACCTGATCGCCGACGCGATGGAGAAGGTCGGCAAGGACGGCGTCATCACGGTCGAGGAGGCGAAGGGCCTCGAGACCACCCTCGAGACCGTCGACGGGATGCAGTTCGACCGCGGCTACCTCTCGCCCTACTTCGTCACCGATCCGGAGCGGATGGAGGCCGTCCTCGAGGATGCGCTGGTGCTGATCCACGACAAGAAGGTCAGCTCCATGAAGGACCTCCTCCCGATCCTCGAGAAGGTCGCCCAGCAGGGTCGTCCTCTCCTGATCATCGCCGAGGATGTCGAGGGCGAGGCGCTCGCCACCCTGGTGGTCAACAAGCTGCGTGGCACCCTCAAGGTCTGCGCCGTCAAGGCCCCGGGCTTCGGTGACCGCCGTAAGGCCATGCTGCAGGATATCGCCATCCTGACCGGTGGCCAGGTGATCTCCGAGGAGGTCGGCTTCAAGCTCGAGAACGCTGTCCTCTCCGATCTCGGCCGCGCCAAGCGGATCGTCGTCGACAAGGACAACACCACGATCGTCGACGGCGCCGGCGACCCCGAGAAGATCAAGGGCCGTATCGCCGAGATCCGGGTCGCGATCGAGAAGTCGACCTCGGACTATGACCGCGAGAAGCTCCAGGAGCGGCTCGCCAAGCTCGCCGGTGGCGTGGCGGTCATCCACGTCGGCGCTGCCACCGAGACCGAGATGAAGGAGAAGAAGGCCCGCGTCGAGGACGCGCTGCACGCGACCCGCGCCGCCGTCGAAGAGGGTATCGTCCCCGGTGGCGGTGTGGCGCTGATCCGTGCCCAGGCCAAGCTCAAGGACTTCAAGCTCGACGACCCGGAGGAGCAGGTCGGTGTCCAGATCGTCCTCCGCGCGATCGAGGAGCCGCTCCGCCAGATCGTCAGCAACGCTGGCATCGAGGGCTCGATCGTCGTCGAGCGCGTCCGCTCCGAGTCGACCACCGGCTTCGGCTACAATGCTCAGTCCGACACCTACGAGGACCTGATCGAGGCGGGCGTCATCGACCCGACCAAGGTCACCCGCACGGCGCTGCAGAACGCCGCGTCCATCGCGGGGCTCCTCCTGACCACCGAGTGCGTCGTGGTCGAGAAGAAGGAGGAGGAGAAGGCCCCGTCGGTCCCCGGCGGCATGGGCGGGATGTACTGAGCCTCCGCTCTGCGGATCCCCAACGGCCCCTCGGACCCTCCGGGGGGCCGTTTCCTTTTTCGCCATTGCGGGGTATCCTCTCTTGGCTCTAACTTTTCGCCCGGCCCTCTGCGTAACTGAACCATGAACACGATGACTGATTCGGCTGTGGATTCGATCCAGATCACTCTACCGGACGGTAAGGTCCTGACCGTACCCCGCGGCACCACCCCGCAAGAGGTGGCGGCCCAGATCGGCGCCGGCCTCGCCCGCGCTGCCCTCGCCGCCAAGGCCGACGGCCAGATCGTAGACCTGTCGCGGCCCCTCGAGCACGACGTCCACCTCGAGATCATCACCGAGCGCTCCCCGGAGGCCCTCGACCTGCTCCGCCACTCCGCGGCGCACATCATGGCCACCGCGGTCCGTAAGATCCGCCCCGACGCCAAGATCGGGTTCGGTCCGGCGATCGAGAACGGCTTCTACTACGACTTCGAGGTCGCCGAGCCCTTCACCCCGGAGGACCTCCAGGCGATCGAGGCCGAGATGCAGGAGGTCGTGCGCTGCAACGACCCCTTCGAGCGCCGGGTCGTCACCAAGGAGGAGGCGCGCGAGCTCTTCGCCGACGACCCCCTCAAGCTCGAACGCCTCGAGGAGCTGGGCGACGACGAGGTGATCACCGTCTACCGCAACGGCCCCTTCCTCGACCTCTGCCGCGGCCCGCACATCCCCAGCACCGGCCGCCTGCAGCACTTCAAGCTCCTCTCCACCGCGGGCGCCTACTGGAGAGGCGACGAGCGGCGCCAGATGCTCCAGCGCATCTACGGCACCGCCTGGTTCACCGCCAAGGAGCTCGAGGAGTACCTCGCCCTCCTCGAGGAGGCCAAGCGCCGTGACCACCGCAGGCTCGGCAAGGAGCTCGGCCTCTTCAGCGTCCACCGCGAGGTCGGGCCGGGGCTGATCCACTGGCACCCGAAAGGGGGGCTCATCCGCTACCAGATCGAGGAGTTCTTGCGCAAGACCCTCCTCGAGCACGACTACGACCTGGTCTTCACCCCCCACGTCTCGAGCGAGGAGCTCTACCGGATTAGCGGGCACATCCAGACCTTCTCGGAGAACATGTTCGCTCCGATGGACATCGACGGCGAGCCCTACCGGCTCAAGCCGATGAACTGCCCGAACCACATCATGATCTTCCGGTCGGAGACCCGCTCCTACCGCGATCTCCCGATCCGCTACGCCGAGCTCGGGACCTGCTACCGCTACGAGCGGAGCGGCGTGCTCCACGGGATGATGCGCGTCCGCGGCTTCACCCAGGACGACGCGCACATCTTCTGTACCCCGGACCAGATCGACGCCGAGTACGACCGGCTCCTCGATCTCGTCGACTACATGATGACCACCTTCGGCTACGCCTATAAGGTCTTCCTCTCGACGCGGCCGGAGAAAGCCATCGGCGACCCCGCGGTCTACGACGCCGCCACAGAGAAGCTCCGCGGGGTCCTCGAACGCCGCGGCCTCGATTACAACATCGACGAGGGGGGCGGCGCCTTCTACGGGCCCAAGCTCGACATCATGCTCGTCGACGCGCTCGGCCGCGAATGGCAGGGGCCGACCCTCCAGCTCGACTTCATGCTCCCCGAGCGCTTCGGGCTCGAGTACATCGGCCCCGACAACCGGCCCCACCGCCCGGTCATGATCCACCGCACCCTCCTCGGGTCGATGGAGCGCTTCGTCGGTGGGTTGATCGAGCACTACGCCGGCGCCTTCCCCGTCTGGCTCGCGCCCGAACAGGTCCGGATCCTCCCGATCACCGACGAGCAGGCCTCGTCCGCTCACGAGTTCGCCGCCGAGCTCAAGCGGGCCGGGATCCGCGTCACCGTCGACGACCGCGCCGAGACCCTCGGCTACCGGATCCGCGACGCCGAGACCGAGAAGATCCCCTACATGGCCGTCATCGGCCAGCGCGAGGCGGAGGCCGGCACCGTCGCCGTCCGGAGGCGCGGCGCGGGGAAGAAGCAGGAGATCCTCGCCCGCCAGGAGTTCGCGGCCAGGGTCCGGAACGAGATCGAGACCCGCGCGCTCGGCTGAGCCACTACGCCGGCGGCTCTTGACAGGGCCGCCGGCTTTTCCTATCTTCCACGATCGACATCAGGTAAGCGGGAGCCCGTCGCGCTCCCCACCTTTCGGTCCGCGGAAAGCGGTATCGCCGGGTTCCTCTTCGAATGCTGACGTCTCCTCGCTCCACTCGGGCGAGGCGTTCGTGGGTATAGTGGACCCGTGGCCGCGGGTCCATTTTGTTTCCCCTCTTGATGGAGATGGTGCCATAACCAACGAGAAGCGTGTCCGCGTCAATCGGCAGATCCGTATCAGCCCCGTGCGGGTCATCTCCCCCGATGGCGAGCAGCTCGGGATCATGCCGGTTGAGGAGGCCTTGGCTCTCGCCGAGGACCAGGGATTGGATCTAGTCGAAGTGGCGCCCACCGCGCGCCCGCCGGTCTGTCGTATCATGGATTACGGCAAGTACAAGTACGAAGAGGCCCGTAAGATCCGGCAGGCGCGCAAGAAACAGCACCAGATCCAGGTCAAGGAGGTCAAGTTCAGACCTGGGATCGAGGTGCACGACTTCGAGTTCAAGGTTCGGCACGCGCGACGTTTCCTCGAGGAGGGGAACAAGGTCAAGGCGACGATGATGTTCCGGGGTCGCCAGATGGCGCACCCGGAGCTGGGCCGCGAGGTCCTCACGCGGGTCGCGGAGGCGGTCGAGGATGTCGGCCGCGTCGAGAGCGAACCGCTCATGGAGGGCCGCAACATGACGATGATTCTGGCGCCGCGCAAATAGCCGGGCCCGGGAGGATGCATTCCATGCCGAAGATGAAGACCAACAAGAGCGCCGCCAAGCGGTTCCGTGTCACCGGTACCGGCAAGGTGCGCCGTTACAAGGCCAACAAGAGCCATATCCTGACCAAGAAGACCGCCAAGCGGAAGCGTCACCTCCGCGCTGCGACGCTGGTGTCCGGTGCGGACATGGGGCGGATCAAGAAGATGCTGGGGTTGTAAACGATGGCGCGCGTGACTACGGCGGTCGCACGGCACCGCAAGAAGAAGAGGTACTTCAAGGCCGCTCGCGGCTACTGGGGCGCTCGCTCGAAGCTCTGGCGTATCGCCAAGAACGCCGTCGAGCGCGGTTGGGTCTACTCCTATCGCGACCGGAAGCAGCGCAAGCGCGAGTTCCGGCGCCTCTGGATCACCCGTATCAACGCCGCCGCCCGGCAGCACGACATGAGCTACTCCCGTCTCATGAACGGGCTCAAGCTGGCGGGGATCGAGATCAACCGTAAGGTGTTGGCCGATCTGGCGGTGCGTGATCCGCAGGCTTTCGGCGCCCTGGTGCAGCAGGCTCGCAGCCGGCTCGGTTAATTCCAGAACACGCTAGGGCCGCCGGCACGCACCGCTCCGGTGCGTGCCGGGCCCTTAGGGATATGTGAGATGGCAGAGCGAGAGAGCTACGCGGTCATTGGGCTGGGGCTCTTCGGCTCTGCCATTGCGCGTACGTTGGCCTCGATGGGACATTTCGTCCTCGCCGTTGATCGGCGGTTGGGCGCCGTCGAGGCGTTGGGTAGTGTCGCCACGGAAGCAGTCCAGGCCGACGCCACGGATCGGGCGGCGCTCGAGCTCCTGCAACTCCACCGTTACTCGGTGGTATTCAACACCATCGGCGATCTGTCGGCCTCCATCCTCTGCACCCTCGCGCTGCGCGAACTCGGCGTCAAGCGTATCTTTGCCAAGATCAACTCGCCGCAACAGAGGCGTATCCTGACCCGGCTCGGTGCGGAGGTCACGCTCTTCCCGGAGCAAGACATGGGGGAGCGGGTCGCGCTGCAGGTGGCGGCGTCGTCGTCTACCGTCACGACGCAGCTGGACCTGGCGCCGCACTCATCCATCATCGAGATACTGGCGCCGCCGGTC
>Ga0180220_1000524_pt1 | contig 40908 bp, 33 predicted proteins | sample eDN5th37CBELigBY_FD_151335 | JGI IMG/M metagenome (GOLD analysis project Ga0180220, IMG submission 151335) | Enriched backyard soil microbial communities from Emeryville, California, USA - eDNA 5th pass 37_C BE-Lig BY (version 2) (version 2) | ecosystem: Environmental > Terrestrial > Soil >... | reverse complement strand
AAAGCGGACGAGGTTGTCAAGACGATTGAGCAATTTGGCGGCCAAGCGGCGGCCATCCGGGCCGACGTGAGCAAGGTGGCCGAAGTCGAAGCCTTGTTCTCGGAAACGTTGGAGCGGTTCGGACGCGTGGACATTTTGATCAACAATGCAGGGGTTATGGCAAACGTTACGATCTCGGACGTGACGGAAGAGATCTTCGACCAGCATTTCGCGCTCAACGTCAAAGGTACGTATTTCGCTTGTCAGCAAGCGATGAAACATATGGCGCCGGGCGGAACAATCATTAACTTCTCGACGTCCATTGCGGGTGCAATGCTCCAGACGTACAGTCTATATGCCGCAACAAAAGGCGCGGTTGAGCAGCTGACACGGCAATTGGCCAAGGAATTCGGTCCCCGGGACATCACCATCAACTGCATCGCTCCCGGGCAAGTCGCGACCGAGCTGTTCCTGAACGGCAAATCGCCGGAGCTGGTCGATTCGTACCGCCGAATGAACGCGTTCGGACGGCTTGGCGAACCGGAGGACATTGCGAATGCCGTCGAGCTGTTCGTCAGCGATCAAGCCCGTTGGATTACGGGACAGACGATTCGCGTCAACGGCGGGTTCAACTGATTTTGCGGATAGGCGGAGGATGGTGGGTGGACATACAGTTTACCGGCACGCCAAATGCCTTGTCAGATGGCTAATCGATTCCAGCCGGATCACAAGCACGGCAGATTGATACGAACGCCGCAAAAAGTCTCTTCGAATATTATGAAGAGACTTTTTGGGCTTGTTAGGGTTTCCGCAGCGTTCAAACTTTTGGTTTACCCTATTTGTATAATCGTTAAAATATGGCTGTCGAGGTCGAAAAAGTCGAATCTCCTCGGCTCGCCGTCCCGGTACCCCGACATGACAACCCCGCGCTCTTCCAGCTTCCTGCCACGTCCGTTTCATAGCCGATAAGGTAAACTGGCAACTGACTCCCGCGCAATCCCTAAAAGTTTATATTCAATGTTTCCTTCCACAGCATCCTAACGCCACTGTAGCAAGATCGTGTATACCCGGGTCAATGTCGGAGGTTTCCTACTCATCCTTTATCCTACTCATCCTTCACATACCCGAAAAACGTCATCTCTCCATTTTCGTTCTCGGTAATATGATAGGGATGGATCTGGTCGGAATGCCTGCGAACGAACTTCCCCTCTCCTACCGGATAGATTTCAATATGAAGATTGCCGGAAAATCTCGTAAAGTATAGTTTGCCGTTCATCCATTCGACTTGGATTTTGTTTTTTAAGTAAGTTCCGCAGTATTCCTTAAGCTTGGTTTCGCTCATCGGGAATTCTTCATGCTTGCCGGGGACGCCGGCATCAACGCCATGCAGGATATCCGAGATGGCATGGCCTAGCCTATATTGATTGATGGCTTCGTTATTTGAAAGAATGATGATGCAAAGATCCTCATCCAAGTAGTGCTGCATGTAGGTGCTGACGCCGAGATGATCTCCCCCATGGGAATACCGGTTCGTTCCGTAAATGGGATGGCGTTCCAACCCATAGCAGTAGTTGTTTTTGTTCTCGTTAAAGAACCTGGCATACGTTTCGGGCGACAGGATTTTTTGATCCCGCAAACAAGAATGCCATTTGTACAAATCTTCGCAGTTCGAGACAATGGCGCCCGCACCGACGCTGAACTTTTCGTTATGATACGGGCTTTTGACGATAGCATCAAAATCTTTCACGTAATTGCATGATCTGTCCTTAATAGGTTTGCAGCCGTCATCAACCTCGCTGTTCTCCATATGGAGAGGTACAAAGATATGGTTTCGAATATAGTCCTCGTATGTCTCCCCGGAAACATGTTCAATCATCCATGCGAGCAGATTATAATTCGAATTATTGTAATCAAACACCGCGCCCGGCGGCCTCGTGGGTTTTTTATCGATATAGAGCCGGAAGTAATCTTTTGGGGAATAATCCGTACGGTTGTATCCCGCAAAAAAATCGTCTTTAAAATGATAGAAATTATATAGTCCGGAGGTATGCGATAACAGATGGTGCACCGTGATCGACTCATCGATCCTCATGTCGGCGGGAAGATACAAGTACGCGGGTTGATCGATATCCAGCAAGCCCCTTTCGGCTAGGTGCATGATCGCAAAGGCCGTAAATTGTTTGGATATGGAAGCAAGCGAGAAGCGCGAATGGAGGCTATTCTTTATGCCGAACTCTATACTTGCATAGCCGTATGCATTTTCGAAAAGCACTTCGCCTTTTCGGATGACTTGTATAACGCCGTAAAAGTCCCATAACTCCAGATACTTATGGATGTAGGTTTCCAGTTTCTTTTGCATGAATTGCACGGATTCCTCTCTTTATGGGCTCATGGAAAAGAACCGGTCAGGCCGGTTCAATTTCCCCCAAGTTTTTCTTCAAAAAAATTTCGTCGTCGATGACATACTGGCTATGTTCATACGTTCTAATCGCGGCTTCGTTATCTCTCCCTGTCAATACTTTGATCTCTTTTACCCCACGCTTGCCGAGATTTTCTTCCAAACATGAAAGGATCGCCGCTGCAATCCCCTTCCTCCGGGCAGCTTCTTCCACATACAATTCGGTAATCTCGCCTTGCGGCTCTTCATAACAAAAGGAATCAAAACTTTGGGCGCAGCCAAAACCGACGATCCTGCCATTCATTTCTGCCACGGCAACCAATTCGTTGTTGGTGCTCAGGCTTTTCATGATTTGCGCTGGAGGCCTTCTGTCTCCTCCGTTAAACTCCTGATTCAGCCTCGACAGTTCCTCCGCATCGGTCAAGGATGCCAGTCTTACCTTTACATCCGCATTCATCCTGCTCACCTTGTCCTTCCGGGTATAATTACATATTCTACCACACCCTTCTTTTTACATCATATGGTTGACTGTGAACCTTAATCAAAACTAAAATGGCTCCAAGGAGCGTGATCATTTTGCCAACGATTCGTAAGGAGATTTTGATTGAGGCCTCACCAGAACATGTTTGGGATGCCATAAGCGATGTAGGGGCGGTTCATCATCGTCTGGTTCCCGGCTATACCGAAGATACGATCATGAACGGTTGCGAAAGGACCCTCGTTTTGCCCCAAGGCGGGATCACCCGCGAGTTCATCGTGTCCGTTGATGAGAAGCAGCGGCGAATGGCTTATGCCGTAAAAGAAACGCGCATGCCCCTGCTGCATCATCATGCATCCTTTCAAGTCTTCCCGCATGGCGATCACGGTTCCAAGCTGGTGTGGATTACCGATTTCCTGCCGGAACATCTTGCCGGGGAGATTCAAGCACGCATCCATCGCGGAGCGGAAGTGATGAAAGAAACCATCGAAGCCGAGGCCCAAAAAGGCTGGCAATAAGATATTTCCAAAATAAGCACAACTTCATCTATAAAGGAAACACCGCAAAAAAGAACCGACAAACGGAATTCGTTCGTTGGCTTTTATCGTCTGCATGAGGCGCAATCGTCCACTGCATAAAATCGGGTACTGTCAACCAAAATAAAACTGCCTGTTTATTCCAACCCTACAGAGGAGCAGATGAATGTGAAAAACAGATGGTTGCTGGCGTTACCTTTAGCCTTGGCGCTTGTTTTTAGCATAACGTCACAAGGAATCGTGCAAGCGAAGGCTGGCGCGGAGAAGGATTCGACTTGCATAAGTCCGAAAATGGTGCAGTTGAAAACCGACATGCAGAAGGTGTGGATCGACCATACGATATGGACCCGAAGTTATATTGTCAGCGCCATTTCCAATCGCCCGGATCAAAAGGACGTATTGGACCGCCTTTTGCAGAACCAGCAGGACATAGGCAATGTGATCAAACCTTATTATGGAGAAGCCGCCGGCAATAAGCTGGCCGATCTTCTGAGAGAGCATATTTTGATCGCAGGGAAAATCGTAGATGCGGCTAAAGCGGGCAATCAGGCGGATGTGCAAAAGCTGCAGGCGGATTGGCATCGCAACGCCGACGATATCGCCAAATTTTTAAGCGCCGCGAATCCGAACTGGCCGTTTAAAACGCTGCAAGATATGCTGTATACGCATCTTCAGTTGATTACGGAAATCGTCGTTAACTGCCTCAAAGGAGATTGGAAAGCGGATATTGCGGCGACGGACAAAAACGAGATCCATATGATTCATTTGGCGGACATCCTGACTGAGGGCATTGTCAAACAGTTTCCGGCAAAATTTTAAAGAGAAAGCACGAGTCGCTTGCAAAGCGGATCAGCTTTTTATAATCGCCCGGAAGGGTGGTTATGGAAAGCTTTTTTATTAAACAATCCGTCTGTCTACCCTGATTAAAAACGCAAAAAATCCGCAGGACGTGCCTGCGGATCTTGCGTTTTATTGTTCCGACTTCGCCGGTTCGTATAAACGGGAGCGGACTTTAAACCACTTATAAATGTGCGAAACGACGACCTTCAATACGGCGTACCCCGGTACGGCCAGCAAAACGCCGACGATGCCGAACAGGTTGCCGCTCGTCAAAATGACGAAAATGATCGTGATCGGGTGAATTTTCAGCGTCTTGCCCATCACCTGCGGCGAAATGAACTTGCCTTCGATCAGCTGCACCACCGTCCACACGATAATCATTTTGAGCAGCATCATCGGGGACGTGACCGCGGCGACGATCAGGGCCGGCGTAATCGCGATGGCTGGCCCCAAATACGGCACGACGCTTGTAAAAGCTGCGATCACCGCCAAAATGAGCGAATATTTAAGCCCGATAATAATATATCCAATGAACAAAAGCGCGCCGATACAGAAGCTGACGATGATTTGCCCGCGAATGTAGGAGCTGATCTGATGGTTCATTTCTTTCATGACGCGGTCCGTTTCGCCGCGCAGCTTGGTGGGCACGAAGCCGAGAATGAAGCCCGGCAGCTTTTTTCCGTCCTTGAGCAAATAGAACAGAATGAACGGCACCGTGACGATCGCCAGCACCACTTCGATGACGTTGCCGACGAATCCGCCGATTCCCGTCCATGTTTTGTTCAGGAAGGTAGATGCTTTTTCCGAGACCGTACGGATCATTTCCTGCGGATCGAAATTGATGGATTCCTGAATTTGATTGATCAAATTGCTGCCCATCAGATGCTCGAATTGCACCCGGATCATTTCGCTGTACGCCGGAAAATTCGTCACCAGGTCCATGATTTGCTGCCGGATGACCGGAACGACCAGAGTCAGCAGCACGGCAACGATGCCAATGATGAGCACGTACAGCAGCAAAATGGACTGAAGCCGCCCCACTTTATGCCGCTCCAGAAAATCGACGATCGGATTGAGCAGATAGTATACAATCCCCGTGAGAATGATGGGCAAAATGACGGTTTTCAGCAGTACGATCACCGGATGGAATATAAACGATATTTTGCTGAGAACCATAATATTGAGCCCGATCAGAAGCAGGACCAGCAAAAACAATACGAAACGGTTGTTCAGAAAAAACTTTTTAAAACGGCTCGCCCAGTTCACGGAGTTGTCCATCTTTTATTCCTCGCTTTGCGTTTCCTTAATAATTTCCAGCTTGCAAAAACGGTTGTTCTCTCTTTCCAGCAGCGTAAACTTCACGCCTTCATGCACGAAGGATTCGTTCTCCTCCATTTCGTTGCTCTGGCTGTATAGCCAGCCGCCGATCGTATCCCATTCTTTCGTGTCCAATTCGAGATTAAAGTAGTCGTTGATTTGGGAAACGGAGACCATGCCGTCAACGATCAGGTGGTTTTGCTCCACTTCCTGAATTTCTTCTTCTTCGTCCGCATCAAACTCGTCGCGGATTTCGCCCACGATTTCCTCGATAATGTCCTCGATCGTAACAATACCCGACGTACCGCCGTATTCGTCGATCAATACCGCCATATGCGTGCTTTCGCGCTGCATCCGCTGCAGGAGCTCGCTTACCGGCGTTACTTCCGAAACGGCCATGACCGGGTGAATCAATGTGGAAACGTCCACGTTCGGGTCATCCTCATAGGCCAGGAAAAACTGCTTCGTATTAATGATGCCGATCACGTTGTCTTTGCTGCCGTCGATCAGCGGGAAACGGGTATATTGCTGCTGTTTGATGATATCCACGTTTTCGCTGCGCGGCTTGTTTTTATCGAGACAGATCATGTCGGTACGCGGCACCATGATTTCCTTGGCCAGCATATTGTCAAACGCAAAGATCCGGCTTACGTATCCGAATTCGTTGTCGTTGATTTTTCCGCTTTCGTAACTTTCATTCAAAATGATTTGCAGCTCTTCTTCGGTATGGGCTTCCTCATGCTCCGAAGCCGGCTTGACGCCGAACAAACGGACAAGCTGATTGGCCGAACCGTTAAGCAGCCAGATAAACGGGTACATGATTTTTTTAAACCAGATAATGGGGGCCGAGAACCAGAGCGCAATCGTTTCCGCCTTGCGGATCGCCACCGTTTTCGGCGCCAATTCGCCGATGACCACATGCAGGTACGTAATGACGACAAAAGCGATCAGGAGGGACAAGAAAGAACTTAACCCTTCCGAAACATTCCATTTTTCAAACAGCGGATGCAAAATCTTCTCCACCGTCGGTTCTCCGAGAAAGCCCAGCACAAGCGACGTAATCGTAATTCCGAGCTGGCAGGCCGACAAATAGCCGTCCAGGTCTCCGATCACCTTTTTCACGGCATTCGCGCCTTTGCGCCCTTCGGCAATCAGCTGGTCCACGCGGCTGGCGCGGACGCGGATCACCGCAAATTCCACCGCTACGAAAAAGGCCGACAATCCAATCATAAGTGCAACCAAAACCAAATTTAAAACATACCTGTCACTGTCCATGTAAAACTCATCTTCTCCTTTTAAATAAAATATGATCATGACTATACAAGATGCTAATACGATAATTCAGCTGCTTAGGTTTCAAAATTCAATCTAAAAAAATTTACCTGTTACTTCAAAAAAAGACTTCTATCTTACATCTTATCCTGAATGAGCGCAGACATTCCGTTATCGCCCCTCCCATAGCGTGCAGGGTTCGGTTTGTATTCGCAAGTGCCGTCCAATCGGTCCGACTGCTCGCTGATGTGCACGTACAAGGAAAAAGAGCCCGAAGCCGGGTTCTGGTCAGAAAACGGACTTCAGGCTCTTGGGGATCGCAGGACCGGCGTCCCGAAATCAGTGGCCGATCATGAGCGAAGGATCCGGTTTGCCTTCTCCTTCCGGCTCCGGTCCTACGTTCATCTCTTTCGGCTTCCGCAAAATGAGGCAGAGCGCGACGCCTGCGACGGCCATCCAGGCCGACAGCAAAAAGACGTCGTCGAAGCCGAGCACCGTGACCTCCAGCGGGTTGCCTCCCTTACCGGCTGCAGCTGCATGGTGGTTGATGCGGCTGGTCATGTATCCGGTCATGCCGGCTACGGCAAAAGACACGACCACTTGCTGCAATGCCGACGTAAGCGGCGTGACGCGGTTGACCCATTGGCGGGGGGCCGCATTTAGCACATGCGTGTTCAGCGGCATCATCGACAGGCCCATTCCAAAACCCATCGCGCCCAGCAGCGGCATGATCACGTACAGCGACGTATCCGCATGAATCCCGCTGAGGAAAAACAAGGATGCGGCAATGATCACGAGACCGACGAAGGAAACCGGACGGGCGCCGTACTTGTCGAAAAACCGGCCGCCGATCGGCATGGCGATGGCGGAGCAAAGCGCCTGCGGCAGCAGAATCAGGCCCGTCTCCAGCGGGGTGAACTGGCGGATATTTTGCAGATACAGCGGCACGAACAGCATGCAGCCGAACAACGATGCCTGCATGATCCACGTCAAAATGATTCCGCGCGTAAAATCCGAGGAGCGGAATACACGCAGCTCGAGCAGCGGATTTTTATGAAGGAGCTCCACGATGATGAACAACACAAGCGCGACGCCGCCAATCGCAAGGCCAAGCTCGGCTCCGCGCGAGGTCCAGGACACGCTGCCGCCCTCGTTGACGCCGTAGGCCAGCATGGCAAAAGCGATCGGGGCCAAAATGATGCCGAGCAGATCCAGCTGCTTCGGCGCAAAGCGGTCCGCCTTCGGCAAATAAGCGATGCCGAGAATGACGGCGATGACGCCGATCGGCACGTTGATCAGGAATATCCAGCGCCAGTTGGCGTATTCCACGAGCCATCCGGACAATACCGGGCCGAGGGCCGGCGCCAGCAGCATCGGCACCCCGAGCATTCCCATGATGGCGCCCCGGCGTTCCGGCGGCGCCAGCTTGAACACCATCGCCATCCCAATCGGCGCGACCATGCCGCCCCCGAGTCCTTGAATGACGCGGTAGATGATTAATTGCGATGCATTTTGCGCGATCGAACACAAGGCCGATCCCAATACGAACAAGACGACCGTCGTAACGAACACCTGCTTCGCCCCGAACCGGTCGGTCATCCAGCCGGCAAGCGGAATCACGGCCGAAAGCGCCAGCGTGTAACCGGTAATGGCCCACTGGATCGTTTTTAAATCCGAGTTGAAAAAGTCTACCAGATTCGGAACGGCCACATTCACGACCGTGCCGTCCAAAATGACCATAATCATCCCGACGATAATCGCAAGCAAGGGCGGAAGGATCGCCTTCAGCGAGAAAGGCGCCGCTTCTGCGGCGGTATGTCCCGCCAATGGTTTGGACATAGGTTTCTCCACTCATTTCTATAGTTTGATAAGGTCTTTCATCTCTCTAATCTTTCTTGTACCGGTGAAAATAGTGGCTGAACAGCATGTCGACCTGATCTTCCAGATCAGGCAGGCGAATCTCCGGCGCAGGCTCTTCCCCGCCCATGCCCAGGTAAGAGTTCATGATGACCGGGTAAAAAAGCGCTCCGTAGAGCTGGGTCATCATGCCGCGCACAACTGATTCGTCCGTTTCGCCCGTAATTTCCCGCAACGTGTCCATCAGCTTTTCCGTTTTCATCACTTTGCTGTAGCGGACATATTCGTTTTGGGAGCAAAGGATCAACCGGCTCTGGTCGAGCAATTCCTTGGCTAAACCCGGATACTCCTGAAGATGTTTGATATACCGGCAAAAAAACTGCTTCAGCCGTTCAATCGGCCCCATGGAACGTTCGTCCAGCAGCGCGAAGGCGTCCTCGAAGGTGCCCACGATGCTGCCGATGGCCTGCGCGATCAGTTTCTCCTTCGAGCCGAAATGGTAGTTGACCAGCGCCAAATTCGTTGCGGCCTTATCCGCAATCCTGCGCAGCGTAACGCATGCGATCCCTTCCTCCCGGATCAGCTCGACGGTGGCTTTTAACAAGTCTATTTTGGTATCGTTCCCTGCTGTGTTTACCGAGCTGTCGTCCTTCATCAAAGCGGATTCCGTCCCCCTTCCCGTTATTTTAAACAGTGTTTAATACATCGTTTAATTTACCCGCCCAACCTTTGATTGTCAATATTTTCATACGAGGATTTTGCAAAATTCCGATGAGTAAACTTGTTATTATTAGAAGGGCTTTTAACTCCTTCTGTCAGCTTTGCCGAAGACGCTCCGTTTCCTCCGCGATCCGGGACGATTCGATTCGCTCGAACAACAGCGTAAGACCGGTCAGTTTGCGGCCGGCGGGCACGTGTATAAGCTCCCACGACGGTGCGGGGAGGGACAAAAAGTCCCGGATCTTTTGGCAGGAAAAAGGGATGAACGGCATAAGCAGCCGGCTTACATTGGCAATCATCTGAACACAGTTGTGCAGGGTGACGCCGCAGGCTTCCCGGTTGTCCTTGATTTACAGCCAAGGCTTTTGTTCGTCAAAATATTTGTTCGCTTGGCGCACAAAGGCGAAAACACCCTCCAAGGCTTCCTTCAGACGCCCGCCTTCGATCAGGTTTCCCGTGCTTCGGTACAGCTCTTCAAGCGATGTTTCCCATCGGGCCGGAAGTTCTCCTTCCGGGATCGCCCCGTCAAACGATTTTTGGACGAAAGCAAGCGTCCGCTGCACGAAATTGCCGAAAGCGCCCAACAGCTCGCCGTTATGGCTGTGAATGAATTCCCGCCACGAAAAATCCGCGTCCCGGTGCTCCGGTCCGTTTGCAATCAGGAAATACCGGATGGAATCCGGCTCGTATCGCGCAAGCAGGTCCGGAACCCACACCGCCCAGTTGCGGCTGGTCGAAAACTTCCGGCCTTCAAGCGTCAAATGCTCGCAGGACAGGATTCGGTCCGGCAGATGCAAACCGCCTGCCCCCAGCAAAATGGCCGGCCAAATCAGCGTATGGAACGGAACGTTGTCTTTCCCGTGCACATAATAGGAAGTGACTTCTCCCTCCCCCCCGACCCAAAACGGCTCCCATCGTTCCCCGGTTTGCGCGGCCCATTGCTTGCTGGCAGACAGATAACCGCTGACGGCCTCGATCCAGACGTAAATTTTTTTATCCGCAAAACCCGCCAGCGGAACATCCACGCCCCACGACAAGTCCCGGGTCGCCGCCCGGTCCTGCAGCCCCTCCTTCAAGTAGCGCTTGGTGATTTGCACAGCGTTGTCCCGCCACCCCTTTGCCCGCTCCGCATAACGGGACAACTCCTCCTGAAACCGTGACAATGCCAAATAGTAATGCTCCGTCGGCCGTTCCACCGGCGCATTCCCGCACAGTTTGCAGGTCCGTTCCTTAAGGTCCGAGGGCTCCAGCAGCGTAGAGCAATGATCGCATTGATCCCCGCGCGCCTGCTTGCCGCAAACCGGGCAAATGCCCTCGACATACCGGTCCGGCAAAAAACGCCGGTCGGTTTCGCAGTAGGTTTGCAGCACCGTTTTCGGATATAAGCATCCTCGTTCCAGCAGCCGCAAAAACAGCTCTTGGACCGTTTCATGATGGCTCGGCCGATCCGTACGCGTATACAGATCATAGCTGAATCCCAGCTTTTCGAAGCAAGCCGCGAATGCCTCATGGTACCGCCCCGCAAAGGCTCCCGGCTCGATGCCTTCCTGCCCCGCTTGAACGGCCACGGGCGTTCCATGGCAGTCGCTGCCGGAAACGTACAACACCTTATCCCCCTTGGACCGAAAATAACGCGCCAGCACGTCCCCGGGCAGCAGGCTGGCCAGCCTGCCCAAGTGAAGCGAGCCGTTGGCGTAAGGCCATGCCCCGCCGATAAAAATATGCTTCATCGTTGACTCCTCCTTTTTCGCTTGAAAATACAAAAAAGCCCTCATCCCCATAAGGGACGAGAGCCTGATTGCTCACGTGTTACCACCCAAATTCATCAATGCCTCGCGGCACTCACCTCTTCAGGTACGCCGCAGGCCAATCAATCAAAGCGGTTATACCTTAGCACGTTAACGGGTGCGGGCATCCGGCGCAGCCTACATCCCGTGCGGGATTCGGTGCGCAGCTCCAAGACCATGTTCCCGAGGGTATTCCCTGCTCCTTTTCAGCTGCCGGAGCTCTCTGCGGAGGGCGTCGCCGCGGTACTCTTCTTTTCATCGCTTTTCGCGCGTTTGAAGTTATTGGAAGAATTATACACAGAGGGCATAGAAGAGTCAACAATGAAAAGCCTCGATATTTTTAATAATTATGAAATTTTTGGATTAAGTGATCAATTATTCTAATTTATAATAGGGTATAAATCTATATTAGGAGGAAACTGGATGGAGAAACAGATATCGTCGGGATCGTGGAACAAAACGAACTTTTTGAACAAAAGGGTCTGCGGGTTATGGCTGATTTGGGTTTCGTTGGTCATTTTCGCCGGACTGATGGCGGGAGGAAAACAGCTGATCATGATGCCCTTCTTTTCTTTCGGATACGTCATCGGGATATTCGGTATTTTGGCGAACAAAGCCTTAAGCCGCAGGCTCTCCTATGGAAAACCGACAACGCGGCAAAACCGGATGCTTTTTTTCTCGATCCTTCTGATGTTCGTGCTGATGGTGTTGATCGGCGGGCCGCATTTTGCGGATGAAAATTATCGCCTCGTATGGCTTGGCGCATTTCTCGCTATAGGCATTCATTTTATTCCGATGGCATGGGTTCACGGTCCTTCCATGTTCGTGCTCGCCGTGCTGCTGATCGCGGATGCGCTGCTCGGCATGCTGGATTCGAGCCTAAACTTCCGGCTGATTGCGTACATCGATATCGGCGTCAAGCTTTTATTCGGCATTTATCTGCTGTCGACGGGCAAACCGATAAATAAAAAGCAGGCCGAAACGCCGCTTACCCATTAAGGATGCCGCCAAGCGGCCGGTTTCGATTGATCGTCCAAAATAAACAGGGATTCGACTGCTCCTCAACGGAGAGTTCGAATCCCTTATTTTTTTCGGAAACGGGAGCTTTCATTGTCGGCCGAAAAACAAGCCGGAACGGCTATATAATCCAGTCTTCTTCCAAAGTATAGAAAAACACCCTTAACACAAGAACATATGTTTGGTATAATTTATAATCATAGAAGCGTTGATCTTATATCGAGAAATAGGACGATAGAAACGGAGTTGATTGGGCTTGACGACAATCGTTCAAAAATTGAATCCGGAAACGGGTCTCGCCGATTTAAGATGCCGGCTGCCCAAACAAATCAGACAAGCGGTGATGGACCTGATTAAAGCCGATTCCGGTTCGGAATATTTCTACAAGCTGCTCACGGATCGCACCGAGATACAGCTATTGTTGATCGAGAGGAACCGCATGGAAAATTATACCCAGTGCCACTGTTTTTCGACGGATATGAGCGACCCCGGGTATGCTTATGAAAGCCTGTCGCTTTCAAGCGTCCGGTTGTTATCCGAGATGGCGGGCAAACTTAATCTTGCTTAGACTCTTCTTTTAAGGCCTTAACGCGGATATATTCTTCTTCGATCGTTCTCGACAGCAGTTCGGTTGCGGTCATGTTCAATTTTTTGGCCGTATCCGCCAGCATTTGTTTAATGTAGACAGGAACGTCGTAGTGGAACTTTACCTTGTTTCCGTATGCCATCCTTAGCCTTCCTCCCCGAATACGCTTTGGTGTTTTCTTTCGATCAGGCGGATCAAGAGCTGCGTTGCGGACATGTCCTGCAGTTCGGCGGCTTCGATCAGCTTCTCTTTGATTTCGGGCTGGAATTCATAGGGAAGCTTGAGCTTCGGCTCGCTTAAATGCCCGCTCATGCCCTTCTCGATTTCGATCGCGGCCCGAACCAGGCTTTCGAGGCTGTCCTGCGGCCCCGGCTGCCGACCGTATTTCACCAATACCCGCAGCAGGTATGCCCGCAAGGCGGCCTGATCCTCATCGGCAATATCGATCCGCATCTTTCCGTCCGGAAACTCGATCCGGCAGTCTATCGCATATCCGAATAAATTGAGAGCGTATTTCATGCCACCTCTCCTTTCTCACCGTTGTATTATAGTATGCTTTGTACCGTTACGCAATATAAGTCATGAAGCTGCAAAGATGTTTATCCTTAAAAGAGCAGCCCGTTTTTGGAAACGGACTGCTCTCATGTCTTCTAAGAATCTATTTCAATAAATAAGTGCGATTAATCATTTGAATTAGTTCAGCGTAACGTTGGGGCCAAGCGTAATTTCAAAAGCGCGTTCCCAAATGAAGGCCGGATTTTCATATGCCAACGACGCGCCCTCATACGTCGAACAAATCCAACTGCCGGAGCGTTTGATCTGGCGAATCGCGCGCGAAGCGCCGGCCAGGAACGCTTGTCGTTCCGCAAGGGCTTCCGTATTCTCCTGCATCCGGTCCCGCAGCAGCTCCACGAGAACTTCATAGTCATCCGGCGAGTTGAACAAAAGCATATTCTGGTCTGCATAAGGAACGTTCTCGTACAGGGAATGCGCCCGGGAATAGGTCCGAACTTCGGCAATCGTCAGCTTTTTATAATAATAATCCTTCAGGAAACGCTTGAAGAGCAGCGAACCATGCGCATCAACGGCATCCCCCAAAGCATGGGGCCGGCGTTCCGTTACCAAAAACGCATACCGGGATTGCGCCATTCCGAGCGAAAGACCGATTTTGTTTCCTGCCGTATTCCAGCCGCTGTAGCCCAAAAGCACTCCGGTGGACGGGTTGTCCAGAAGAGCCTGGGTTACGGTTGGATCGGCCGCGCCGCCCCCTACGAAATCGATCGCGATGGTAGGCAGCTGTTTATGGGCATTGCCTGCGGCGTGATCCGCCGCTTCCATGGCCTTGTCGGCGCCCGTAATGGCTACGATTTCGATGTCGCATGGACCCGAGGCTACGAAACGTCCGCCGATCATATCCACGTGGTAGCGGATATTATCGTGCACGCTCATATACTCATAGGGATTGACGATCGTCGAACCGTCCGGCCCGAAATACCGGACGCCGTACCGCGGCTTGAAGCCGCAGCGGTGCAAATGGACTGCCATGCGGCCCATCAGGGAATGGCCGAGACCGTCCGCATCCGGAAGCAGGATGACCCGATCCGGATTCTGACCGTCGTGCCCGTTCAAGTGCTGATTGACGTACGATTCCAAAAAGGCGATTTCATTGGACTGCACGCCCTGCGTGTACGAGTCGTCGACGCCAACGGCAAGGAAATCGATCGCCCCCGTGCGGACAAGCCGATCCAGAATGTAATAGTTCGATTTGAACTTGTGGCGCCGTGCATTGTAATATTGTTCTTTGTCAAAATGGACCGGCGTTCCGAAATGCGTGCCGTCCGGCTTGATGTCGTACCCGTCCAATATCGCTTCGAATTCCGAAGCGGCCGCGCGCGGCTGCTGCGCAAAGGCGCGAGCCTCGTCGTACGCGCTTTGGGTCAATCCCTCGACGAATACCGTCGTGGCAAGCCGCATGATCGTGTCGAGGACATACACGGGCTTATGGGGACAGGCGCGCTTGATCTCGCGAATGACATCAAGCAGCCCGGTCGTGCCCGGATCGTAATCGGGATAGGCGCCGCCCCCGCTGTCGCGAAAACGCCGGCTGCCGATTAGCCCTCCGTAGGCAAGCATATCGGAAGAAATGATGAATCCGTCCACCGACTGGATATGATTCCGGATGAATTGCCGAATATGCTCCGTGTTTCCGAAGACCGGCGAATGCGTGTCGAGCAGCGTGTTTCCTTCGGCGGTCGCTTCGGTATCGAGCCGGTTTTTCACGTCGTCCGCATTCGGGGTGATGACCTGGATTCCTGCCGCCTTGGCCTGCACGACTACGTCGTCAAGGTTGCAAGGGCGGTCGTCAAGAGGCACGTACAAAACTTTTTTCATAAATACATCTCCTTTTCGATTCACAATAGTATATGACGTTACGTAACGCTATATGAATGATTAAAAAAAATCATTCCTTCCCTGTATCGATACCATGGCCTGACTGGGCGGAAGCGCTTCTCGGATGTCCGGACATCCTGAAAATATCCGACCCAATCCGAAGGAAACTTCATGATGTGTCCTTCGTTGAATTTATATTATCATGTAACGTATCGATACGCAATATGTATTTGGTTCATATTTCCGAAATATCGTTCGTTTGGGAACCGGGCAGGATTGCCACTTCCATATCTATATCTTTTATTGAATCTTTTGCAAACTGAAAGGTTTCAGCAAGTTCAGGAGAATCCATGATAGCAAAAAAAGATAGCATTCGCGCCTGAAAGCTATCAAATAATGGCTTACTGCTTTAAAACCAAGCCTGCGATTGTAGTTCAACGTCCTAAAACGGGCTTCAAGTTCAGCCAAACTCTCGTACCCTGGACGAATCGTCCGAAACATAAGCCTGTTTTGCCAAAAGTTAGCCTTTCGTCTATTAATCTTTGGTTATACGTCCATGCCAAAATTAGAGTAGACCCGTTTTCGGGAACCCTTCCCTCCCATAAAATCCAAAGCATGCCGTTTTGAAAAGAGAGCAGCTGCGAAAATAACATTCACATTTCGATCAGCATCGAATCATTTCTCGTTTAGACTATTCATGCAACCACCCAAAGAAAGGAATGTTCGTTCTCATGCTGCATACCCAAAAGAAAACGGCCGAAATTCAAATCGCAACGATCAAACCGAAAATTCTATACTACGGGACCCCCGTCCTGCTGCTTAATACGCTAAATGAAGACGGAACGGTCAACATCAGCCCGATTTCTTCTTCATGGGCGCTGGGCGATTACATCGTGCTCGGCCTGGGCGTCGGCGGCAAAGCGTACGACAATCTGCGGCGTCATCCGGAGTGCGTCATTAATGTCCCTGATCCGTCTCTGTGGAAAAACGTCGAAAGGCTGGCTCCTTTTACGGGCAAAGACCCGGTCCCCGATTTCAAGCAAGATCTCGGTTTTACGTTTGCCAAGGACAAATACGCGGTCAGCGGCCTGACGCCGGTTCCTTCCACTGCGGTGCAGCCGAGCCGCATTTTGGAATGCCCGCTGCAAATCGAAGCGGAAGTGATGAACATCCGCCTGCCGGAATACGATGATTTTTTTGCGGTCATCGAAACGAAGGCGGTTCGCGTTCATGCCCATGTGAACATATTGATCGGCGACAACCATGTCGACCCGGCCAAATGGAGCCCGCTGATTTATAATTTCAGGCATTATTTCGCGCTGGGCGATTTTCTCGGGAAAACGTTCCGCAGCGAGACCTGATCCGCACACGGCATGGAACGGCGGCATCGGCTCCTCCGGATTCAAAGCTGGTATTTCCCGTCATCCGCATGTAAGATAGAAGCAAATCGAACAGAAATGAGGGAGCGCCCATTCAAGCTTGGTTAAAAATGATCGTGGTCGTCGTGCTGACCAGCATTTTAACGCGTTTTCTTCCGTTTTCGGCGTTTTTCCGCAACGTGGACACCCTGGTCCATGAGCTGTCGCATGCGCTGGTAACCCTCGGGTTATCGGGCAGGGTCAATGTCATCCACCTGTACAGCAATCAAGGCGGGGTCACGCTCTCCACGTATTCAAGCAACTGGATGGCGATTCCGATCTCGCTTGCCGGATATATCGGTTCCGCGCTGTTTGCCGTGCTGCTGTTTTACCTTTATGCCAAACGAAAAGAACGCGCCGGACTCATCACCGTCATGATCCTTGCCATCGTCGCGGCAGCGCTTTTCGTTCGCAACGGCTACGGGGTTATCTGGTGCATCGGCTTTGCCGTTCTGAGCGGGCTTGTTGCTTTTATGGCCCCGTCTTTGCTGCAAAGATGCTATTATATGCTCATTGCTTTTATCTGCCTGGTCGAGTCGGTGATCAGCCCGTTCGTCATTTTATTTCTATCGGTTACGCGTCCGGGTTCCGCCGGCGACGCCGCCAATCTGGCCCAAGCGACGCATGTTCCGGCCGTGATCTGGTGTCTGGTGTTCGTTGCGGCGGCCCTATGGAGCGCCAAAATTTCAACGTCTCTGCTGTTCAAACGGGGGTTCGGCTCCGGCGAGCCGAAGCCTGCACGCTGAACCCAAACCGACGCAAAATCGCCTCGAGCTTATCAGGCGGTTTTTTTGTCGTTTATTTCCCAAAGAGAACCCATCTTTCTTCCACTCCTCCAAAACTTGTACTACAACAATTAAGTTAATTAAATCAAATTATATTTGCCATTGACAAAAAAGTTTACCTGGGGCAAAATATAGATATCCGAAGCGGACGTTCATATCGTGAAACATTAAATTCATAAATGATTGAAGGGATGAAGATGCAAAACCTGACTTCAATGGAACCAACGCCAAAACATAAACAACATGTATTCAGCTCCACAAACGGTCTTAGCCTCAGCGAAATCAACAATACCGTTTCCCTCCCGAAAAACGCGGGATTCTGGAAAAAGCTTGCCGCCTATAGCGGACCCGGCGTTTTGGTCGCCGTCGGCTATATGGATCCGGGAAACTGGATAACTTCCATCCAAGGCGGGGCACAATACGGTTATACGCTGCTCAGCATTATTTTGCTTTCAAGCCTCATCGCCATGCTGCTACAAAGCATGTGCGCGAAGCTCGGCATCGTCACCGGGATGGACTTGGCCCAGGCAACGCGCCAAGCGACAAGCAAACCTGTCGCCATCGTCTTATGGATATTAACGGAACTGGCCATTATGGCTACCGATATCGCCGAGGTGATCGGCGGAGCGGTGGCGCTGCAGCTGTTATTTAAAATACCGCTTCTGGTCGGCGTACTGATCACGACGCTTGATGTGCTGCTGCTTCTGCTGCTGGCCAAGGTCGGATTCCGTAAAATCGAAGCCATCGTCGCGACGCTGATCGCCACCATTTTCATCGTGTTCTTTTATGAAGTTCTTTTGTCCAGTCCAAGCATCGGGCCTCTGCTTCAAGGTTTTATCCCGAGCCCGGAAATCGCGACCAACAACGGCATGCTGCTGATCGCGCTCGGGATCGTCGGGGCAACCGTGATGCCGCATAATCTGTACCTGCACTCTTCGCTGGTGCAATCGCGACAATTCGAACGCACCTCCGAAGGCAAAAAGGAAGCCGTCCGGTTTGCGACGATCGATTCCAACATCCAGCTCAGCATCGCCTTCGTGATCAACTGCTTGCTGCTGGTGCTGGGAGCCGCCATGTTTTTCGGTTCCACCAGCGATCTCGGCCGGTTTACCGACCTGTACAACGCGCTTTCGGACAACGCCATCGTCGGCGCCATCGCCAGCCCGCTGCTGAGTACCCTGTTTGCGGTCGCGCTGCTGGCCTCGGGACAAAACTCGACCATTACGGGCACGTTGTCCGGCCAAATCGTCATGGAAGGTTTTATCCGGATGAAAATGCCCGGCTGGCTCCGCCGCATCATCACGCGCCTTCTCGCCGTCATTCCGGTCATCATCTGCGTCGTTTTGTACGGCGGCCGGGAAAACGCGGTCGAGCAGCTGCTCCTGTACACGCAAGTATTCTTAAGCGTCCAACTGCCGTTTGCGATCATCCCGCTGGTCATCTTCACCAGCGACAAAAAACGGATGGGCCAATTCGCGAACCGCGCCTGGATCAAATATTTGACCTGGACCATCGCCATCGTGCTGACGGTGCTGAACGTGTTCCTGGTCTACGGCACCTTTGCCGGCATCGGTTGAGCGATTTCGTCTCATTATAAAAAACTGCCTCGGGAAATCTCCCGAGGCAATTTGGCGTTTTTGGGCCCGCTAAGAAAAAAAGCACTTATAAGAATAATCATTATTGCGTCACGCCTTCCGCCCTCTTCTGGGCGTCATCGAGGATGGCTTTCGCGTCGCCTTTCGTCATCAGCGCTTTGACGACCGCGTCTCCCCAGATTTGCCACGCTTTCGAATTATCCTTGGCGAACGTCGGCAAACCTTGCACGTTTCCGCTCATCGCCTGGTAATGGGTGTAAAGCTCCGGATGTTCTTTTTTGTAAGTATCGGATTCCGCGATTTCCTTCAAAATCGGGGAGCGGACGTTGGAGTCGGCGATGAGCTGTTGAACGTCCTTGCTGTACATGGCGCGAATATATTCGAATGCCGCTTCTTTATGTTTCGAATCCTTCGGAACCGAGTGGAACGCGGCGCCGATCGTAATATTGCCCGCTTTGCCGCTCGGCGACATCGGAATCGGCGCCATGCCGACGTCGATCTTGCTGTCCCTCGCCTGTTGAGACTGCCAAGGCCCGTCGATAATGTAAGCAAGCTGCCCTTTGTACCAAGCGTCGAAATAGGCGCCTTCGTTCGTGTTCACCATCAGGCCCGGGGCGTTGCTTGCATTCAATTCTTGAAGCAGGGCAACCGTTTCGACGTTGGCGTCGCTGTTGAACACCGGTTTGCCGTCCGCGGCAAACGCCCCGCCGTTGATCGTCATGAGCGCGCCGTAGCGCAGGTACCCGCCGAAGTTCGCGCCCGCATACACGCCGCCGCCGTAAAATTTGCCTTTGCCGGCTTCCGTCGCCTTTTTCACGTTCTCGGCCAGCTCCGCCCAAGTGGCAGGCGCTTTTTCCGGATCGAGCCCGGCTTGTTTTACGAGGTCTTTGTTCCAAAACAAGCTGCTTACTCCCGGTTGGGCGGCGATGCCGTAGATTTTGCCGTTATACTCCATCGGCTTCCAGGCGGCATCCGCCACGTTTTTCCGGATTTCGTCCGCCATGTCATCCGGGAACGGCTCCAGCAGCCCCTGCTGGGCAAACCCGTTCATTTGCGTTTCGCCGACGATGATGTCCGGCATGTTTTTGGCAAGGAACCCCGCGGTTTGCTTCTGGATGAGCGGCTCTCCCCAGCCCCAATCCTGCATGTCCACCTCGATATGTTTAGCCTTCATCAAGTCGTGCATGATCGTCTGGTAATGAAGGCCGAACGTATCGGCCGGAAACTTCTTTCCGGGCGTATACGCCGTATCCAGTCCCTTCTCCTTCAGTTCCTTTTCCTTGGGAGCCAGCAAATCGCCGAGCTTTCCGGTTCCGACGTTCGTCGCCCCTTCCGTCAACACCGTAATCGTCGTCCCCTGCGCGGATTCCGTTTGGCCCGGAGCCTCCGGATTCGCCGCCGGCGGACTTTCGCTTTCCTGGCTTCCACCGCCGCCGCAACCGGCCAGCGCCGCCACGAGAAGCGCGGATATACCCCATTTGGATGCAGTTCCGAATTTCATGTGAATCCCTCCATCGTCGAATAAAGTGATTAAAACGAATTCGAACATCATCATGCCGTATGCAGCTTTATGCCCAGTGGCCGTTGTCAGCCCTTAATGCCGGTATTGGCCAACCCCTGCACGATGTATTTTTGGAAAAAGAAAAAAATCAGCAAAGCGGGAACGGTCGTCCCCAGCCCCAGCGTAATCATCATCGGATAGTTGGGGGAGCCGCCCGGACCGACGGCCGCGGATGACAATCGCGTAATGGCCGAAGGCAGGGTCTGCATATCGTCGCTCGTTGTATAGAAGAAAGGCGTCGCAAAGTCGTTCCAAGTGCCGAGCGCGGTCGTGATGGCGATAAAGGCCATGATCGGCAGCTGCAGGGGCAGCAGGATTTGAAATATGACCCGGAGCGTTCCCGCGCCGTCCATTTTCGCCGCCTCGTCCAGTTCGAACGGAACCTTTTCGAGGGACTGCTTGACCAAAAACATCCCCATGATATTGATCGCGGGTCCGCCCAGGAGGTATACCCACCAGGTATCTAGCAGCCCCGTCCCCCCGGTAAACACGTCGTTCCCGCCGGCAAACGGCCAGCGCGCAAGCTGAAGATAGGTCGGAATGAGGGCGATGGTGCCCGGAATCATCTGCGTGGCCAGCAGGGTCAAAAACAGCGCGTCCTTCCCTTTGAATTTCAGACGGGCGAATGCGTACCCGGCCAAAAACGAGGTCAACATGGCAAAAAACGTGCTGTATAAGGTGCGGTAAACGGAATTCATGAAATAAAGCCTTGTCGAGGTATCCGCCGAGCCTTTGAACAAAACCAAATAATTGTCCAGCGTCGCATGCTTGGGGATGGGGAAAAATCCGAGAACGGTCGTCGTAAATTCGTCTTTCGTGAAAAAACCGGCCAGAATCATGAAGATGAGGGGATAAAAGAGGAGAAAACCGACTCCGGCCAAAACCAGGTGCGCCAGTGCATGTCCCATTTTTGCCTTTCGCACCGGCGATGAATGCGTGGATGCAGAAACCACGGCTTATGCTCCCTTCTTTAAAGGTATCGTGTTGCTTCGATCCGCTTTCGTGGACCTGCGGTAATACAGGACGGTGACCGTGAACACGATGACAGCCATGATGAGGGAAGACGCCCCCGCCATGCCGAGGTTGAAGTCCCAGAAAGCGTCGCGGTAGATCCGGAAAACCAGCACTTCCGTCTGGCCGTAAGGACCGCCGCCGGTAATGAACATGACCTGCTCGTATATTTGGATCGCTCCGATGAGGCTGGTAATCACGATGTATGTAGCGATCGGCTTCAGGCCGGGAATGGTCACGTATCTCAGCTTCTGCCTGCGGCCCGCGCCGTCGATTTCGGCCGCCTCATACAGGGACACGTCCACGGATTGCAGGCCGGCCAGCCAAATCAAAGCCGCGCCTCCGACCCCTTTCCAAACGGAATAAACCACGATCCAAAACACGCTCCAGCCGGTGGAGAACTGCCAAATGATCGGCTCATGACCTAACGATTTCAGGAAGTTGTTGATGACTCCGTTGTTCGGATCAAGCAAAATGTTGAAGATCTGGGTCGTGGCTACCGTGGACGTAACGGCCGGAATGTACCAAATGGACCGGTAGATGCCCTTGCCGAAAAGCGGCATGTTCATCAAGAGCGCGGCGCCGAATCCCGCCAAAAGCGTCACTCCTGAAACAAGGGCTCCCATCCAGACGGATCGCCATAAAGCATTGTAATATTGAGGGTCTTCAAAAAAGCGGATGTAATTGCCCAGCCCGATGAATTTCGGCTGCCCCTGAATGCCGATCCATTCGAAAAAACCGAGAATGAAGCCGAACAGCGTGGGAAACCCGGACACGACCAACCACCAGAAAATCATCGGTCCGAGGATCGCCAAGGCAATCAACCCGTCCCGATGCCTGACAAGAAAGCGCTTTAGTTTTGTTTGTTTGAATGGAACGGCTTGTCCCATCTCTCCCCCTCCCATCATCCTATATGCAATATTAAATATATATAACATTACTATTCATGTCAATTGGTTTTCGGTACAAAAAAAAAGACCCTGAAACCATGTTCAGAGTCCTTGGCATCCAACGGGCATGCATTTACCTTTTGGCGGGGCCCGTCGAAGATCGTTCGACCAGATCGGGCTGCATGATCCATTTGCTGTATTTGACGGCCGGATTCGGATCCTCCAGCAGTTGGACGAGAATTTCCGCCGCCTTCCTTCCCATCGTTTGCTCCGACTGGGACACATGCGAGAAAAATCCGAATTCGTCATATCCCGATGACGGGTCGTCAAACGTGAGGATGGAGATATCCTCCGGCACCTTCAGGCCGATTCGCTTCGCGATGTTGAAAATATGAACGCCCAGACTGGCGTTAAGCGTAATGTAGGCCGTGGCCAATCGGTTCCGAATAAAGCGATAGAGGGGCTGCTCCTCTTTGATGTCGGAGTAGTCCACCTTAAAGTCCGTCAGAATCAGCGCCGGGTTAATCATCGCTCCCTTTTGCTTCAAAGCCTCCATATAGCCGGTTATCCGGTCTTCGACGGTAATGGTGGGAAGCGGCGTATCCGAGCAGATGGCGATATTGCGGTGGCCCAGCTCCCAAAGATGGTTCAGCCCCAGCTTCGCGCCCTCGTGGCCGTCGGTGCAGACGAAATTCGTTTCCACGCCGGCAAGGTAGCGATCGATCAGCACGAACGGATAGTTCCGCATTTTGAGCGCGAGGATTTCTTCGTTGTAAGTCTCCGCATCGGACGGAAAAATAATGAGCCCGGACGTGCCCGTCGCCAAGCATTCCAAAATCAAACTCTTTTCGGTTTCGATCGAGTTGTTGCTGAGCATGACATGCATATGGTATCCATGCTTGATCAGCACTTCGTTGATGCCGGAGATGAGGCGGATCGCAAAAAAGTCTCCAAGCGTCGGAATGATCAGCACGATCTTTTTTCTCTTTCCTCCGTTTGCCTGCTCCGAGTGCGCGGATTCTCCGGGCGCGCCGCCCCCTACTAAAGGCGGAAAAGCTCCGAGTCCCCGTTCTTCCTGCGGAAGGGAGGCCGTCGGGGCGGGTTTGCCGGCATGCGGTTCGCCCGCGATCCCCTTCACGAAGCTGCCGCGGCCCGGAATGCGATAAAGCCATCCCTCCTTGGCCAGCTGCCCTAACGCCGTCGCGACCGTAATCCGGCTGACCTCGAATTGCTTCATCAATTCCTTTTCGGAAGGAATTTTATCGTTCGCCTTCAAATGTCCGGCGAATATCTGTTCCTTAAAATAGTCCTGAATTTGGATATATAACGGCTGTCGGTCATTTTGCATATCGAATTCTCCCTACAAACGCTTTTCTACGCAATCATTCCATTATATCATTCATGTCTTTTTGTATCAATTGAGCAACCTGTTGGCCGGCACGCATGTCAGAATGGTCCTTCCATGGATCTCCCCCGGCAACCCGCTCCCTCCTTTCGCAAGTGATCAAACCCGCGTCGGCTTGGATAAAGCGGCGGGCTTCAAGCGGAACGATCCGACGAATGACAAAATAACTTCGCTTTCCATTCTATAAATGAAATGATAAATATATCAAATATATTAGTCAAATGATTTTTACGTTCGCCGCAAATAAAAATAAGACGATCCCCAAGGATCGCCTTATCGTTTAGCCGCACTGACTATTCACTTTTGAAATCTGCATATTTCCTTGTCCAAGAGAAGTTTGATGAATAAACCGCCCTGCACCGACCGGTTTTGGAAATTCACCATTTTCGCATCGGTCGTGGAATAAAAATCGGTCATCGGCACGCGGCTTTCCGACCGGTCATACGCATGCCACAAGCGATCCGCGATAGCCGTGAAATCCTCCTTGTCATCGCAAAGCGCGGCGCTCCACACCAGCCAGTCGGATTTGGTATAGGTGTTGCGGTTATCCAGCATGAGCCCGTACGGGCCGGAGTGCTTCTCGATATACGCTTTCGTCTCGGCCTTAAACGCATCCTCGGAGAACAAATTCAACCCGAAGATCCGATCCCAGACGGCATTGTATTTCATGCTGAAGGAGCCGGGACGATCAAAAGCGAGCCGGAACGTTCCGTCTTCATTGGCGGCCATGGCCAGCCAATTTTTCGCCATGGACCCGGCGGTCTCCATCAGTTCTGCCGCCTTTTCCTCCTTCCCTGCCATGCGGTTCAGGATGGAAAATCCGGCAATTCCCATGATGGCCTTGATCGACAAGTTGCAGTTATGGGCCAAATGCCCCGCAAAATCGTCCGTGCACAGCTGGTTATCCGGATCCACGCCGTTTTGGATCAAATAATCGCACCACGTTTCGAGATGGTTCCAATGCTCCCGCGCAAACGAGACGTCATTTTCCGCAACCGCGACGGCCGCCGTGCAAATCAGCATGTTGCCGCATTCCTCCACCGGCATTTGCCACGTCGGGCATGTGCCATGGCTGTACACCTGGCCGTTGAGCAGCGGATACGTCCCCACGTCGTGGGGCGCGAAATCGTAATGCCAAACATCCGTCGATGCGTATTTGAAAATCGGTCTGAGCATGCCCTTCACCAGTTCCGTGTTATAGCTCAAAAATTGAGGGATGGAAGGGTACGTCACGTCGACGGTGGCCGCACAGCCGTTACTGAAATTTTCTTTGGAAATAAACAGTACGTCCCCGTTCGGGTCCGCGCAAATTTTATGGGCCGCGGCCGCCTGCCGGTAGGCGAGGGATACCAGTTCCGCGTATTTTTCGTTGCCTGCTTCCGCCGCTTCACGATACAACCGCGACGAAAACTCTTCGCATCTCCCGAAAAGATCGCCGTACTCGCCCAGCGCTTGTTTGATCGCCTCTTCGATCGTTTCCCCGTCTTTTCTCCAATAAGCATCCAGCGGCTCATGGAAATATTCGATGGATTTGATATCGTCGTAAGCGACGGCGATCAGTCCTTCGGCATGTTCGTCCGTATCGAGCGGCATCGACAGCCCGAGCGTGTGGTTCACGGTCCCGTATTCGTTGGTGCTGGCTGCGGCCGATACGGCGGCATGTTCATGGTTCGAAGCGAGATAGACGTATCCCCAATTGATTCTCAGGTCATCCCCCGATTTGGTTAACAACCGCTGAATTTTGCTCCCCACCCTGCCGCAAGCAAATCCCGGTTCGCTGAGATCCGTATACACGGTCGGAAATTCGTATTTCAAATTTTGGCATAATTCGCCGTCCACCGTCACGGTGATCGTTACGTCATGACTTTTCCCGTCGTTCGCCCTTACTTCCGCATGGATATAGGATACCGGTCTGGACATCCGCTTCAAATCATCCATGAGCAGCGGCGTGGTAAACGTCAATTCCAACCGGATCTCGTCGCATGCAAACCGGTATCGGGTGGAAAGCGCCGTAATGTCCAGGTCCATTTGCTCCATTTTCAGGCTGTTCGGCTTCACGCCCATGAACAGATATTCCTTGCCGTCGACCGAAGCGGTGCCGGTGAGCCGGTGGGGTTGCCCCGTCCAATGTTTGGTATCCGATTCATTCAGCTTGTCTCCCATCGACCAGACGGAGAAATAGGGATCCACGGTAATCAGCGGAACGGCTGGCGCTCGCAAATTCATTTTCGATTCCTCCTGTTTTCGCTTTGGATTCGGTATTTTCGCGTGACTTTTTCGTTGATTACGGTTTAATTTATCATGGTCGATGGCGTATTATAATAGAAAAAATCATAACAAATGTGAGGATTATCACCATGCATGAGATGATTTACAGCTTTTGGCCTATGTGCGATCCCAAGCTTCCGCTGAACGTCGTCATGTCGGGCATTTCTTATTGCGATAAAAATTACCGGATCGAGCGGCATGGGGAAAACCTGTTTTCGTTCGAATATATCATCGACGGCAGCGGCGTGTTGGAGATTAACAAGCAAACCGTCTATCCGCAAAAAAACGACGTCTATATTCTGACGCGCAACAGCGATCATGCGTATTATTCAAGCGAAGAACATCCGTGGACCAAAATTTGGGTCGTTTTTTACGGGGAATTTGCCGAGTATCTGTTTAAGCAATATGTGCCGGCCGATACTTATATCGTAAAGGACTGCAACATCCTTTCTTATATGCATGAAATCATCAACCTGTCGTCCGCCGGCCATAAAAGCTATGCCGATTTGGTCGACGAAGTCTCCGTCATGCTGCTGAAAATCGTGTTGCGCTTAAAAAACCATTTGGAGCATAAAGTGCTTTCCGCCGCCGAGCAAATCAAATTATGCTTGGACGTCAACATCGAGAACAAAATAGACATCAACGACGTTTGCGTGCAGCTCGGGTATTCGAAAAATTACGTCATCAAGCTGTTTCGGGAAACGTACGGGATCACGCCCTATGCCTATTTCCGAAAGCGCAAAATCGAGCTTGCCCAGCAATATCTGCTGAACACCAACCTTCACATCAATGAAATTTCCTCCAAGCTGAACTTCGCGGACCAGCATTATTTCGCTTCGGCTTTTAAAGCGGTGGCGGGTGTTTCTCCGTCGGAATATCGAAAAGCGGCGAAAAACCGGTGAGATTGCTGCGTTTTTTCCGCCTTTTGCCGCGCGGAACGGGAACGCAAGAAAAGTCCTTTCTATGACCCGGCACGTTTTTAGGAAGAATTTCATACTGCCATGGCCGGCAAAATGAAATATAATAAAAAGAACTTTCAAAAATATACTGGGGGAACATCTATGACAACACCGCAAAATAGCCCAGCGGCACCAGGAAAAAACGATCGTTTTTCTTCGGCGGGGTTTATCCTAGCCGCCATCGGCAGCTCCGTGGGTCTCGGGAACATGTGGAAGTTTCCGTACATCACGGGCGAAAATGGCGGCGCAGCTTTTTTTCTGCTTTTTATCGTTTGCTTGATCATCATCGGTTTGCCGGTGCTGCTGGCCGAACTCGCCATCGGACGGGCCGGCAGGGGCAGCGCGGCGACCTCGTTCGTCAATGCCGGCGGCCCGAAAATTTTCGGCCGTCTCGGTTTGCTGCAAATCATCGCTCCGTTTCTGATTCTGACCTTCTACGTCATCGTGGCGGGCTGGACGCTTCATTACGCGGTGCAATCGTTCAGCGGGCAATTGTACAGCAATAAGGATTTCAGCGGACAATTTAACGGCTTTATCGGCGGCTATATGCCGATCGTCTGGCAAGTCATCGCCATTGCGATCACGGGTTTTGTCGTGGTTAAGGGAATTTCCGGTGGCATCGAAAAATTCAACAAGATCCTTATCCCCGGCATGATCATTCTGCTGATCGTGATGATGATCCGTGCCGTCACGCTGCCCGGAGCGGGCGAAGGCGTTGCATTTTTCCTGAAACCCGATTTTTCCAAGTTAACGACGGAATCCGCTTTGGTCGCGCTTGGACATGCCTTCTTCTCCCTGTCGCTGGGGATGGGCATTTTACTGACGTACGGCGCTTACGTGGACAAGCGTCAATCGCTCGGAACAGCGACGATCGCGATCGGGGCAGGTGACCTGATTTACGCCTTCGTTGCCGGTCTCATCATTTTCCCGACGACCGCTTCCTTCGGGATCGCGTCCGACTCCGGACCGAGCCTCGTGTTCATCGCTCTGCCGGCGGCCTTTTCGGCCATGCCTTTCGGCGCGTTTTTCGGAGGAATATTTTTCGTTCTGCTCGCGATCGCGGCGCTGACGTCGGCGGTATCGCTCCTCGAGGTTCCCGTCTCCTTTGCGATGGACCGTTGGGGCTGGGGCCGCATGAAGTCCGTTCTGATCATATCGGTGCTGGTGCTGCTTGTCGGCCTTCCATCGGCATTGTCCTTCGGCATCGTGCCGGCCTTTACGCACATGGGGAGCAAAAACTTTTTTGACTGGCTCGATTTTGTCGCCTCCAATATTTTGCTTCCGCTGGGCGGATTGATCACCACGCTGTTCGCGGGGTACTTCTGGAAAACCGCCGCGGAGGCGGCCGGCCTTAAATCCGGATGGTTCCGGGTGTGGCTGTTCATGTTGCGGTATATCGCTCCGATCCTTGTCGTTCTCGTGCTTCTGCACACGACCGGAGTCATCAAGTTCAAATAAGGAAACGTCTCTCGGAATACTGTTCAACAATGCGTATCGCATAGGGACGACAATAAAAAAGAAAGGCAATCTCCCGGACGGTCCTGGACAGTACCGCGGAGATTGCCTTTTTCGTTTCTTGAAGTTTACTTCACGCTGTTTTTCCAGTCGGCCGCAAATTTGACGAGGCCTTGGTCGGTCAGCGGGTGTTTCGCAAGCTGCGCAATGACGGAGAACGGCACCGTCGCGATATGGGCACCCGCCATCGCTACGCGGGTCACATGGTCCGGATGACGGACGGAAGCGGCGATGATTTGCGTATCGAGGTTATGCGTGCGGAACAGCTGCGCGATTTTGTCTACCAAAAGCACCCCGTCCTCCGAAATGTCGTCCAGCCGGCCCAGGAATGGCGATACGTATGTCGCTCCGGCGCGGGCCGCAAGCAGGGCTTGGTTGACGGTGAAAATCAGCGTGACGTTCGTTTTGACCCCTTTGCGGGACAAATAACGGCAAGCTTCGAGACCGGCAAGGGTCATCGGCAGCTTGATCGTGATTTTCGGATCGTTGCCGTTGATTTTGATCAATTCGTCGGCCTGCGCGATCATGTCTTCGGCGGTTTCGGCATCCGGCGTCACTTCGGCGGATACCGATTCGACTTCGGGCACGGCCTGGCAAATTTCCGCGATGCGGTCCTCGAATTTGACGCCTTCCTTGGCAACCAGGGACGGGTTCGTCGTCACGCCGGACAACACCCCGATTTTGTAGGCGGACTGAATGTCCTGCAAGTTAGCGGTATCGATAAAAAATTTCATGAAATACAACCTCCCGTAAGATTCGTTTCTTCGTTTGTTGCCGGACTCGATGCATCCGTTTGATCAATCAGCTGGCCGTGACATGCTCTACAGGCTGCTTCCGAGCCTCTTCCGCTTTTGCCGCCTCATCTTCGGACGGTTCGTCGAACCACCAGTGGAATCCGTCCTGGGCAAGCAGCTCATTGGCGGCTTCCGGACCGTGGGAGCCGGCCGCATACGAATGAAGCGGCACTTCGTTCGCTTCGAACGCTTCAAGGATCGGCTGAACCCACTGCCAGGACAGATCGACTTCATCCGAATGCACGAAAAACGTGGAATCGCCGTTCAGCGCGTCGTGGATGAGCGTTTCGTACGCTTCCTGCCCTTCGATGCGGTCCGGGAACATGTCGATATGAACCTGCTTGAATTCGCCTTTATGGTTCGGGTCTTTCGTATTCAGCTGCAGCGTGATGCCTTCGTTCGGGCCGATCTCGAATACGAGCAGATTCGGCACGCTCTTATCCTCGGTAGCGGCCGAAGAGCGAAGCGGTTCTTTGAATTCGACCACGATGCGCGTATTTTTGGACTTCAGGCGTTTGCCCGTCCGGATATAAAACGGAACGCCCCGCCAGTAATAATTGTCGATGTTCAGCTTGGCGGCGATAAACGTATCGTTCGTCGAATCGGGCGAAATGCCCGGTTCGGAAGTGTATCCGGGTACCGGCTTCCCTTGGATGGACCCAGCCGTGTATTGCCCGCGCACGATGCGGGTATGCACGTCCTGTCTCGCCAGCGGTTCCAAGGCCTCCAGCACGTTCTTTTTCTTCATTCGAATGTCTTCGGCCGTCGCGTTGGTGTTCGGCACATGGATCGACAGCATCATGAGCAGCTGCATCATATGATTCTGGAACATGTCCCGAATCGCCCCCGCCTTGTCGTAATAACCGGCGCGGTCTTCCACGCCCACTGTTTCGTCGGCCGTAATCTGGACGTTGGCGATGTAACGGCTGGTCCACAGCGCCTGAATGACCGGATTCGCCTGCTTGAGCGCTTCAAGCCGTTGAACCATCGGTTTGCCGAGGTAGTGGTCGATCCGGTAGATTTCGTCCTCGGTAAACGCCTGGCTGAGTTGGCTGTCGAGCTCCCGCGCCGAAGCCAGGTCATGCCCGAAGGGCTTCTCGATGACGAGCCTTTTCCAGCCCGTTACGCTGCCCAGCCCGCTTTGCTCGATTTGGGAAGCGACCGTTCCGAAAAAGTTCGGGGCGACGGACAGGTAGAACAAACGGTTGGCTGCTCCTCCCGCTTCCTTTTCCCAGCGCTCGACCCGTTCTTTCAACTGAACGAAATGCTCATTGCGGTCGATATGCAGAATGTTAAAGCCGAACAAATCCAAAAAGGATTGCAGCGTATCGTCTTCTTGGACTTCCAAGCGGTAAAAATCATGCAAGGATTGCTTGACATGCGCCCGGAACGTTTCGTCGGACAGCTCTTTCCGGCCGAGGCCGACCACCGCAAAGGATTCAGGCAGCTTTCCATGGATATATAAATGATATAAAGCGGGATATATTTTCCGCTTGGCCAAATCACCGGTTGCTCCAAACAGTACAAAAGTGGTAGGATTCATTTCCATTTCTCCCTCCTGACAGAGTTTCGGGACGAGGATGACGACTTCGCCGGCTTCACTCTGGTTTCTATGTCTTGGATTCACTATAATACAAATAAGTACCATACACGTAATTAATATATTTCTGAGGAGATATAGACCATGTCTATGACCAATAACTACGAGCTGTACAAGGTTTTTTATTGGGCCGCCAAAACGGGGAGCCTGACCCAAGCTGCCAAAGCCCTGTACCTGACCCAGCCCAGCGTAAGCCACGCCATCAAGCAGCTGGAGGAACGGATCGGCCTCACCCTGTTTTACCGCAATGCCAAAGGCGTATCGCTTACTCAGGAAGGAAAAATATTATTTTCATATATTGAGCAATCCCAAATCCTGATCGCCCTTGCCGAGGAAAAAATGGAGGCCCTGAAAAGCCTCGAAAGCGGCGAGCTTCGGATCGGCGGCAGCGACTCGCTGTTCAAGCACTACCTGCTCCCGTATTTGGAAGACTTCCACGTGCGGTATCCGGGAATCAAGCTGCATTTGAAGCATGGAACGACGCCGGAGGTCATCTCGTACCTGAAAGAAGGACGGATCGACCTGGGGGTCGTGCGGATGCCGATCGTGGATGCCCAGCTGGAAGTGACCGAAAGCACCGAACTTCAGGATTGCTTCGTCGCCGGCGAACGTTATGCGGAGCTGAGCGGACAGACGCTGACGATGGAAGAATTGATGAAATATCCGATCATTTTGTTCTCGCGCAACAGCCGGGTCCGAATGGCGATCAACGAGCTTTTCGAAAAATACGGATACGAACTGAAGCCCGACATCGAGGTGGGCAGCGTCGACCTGCTCATCGAGTTTGCCCGCAGAGGGCTCGGCATCTCCTTCGTCACCCGCGAATTCGTCTCCAAGGAATTGAAGGAAGGCTCCCTGTTCGAAATCAAGCTTGATGTCGAGATCCCTCCTTCCAAGGTGGGCATCATGGTCATGCGCAACCTGCCGGTCTCCGCGGCGGCGACCAAATTCATCGGGATGGTGCCGTAAAATGGTGCCGCAAAAAACAAAAACCAGCCGGATCGGCATTCGATCCGGCTGGTTTGGCGGAGGCTCCCTTCTTCCCTTGGCCCACGCCAGAAATAAGGCTTCCATTAATAAAGAGGCAGCGCTTCTTGTTTCAGACCTTCGAAGAGATCGCCGGACTGCTTAAAGAACGCATCAGGCAAACGATAATAGGCATCTCCCATCGAGACGACCTTCAACTCCGGAATGATGTACATGGCCATCTCGGTCCCGTCCTGAAGGTTAAACTTCAGTTGATACGACTTCCCCTGGGCCTGGGCTTCGGCAATCGCCTCGTATTCCCAGCCCGTCAAACGGGCGGTTTCCGCTTCGTACAACCCTTCGATCACCGATTCCACGGCCCCGTGATCGGTTACTTTCTTAAGCACTTCATTTCCCGCATGATTCGAAATATGGATGTCCCGCGCATGCGCTTTGAGGCCGGACATGTCCAGATATTCCGTGGCGGAGATCGTGGAATCATCTGCCTTGGCCACGATTTCGGCCAGATAGTTGTGTTGCTGGTATTGAACCGCAATGCGAAAATGGGACGGGTACGTCGGAATCTCGTAGAGCTTACCGCCGACGGCGAACGTCGCGGCATAATCCTTGTCCGCATATACGCTTTCATGATGCTGGCCGATATCGCTGCTGATGTCGTGGTCCAAAGTCCCAAGCGGTTTCGCCAGCTCCATGCCTTTGAATTCAAACCGGGCGCCGTCTCCGACGAACGCATAACGGTAGCCGTTATAGTTCAGGAACTTTCGGATGCCGTTTGGAGCGGCCGCCGGAGCCTGCTGCGAGATTTGCGGAGTGGCGGACGGCTTCGCCTGCGGGAATGGATAGACGGCCGCCCCGATCGCAAGCGCAAGGCAGGCGGCCAGCGCCCCCCATTTTGCGTATGATTTTTTGCGAACGCGTCCGGCGGTTTCCGCTTGTTCGATCAGATCGGCGTCCACGGATCCGACGGCTTTGAAAAGTTCTTTATTGTTCATAGGATATAACCTTCCTTCTTCAAGTATATTCGCAGTTTTTTCCGCGTTCTGAACAAAACCGACTTGGCTTTGCTTTCGCTGACCGAAAAACGCGCGGCGATATCGGCCATGGAATCGGAGTACCAATACCGGCGCAAAAACATGTTCCGGTGATCCTCGTCCACCCCCCGAAGAAACCGGCTGATGGCTTCGGCGATTTGCTCCTCCTCATAGCGGCTTTCGACGTCCTCCGAAGAAACCAAGCATTCGTTCAATTCATCAAGGATCGTCTCGAAATTCCTGCTGCGCTTTTGAGCGGTGTAATAATCAAACCGGTTCAAGGCGATGTTCCGCGTGATCCTCCCCAGAAAAGCCGACAGCCTCGACGGGGACTGCGGCGGTATCGCTTCCCAAGCTCCAAGAAAAGCATCGTTTACGCATTCTTCCGAATCTTCGCTATTCGATAAAATGTTATGGGCGATGCGGAAGCAATAATTTCGGTATTTTTTGGATGTTTCTTCGATCGCTTTTTCATTGCGCGCAAAATACAGCTGTATGATGTCCTTGTCTTCCACTCCATCACTTCCGTTCTTGTTCATTAAGGCCTTCACTCATTAAAGTAGGAAAAGAAGCGTTCGGGTTGCAAAAAAAATTCGCGCAACATCCTCAGCTTCGGCAAGCGCCATCGAACGTAGACAATGACGGCCGGCCAAGCGACCGGGCAAAACGCAAAACAGACCCTCCCAGCATGAGGATCGAAGTTTAAGCTTAAGGACGGCGAGGCGTTCCCGGCTTCGGCAATTTCATGGAACGCGCAAGTTATCGTCACAAGTTCGCAATATTCCGTTGATATGATAAATCAAGAGTTACATGCACTCCCCAGCGAAATCGTGAAAGGGAATGCCTAAATTAGAATACGCTATAAATGGAGGTTTGTCTGTCATGTCAACGCATACGCCGACGCAAGAACGCGGAAAAATTTCGAGGTTCGTTTTTCTGGGCCTGGCTTGTTTGCTGGTGGTGTCCGTCCTGGTGCAAATTTTCATGGCCGGGATGGCGCTTTTTACCGATTCGGCTTATTGGCGCAGTCACGTTATTTTCGTTCGGATCTTCGAATATCTTCCGATCCTCATGCTGATCTTTTCGTTTGCGGGAAAACTCCCGAAATCGCTGCGATGGCTTAGCCTGCTGCTGTTCGTTTTGATCTGGGCGCAGTATTTTACCGCGCATGTCCCCGGAGCGGGGGCGTTTCATACGGTTATCGCTGCCGTCCTGTTTTGGACCGCCGTTCATGTGATGATTCGGGCCAATCGCGTCGTCCGCTGAAGGTGCAAGAAGAGCCGCCAAAGTTTGAATTATCCTCATTTCGAGCAAACTGCTGAAAAGGAGGGAATTCGTGGAAAGCATGGCGGCTTGACTCGAGCATTACGGTTACGCCCTTATTTTTACGGCTTTAATTTTTGAAATGCTCGCTTTCCCCCTTCCCGGCGAAATGATGATGAGCTACATCGGCTTGCTTTTCTTTGAAGTAAAATTGAACTGGCTGTTAAGCATCGTTGCGGCGGGCTTGGGGGTATCTGCAGGCATTATTGGATCGGCTACCGTTTCGGCAACACGCTCGTCACCAAATACGGCGAACGCATCCATTTGGGAGAAGAGCGTCTTGCCAAAATGACCGACTGGTTCGGGAAATACGGAAACAAACAGCTGTTCGTTGCTTATTTCATCCCCGGCGTCAGGCATATTACGGGTTATTTCTGCGGCATCACCCGGATGCCGTTCAGGAAATACGCGGTCTATGCGTTTTTTTGGGTCAGCCTGTTCATTTCGCTCGGGAGAGTGCTTGGCCCCAAGTGGGAGATGTATCACAAAACCGTAAACCGTTATATGGTGATATTCGGGATTTTGTCTGCAGTATTGGGCACCGCGGTCTATCTATACCGGAAAAATAAACCGCGTTTGCTCGAATCGGTCGGGACGCTGCTGAAAAAAGGAATGCGCCATTTCAACTCGCTGGGCAAAGTCCGCTTTCTGGTCCTGGTGGCGTTTACGGTATTCGTGACATGCGTTTCATTGATGCTCGGGCTTATCCAAGACTTTTTGGCGCAGGAATTCGACGAGATCGCCTCCTACATCATCCTTGCGCTATTCGGGCCGGAGTGGCGGCAGCCGATGGGATTTTTCGCCGCACTGGGCTCCGATGTTCTCTATGCTTCCGTGATCTTGGTGACGGCGTTGTGGGTACTGTTCAAGTCCCGGAAAAAGCTGCTCGAGCTGTCGTTTTTCCTATGGGTCCTCGTCGGAGGCGAACTGCTCGATGACGGGCTGCGCGCGTTGTTTCATCGCCCCGGCCCGGTCGTGTCCGGCCATCAATGAATCAACACGTTTCCGATCGAGGATACGCTCACGGCGCCCATCGTTCGGGATGACCATCACATTGCTGTTCATAGTGTGCTTCTGCCTGGGCAATGGAACGTACTACTGCTTCCTCTATTCCTTCCGCTACTGCCTATTCCTGTTTTGCCATTGATTTCGTCCTCCTTTGATTTTGGGCATACAAAAAAAGCCCTCTCCTACTTTATGGTTCAAGTGGGAAAGAGCTTTGGAAGTGGGACTAAGTGGGTTCGTCAAGTTTACAAGTGTTTGGTTTGTTGGCTGTATTGTACGGTCTTACTTGGGCGGTTGTAAAGATGGATTTTTAACTTGGGTAGCTCGTCTCCTCTAACATTACGTCAGAGCAACCGACTGAAAGCCAGGGTTTAGAATAGCTGGTGGTAAAAATATCCACACACTTCTTCCCAACCAAATCAATCTGATTCCCTAGGCGTTCTCTAAAAAGAACAATTGTAAAAATACTGTCTCTATTTACCACATCGGGATTTAAAGGCGGTTCGGCCTCAATTTGAAAGTCCGCCTTACTGCAGTTCTTAAATACGATCTTTAATAGCCTAGTCGTATCTCTCCCTTCTTGAATATCCCAGTAGTAATCTACCACAACAACCAGATCGACCAGATTGTCTGCCCATCTTACCTCGGTAACAATACTATCCGTAAAATCAAAGTTATTTAGAATGTTATCTAAACCGTTAGCTAGCATGATCTTTTCACCTACTTTCCAAAATAAAAGTGTGTCAAGTCCCGTAGTTCTTGTTTTGTTGCATTGCTAGGGAATACTCCATTGTCATCGAGATAGCCGCCACCCTTATTTTGAACTCTAAAATAAGGAGTACCTTCCCCAGACTCTGCGTGAATTCTCACTTTTGTACCTGTGCTTGGGTCAGTAAGAATAGTCGCAGGTCCACTTTTCTTTCCTCCTGGCTCAAATGGTCTTGGTCCATCCCGATTTCTTAAGATATGGTTATTTGCTTAACAAAATAAAGAGTAAAAAGGGCATACGTTTTAAAGTTGTTGTACGTACTATAAATTTCTTAAAAACATAATATAGGTCATACATGGATTACTCGTATTCTCTTTATAAAAAATGAACTATTCGTCACTGGGTAGCCCCACCAAAAAAAGAAACCTTGAAAGGCATATAGCTAATCAAGGTCAACTTTTTTCTTTATACATATTATTAGCTATTCAATATCATCATATGCATCACCTAAGGAGATAAAATCACTTCTTAGCCAATACCAATATTGCCCTTTATTTTTTATAAGTCGTTCAAGTAAATCAGTAAACGAAGTAGCTATAATCTGGCACTCACCTACAAGCCCATGGCGGTCAAAAAAACTATCATAGCACCTACCTAGTCTATCTTCATTGAGGTCAATCGTTAAGTATTCATCCGTTCCATCATTACCAATAATATACCAGTTAGATGAAATATCTTCTTCACATAATTCTCCTACAATTATTGGATTTGCCAATACAAACTTATCAGGAGACACAAGATAAATTGGATATTCCTCATTTTCAAATAGAACTAATCCCCCACAAAGACTATAAAACTCTTTTAAATCATTAGGTAAAATATGCTTTTCTTCATCAATGATGGGTAATCCAGAAGGCTCAAAGATACGACAATGTGGTAAAGTGTTTATTTGTGTGAGCAACTGCTTTATCTTTTCCATTAGCTTCACTCCCGATAATTATATTGATTAAAGGAATTATAATATTCTTGTCTGGCTGATTTGGGAACATTTGCAGCATCAAACATTCTTTCTGTAAGTTCTTGTATCTCCCTTGGAGAGACTGATTGCCAATCAATTTTGCCTCCAACCTTCTTACCTGTTTTTTCATATAACCATTCTCTATAAACAACTTTTGTAGCAGCATGTTGTTCTTTTGTAAGTGCTACTGTTGGGGTATTCCCACCTCTACTTACATAGTTTGGAACATTATGTTTAGCCCATACATCCATAACACCATGATGATTTTCTAAAGGTGAATTACTAGGTCTATATGGTACTACATCATTAGGTTTAACAGTTTTATCTATACCCTTATTCACTACATTACTCACATTTAAATATTTCGGAGTAAAGTAACTTTTATTCGGGGTAGTCTTAACAGGGAAATTGTTTAGACTATTTTTGACAACAATTTTACTAGGACTGCTGACTTTATAAGGTCCTGACGAAAGCTTGGTGGTTATATTTGTAACCCTTATTGATCCTACGCCTCCGCCGCGTTCACCACCACCGCCAAAATTTCTGGCTCCTCCAGAACCTCCACGAAAGTCAAAGAGGCGCCCCGCATGCCCACTCGGATCCACATAACTCAACGGATTATTCGCAACATACGTATACAAATTCAACGAAAGCGGATCGGACAGTTCGCCTTTATACGTATCCTCACCCATAAACCGTGCCGTTCCAGGGTCATACCATCTCGCCCGCAGATATTGTAGTCCTGTTGTATTGTCCCAATATTCACCTGAATTACGCAGCACATTCGGGACTGTTTCTTCCTCGGTAAGCGGACCGCCCCAGATGTCATAGGTATAGCTGTTCAGCGTATTTCCGTCAGCATCCACCAATCCAATGACATCCCCATGGCCGTTCAGCTGGTAATATTGGAGTTTTCCGGTTTTTTTGTCGAGTCGTGACTTGAGTTCTCCGTTCAGGTCGTAGACATAAATGTAAGTTGTCTCCGGTTTGCCGGATGCGGAAACACTGGCTTCGGCAATCAGCTTGGCTTCGTCGTCATAATAATAACGGGTTGTTTCATCACCTTCAGTTCGTTCGTATAGCAGTCCATCTCCATCATAACGATAGGTTACCTTTTTTCCTTCACCCTGAACCTGCGTCAGTCTGTTTTGGCTGTCATAGGTATACCCGGCATTTTTAAGTCCATAAATTTTCCCGCTGCCATGGTCCTCGCGGTTGCCGTTTGCATTATAGGAATATGTTTCGTTCTGGCTGCCGGATTCGCTTTTGATCCGGTTTAACGGATCGTACGTATATTGATCGGTTTCGCCGTTTTGAGTTCGTGAAATGATGTTTTTGTTATTGTCATACGTATATCCGAATTGGTGCTGCGTTTTGCCGTTCTGTTGAATCTGCATTCCGGATAAGTCATAACCGTTATAATCGTATCCTGTCCGTAAACCGTTGCCGAAAGATTGACCTTTCAGCATACTGTTGGCGCTGTAGTCGAATGTCATTCGATCCAGCGGGGACGCCGCTGCCGCTCTGAATCCGCTGACTCCCGAGCCTACCGTAACGTCCATGGCAATGACCCGGTTCATGTTATCCAGTTCACTGCGTACCTGTAAAGCTGCATCTTTGGACCCCGTTACAGAATAGCCGATTCGCTGCTGCTTGTTATTTTCATAATCGATTCGTGTCCCGTCCGGGTAACTCAAGCTTTGCAGCATTCCGTTCGCAGCCGAGTAATTGTATGAAGTGGTGCCATGTTCATCCGTCATTGATTTTCTGCGACCCATATTATCATACGTATAGGTTACCGAAATATCTGGACCTTTGATGCCTGTCAACATATCTTCGTTGGAATAGGTATATTCGGTCGTACGGCCTTGTCTGTCAATCAGTTTGACCAAATTGCTGCGTTGATCATAGAAATAAGTAGTTGTTTGTCTTTTCGAATCCGTTTCCTTGATTAACCGCCCCAATTCATCATGTTGCTTGAACACGGTCTCATTGGTCGGCAACATGATGCTCGTCAAATTACTTGTTTTGCTGTACATATAACGGAAAACACGTTGATCCGGAGTCGTGACGGTTGATATATTTCCAAGCGCGTCGTACGTGTACTGAGTACGCTGCCCATTACCATCAATTACAGCAGTAACGTCGCCAGCTAAATCATATTCCCGTTTTTCTAAAGGTGTAAATGCACCATTTTTCGATTCTTCCGTTGCCAGCGGACGGCCAAGCAAATCCCTTTTTTCTCTTATTTTATTCCCTGCCGCATCCGTATAGGTTGTTGTACGTTCCACGACATTATAAGTAACGTTACTGCTTGTACCATCAGCGAAATTCGTTTGGGTCAGGCGCCCAAAAGCATCAGTGTCATATTTAGTTGTATTGTTTTCCGCGTCCGTTGAGGACGTGATATTCCCTTCATTATCATACGTATACTTGTAGACAGAATCGGCTGTTTGTTCTTCCGCGAGCAAGCCAAAGGGATTATATTGTTCTTTGGTAATGATCCCGTCTGGAGCGGTACGGGTAATTCGGTTGTTGAAATCGTCATAAGCGGTGGAAGCTTGGGTTCCATCCTTAAAAAGGATTTTGGTCAACCTGCCACCAGCATCGTATTCATAAGTTTGTTTCTGTCCAGAACCGTCCGTTAGCGTTTGGAGCTGTCCAGCCGAAGTATAGTCGAATTTGTCTGTGACCGTCTCCGTTTTTGAAAGCGCATCATGTACAATAATGGAACGGGAACTCGGCAAATAGCTTCCATAAGGAGATTCATACGTAAATGACGACTGTATATCGTTTGTCTCGTCTTTGGTTGTGGTCTTTATGATTCTGCCTTTACTATCCACAACCTGATCGGTTTGAGCGAGCAATAAACCGCCCCAACCATTATTAACGGCGACTTGGGTTTCCGTTCCTTTTGGATCATAGCTGTATTGGGTAACCCGCTTTAACGTATCATTTACTTTTACTTCTGTCCACAAAGGCAATTTCCAATGATATGGAGCTACGGAAGTCTTATAATTATAGTTTATCTCTTGTCCCGTACTAAGCTTGGCGGAGGTTATCATGCCAGTATCATCATACGCATATGTGGTCACAAGCTTTTCTGAAGCGGAACCCGATTGCTCCTTAGATTCCTCTACCTGTGTAGGGGTATTTCGGTTTACCTTTTCATCATAAGTGTAGCTCGTCTTGTAGGAGTATCCGTCACCTTCCTGAAAATTTTGCTTTAAACGCAGTAATTCAGGCTGATTGTCTCCGCCAAAAGACTTGGAAAAATTGTATACTTCCTTGACTCTTCCATCTTGGACCGTTGTGGTCCAATCAGCAGGTTGGCCATAGGAGTTCAAATCTTCCCCGGAATAAGCCAAGGTAACATTTCTTAGAATCTGTTCACCGGATGTCGTGCTGTACGTATTTTTTCGGCTTCGTACTTTAAATACGTATTCGGTTGCTGATGACCCGATTTTTTTTAACGATGTCTCATAATTCAATTCCAAAGACGCAGACGAGGGAGTTATCATTTGTACCAACAGAGCGGTTCGATTTACGCCCTGCTTCTCGAAATCCCCTGATAAACCAGGCAAAAAGTTAAATCGTGAGTTCTGAATGGAATATACAAATCTAGTGGAACGGTTTAACGAATCTGTGACCTTGCTTAATATAGTGAACTCTCCCGGCGTTTTTTCATATACTATTTTACGATCCGTTCCCTTTTGCTGAACCGTAACCGTAAGACTATCGTAAGAGAAGCCGATCGAGTTGCCTTCATTATTCGAAATTTCTTTTAGAACGGATACTCCATTTATCGTTGTATATTTAAAATCAACATGGTTGTCGTACCCGTCTTTTATTTGGA
>Ga0180220_1000523_pt1 | contig 41009 bp, 38 predicted proteins | sample eDN5th37CBELigBY_FD_151335 | JGI IMG/M metagenome (GOLD analysis project Ga0180220, IMG submission 151335) | Enriched backyard soil microbial communities from Emeryville, California, USA - eDNA 5th pass 37_C BE-Lig BY (version 2) (version 2) | ecosystem: Environmental > Terrestrial > Soil >... | reverse complement strand
AACGGCATTTGCCTGCCGGCTCCAATAATTCCGGTTCGCACGTGTATCGCGTTTCGACGCCGCATTGCCTGAAAATTCTCCGGGCCCATCGCGTGATGTCGGAATCATGTCGGCAGGACTCCGCGATTCGTTCAAAAACTTCATCCTGCTGCAGCTTGTACGTCGGGATGCTCGTGCCGATTCCGGTTATCGCCGTTCCGCCCGCAAAAATGGATTCTTTCACCAGCGACTCCCCCCCTTTTTCCCTAAAATAAATCATTGTTATCTGTCCCGAACATATTTAAAAGATGGTCGTGAGACAAGTCTATTCTTGAAATCTATAAATTATGCGAAAGCATAAAAAAGGATCCATTCCGACTTGGAATGGACCTTTCTTCACTGTTTTGCGCGGCATGCGCATCATTTTAAACCATTTCATCCTTATGGGCTCCGACGCTTAAGATCAGGCCGATTGCCATCATGTTGGAAAGCAGGGAGCTGCCTCCGTAGCTTATGAAGGGCAAAGAAATGCCCGTCAAAGGCAAGATGCCGATATGCATTCCGATGTTCACGGAAGCTTGAAAGACAAGCATGCCTATAAAGCCGGCAACAAGATAGGAGCCTGCATAATCCCTGCTTTCCATGGCGATATGAACCATGCGGTATACAAGAAGCAAATAAAGCAGCAGCAGCGAGGCGGAGCCGATGAAGCCGAATTCCTCCCCAATGACCACGTAGATCGAATCCGAATACACGTAGGGAATAAAACCTCTTCGTACATAGGTTCCGTCGCTACCGTCCAGCCCACCCGAACCGATGGCTTTCATCGCGTTTTTGACGTGCCATGATTTATCGGGGTCGCTGGCGGGGTCAAGAAAAGTTTGTATCCTTGCCAACTGATGCGGTTCAACGATTTTCGACAACAATTCGAAATTGGCATAATAAAGCCATAATACGGTACAAATGACTGCAAGCATGAAACCCATGAAAAGTAGCATGTACAAGGAACGAATGTTGCCGACCCATAGCATGCTAAGCAGGATGCCCAAAAAAACGAGAGCGGTGCCTAAATCCGGCTGCTTCATGATCATTACGAACGGGATGAGGAAAACGCCGCATGCAGGCAATACGTCCTGCAATAAACGGAGCGGTTTGCCTTCCCGTTTCCCGAGCAGATGGGCGATCAGCAGGACCGTCGATATTTTGGCCAATTCGGAAGGCTGGAGCTGAAATCCCCCGATACTCAACCAGCGGGAAGCTCCGTTAATATTTTCTCCGGCAAGCTTGACGAGGACCAGCAAGACGATACTGATCCCGTATAGAATATACGACGACTTGCCCAATAGGACACGGTAGTCCAGCAATGCAAGCCCAAGCATCGGGATGCAAAACGCAGCGAAAAGATAAAGATTATTCATATGAAGTCCCTTTAAATGCGTATCCGCCGTCGCTCTGTAGATGACGAACGTTCCGGCGGATACAAGGCACAGCACAATGAAGAGCGTGGACTTATCCAATTTGTCGATATTGCGGACGTTAAACATTTGCAGACCTCGATTTCATCGATTTTTGGCGTGTTTCATGCTGCCTTCCGGAATTCCGCGATATATTCAGCAAAATGCCCGTGCTTGCCAGACATAATATAAGCGAAGATCCCCCGTAACTGATAAAAGGCAGCGGCACTCCGGTGATCGGCAAACTGCCGATCGCCGCCCCCGCGTTCAGCATAAATTGCATAAAAATCATCATCACGATTCCAATGCCCATCATGAGTCCGAACGGGTTTTTGCTTCTGAGCGAAGCAGCGAACCCGCGCCAGATGAATAAGAAAAATGCAATGATCACCAGGGAAGTTCCGGCAAAACCCAACTCTTCGCCGATCACCGCAAAAATGAAATCGGTGTGCGCTTCCGGCAAATAAAAAATCTTTTGGACGCTCTGGCCGATTCCCGCCCCTGTCGCCCCTCCATTTTGAAATGCGTAGAGCGACTGAAGAAGTTGGTAACCCGAGCCTTGCGGATCGTCAAAAGGATGGAGGAAAGAACTAATCCGCGTCTGACGGTAACTTTTGCTGAATGCCAAATAGGCGAAAATGGGAATCAAGGCTGAACCAAGTAACAAGAGATGCCTCAAATCCGCATCGCCCACCAAAAAGATGGAGGCGGCAATGCCCGCCAAAATCACTACCGTGCCGAAATCCGGTTGTTTCAGGACAAGCAGCAGGATCACGCCGATCACCGCCGTGACCGGAAGCAGCCCTTTACGCAAATTCCGGATTTGATCCCCTTTTCGGCTAATGATCGTCGATAAATAGACGATGATAGACAATTTGGCGAACTCGGAAGGCTGGAGCGTAAAGCCGGCCACCGTAAACCAACGTCTCGCGCCGTTGACGTTCCCGCTACGGATCAACACAAGCAGAAGGATCAGCAATGAAAAAAGCAGAAGGATCGGAGCAGCTTTTTTCCAGCTCGAAAACGGGATAACCATAAAAACGAACATCAAAAATAATCCGATAAGCGCGAATACGCCTTGTTTCACGACGTAATGCCACGGACTGCCGTACTTGGAGATCGCAACCGGATAACTTGCGCTAAATATCATGACCAAACCGAACCCAACGAGAAAAAAGGTTAGCGCCAGCAGCAAAAAATCCGGTCGACCCCGTATGCTATTATTATTCAAATTCTTGGACCGCCTCCCTTGCTCCCGGCAGGCGGAAAAGCTTATTCGAGTTCCCGTCTGCCCGGATATACTTTCTTTGATAACAGGACCAGCTTGTCTTTCTGCCATTCGTAAATATCGAGACCGTTTCCCGCGCCTCCAAGCGACCAGCCAAGCGCCAACTCGGGACGTCCGTCATGATTGTAATCCTTAAATTCGGCTACATTCACTCCGTAACCAAAGCCCTCTACTTCCGAAACGATCCGCCACTCCCTTTGGTGCTGCTTAAAAAGTGCCGCCTTTAAGATCTTGCCGCTTCCTTGATTCATTTGAAATACGACGACGGCTTCATCCGTTCCGTCTCCGTCAATATCGCCGAATGCGATATTGTCTCTTTCTTTATCTTGCTTCGGGGACAAAATTTTCGCCTGCTCCGGCAGCAACTTGATAAGATCTCGCCTGGCAGCGTCGTTTCGATTGCTCGTATCGGCCGACGGGGGACTGATTAAATCAGCCGGAGCCGCAGGCACGCCGCATCCTCCGATGAATAACAAAGTCGACGCCAGAACGCTAACTCCGATGAAACTGCTCTTCATTGGTGTACCTACTCCTTGCCTGCAATCATATTACTATCTTATCCGTGAATGAAAATAAAGTGGTTATCAAATCGTTAAATCTCGACGGCGTTCGATCGGCAAATCGATCCGTACCTTCGTTCCCACGCCCAGGCTGCTCGTTATGTGCAGCTTGCCGTGATGCAGATTCACGATTTGCTGCGTTATAGCAAGTCCCAAACCGCTCCCGGTACCTTGCGGGTCTCCCTTATAAAATTTTTGGACCACATTCTTCAAATCTTCCTCCGGGATGCCCGAGCCCGTATCCTCAACGGAAATGACGACGTTTCCGGAATCCTCGTACGCTTGAAAGGTGACGCGCCCTGGATGTTCCGTGAATTTGAGCGCATTATCCGCAAGATTGATCAAAATTTGCTTCAGGCGACTTTCATCCGCTTGGATGACGGAAATTCCTTCAGCAGCATGCACTTCGAGGACAATCCCTTGCCTGGCGGCTCTTGGAGCAAGCTGCTTTCCAATATGTCGAAGCAATTCCGGCAGCTTTACGGGGGCTAAACGCACGTTCATTCTACCGCTGTCCAATTTGGAAAAGTCAAGCAGCTCATCCACCATCCGCGCCAATCTGTCGCTTTCGGATTCAATGATATCAAGACCGTCTCGCAGCAAAAGTCCGTTTCCCGCTCCGTTCGCCTTGAGGGTAACCGCCCAGCCTTTAATTGAAGTCAGCGGCGTTCGCAATTCATGCGAAACGGATGAAATGAAATCATTTTTCAGCTGTTCGCTTTTCTTGATTCTGCCTGCCATCATATTTAACGTATCTGCAAGGGAACCGAGCTCATCCCGGTATCGCTTGCGCACTTGGATGCTGAAATCCCCCTCCGTCATCCGGTCGGCGGCCTGTTTGAGATCCTGTATCGATCTTGTAATGGTCCAGGCCAGCAGCAGCGATAAAAGGGTCACGATTGCAATGACAAGCAAACCTGCGGCGATCAATAAAACAGCAATTTGATGCACGGTCTTCATCGTTGCGGTCAATGAGGTGACGAACCTTACCGCTCCTACGGTGGCGCCATGCGATATTAAAGGGTAGGATACCGCCAAGACCGTTTCTTGGCCGGAAGGTTCTTTCCCTTTCCAACTGCCGGGCTGGCCTGCAATCGCCGATTGCACATCGGAGTATCCCATCATGGCCTTATCCTTAGGATCGCCGACGGAATCCTGCAGCAGCCGCCCGGACGCATTCATAATTTGCACTTCCGCATCGGAATGGCCGGCAAACCCCTGCAGCAATCGGTCGGATTGTTTCTCCCAATCCTCATCGGCAAAATATTGCTGAAAAAAAGAAGCGGAAAGTTCCGCTTGGTTCATCAAAATGCGCTCGACGTTATGGACATAATAATATTTGACGGACAGGACGAGAAACACTTCAAGAATGAGAACCGTAAAGCATATCACAGCAAAATAACTTCCTACTAACCTTTTCCGGATCCCCATGCGTTCACACATCCTTCCTCCAGCGGTATCCAAGCCCCCATACCGTTTCAATCCAAAGAGGATGGGAGCTGTCGTCTTCGAGCTTCTCCCTTAGCTTGCGGACATGAACATCAACCGTTTTGGGATCCCCTATGTAATCTTCTCCCCATACCAGGTTCAACAATTCGTCTCTCGAAAGCGCCGTGTCCGGATGTTCCAAAAATGCTCGAACCATTTGAAATTCCTTCGGCGTCAATTCGATTGGGGTGTCATGCTTGAACACTTTGTTAGAACTCAAGTCCATTCGGATGGGGCCGGAATGCAGCGTTACCCGGGGCGTTTTTGTCAAGGACACATCGGTACGCCGCAATATGGCTTTGATCCGGGCAACAAGCTCAAGCGGGTTAAACGGTTTGACGATATAGTCGTCGGCGCCGATCTCAAGCCCTTTAATTTTGTTCAAATCTTGCCCGGATGCCGTCAGGAAGACGATAATGACTCCTGTATCCGATTCCCTGATCTTCCGGCACACTTCGAACCCATCGACGTCCGGCAGCATAAGATCCAGAACAATGACATGGGGACGGTTCGCTTCAAAACGCTTCAGCGCATCTTCTCCACAGGCGGCCTCACTGGCCTCGAATCCGTTATTCGTCAAATTGATCGATATAAACCTTCTGATATGATCGTCATCTTCGACGACCAGCACTTGATTCCGTTTCAGAACATCCAACATTCCTTCCTCCTTATCCAAGCGTAAATCTCAAGACGAATAATCATGTCCAAATAAAAAACTCTTTCGTTTTAAGAAAGAGTTTAAACGTTCGAATGGGTCATAGGATGCCCGCATGTCAATTTGCCTAGCAGGGCAGCCATCTCTCATCCTTTGACAACCTTCCTTTTCATGCAAAAAGCCCTCTGCCGAAAAATTGCAGCTAGAGGGCATAGCAATCGCGAAAAACGTTTGTCCGTCTTCTCCCCCCTAGTCGAGTTTTGGCACTATACAACGTAAAGAGACCGTTCTTCTCTTAGCCACATTATGAAAAGCCTTAATCCGGCAATCCCTGTTCTACCCATGGGCATCTTTCGATATTTCTGGGCAGTGGCCTGTGTTTATATAGGAGCCTCACCTAACGAGGACTATTCTTAATCATCTTTTCTCAGTCATCTTAAGCCTTGTCTTGGCGCTTGTCAATAAACATCCGAACTTCATTCAATGCGAATACGCTTGGCGCCATCGTCATCCTGCGGTTTTTTCGGAATTTCGATTTTGAGCACGCCGTTTTCCAGTTTGGCTGTAACACCGTCTTCGTCAGCGCGGTCCAGGTAGAACCGGCGGACAAATTCGCCGTAATGGCGTTCGCGGCGGACCACTTTTTGATCCATGTCTTTCGTTTCGAGCACGTCGTTTCGTTTGGCGGAAATGGTCAGATCACGATCCTTCAATTCGACTCGGATATCGTCTTTTTCGAAGCCGGGAAGTTCCGCATCGATGTAATAGGCGTTATCGGTTTCGCGGACATCGGTTCGGAAAGATTTCGTGCCGAATTCGGTTGCTCCGAAGGAATCGAACAAATCGTTAAAGGATTTTACCATGTTGTTAAAGAACAACTCGTTTCTTCTATGAAAAGGAATCAAATCAAACATATCGTTGTTCCTCCTTTGGCTATGACTTTGCAAGAGCAGCCGTCAATCGCGGCCAACCTTTGCAGAAATTTGGTTCATCGGGGGATGAACCTTACAGTTATATTGTACGTCTCTCGCCATGATCGGGCAAAGTCCATTTCGCACAAAACCGGGCGATTTCAAGCGAAAAAAGCCGAATTTTCGAATTTGACTTTATCTGTCTTTGACTTTCTTTGACTTTTTGACAATACGAAAAAAACGCCTGCCTTCGGAAGAAGCACAGACGTTTTTCACTTTACAAAAATGTTCGGTTCTAAAGGACGGTATCGTCCACCTGGTTCAGCCAGTTTTCAATGTCCCCGATGACCGATGCCACGCAGCCGTCTTCAAACGGCGACTTTAAACCGGCGTATTCGACCAAGCCCGTAAACGATTTGCTTCCGCCCGCTTTGCAGAGCTTCAAATAATCGGCCCAGGCAGACTTGTAGTCTTCGTTCATGCGTTTCCAGAATTGGAATGCGCACAGCTGCGCAAGCGTATAGTCGATGTAATAGAACGGCGATTGGAAGATATGGCCTTGCTTGTGCCAGAATCCGCCGCGTTCGAGATAATCGTTTCCGTCGAACTTACGGTGAGGCAGGTATTTCTTTTCGATTTCGCGCCAAGCCTGTTTGCGCTCCGCCGGCGTCGCATCCGGGTTCTCGTACACAAAATGCTGGAATTCGTCGACGGATACGCCGTAAGGTACGAATAAAAGCGCGCTGCTCAGATGATCGAATTTGTATTTCTCCGTGTCTTCTTCAAAGAACAGCTTCATCCAAGGCCAAGTGAAAAATTCCATGCTCATCGAATGGATTTCCGCAGCTTCATATGTCGGGAAGTGATATTCCGGAAATTCAAAGTGGCGGCTGGAATATACCTGGAACGCATGGCCCGCCTCGTGCGTGAGGACGTCGATGTCGCCGGAAGTGCCGTTGAAGTTGGAGAAAATAAACGGCGCGCCGTATTTGCTGATATACGTGCAGTATCCGCCGCCCTGCTTGCCTTTTTTGCTGACAAGATCCATCAGGCCGTTTTCAACCATAAAGTCGAAAAATTCCTTCGTTTCAGGCGAGAGCTCGGAGTACATTTTTACCCCGCGCTCCAAGATCCAGTCCGGGTCTCCTTTTGGCGCGGCGTTGCCGGTTTTAAAGCTGAAACCGTCGTCGTAGATGTACAACTGATCCACGCCGATCCGTTTACGCTGGCGTTCTTTAAGTCGGGTTGCCGCCGGCACGATGTGCTCTAGCACCTGCTTGCGGAAGTTGGCCACCATTTCGGCGTTGTAATCCGTGCGGTTCATCCGAACGTATGCCAGCTCGACGAAGTTTTTATATCCCAGCTTATGGGCGATGCGCGTGCGTACTTTGACGAGCTCGTCATAGATCCGGTCGAAATCCCCTTCATGTTCGGCCATGAATTGATAGCGGGCTTCCGTTGCCCGGCGGCGCAAATCGCGGTCCGTCGACAGTTCGAACGGAGTGAGTTGGGTCAGCGTACGCTCTTCGCCTTCAAACGGAATTTTGGCGGAGGCAATCAACTGCGCATACTCGGTAGCAAGCTTGTTTTCCAGTTGGAGATCTTCGATGATCTCGGGACTGAACGTTTTGAGGGCAAGCTCGGCGAGCTGGAACAGCTGGGTTCCCCATTTGGCCTCAAGCTCGGCTCTGAATTTGGATTGGACCAGCGCACGATAAAAATCGGTTATGTATTCCTGGTAGATCGGCACGGCTTCGTCTATATAGTCCTGTTCGGCTTTATAAAACGAATCGTTCGTATCGACCGAATGGCGGATCGTTACGATTTGTGCCATCGAATCCACTTCCCCGCGGAGACGGTTGATCTCGGACAAAACCTGTTCCTGATCCTCCAGCCGCTCGGCGGATTCGAACTTTTGAACGAGCTTGCCGAATTGCTCCTTGATGGACTCGATATCCGGACGCTCATACTTGTATTCGCTGAATTTCATTCATTGACACTTCCTTTCATCCTTAAGATCATGTCTATTATACATGGAGATCAGAAGAAGATTCTACCACCGTTCAAAAAAATTTAATGTTGACTTTTTCCTCCGCATTAGCCTGCCGACCACAAGAGAAGGATAACCGAGATTTGTACGCTGAAGAATAGGCCCAGAAGCAAGAGGACAAGGATGGATAGCAGTTTCCCGAGTTTCAGCGCAGTATTTTTCCAATTGTTGTGGCTCACCCTTCCCGCCTCCCGAAACATACAATTTAATTAACATTAAAATCCTATTGTTCCAACCCGTCAAATGTTTTGTATAACGGATTGTCACCTTCAGAGTTGCTTATCGAGTTCATTGCATGATAAATTAGGTAACAAATAAAAAATTTAGGCAACACCTAAAAAATCCATGGAAAGGGGCAATACATTGGATGCTTGTTTGGATGCTTCGACAGGTCATGGCTCAGAAGGGCATATGGTCGGGGGCCGAGTTGGCAAGAATGCTGAAGGAAAAAGCCGGGTATGAGCTTTCCCCTCCTTCCATCAGCGCTTTGCTGCGCGGACAGCCCAAACAGATGAAAGCCGAGACGTTGGATGCGCTCTGCACGGCTCTGGAATGTACCACCGGAGATTTATGGGTTCACACGCCTACGAACATGCAAGGCGCTTAATGAATATTACTAGGAGGCTATGAAAGTGGCGGAAAGAGAAATACTTCCTTTTGGAGATCCGGTGCTCCGGAAAAAAGCCAAACCGGTCGAACAGCTGACCCCGAAAATGCTGCGGATCCTCGATGACCTGGTGGAGACGCTGTACGCCGAAGACGGGCGCGCAGGCCTGGCCGCTCCGCAAATCGGCGTTTTGCGCAGAATGGTCGTCATGGATTGCGGAGAAGGGCTGATCGAGCTGATCAATCCCGAAATCCTCGAATCAAGCGGCGAACAAATCGGTCCCGAAGCCTGCCTTTCTTATCCCGGCTATGCCGGGATCGTCAAACGGGCCGACTACGTCAAAGTCAAAACGCTGACCCGGTCGGGCGAAGAGGCCGTTTTGGAAGGACATGGCTATTTAGCCCGCTGCATGCAGCATGAGATCGATCACCTGGACGGCATTTTGTTTATCGACCACATCCTGGATGGGCAGTTTTATGACGAGATGACCCAACAAAAAGCCGATCTGCTGCACGTCCTTAAACTTACGCAAAAATAAGCGCCGGGAGCGTAACGCTAATAAACAAAGAAAACCGTCCCAGTTTGCGGAAACAGGACGGTTTTCTTGCATCATCGATCAAAATGCAGCTTACCGATGCGCCGTATAAACGTTCGCACGGCTGATCCCGCGAATTTGCTCCAACTCTTCGGGGCTCAACGCCGGCGCGGCGGCAGCGCCCGCATTGTGAATCAGCTGCTCCAGCGAGCTGGCTCCAGGGATGGCCGCAGCGACTGCCGGATGGCCAAGCGAATAACGGATGGCGGTCTGCGACATGGAGCGGTCCGGACGGACGAAAGCTCCCAGCTTTCGGCGGATATCCAGCAGTTCTTCCGGCGCGAAATCCAGATACCCTTTGCCCGCTTTTCCTTCGCCCGTTTCCGCCAGTACCCCGGAAGCCACGGGTCCGCGCGCGATGACGCTGATTCCGTGCTCCGCAAGCAGCGGCAGCACTTCTTCCTCCGGTCTGCGGTCCAATATGCTGTATTGGCTCATGACCGACACGATGTTCGAACGGTTGACGTATTCGCGGATTACGTTCGGACGGATCGATGAAATGCCGTAATAACGGATAACCCCTTCCTGCTTCAATTCCTCGAACGCTTCGATCGTCTCATCGATCGGATCGTCCAGCGTCCCGCCGTGAAGCTGATACAGGTCGATATAATCGGTCTGTAGACGGTGCAAGCTTCTCTTTACCGCCGTTTTGATATAAGCTTTCGAAGGGTCCCAGCTCCAGCCATCCTTGCCGGGAATGCGGCGGTTGCCGACTTTGGTGGCGAGCACGACGTCGCCCCGGCGGCCTTTTAACGCTTTGCCCACGATTTCCTCGTTCCGGCCCTCGTCATATAAATCCGCCGTGTCCAAAAAATTGATCCCCCGTTCCAGCGCTTCGTGGATGAGGCGTTCCGCCGGCTTTTCTTCCGTGCCGAGCGACATGCACCCGAGCCCGATTTCGCTTACGTACAGATCCGAAGATCCAAGGCGATTTTTGTTCATATTCCATACTCCTCCCCATGTTTTCGCACTTTTGAATATCAAGCAATCAGCAGATGAATGACGGTTAGCACGAGCCCGATCAGGAATCCGCAAATGGCCCCGTTGACCCGGATCCACTGCAAATCGCTGCCGACCTTCTCTTCGAGCATCTTCACCAGCGACTGATCGTCAAGCTGATCGAGGTTTTCGCGTACCAGCAGCCCGATCCGATAATAATTGGCTTCGACCGCCCTTACGACCAGGGATAATATCCCCTGCTCCCAGCGGTCCATCATGTCTTGCTTGTCCCGGAGCATGTTCGTCGTCCAGCGATACAGCTTGACGATGCCGCGCCCCCCGTTCATCCGTTCCTGATCAAGCGCCGCTAGCACGCGCTCCCGAATCTCTTCGAGCTTTCGCAGCATCCATTCCTCGGTGCCCGGATCCGCAAGTTTTTCGCCGATCATAGCTTTGAGGCGCTCGGCCACTTCCGGATTTTCCGCAAAATCGGTTACCTGCTGACGCACTTCCGCCAAAATCCGCTGACGCACCGGACTGTTTTCGTAGGACAATTCATGCAAAGTGGAATGGATCAAGTTTTTCAGGATGTTTCCGAGCTTTTCTTCGCTCATGAACCCCAGCATCGCCTGCAGCGCAAAACCTTTCATTCCGCTCAGCTGTAATTCCTGCAGCTTGTTTAATGCCAGCTGTCCCAGCATATATTCGTTTTCGGGACGGCTGATCCATCGGCCGGCAAAATTCAACACGAAATTAAACGCCTTTTCGTCCAGTTGGCTGCGGAAAGCTTGCTTTGATGCCGCGTCAAGCATCGGCGACAAGTCCTGCTTGCCCACGAAATCAACGAGCAGCTTTTGCGCGGCGGGCGTCATTTTCTCCAACTGAATGTGCCGCACGGCCTCGCTCAGTGAATCAATGACCTTTAGCCGGATTTCTTTTTTGGCGATCAGCTTCAGTAGGCCCGACGAGATCCCTTTGAACAGCTTCATCTGCCGCAATCGTCTCGTAATGCTTTCCTTGTTCAGCAGTTCCGTTTCAAGGGCCGAAATCAGCGAGTTGACGATTTTGTTGCGGTTTTTGAGCAGCAAGGACGTATGCGGAATCGGGATGCCCATCGGATGGCGGAATAGAGCCGTGACCGCAAACCAGTCGGCAAAACCGCCCACCAATCCCGCTTCAAAACCTCCTTGCAACAGGCGGACCGCAATATTTTGAGGCAAAAACAAGGTGATCAGAAACCCCGCTCCCATGACGGCCAGGGAGGTTCCTGCCAAATATCTAGATTTCAAGTTGTATCCCTCCGCTCTATGTATCCATGACCTAATACTATTGTACCCACAATCGGCATGCAACTGCATCTGCGCCATTTCCGGGAAACAGAAAAACTCCCGATGATACGGGAGCTCCGTCAACCTCAAAACCTCGATTCGTACACCGTGAATTTTTCTTCCACAGGCGTTCTCGGTTGTCCCTCCGGCGCTTCGTGAAAAAAACCGAGATGCAAAAATCCGGCAATTTTTTCGTCCGGGTTTACCCCCAGCGCTTCCTTTACGTTCGGATCATAGATGTGCGGATTCGTTTTCCAGACGGACCCGAGCCCGCGCTCCCATGCCAGCAGCTGAAAATTTTGGATCATCGAACTGACCGCCCCGTAATCCTCGTCCCGCTGTTTCCCATTTTCGGCGTCCGGCATGACGACAATCAAATAGGCTGCCGGTTCGTTGAAATATTTGAGGCGGTACTCGAACATGTCGTCCGGGTAATGCTGGGCCATCTCGATCGCAAAAAACGGCTTCGCATCGGTCGGCACGAAGATGAATCTCCATGGCTCGCGAAGCTTATGGGTCGGCGCATAAACCGCGTCGTTCAGCAATTCGAGCACAAGCTCCTGCGGTACGGGATCGTCCTTATATCCGGTTTTCACCGATCGTCTTTCCCTGATGGTTTGGGCGAGTTGCGATTTTTTGACTTGTTCCATTCGTCTATCCTCTTCCTCTTCCAAGCGTTTCCCGCGTTTTATTTAAAAGAATAGCTCCGTTTGTCCTGCCAGCTGCGAAGCAGCATGCCGAAAATTAAAAGCAGCACGCCCGCGTTGATGGCCAAATCGGCAATGTTCATGATGCCCGAATGGGACCCCCAAACGAGAAAATCGGTCACTTTGCCGTAAATGAGACGGTCCAGGGCATTGCCAAGCGCTCCTCCGGCGAGAAAGCCGGCTGCCAGTTCCAGCACCTTGCCGCGGATGGCTCCCTTGATGCGGTAATAGATAAGCGCCCCTACCACCACGATCGCCAGGTACGCAAACCATTTGCCGTAGCCTTGGAACGAACTGAAGGCAGCCCCGCTATTTTGATAATATTCAAAATGAAGGTACGGAATAAAGACGTTCCGCTGTTCCCCGACGAACATATGGGTGCGCACCCACCATTTTGATCCTTGATCCACCAGCAATACCATAAGCGCCAGGATGTAAAAAGCCATAGAACCCCTCCTTGTGTTTGCTTTGTATGTCAGCCGCCTCTATCGGCTTTTGATTAAAAGCTCTACCGCTTCTTTCACCAAACCGCCGGTGTCGTTTCCTTTGGCGCGTTCCTCAACGATGCACTGCTCCAAATTGGTGGCGACGATATAAGCCATCGCTTTGTCGGTTGCGCTTCGGACGGCGGACAGCTGCGCGATGACGTCCTTGCAGTCTTTTCCTTCTTCCATCATCCCGAGCACCCCGCGAATTTGACCTTCGAGCCGCTTTAAGCGCCGGACCACGTTATCATCGTAATTCATGTCGAACCATCCTTTCCTGAACCAATTATTCAACAGCGCAGGCAGCGAACCTTATTTCGCCATGGCATCCATGGCCGCGTCGACAATTGCGTCAAACATGTCGTCATCTTCTTCAAGAAGCTCGTCCGCCTTCAGGAACTCCTCCTCGATGCCGGACTCTCCCGCAAAGTTCAAGCTGTAATCCCACTCGTTGCCGTTTTTGCTGAAAATCGTAATTTCGTATTGCGATTGGTGTCCGGCGAGCGTAAACGTCACGTGACCGAGATAATGCTTTTCTTCGTCCTGCGTCATTTCTGCCTTCATGATTTGGTATTCCATATATGCTGTTCTCCTTTTTTACCGTATCCATGTCTCTATAGTATACCATGTCCGGTATTCTTTCCATCCAGTGCGAACATATTTTCAATATGTCATCCGATTTAGTACAATAGTAAAACCATCACTCAGGGGCGAATAACGTCTCTAGCCGATGGATTCGAAAAAGTATTTCGATCTGCAATGGCAAGAGAAGACGATTAAAATTGGAGGGTATAACATATGGCCAACTTTCAGGAAAATTTGAACAAGTATGCCGATTTGGCCGTCAGGGTCGGCGTCAATGTCCAGCAAGGACAAATTCTCGTGGTGAACGCACCGGTCGAGTCTGCGGAGTTTGTGCGCATGATCACCGAAAAAGCTTATCAGGCTGGTGCGAGCGAAGTCCGCGTCAACTGGAACGACGAAAAAATTACCCGGCTCAAATACGAGCATGCGGCGGATGAAGTGTTTTCGGAGGCTCCAAAATGGTTTGCGGGCGAAATGACCGAGCTCGCGGAAAAAGGCGCCGCCGTCCTGCATGTGCTTGCCGAAAATCCCGATCTGCTCAAAGGCATCAAACAGGAGCGCATTGCCGCGAACCAAAAAGCCCGGGGCCAAGCCATGACCAAATACCGCGCTTACCAGCAAGCCGATAAATTCAGCTGGTGCCTGATCGCGGTTCCGTCGCCGGAGTGGGCCGACAAAGTGTTCCCGGACGCGCCGAAAGAAGAACGCGTGCAAAAGCTGTGGGACGCCATTTTCCATACGGTTCGCGTCGATCAGGACAACCCGGTGGAAGCATGGACCGAGCATCTGAAAACATTGGACGAAAAATCGAAAATCCTGAACGAAAAGAAATATAAAAAACTGCATTACATAGCGCCGGGTACGGACCTGACGATCGAACTTCCCGAGGGGCATATTTGGGCCGCCGGCGAAAGCTTCAACGAAAAAGGGCATAGCTTCGTGGCCAACATGCCGACCGAGGAAGTGTTTACGGCACCGCTGAAAACCGGCGTCAACGGCTACGTCAGCAGCACGAAACCGCTAAGCTACGGCGGCAACATCATCGACAAGTTCACCATTACGTTCGAAAACGGAAAAATCGTCAAGGTGGAGGCCGAAGAAGGACAGCAGGTGCTTGAGCATTTGGTGGAAATGGACGAAGGCTCCCGGTATCTTGGCGAAGTTGCGTTGGTGCCGCATCAATCGCCGATCTCCGAATCCAACATTTTATATTTCAATACGCTGTTCGACGAAAATGCTTCGAACCATCTGGCGATCGGCAGCGCTTATGCCTTCTGTCTCGAAGGCGGCAAAGACATGACGCAGGAGCAGCTTAGCGAGCGCGGGCTGAACACCAGCGTAACGCATGTCGATTTCATGATCGGCTCGGGCGAGATGGATATTTTCGGCGTTACGGCGGACGGACAAGAAGAACCCGTATTTAAAAAAGGAAACTGGGCATTTTAAATCTTGTCTCCAAAACGCATCAATGCACTAGCGCATACGATGTTAACCTTGGAGCCAGCTGGAGTCTTTCCTGCAGAAGCGGGAAAGGCTCCATTTTGCGTACGAACAAGTTTTTTTCCAAAGTTTCGGTTTTATTTGACCTTTGGTTGATTTACAATAGAAAAATAACCCAACACCACTCGTGTTCTTAAGGAGGATTCAGCCGTGTTAACGTTTGAACAGAAACTGAACAACCATGCAGAACTTGCGGTCAAAATCGGGGCGAACGTGCAGCCGGGTCAGACCTTGGTCGTCAGCGCCGACATCGAGGCCCGTGAACTTGTCCGCTTGATCGTCAAAAAAGCTTATGAAGCTGGGGCCAACTTCGTAAGAGTCAATTACGCCGACGAAGCGGTTACCCGTTTGAGATACGATCTAGCGCCGGATGAATCTTTCCTTCTCCCTCCTGCCGCGCAAGCTCGCGAATGGGTTGAACTGGCGGAGCAAAACGCGGCTTTTCTGACCGTCATTTCCGCCAACCCCGACCTTCTGAAAGGCGTGGATCCGGAGCGTATCGCGAGCAACCAGCGGACCTTCGGTCAAGCCATGGCCAAATACCGCCAATACCAGCAGGCCGATAAAATGAGCTGGACGGGCATCGCCTTCCCTTCACCGGATTGGGCCGCTAAAGTGTTCCCTGACCTGCCGAAGGAAGAAGCGGTCGAAAAGCTGTGGGACGCCATCTTCCATGCCGTGCGCGCCGACAAGGAAGATCCGATTGCCGCGTGGCATCAACATATCGATACGCTCCAATCCAAATCGGATGAGCTGAACGGCAAGAGGTACCACAAACTTCATTTTGTTGCCCCGGGCACGGATTTGACGATCGAGCTTCCCGAAGGGCATATTTGGGCGCAAGCCGGCAGCGAAAACGAACAAGGGACTCCATTCGTCGCGAACATACCGACCGAAGAAGTGTTCACGGCTCCGTTCAAAACCGGCGTCAACGGGTATGTCAGCAGCACCAAACCGCTCAGCTACGGCGGAAATATCATCGACCGCTTCAAGCTCACGTTCGAAAACGGAAGAATCGTGGATTTCACGGCAGAAGAAGGACAGGATACGCTTGCGCGTCTGATCAACATGGACGAAGGGTCCCATTATCTCGGCGAAGTGGCGCTCGTACCGTACCATTCTCCGATTTCGCAAAGCAATATTTTGTTCCTGAGCACCTTGTTCGATGAAAATGCGTCCTGCCATCTCGCGATCGGCAGCGCTTATGCCTTTAACCTGGAAGGCGGCAAAACGATGTCGGCCGAAGAGCTGGCTTCGCGCGGCATGAACGCAAGCATTACGCATGTCGACTTCATGATGGGTTCACCGGAAATGAATATTACCGGCATCACCCGCGACGGAAAAGAGGAGCCGATCTTCATCGATGGCAACTGGGCCTAAAATACTCCCAAAGCGGGACCTCTGGCTTCTAAGCGTTTCAGGAACTTTGCGTGGAACCGATATTCATTTCTTGAAAATTAAGCAAGTGCAAGCCGGGAAGCTATCTTCCCGGCTTTACTCATCTGGATTCTTTTATTCCAGCCGTCCGTATGCTTTTAACGTCAACAGTCGATCCACCGTGATCAGCCCTCTCCATTCGGCCTCGTTCCCGCGGCTCAGCGCCGGGAAACTCATGCCCCATCCCCCGTCTTCTTGCTGCTGACCGATAAGAACGTCCAAATGCCGCCCCACGGCTTCATCCGATATCCATTTCTTTGCGTAACTCTCCGGGCTCGGCGCCCAATCCAACACTTTATGCACATACCCTGATGCGTCCGGATCCAGCTCGATCGTTCCCGGTTTCCGCAGCCATTCATCCACTTTCTTCAGCTCCGCTTCGGCCCGCTGCCGGTCCGGCACATATTCCAAAAACGTGATGCACTGGATCACGTCATGATAATCCGTCTTGTCCGCCAAAGAAATCCGGCTCCATACAAAATCCGCATTTCGGTTCATCCACCCGCCATCTTCCCCGTCATCGGAAACCGCCTTCAATTTATAAAGCAAGCCGAGTATTCTCCCGGTTGGATTCAGCGATCCGGCGTTGTCGTCTGTCGTATCCCACCAAGGAGCATGCGGATAATCATTAACGTCGATCGCCGCCCGCGGAAAACCTCCTCCTTCCCTTTCGGCCTGCCCAAGATAAGTCCGAATGCCGCTCAGGATGCCTGGGTCGGCGACGCCGATTTCGTCCAGGACCGCCAGCGCGCACTCCACGGCTACCGGTTGGCTGCAAGGGGTTCGAATGTCCGGTTCGAGCGCGCTTCCGAAACCTCCGTCGCTGTTTTGATATGCCCTGAGCGCGTCGAGTACGGGGTGTGCCTTGCCTTGCTCGAAATGGTATTCAAATCTTCTGCGATCCAGCAGTCTCGCATTCGCATACACAAACTCTCTGGCTTTGATGAATTGGGAACGGTCCAATTTCATCGAACTCAACCTCCTAGATCTGGAATAGTTTTTCGAAAAAGGCAAGCGATTTGCCGCTGCATCTATCCCGCAGCCTGCGGATGAGCTCGGCCCGGGCTTCTTCTTTCGACAATCCGCTTTCCATGATTCCGTTGACGCTCATCCAATTCGCCGTCGTTTCATAGGCCGTGCTGTTCCACCCGTTGCTCTCCCCGTCGGCATTCACTTTCGCTTTTACGCTGGATATGACGATGAACAACGCATCCTGCAGCTCCACGACCGCCTGGTCGAAAGCTTTTTTATCTTCCTTGGCCTTCATATGCGCCCGCTCGCGCAGAACCCTGGTATCGATCCCCTGTTCGATTTCGATCAACTGATACAGCTCCCAAGCCGTTCGGGAAAGCAATCCGTCTTTATAACAACCTTCGGCGCTTTTGCCCAGGCGCAAGGCTTGATGCACGAGCGGAAACCAATCGGGCGATACCAGAACCGCCTTTTTCTTTATGAACTTGCCGTAGGCCGCCTTTCCTTCCGCAGGAAAGCGAACGCGCCATCTCCATGGATCCCGCTCGGTGTCGCTGTGCCAGCTTTCCCGCGGCGTAACGCTTTCGAGCGACGGATAATCCGGAATCAAGGAAGCGAGCGGCAAAATCCCCGCTTTTTCGATCAATTCTACTGCCTCATCGTAGTTTTTCAGCAAATTTCCGGATTGCGAATTTTCATTCATGGTCTCAGCCCTCCTAAATCTTCATCTTCATAACGTTTTCGAAGCTCTTCAGCTCTTTGACGGATTTGCGCCCGCAGCTTTTCCGGACGGATCACCCGGGCTTCGCTGCCTAGCGAAAAAAACAATCCGACCACCCAATCCCATTCCCTCCCGGGCAGATGGAAGTCCGCGAACCAGCAATCGTCGCTAAGCTGGACCATACATTCGCCGATATGCTCGTCCCGTTCCACTTGAAGCATCCCTTTATAGGTCAGCTCCGCCTGAATATGTACCGTGCTTTCTTGATGGGTTGCGCATGCGGATTCCGAAAAATCCGGAGGCGCCGACGCTTCCGCCATATCGCCGATCCGGTCGATCCGCAGCCTGCGATTCTCGCCGTGCGTATGCGAATAACAGTCGCAATACCAAAAGCCGTGGGCGGCAAAGATTTTAAGCGGCTTGATCAAAAGCCTTCTACGGTGGTTCATGGATTGATAAAAAACGGAAACCCATTTTCCTTGCGCCGTCAGCGCCAGCAACTTCTCTAAATGGGGCACGTGATAGCTGCGTTTGGGAACTTCGACCTCCATGCTCGTGAGCAGCGGGTTGATATGCTGCACCGTATCCCTGGGAAGCATGCTGCGGATTTTATCCATGACCGTCCACCGCTCTTTGTTGAACGGCGTATCCGTATAACCGGTCAGTCCCTGGAGCGCAAATAACACGCACAAAGCTTCCCTCGAGCTAAGCTGCAGCGGAGGCAGAAGAAAGCCTTCCATCAGGTGATAGCCCCCGCGCGGACCGCTTACGGCTCCGATCGGCACGCCGATTTCGGACAACGTCTGGATATCGCGCAAAATCGTGCGGCGGGACACCTCCAGTTTTTCCGAAAGCGAAGCGGCCGTCTGGTTCCCATGCTGAAGGGCGATCACGATCGCCATCAACCGGTCCATTTTATTCACATCTTCACCACCTGTTTCATCGTTGCAAGCCGATTATAGCAGCCCATTGGTGACAACATGGTTGTCACCTATTTTTTGATTTCCCTATTTGATTCGACTCGGGTATAATGCCATAAGACGGTTACAAGGCAAACTTATACATTCTATATTTCAAAGCAAAGCCATAAACTATATTACCATGGTATCCATAAGCGAGAGGGTCGATAAGAGCGTCAAACCGAAGTTTCTCAGATGATGAATCGGCATGGATACGCCAAGCGGATTGAAGGAGGAGAAACCCCGTTATGTCCAACTTTTTAAACAAACTCAAACAGGGTGTGTCGGATGCGGGCAAAAAAGCGCAGCAAACCGTTGAATCCACGACATTGAAGTTCCAGGTGGCATCCAAAGAAAAGGAAATCGAAAAAAACTACACGGAAATCGGACGGATCGTGTACCGTTCCCTTGAGGAGCAAACCAGCTTCGTTCCCAATGCGGAATACCAAAGATATCGCGAAAACATTATGAACCTCGAGCAGGAAATCGAGGAGCTCAACCGCAAAATCCAGCAGCTTCAAAACCTGAAGGAATGCGGCTGCGGAAAAATGCTGCCGGCCGACGCTTCCTATTGCCCGTTTTGCGGGCAGCAGTTTCAAACCATCGTGCTTCAGCCGACGGCCGTTCAGGCCGAAAAAGCCTCTTTTTGCCCAAAATGCGGCGAGACGGCGGGACCTTCCGATAAATTTTGCCGGAGCTGCGGATTTCAATTATCGGAATAATGCCGCTCTATTGCCTTACAAATCCATAACCGCCCTTCCGATTAGGAAAGGGCGGTTTTTGCATACTTCGACAGTTAATGCCGGAGGATTTAACGCTTCAGAGCATAAAATGAGCTGGTTTCTTCCCAGCGTTCGCCGGGCTGAAGGCCAAAGAGACCGATTTCCTCCGCCGGCAAACCGGCCATGTTCGGCGCGTTGACCAAATTGGTTTGCGGTTCCGGACAGAAAAACTTGCCGGAGGCTCCGTTGTTCCAAATCATCCAATGTTTGTAAGAAGTGCCGACGTCATAGACAAAAACGTCGCCGGTACGATTGTCGGTAAGCTCCATCCGGTTGCGACCGTTTTGCGGGCTCGCGGTGTAATGGTTGTCCATTTCGGCAAAATACGGGCTCACCCCGTCGGTTTTCATTCGTTCTTCCTCCGGGCAAAGCGGTTGGAACCGGCCCGTCGGCAGCATCCGTTCATCCATTTCCCGGCGCTCTCCGATCGTCACTTTGAACGTGTAGTCCGAAGCCTGGCTGCCCGGCACGAAAGGCGCGTTGATCGCGGTGTGGAACGCCAGCAAATTCGGCATGTTTTCCTTTCCGTCGTTCACGATCGTCACCTGTTGGTGCAAGCCGTCCGCATTTAAGGTATAACGAAGCGTCACCGTAAAATCGAACGGGAAATACTGCTTATACAGATGGCCGTCGCTCACTTTTTGGGAAACGATAACCACGCTTTCATGCTCGTCGCCTTTTATGTACTCTACCGTCCAAGGCAGCTTATGCATATAGCCGTGAAGATGGTTGCCCCGGTCGGTTTCGTTCACCGGAAGCTCGTACACTTTGCCTTCCCAGGCGAACTTGCCTCCATCATAACGGTTCGGCGGGATCAGAACCGGGATCCCGTAAATGCCGGGGTTTGCCTTGAAGTCTTCCATTTCGCCCTCTTCGGGCTCGCGCAGATATTTAAAACCCTTTTCTGCGTCCCGGAACAAAATGAGATTCCCCCCAAGCTCCGGGAGCAGCGCGGCTTCATATGGCCCATGCTTGAGCCATACCGCCCGTTCACCTTGAAAATCGCCTTCGTAGGCCGAAGATTGTGTCGCCATGATTACCTCCTCTTTCCTCCATGAAAAAATAGTGTGCAGTTGAGGATCTATTAAATCCTCTAGTTAATATACCATGCATGGGAGGCCTGCGGGAACGTTTACAGCGACAAATCCTTGAATCGATTGGCATGCTTGGGATTGGCCACCAACAGCACGTCAAGATCCCTTGCCATGCGGATCAATTCCCGGACGGCTTTGCGCCTGCGCAGCATCGGGCCGGCCGACGCCGACTGCCCGACTACGATTTGCGTCGCTTTGACCCTCGATGCCTGTTCCATCACGATACGGGGAACGTCTTTCCATGTTTTAGCTTCCACGATGCCGTACGTGCCGCCCAAACGGACGGTAAGCTTGCGGCAGTCATCGGCCTTGAGATCCGTTTCGCCGCGATGAGCCTGACCGACTCGAATCCGGTTAACGATCAGGGCCGCCTTAAGCCGGTAAGCGATTCGGAACCCCCGCCGAATCAGCCGCTCCCCGTTCGACGCCGGCAAAACGCAGACGTAAATGGCCTCTTCTCTCCCCCAGGGTCCGCGAATCGAAAAGCTTCGTTCCCTGGACTCCAGTCTTTCGTCGACGTCATCGGCGATTTCGCGCAGGGCAAGCTCCCTTAAAGCGATGAGATTTCCTGTTTTGAAAAAGGAATCCAGCGCCTGTTCAACCTTCCCCTCCGCATAAATTTTCCCCTCCCTCATACGCTGACGCAGCGCCTCGGGAGCGACGTCGATCAGTTCCACCTCATCGGCCATCGCCAGAATCGAATCCGGAACGGTTTCCCTCACCCGAACCCCCGTAATCTGTTCCACCGCATCGTTCAAGCTTTCCAAATGCTGCACGTTCATCGTCGAGATCACCGATATGCCATGCTCTAGCAGTTCCAACACGTCTTCGTATCTTTTTTTGTTGCGGCTGCCCGGAACGTTGGTGTGGGGGAGCTCGTCGACGAGTACCAGCTCCGGATTGCGGACAAGGATGGCATCTATATCCATTTCCTTTAATACGGTGCCTTTATACGAAATTTCCAAAGCCGTTACAGACTCCAGATTTCCGACCTGCTCCGCGGTTTCTACGCGTCCGTGGGTTTCCAGCCAGCCGATGACGGCATCGGTTCCCTTGCGCAGACTTTCATTGCCTTCCAGCAGCATTGTGAACGTCTTCCCGACGCCCGGTGCAGCCCCGATATAAATTTTGAAACGGCCGCGCTTGATGCGGTTCACTTTTTGTTCCATCTCTTGCTTGCTCAGCCTGTGAAATCGCTCTTCCTGAACCGGCTGGAGGCGATGCGCCGGAAGAATTCGAGGTTCTCCGCGACCGGTCCGGTCAGCTACCCAAAAAATATCGATGCCTCTGGCTCGCTTGAGTATGCCGTCCGTCACGGAGCCCTGCCATAATTCCTGCCACCGGCTTTTCTTCGAATGTCCAAGGACGATTCGGGTAATGCTTTTTTGAACGGCATATCGGATGAGCGCCTTTGGAAATTGCCTTGACGATCGGAAACGAAGCTCTTCGATGACAGCATCCGTTTTGTCGGCCATTTTTAGCAAGGAACGTTTAAAAGCCGCCTCTTCTTTCGAAAGCTTGCGTTTTTCCGCCATAAAAACAACCACCATCAGATCCCCGTTTAACCGTTTGGCGATTTGTTGTCCCCTGCGGACGTAGATCGAACCGTTCCAATGATACTGAGCCGAAACCAATATCCGTTCCGACACGCCCGACGGGCCCTGCAGCCCCATTTCCTCCCGATGCTTCTCCAGCGCGGCATGAACGTCCTCGGCAACCAGGCGCAAAGACAGTTCGCGCAGCACGGCCAAATCTTTGCTTGTGAATAACCCCGCGTCGGCAGTTTGTTCAAGATGGCCTTCCTTAAGTCTCGCGATCAGCGTTTCCGGCGAAACGTCGATTAACCTGATTTCATCCGCCAGCTCAAGCGTCCCGATCGGCACCGTTTCTCTTTCATCCAATCCGGTCCATTTTCTGGCTAAATCCTGAATGCCTTCGATCTCATACACGTTAACGGTCGTAATGACGCTGATGCCGCGCTCGAGCAAAAATTCGATATCCTCTAGACGGTTCGGGAATCGTGCTTCTTCGCGGTTCCGATGCGCCAACCCGTCTACCAGAACGACCTCGGGATTTCGCGCCAGCAATCCTTCAAGATTTAAGTCCTTGATTTCCTTGCCCTCGTTCAGCCAATGTATACTCGGCACCCGCTCGAGATCGGCGAGCTGTTTTACGGTTTCCGGCCGCTTTAAAGTGGAGACGGCGCAGACGACGACATCGATCCCCCGCTCTTTTAACATCCGCCCTTCCCAGAGCATATGGTACGTTTTGCCGCTTCCGCTTACGGCGCCGATGATGATTTTTAGCGTCCCTCTTTGAACCCTCCGTATTTCTTCCAAAATTTGTTCCGGCGTTTTTCTTTTATATTCATTCATAGCGTTTCTCTCCCCGTTCGAACGGCTTGTAAGTGCATCGTAAACCTGGATGGGCCTTCATGTAAAACGCCGGAACCCGCTGAAACCCCGCTCACTCACCGAAATTCGCATAATGCGGCTATTTGCCGGCGATAGCGCATATATTTGAAACGTTAACGCTTCAAATGGGCCGATTATCTTATGTTTAGAATTTTGTTTCCCAAAAAATTTCAATGCCAAATATTAGGCTAAACTCATATAAATATTGTAAAATAGAAACAAGAAAAACCTCCATGCGAAAGATGGGCCAAGCAATCGGGCCAGCCCTAAAGTCTTGCTGAAATCGGCTGTTTGTCGATTGATATATATTTGGATTTTACGCGAAGCGAAAATAGAAAGACGGGTTTTTGGGAAGGGGATAACCATGTCCACAATGATTCGGCTCCTCACGACGACGGACTTCAGCGACATCAGTGAGGATTTGCAGGAAGAAATCTATTACGAGTATTACGATTTTGCTTACGGCATGATTTATTATATTATCAAAGATCATGCGGCCACCGAAGACGTCATTCAGGAAGCCTTTATCAAGGTAGTCAAAAACAAGCCCGTGTTCGAAAACGAAGCCAAACTTAGAGCCTGGCTGAAGGTCGTGACCAAAAACACGACGATAAATTATTTGCGAAAAAATAAAAACTACCGTAACCAAGTGGATGTTGAAGGTGTTTTTATGTATAAAGAGGACGTTCCCCAGTCTCCCATGTCGGTCGAAAACACCGTCGAAACCAAGTTAATCGAAGAATCGATCATGGAATACCTTCAACAATTGAAACCCGAATACCGGGTGCTGATCGAATACAGGTGGAAACAGGGGCTAAGTTACAAAGAAATTTCAAGTATGCTGGAGCTGAGTGAAGATGTCGTCAAACAACGTCTATTCAGGGCTCGGGAAAATATTAAGAAAATGCTGTTTAAAGAGTGGGGGATTAAGGATGAAAAGCGAAAAATTTGAAGAGTGGTTTGATGTGGCCTTTGACCGCGCTGTGTCTTCATCTTCCTTAACGTCCGACGAAAGCAAGCGAGCTTCCTGGAAGAAGGTTCAAGCGCAACTCGATCAGGTCAAACGCAAGCGTAGACATAGACGGCGTTTGCAGCTTAGCGGCATCGTGGCCGCTTCGTTTATTGCCGGCGCCGTACTTTTCAGCCCCTCGGGCGTAACCAAAGCCCTCTCTCCAATCGTCAAATCCGTCGTGGACTTGGGCAACGGCATGATCGGAATCGTCATCAAAAACGGCGACGTGCCGACAAGCCTCGTCACGCCAAAAACCGAAAAACCGGATACGTACGTCGAACGCAACAGTGACGGAGACAATTTCTCCCGTCTGGAATGGTCCAAAGTGCGGGAAAGCGTCACCCCTCTCCATTTGGACGAACTCAAATCGGAATTGTCGTTTCCACTGCCCGAACTGAATCAAATTCCTTCAAAGTACCACTTTGAAAACTATACGTTATCCAATCCCTCCATAGAAGGGAAAACGTATGATAAAGTCTCATTAAAATACACCGACGGGCAGGAGCACACGTTATGGATCCATCTCATGAACCTAAAAACATACCAATCGACGATTTCAACCGTTCCGAAAGAAACGGAAAAGTTCGCGCTCGGCGATCATGAAGTATTTTACAGCCCCGGAATTTACAATCAGCTGCTGGGCACCCATCACACCCAGATCATTCAGCTGAGCGGCAACCTGCCTAAAGATGAATTGGTAACCGTCTTTAAATCATTCATGCAAATCCCTTGACCGAATCGAAACCGCCCTTAACCCAAGAGCGGTTTCTTTTTTTTGCCGAAATGCGCCCGAGAAGGAATAATTCCAAATGGGGAAGGAAAACTTAAGTGCGGCAAGTATTAGACTAACGACTTCCCGGAGGTAAGTTTATGGTAAAATATATCGCGCTGGCCGTGCTCATTTTTGCGGCAGGCTGCGCATCGAACAACGACGTAACGACAAAGCAGGCTTCTCCAAAGCCCACACGAATTTTGACGCAGGACCGAGCTTCAACGCATGACGGAATGCAGGGAACCACGCCATCAAAAATGACGACGCATGCCGATTCGACCGCTCCGGCTTCGATAAGAACCCAGGCCTCGTCCACGGCAACGTGGTTGACCGGAAAAATGACCGCCAAATCAACGCAAGACGGATTGACGTCCGAACTGCTTGATCTGATTCAAGCACCGACAGGAGCGCCTGCAAATCAGGCGCCTACAGGTACGCCGGCAAATCGAGGGCCCGCAGGCGCGCCAATCAATCAGCCGCCCGCAAACACACCGGCAAATCAACCTCCGGCAGCCGCTCCAGCAGACCAGGAGCCTATGGACGGTACAGGCGGGCAAACCGGAAGAGGCGTCCCTGGCAACGGAGCCGCCGGTACTGGCGCACAAGCGCCCGCAAACGGCAAGGATTCGGCACAGTTCGCGCAGCAAGTCCTCGATTTGGTGAATAAGGAAAGATCGAAAGCCGGCATGGGATCGTTAACGATGGACGAGGAGTTGTCGAAAATGGCCATGGCTAAAGCCCAGGACATGTACAACAACAATTATTTCGACCATAACTCGCCGACGCACGGATCCCCGTTCGACATGATGAAGGAATACGGAATTAATTTCCAAACAGCCGGAGAAAACATTGCCAAGGGACAAACGACCCCGACGCAGGTGATGAACGACTGGATGAACAGTCCGGGGCATCGCGCGAATATCCTTAACAAAAGCTACACCAAAATCGGCATCGCTTTTTACAACAACGAATGGGTACAGGAGTTTACCGGGTAAACCGCGGTTCAAACCATGACGAAAGGATATAAACCCTAGACTAATCATTCAGTCAAGGGTTTATATCCTTTTATATCGTCATTCATAATTTATTGAAGTTTGGGGCTTTTCTCCACGAACAACCCATAGCTTTGGCTGGCGAGTTCGATCCGCTCTCCCATCATATCCTCGTACAACGTGAGGGTGTACCCTCCGCCGGTCAACTCTTTATACATGGGGTTGGTAAACGTAACCATGTACGTGTTACCGCTGCCTTCGATCAGATCGGTGCCGATCGCCAAGCTTTTCTCCTGGGATTGGCCATAGGGATCCGTCATTCGTAAAATAAGCTTGTGATCCATGTCTCCCGCATCGAAGCTGCCGTTCCGGAGCAGATCATAATTGATGGAAATCTGGATGCTGTCGCTTCCCTCCGCCTTTTTGCCTTCTGCTTGAAGCACCGATAACGTATATGGCGTTAACGAAACCGCCGAGAAACCGGATGGCGGGCTAAATTCTGTTGAAAGCATCATAGCCGAAACGTTAATGAAGGCAGTCGCTTCTTCGCCCGGACCGCTGTATTTGGTGCCGTTAATGCCCGTTCCCAGAACCAGTTCGAGATCGGAAACGGACACCGATTTAGGCATCTTCGCCCGGAAAACGACGAGCTGCTTTATGCCCGGGGCCGCTGCCGTATCCGGCTGATTGGCGACAGCTTCGAAGAGCTCGCCGTCGCCTGCTCTGAAATAAGCATGGAGCCTGGCCATGTCGATCTGGCGTTTTTCTTCGCTGCTGAGGAACATTTCCGTATAAATGATGTTGGAATGGCTGCCTTCGTACACCAGCGTTTTGTTTTCTTCCACGGTCGCTTGTTTGCCCGGCGCTGGAATCGCGTAGCTGCCCCCCTTTTCGATCAGGTCCAGCGAGTTCACGGTTCCGGGCGTGGTTAACGTTAGAAAGCCCGTTTTTTCCTCGTTCTCCATCGCGTACAATTCCAGCTTTAACGTGCGGAAGTCTACCGAATACGGAATTTTGGCAAAGATGTTCATTTCAATGCTTTTTCCAGGTGCAAGCGAGCTGACGTTTTGATCCATGAACAGCTCCGTTGCGGTGGATTCGTCCAGCGCGTCCATTTTCAATGCGCCTTTTAATTCGGGCAGCTTCAGGCTCGTCGATTGCGTGTTCGTAATGTTCAGTTTGGCAATAACGATATCTTGATCTTTCCACGGAAACCGATGCAGCGATTCCAAACCGTATGAAAACGAACCGTACGAATTGGTGGCCGTGTATACGCTCCCGACTCGCGAATCCGCATGCAGCGAGTAAGGAATGGCAAAATAGGCGACGGGAATGTTTAACTTGGTCCCTTTAGACGCTGCGCCTTGACCGTTTGAGCCATCCGAACCGCCTGTACCTTCCAGACCTGCCGGACCGGAACCTTTTCCGCCTGAACCGGATTTTCCTTCAGGATTCGAGCTCATCTCTTCAACCATTTCCAGGAGCAATTTACTTTGCTCCAGCTCCAGAGGAATCCTCGCGTAAAGCTGAATCACCTTTTCTTCTAACGGCTTCAATGTTAAGCCGCTTAATCCTTTGGCTTCTACCGGGAAGCTTTTCCCTTCGGAAGTTTTGACGGCAAGCCGATATGTAGGCATTGTCACCGGTTTGTTCCCCCAGTTTTTCACCTGCAGCTGCAATGACCAACTGCCTTTGCCGTCTTCCGCTGAAACGTCCGCATTTTGGAGCCTGATTTCGATCGTATTATTTTGTACGCCGATTTTTTTGGATTGCCCCGGATTCACGACCAGTCCAGGCTCAACGCCATTAGGGAGCTGGAATGACCATTTGGCGAATTCGAGCTTCAGCGTTTCATCCTTTTGCATAAATGCAAGTTTCATGCCGTTTGTTTTTAAATAGGGCGGAATTTCCGCAACATAATGGATGGTTTTCTTTTCTTGCGGCTGAACGTTATATCCTGCATCGCTAAGCGCAAGTTCGAACCGGCTGCCGCCCGCCGAGACAAGATATGCGGAGAACCCGAGATCGGCAAGCGGCTTTTTGCCTCGATTGGTTATATTAACCCCCGCCTTCGCGTACGCCTTCCCGTTGTATCGGTATATTTCCAAGGATTTGGCGCTTGCCGTGACCGGAATGTCGCCGATGTTCGCATTCAGGCTTTTCCCGAATGGCGTCGTGTCCGCATAGTTTGCCGGCAGCTTGAACGTCCCCGCCTGCTTTAGATATCCTTTAGCATTGGCATCCCACACGTAAACGGGAAATTTCATTCCGCTAAGCGTTTGAATCTGGCCGATGTTGACGTAATACGTGACGTCCACCGTATTTTTGGATATGAGAGTCTTTTTCAGTTCATCGGCTTTTACGGGCCGTCCTTGCAAAATCGAACCGCCCGGGGTCGCCACTTTCGAAAAATAATTCGTCAGACTGGCATTGCGGCCGCTTCCGTTTGCGTAACGCAGCGTGTAAGATAATATGTTTCCTCCAGGCTGCTGCCAGATGCCGGCGTCGACAAACGAGACCTTTATGCCGGAACCCAATGTTATGAAACTTGGACTTACTGGCGGTGAGCCGGGGGTTGACGTTGTTTTGCCGGATTGGGCGGAAACGGTTGCTGCCATATACGCCTGGATCTGTCCGATGAAAAAGATACCCAGAAGAACGGCGATGCAAATCGTTTTATGCTTCCTCATATCTCTTCCCCCTTGTCATGCAAACTTCCGATAAGCTTGCTACTCATTTAAGTACGTATTCGCCCGGCTTTGAATGAGTTTGATGACCTCATCAAGCGGCTTTTCGCCGGCAAAATAGGTTTTGATCTCTTCCAAAAAGATATTCAGCACCTTCATGTCGGTGTTCATATTGGCGTTTGTTTGTTCAATCAACGGACGGAACTCCTCCAACTCTTCCGGCGTTTTGGTGGTAGGGACGTCCCCGAATTTGGTTTTGATGGTCCCTTCCTTGGCCTGTGCGATCAGGTCATCGAATTTTTGGTCGTAGGAATGTTTGCTGACGGGAAGACCCTTCATTTCCGGCGATTGCTGGATCTCTTCGCTTAGCAGGAATTTCAGGAACGACCAAGCCTCTTGTTTGACCGGGGAATTATTATTTAATCCATACGTGGTCGAACTGAACGAAAGCTGGTTATTTTTTTTATCCAAGGACGGATTTTTCAGAACGATTTGATCGTCAAAGTTGGTATAGGTAGTCGGATCAAGAATCAACCCTTTTCGGAACAAAGTATGGTCGATATCCGCCGTCTCTTTCGTGAGCGTTCCGTTTTCGTACATTTTTTCGACCTTCTCGACCAGCTCCCGGAACAGCGGCGAATCGAAATGCGCCTGTTTGTTCACCGGATCGACCAGTTTCGAGTAATTTTCCGATACAAGGTTGTATAAATAAAAGCGCGGTTCAATATTTCCTTCGGCGAAAATGTCGTCTCCAACCTTCTTTTTCACCTGCTGCGTCACGTTGACGAAATCCTCCCATGTCCAGGGCTGCTGTACCGTAACGCCTGCCTGCTCGAGCAGGTTCTTCTTGCCGAACATCAAACTAAGTTTCGCGTCGATCGGCAGCGAATACAAACCGCCGTTGACCTCCAACGCCTTCCAAATATTAGAGAAGTAGTTTTCTTTCTTAAAGTCTGTATCGTCTTTCATCAGGTCATAGAAGTCGGCAAGCAAATCCTTTTCGACATATTTTCCTTCAGGGAGACCGCTCATCGATAAAATATCGGGGCCTTTGCCGGACATCATTTCGGTGTTGACCGTGCTGACGTATTTCTCGAATTCCTCCTGCGTCATCGCCATCGCCATCTGGTTTTCCCCCAGTTCCTGCGCTTCGCGGTAGGGCTTAATGACAATGTCGATGTCGGAATGGGCTTTTTCGAATTCCTGTTCGGCAACTTGCAGGAAGCGATCGGTATCGGTTACCGAAATCGTAACCGTTTTTTTGCCTCCGCTCTCCCCTTTGCTCTCGCTTGCTTTGTCACTACTCGTTCCAGGTGCGCCGCAAGCGGTCAGCAGCATCGGAACGATGCACATTACGGCGGTCAATGTTTTCACTTTTTTCATCGTTTTTCCCTCTCCTATGATTTGATGCGAACCCGGTCGCCATCCTGCAGCGGTTCGGACGATTCGGTAATGATCTTGTCTTTTTTCGTGAGCCCGCTGACGAGCGATTGCTCGCCCGATGAAGCAACAACTCTGATATATGCTTTTTTGACCGTATAATCATTGCCGAAAGCTCCGAGCTGCTCCTGAACGACAAAGACGTAAGGGCCGTTTTGATCCTGTTTTATCCAATCGCTCGATATCGTGTAACCTTTATCGTTGTTCACGCGAAGGATATGCGTCGAAGCTTTCATGCCTTCAGCCAACTTCATATGTTTCGGATCTTCGTTCACCAGGACCGTAATCTGGTATGCGGCTCCGCCGGATGCAGGGCCGTCCTTCGGCTGCTCATTTTCCGTTCCGGCCATGGAAGCTCCCGAACCCTGGGAATTTCCTCCGCCTCCGCTGCCAAAAACGATCGAGTCAATCGTTCCTTTTACGTTTTCGGATTTTTTGCCTTCCGTGATCTGGACATCTATCGTCTCTTTTTCTTCCAACCATTTCGCTTCATCTTCCTTGATCGTAAAAGTAAATTGATATCCTTCCGAAGTCTTGAGCAACGTCGCGATGGCCTGCCCGGCGGAAGGAAGGTCGTCCTTACCGGCCTTTATTTCCGTAACCATTCCGGCAAAAGGTGCTTTTAAATAGCGCTTTTTCTCTATGTCCTCCCGAATGGCTTGCAGCTTCCGCTTTTCGACGCCAAGTTCGATTTTGTATGCATCCAGATTCCTTGTGGCATCCTGAATCTTGTTCTCGTCGCCTTCAAGCGTTGCATTGATGAAATCCTGTTTCAGTTTTTCCGCGTTCAGTTCCTTGGCTTTGATGGCCGCTTCTTCATCGAGCCGCTGACGGTTCAGATCCGCCAAATCGAACTCGACGAGAATATCTCCTTTCGCCACGGCATCTCCTACCTTTATGCGAATGCTTTGGATCGGCAGGCCGTTCGGGTTATTGATATCCGCCTGTTCGACGGCTTGCAGCCGGCCTTCCCCTTTGATCTCCGATTTAAGCTTGTCGGTTGACGGCTCTGCCGTCACCACTTTCGGGAGCATCGCATTCTGGATCGTGCCGCTAAGTAATGTAAGCAGGACCATGACGATCCCGAAAAGGATCAGCAGCCATCGCCATAACTTTCCGCTTCGTTTCTCTTTTTCCAAAGAAAGCTTCTCCTTTCCTGACCGAGTCGAACCTCCTAGCCCTTAATGCCTGATTGCTGGATACCGGCGATAAAATGCGGTTCCGCGTTCAAAAAGATCAGCACCATCGGGGTCATATAAACGACCGATGAGGCAAAAGCCACGCTTAAGCTGTCTCCCCGCAATTTGGACAAATAGACCGATAACGGCTGTTTCATCGCATCTTGCAGGAAGATGAGCGGCTGTTCGACCATGTTCCAGTAATCCACGAACAACAGCAGCACCAAGGCGACGACCCCCGGACGGATCATCGGCATCAAGATGGAGACAAATATCCGCAGATGACCCGCGCCGTCGATTTTCCCGGCTTCAATATAGGCATAAGGGATGTTCATCAGGAACTGCCGCATCAGAAACACGCCGAATGCGCCGAAAATCCCCGGCCCGATGATCGCCGCCGGCGTATTGATCCACCCGAGCCAATCCGCAACGATGTAGTTCGGCACAAGCGTCACCTGGAACGGCATGAGCATCGTGATCAAATACACGTAAAACAGCGTTTCGCGGCCGCGAAAACGCAGCTTGGTCAGCGCGTACGCGGCCAAGCTCGACACGACGGTTTGTCCGATGATGATCGGTACGACGAGCGATACCGAATTCCAAAACATGCGCAGGAAGTTGGCGTTATCGATCAGGATGTGTTTATATTGTTCAAACGAAATCCAGTCCGGAATGAATTTCAAGTTAATCCACCCGGCGGACTGCTCTTTGCCGAGCGCTGCGTAATTCCGCTGAATTTCATCCCCCGTCATGATCGAATTGACTGCGGTCAAAACGACCGGGAGCAGGAATATGGCCGCCGGAACGGCAAGCAGCAAGGTGTACAGAAACATCCTGACGTACGGGATGCGTCCCGGGTTTGCCTTCTGCGTCAAACGTTCCATTCGAATCATAGATCAACCTCCTTTCCAGCAGCACCCGCGAGTTTCAATCCATAAAGCTGCGGAACCAACGTTCCGCGCGAAGCAGAACCGACACGATCAGCAAAATGGCAATGACCATCACCACCGCAGCCGCAGTCAGCTTCTGAATTTCGATGGATGCAAACATGTTGTTCATATAGTGCTGAAGTTGATAGATGCTATCATGCGGGTAATCCCCTGCCAAAAGGTACGTCTCCCGGAACACTTTAAACGATTGGACAATCGACATCACCGCGACAAAAATGAGCGTCGGCGTTAAATAGATCAAAGTGATCGACAGCTTGGTCCATTTCGTGCCCCCTTCGATCTCCGCTACTTCGTAGTAGTCCTTCGAGATGCCTTGAAGCCCGGCAAGAACCAAAATGACGTTGTAGCCGAGATTTTTCCATAAGTACAGGAAAAGAATAATCCACCGGGAAGCGTCCGATTTGAGCCAGTCGATCCGGTGCCAGCCAAAAAATTCGAACACATGGTTCAACACGCCGTTCCATTCGAAAAACGTCTGCCAAACGAGCACGACCGAGGCTACCGGTACGACGAGCGGGAGAACGTAAGCCGTGCGAAGCCAGCGGCGGATAAACAGCCTCCCGTTCAACGCCGTAGCAATCCATACCGCGCAGACGAGCATGACGGGAACGCTCACCGCGGTAAACCAGAACGTATTCCATGCGGCTTTCCGGAAGGACTGGCTCTGAAATAAGGCTGCATAATTGTCCAACCCCACAAAGTGAGCCTCTCTCGAACCGTCTTGGACGGAATACACCATGCCCATCATAAAAGGGATGATGTAAAACAGCATGAACCCGATCAGGCTGGGAGCTAGAAATGCCAAGGCTATCATCGGATCTCCCCGGAGCTTGTGTTGCAATCTCATAGGTCGTCCTCCATAATTGGGTTGTATGTTTTGCCTGCCGAAATCATTATAGTGACCCAATGTGTCCGTTGCGTGTCATGTCCCATTAATAAGGAAAGTGGGTAAATATTCATGGAAAATCGGTCTTCGATCCTCATCGTCGATGATGAGGTTTTAGTACGGGAACTGATTGCCGATTATTTGATTGATGAAGGATATCAGGTACTGCAGGCGGCGAATGGAGAGGACGCGCTGAAAACGCTGCGCGAGCAGGAAGTGGACTTGGTGATTTTGGACTTCATGATGCCGGGAATGGACGGGCTCGAAGTATGCTCGAAGCTCCGGAACTTCTCGAGCGCGCTGGTGATCATGCTGACGGCAAAATCCGAAGACGAAGATAAGCTTAGCGGATATGAAAGCGGTGCGGACGACTATGTTACGAAACCATTCAGCCCGAAAGTGCTCTCGAGGAAAATCGGGGTGCTTCTGCAGCGGTTCCGGGATGCGAAACGCGGCGGACAAGACGAGGACCCGCCGTATTTCGTTATCGATGAAGCCGCTTGGGAGCTTCGGATCGGCGGCGAGCCTGTTCCTTTGTCTTCCAAGGAATTCGATTTGATAAATTATTTGGCGAAGCACCCCAATCAAGTGCTGACCAGGGACAACTTGCTGGACGCGATCTGGGGATTCGATTATTACGGTGACGTCCGCGCCGTGGATACGAGCATCAAGCGGCTGCGCCGCAAGCTTGGTGCCGAGGCCGGAAGGATCGTTACCGTGAGAGGAAACGGGTATAAATACCAGCCATGACGATACGGAGAAAAGGGCGTCTGACGACAAAAGTATATTGGACCACCGCCATAAGCTTCTTGCTGTTCGTCACGGTGTTCATGGTGCTGCAATTCGTGTTTTTCAAGCCTTATTCGCTTCAGGTCCGGGCCGGGCAGCTGGAGAAAGATTTCCGAAACCTGTACGAGCTTGTAAAAGACCAGCCTTCGAAGCAGCATTCGTTCAATCAGTTGGCAGATTTTGATGCCGATCATTATTCGTTATCCGGCGTTGCTTATAAACAAGGAACGAATGTTCAGGTCTATTTGGGAACCCGTCCTTTGAAAACCGTCCCGATGGAGATCGTTGACTCTGCGTCACGATTATCGGTGAATTTGATTACGGCGGGTCCGGAGGATCAGGTTGCGTTTCCGACTAAGCAGATCGATGTGCCCTCGGATGAACTTCAGCCTTCGAACGGCAATGATGCAATAAAAGCCACCCCGGCAAAAAAGTTAACGATGCCGCTTTACTGGTACAACGTCGATGCGGAGCGCCTGAACAATATGCTGCAATCCAAATTAGGAGACATGCTGCAGCAACCGCTCCGTTCAGGCGTGACGACGCAAATTTTCAAGCAAGGCGTCTTGGGGATGTCGGAAAATGAGCGAATTTGGGCAGCGATTGCCCCCCTTCCTCCCGACCGCGGGAATGAACGTTATTTGGTCTCGGTGTCCACGCTTGAACCGGTTTCCGACGCCGCGGCGCTGCTTGGCGGGTTCTATCGGTATTTTTACGTGGCTGCGGTCATTATGCTCCTCGGCTTTTCGTTTCTGTTCAGCCGCATGATTTCCAGTCCCTTAGTGAAGCTGAACAAGATGGCCAAAAAGCTGGCGAAATTGGACTTTTCGGTTCGGGCGGATATGAAGCGCAAGGATGAGATCGGCGAGCTTGCCCATACGTTCGACTTCCTTGCCACGGAGCTTCACCATACGATGGATGAGCTGAAGGACGCAAACGAGCAGTTGATGCGGGATATCGAAAAGGAAAAACGGCTGGAAAAGCTGAGAAAACGTTTTGTGGCCAGCGTTTCTCATGAACTGAAAACGCCGGTCAGCTTGATCCAGGGTTATGCCGAAGCGCTGCGGGATAACGTGGGCCAAGGTGCCAAACGGGATAAGTATGCATCCGTCATTATTCATGAGAGCGAACGCATGTCCCGCCTGGTAAGCGACTTGCTCGATTTATCCCAGCTGGAGAGCGGAAAGTTCCGTTTACGCTTCGCGAAAGTACCTTTGCGTCAAACCATTAAGCATGTCCTGGGCACTTTGGAGCCTTTGGCCGCGGACCGGCGCCTTCGCCTCCATTGGCACATCGCACAAAACGAGCTTGAAGTCCGTTCCGACGCGCAGCGGCTGCATCAAATTTTGACCAACGTGCTCACGAATGCGATCCGGCATGCCGCGGGCGAAGGAGATATCCATGTTACGGTCGGCGAAGCCCCGCATCAAGGAAAAGACCCGTCCTTACAAAGCCATCGATCCTGGGCGCAAATCTCGATATTCAATCCGGGAAGGTCGATTCCGGACGAGCATATTCCGCATTTGTGGGACGTGTTTTACCGTACGGATGAGTCCGGCAGCCGCCAAGACGGGGGGAACGGGATCGGCCTCTCGATCGTCAAAAACCTGCTGGAGCTGCACGGGAGCACCTATTCCATTCAAAACGCGGATGGCGGCGTTAAGGTGAGATTCACCCTGCCGGTTTGGTCGAATATGGATGAACGTGCCGAAGGGAAAAAATAACGCAAAAATGAACAACCGTCCCTGAAGCGGATGCTCCCGCTCAGAGGACGGTTGTTTGATTCGTACGTATGCCCCGTAAAATTATAGGTCCAGCTTATGGCCCCGCTCCATTCGCGAAATCTGCTTTTCGCCGGTGTCGGCCATGTCCCGGAATTGATTGATCGTTTCGCGCATTTTAGGCAGAGCCTCCTGCTTATACGTGCTGATCGAATCCAGCGCGGACAATACGTCCGTAAACGCCTGCTTCAACGTGTCCACCGAAATGCTGGCCTCGAGCGCTTGTTTTTGAATCGCAGCGCCTTGATTTTTAAGCATTCGGGACGTGCCTGCAATCAGCTCGTTCGTCGTTTGATTCAAAAGCTCGATTTTTTTCAGCACGATTTTTTGATTGTATAACGCAGCGGCAACGGTGACGGAAATTTTAAGCGCCGAGATCGTGACCGTTTTCGCTCGATCCACCCCGCGGATCAATTCTTTATTGTTTCGGATGACGACTTCGATCGCCATGATCCCCTGCTGGTTCACGACCAGCATCTGCTGCAGGTCCATGATCCGTTGGCGGAGCGGAAACAGCACTTCTTCGGTGATGAAACGGATTTTGTCCGGGTCTTCGTTGCGCGCTTTTGCCGCTTCAATCTGCGCTTCGATGGAAGCATCCATCATTTCGCCGAGCTGAATTTCCTTTTGCAGCTTTTTCGTCAAGTCCCGCAGCGTTTGCTGCTCGATCTCAAGCGTCGTATTGTCGTTTTTCAGCGTTTGTTTCCCTTTATCGAGCGAGACCACGATATCGGCAATGACGGTATCCGCCTTTTCGAACTTCAGGAAATAGGCGCGGAGCGGGTTAAACAGCTTGCCGAGAAAACCCGTTTTCGCAAAATCGATGGCGCTCGGATCTAAATCCTTCAGCTGCGTATGAAGTTCGGCCAAACCTTTGGCGACTTGCCCGCCCTCGTCTCCCGTCTGGGACAGCTTGCCGACCGAAACCTGCAGCATCGTGTTTTTATCCGAAGACATTCTCATCGTATTCAATCCGAAGGTATCGATCGATTGCAATATTTCCTTTCGCTTCTCCAGCGAATCCAGATCCAGTTCCATAATCGCCGCGACGTTGGAATCGGCCAGCTCTTTCAGCTTCGCGACTTCTTCGGGAACGGGTTTTACCTCTTCTTCGATGACGGCTTTGATTTCTTCCGGGCTTGCGACTTCCATCGAAAATGACATCGTATTCCTCCTTAATATTACGTTACATTTGAACGTTAAACAGGTTTCCGATTTTGTAGACGACATCGTCGGTGTCCGCATTGATGCTCGCCGCCTCGTTGATGCTCGAAATGCTTTGGAGCGCTTTGATGTCAGCGTTGTAGCCGATCGTGTAAATCGGGATTTTGTAGGCTTCGATCAAACCTTTGACGTCTTTCAACGTATGGCCTTCATTTGTTTCGCCGTCGCTCAGGACAAATATGAGCGGTTTGCTCGACGGATTTTCGGCCAAATAATCCTGCAGCATTTTGATCGCGACGACGATGCCGTCAAAGGTCGCCGTGCCTCCGTTCGCCTGCAAGCTTTCCACGGCGCCGACGAACATCGACTGCTGGTTCGTGTTGTATTTGGCGACCGGCAAATTGATGGTGACGTCGCTGGAATAAGAAACGAGGCCGATGCTGTTGTCTTTTCCCAAATATTTCTGGCCCTTCAAAAGCGATACTTTCAAACGGTTCAGAGGTTCGCCCGCCATGCTGCCTGAAACGTCGGTCACAAACACGGCCGCGATCGGTTTGTTTCCGTTTTTCTTTTCCTTCCAGAGCTTTTGGGCAGCGGTCAGCACATCGCCGCTGACGACCGGAAGCTCGGATTTATAATCCTCTAGGCCGTTAAAACCTTTTTTCTCCGCTTCTTTTTGATATTTCTCCTGCGTGACGAACTCGGAGAATTTCTTAATGATGTTCAATTTGTTCTGTGGCACGTCGCCAATGGCGTACAGCGGGCTGTCGTGCCTTACGCCAAACGGAGTAAATACGTATCCGCCCTTCAAGTCCGAGGCGTTCGCAAACGTCTGGTATTCGAGCACAAAGCCGTCCAGCATGCCCGATTTGGCCGCATCGCGCATTTGGATCGTCGTCGATGCGGTAAACGGAACGTTGGCCTGGAAGTTTTCGAAGCCTTGAACGGCTTTATCTCCCAAAAGGTTTTTGCTGTCGAACGTATGAAGGGCGGTAACCAGGAAGTTCAGGCCCGTCGAACTCGCGAAAGGATCGGTGTATCCCATTGAAAACTCGTTGTTCGCGATCGCTTCGGTGACGGTTTTGACATTGACGGCGCCGTATTTTTCGACTAAAGCGTCATGTTTGGCCTTGGATAAAACGATGCCGGGAACGTTGCCGACAAGCCTGTTGGAGATGATCTGCGTTTTGATGCCGCTTGCTTTGACCATTTCTCCCCATAGTTCGTTGGACGGCGTAAACGCGTCGGGAACGTATTTTTTGGACTTGATGTAATCGACCGCGGTACCCGACGCAATATTGCGGATTTTGACGGAGGCCGGTTTCCCGTTTACGACGATTTTGGCCTTGTTGAATTCGGTAGCGGTTTCGGTCAGCCAGCCGTCGACGCCCGTGCCGGATTTTTCGATCGACGAAAAAATCTCCACGAAGTTATCCGCCGTCGTGTTGGGGACGGTAATCGGAAACTTGGAAATGTCCGGAAGCGATTCCCCGATATCGACCGGATTCAGGTCGATTTGCCCTTTCACCGGCGTATCGGTTTTTACCGCGACATTGGAGTAAAGCTTGTTTAAGCGTTTGGCCGCATCTTCCGCCGATACCTGCAGTTTGGTTTTGCCGAGATTGGAAGTCATGTTGACGCCCACGTATACCAACACAAAAACGATGACCAGAATGATACCGGAAATGAGAAAAAACTTGCCCTTTCTTGCCATTCACTGCACCTCTCACTGTTTATAAAATTTGGTCTGCTTGATTAACGAATCGATTTCCTGCATGCACGGCATGTTGTCGATATCCCCGGGTTCGAAGCTGTCCAAGCGGGAGATCTCGATGATAAGCTTATCGAGCTTCAGCAAGATTTCTTCGTTCGTGCTTAAAGAGCTTTTCATGAAAGTCAGGTATTCGTTGTACACATTCGTCTTTTCCTGCAGGATTTCGCGCGAGAACTTGGACCGCCGCTGGTTCATGACGCTCAGGTATTCCGACTCGTCAAACACGCTCAGCCTGTTCAGGATGCTTTTGACGTTTAAATAGAACAGCTTTTCGACTTCGTAGGTAACGGACGAAAACTTTTTGTGGCTTAATTCCCCTTGTTCAAACCGCTGATTGATGATGTTCATCAACGTGGATCTTTTTTTCAAGATGCGATCCAGCTGCTCGAGGGCCAGCGTCACGAACTCTTCGAGCGATTTGACCTGCCGGTACCGGTTGAGCGCTTCCACGTAGTCTTCGTGCGTGCTGATCTCTCTGACGGGAATGACCGCCGGAGGCTTGAACAACAGCATATAACTTCCGTAAAATAGGATGATGGCGCTTGCAACCAACAAAGTAATGCCGATTGCCGTCGACAGAGCGCTCCCCCCGATCGAAATGCCCAAAAATCCGGGTGAGAGCACGAGAATGTTCAGGACCACGATCCCTGCGACAAGCCCAAAAAATTTTATGTACTTCATTCGATCCAATCGTCTACCTCCTCTGCTTCCCTTCCGTGCGCCCGGAAGTACATCGGGACAATCCCATGTGCTTTTGCGTTGTTAAGAGCAGGATGCTTTACCTCCATGGTTTTAAAACGAACGACGGTTATCATGATTGCAAACCATTCTCTTCCTTATGTCCTTATGTACGCTTGACGGCGATCTTGCTTCAAGCTTTCCCTCATCTTTCCATATACCTACGTTGAATTACCGAATAAGTTCCATTTGGTTAAACGATCTGCTCATCCGCAAAAAGCCATTGCCTGGTTCGTATGCCCGCACCTTTTGAAAATTGTACCATATGTCATAGTTGTCTGGAACGATAAAAAAATAATTTGCGCTTTTAGCGGCAGCCCTTTGGCGGCGACAAAAACGACCTGCTCTGAAAACAGAGTCAGGTCCCGGGGGTTAAAGGCGTGTTTGCCAAAAACAATGAACTCTTCGATGTTGGCTTGGAAATGAAAACGGTCATGAAACGACGAACTGTACGATTACCGGAGTTCCGGGATCCAGGGCATCCCCTCCGGGAATGGTAATCGCCGTCGTCGTCACGGATGAGGTATCGGCCGTTTGCATCACTCCGTTGATATAAAGGTTGTAATAGCTATACGCCCCCGGAAAGGCCGTGGCGGCAGCCCCGGCATCGTTGGTGAAAGCCGTGGCTGCGATTGCGAATGTCGCTCCTGTTCCCGTGCCGGCACCGAATGTGGCTACGAATCTCCTGCTGTTTTGATATGGCGTCACGATTGGCATGTTTCTCACCTACCTTCTCTCTTGAGGAAAATGCATGCATCCGGGTCATACGGAAAACGCTGAATAAAGTAAGAGATAACTCGGAACGAAAAGATGGCATGATCCTCTTATATATTGAATGCAGAAGGTTCGGGAGATGCGAGGGCAAACTACTAAAAATTGCTAGACTATCACGTTGATCGTCAGCTGTACGGTTTCCAGGACGATGGGCGTGCCGGCATAAATCGTGGAATTCTGCGGCGGAAAGAACAAGCCGTCCGGGCCCGCTTCGTAAAAGTTGCCCGGCTGAAGAATGCCGTTTATAAACAGGTTGTTGAAAGCGTTCGGGCCGAGTCCCGCAAAATCCGTTACCGGCTCTCCCGCATCGTTCACGAATTCGCCGGCCGGAATCGCGGCAGACAACGTTAAATCCAGATCGCCTTCGGGGGCATAAAAATACCGGTTTAACGCGGGCGTAACAGCCATTTCGGGAATGACGACCGGACCTGGAGGACCTTGGGGACCTTGAGGCCCCTGCGCTCCGGGAAGTCCTTGCGCGCCTGGAGAACCTGGGGAGCCGGCCGGACCTTGCTCTCCCGGCGGTCCCGCAGGGCCTTGGAGTCCCTGCAATCCTCGCGGA
>Ga0180220_1000522_pt1 | contig 41033 bp, 40 predicted proteins | sample eDN5th37CBELigBY_FD_151335 | JGI IMG/M metagenome (GOLD analysis project Ga0180220, IMG submission 151335) | Enriched backyard soil microbial communities from Emeryville, California, USA - eDNA 5th pass 37_C BE-Lig BY (version 2) (version 2) | ecosystem: Environmental > Terrestrial > Soil >... | reverse complement strand
TGATCGTTTTCGCCAGGTCGGCGATTTCGGACGCCTGCTCGTTCGTCAGGAACAGCGGCGGCACCGTGCTGACATCCTTCGGCTGATACGGCTCATATTTATTCTTCGTCTCGTTGTATAGAATTACCTCTAAATCGTCGTCACCTTTTGCGACGGCGGACAAACGAAAATCGTTCGTTCGCAGCGCCGGGCCGGTTTGCGCCCAGTTGACGTTTTGCACCGTGCCGTAGGATTTAAGCTCCGACCACACCGCAGGTTTGCCGTTGATGCCGATTTCTCCTTCCTTGGCGTCGCGCCATTCCTGATCCGGACGTCCGTACACGCTCCGCAGCGTCATCTCTTTTTCGTACAGCCCGTCGGCCCAGCGGAGCGCCAGCTCCGGATTTTTGGCCTTTTTGGTAATAATGAAGGCGCCCGGTGTCAATGCGGTCGTGTCAACGGCGGCATACTGCACGCCTCCCGGTCCTTTTAACGGCGGAACCGCCTTGTATTCCTTCCAACGGCCGCTGTCTCCCAATAGCTGCGTAAATACCCCCTCATGTCCGCCCGTGGATGCCCCCAGAATGACCGTACCCGGATTTTCCCCTTGCTGAATCAGCTGGTTTTCGTCCTGGGTAAACGATTCCGGCGCAATCAGGCCTTCCTTGTAAAGTTTGTTCAGATACCGCAGACCCTCGCGCCATTCCGGCTTGTTAAAGGCTACGTCCAGTTTGCCGTCCTTTATGAACATATGCTTGCTGCTCGATCCGTACACCGGATTATAGATAAAAGAGTTCATCAGGAACGAGTCGATGGTCGAACGCCATGATTTTTGCGTAATGGACAACGGGATTTCGTCCTTTTTCCCGTTGCCGTTCGGGTCGTTTTCCTTAAAAGCCTTCAGTACGTTGTAAAGATCGTCGGTCGTTTTCGGCATTTCGAGGCCAAGCTTTTTCAGCCATGGTTCGTAGATCCACATTTTTTGGCTCATCGAACAGTGGTAGCAGTCGTTGACCTCGGGGAGCGCGTAAATGTTGCCGTCGATCGCCGTGACCGTTTCTTTGATTTCCGGGTTGTCCGCGAACATTTTTTTCGTCTGGGTGCCCTGCTTTTCGATCAAATCGTTTAATGGAAGGAACGCGCCCTGGGAGCCGTAAATCATCTGCTGGGTCGGCGAGACGTTCAACCCCATGATGACGTCGGGATAATCTTCGCTCGCCAGCACGAGATTCAGCTTTTCCTGCATGCTTTGTTCCGGAACGACCTCCCATTCGATATGAACGTTCGTTTTTTCCTCATACCATTTGGTGAACTCGTTCGTCTCGAAATTTTCCACCAACGGGTTGCCGCGAACCATGATTTTCAGCGTCGTTTTTTCTTTGACGAGCGGGTAGGTGCCCGGCGGCGTCAGTTCCACGGTTCCCGCTGCGGGCGGGTTGCCATCCTTCGTTTCTGCGGTTCCTTCCTTCGTGCCCCCGGAGCAGCCTGCGAGCAGCATGCCGGCGGCAATGACGATCCCCGCGATTTTGTTCAGCTTTTTATACATAACGCCCCTCCATCGATTTCAAATTTGGCTTAGAGCTTATCCTTTTAATGAACCGATCATGACGCCTTTCACGAAAAACTTCTGCACGAACGGGTACACCACCAGAAGCGGCACGGATGTAACGACGATCAGCGAATATTTGAGCAGCTCCCGCAGACCCTGGCGCGCAGCGGCCGTTTTGGCGTCGCCGAGCATGTCGATATTGATCTCGTTTTGAACGAGAATGTCCCGAAGGATCAGTTGCAGCGGATACAATTCCGCCCTTTTGAGGAAAATCATCGCGTTAAAATACTGGTTCCAATGCCCCACGGCATAAAACAAAGCGATGACGGCCAGAATCGGCCCCGAAAGCGGAAGCACGATCCGGAGCAAAAAACGAAAGTCCGAACATCCGTCCAGTTGGGAAGCCTCCAGCAATTCGCCGGGGATCGTCGTTTGGAAATAGGTGCGCATGATGATGACATTCCAGACGGACAGCGCCCCCGGGATCAGCATGGACCAAACGGTGTCGATCATGCCCAAATCTTTGACGAGCAGGTACGTCGGGATCAGCCCCCCGCTGAACATCATCGTAAACACGAATAGCAGCATGAACATGTTCCGCCCGCGGAAATCGCCCCTGGACAGCGGATACGCCGCCAAAACCGTAAACAGCAAATTGATGCCCGTTCCCGCCACCGTATAAAAAATCGTGTTCATGAAACCGCGCACGACCATCGTATTTTTGAACACGGCCCGATAGCCGTCCAGCGTCGGTTCGACCGGCCATAACCATACCCGTCCCGACAACACGGCGCTGCTCGAACTGAATGAAGCGCTTACAACATACACAAGCGGGTACAGCACGATCAGCATGACAAGCGTCAACACGCAATAATTCACGATCGTAAACAGACGGTCAGCGCCGGCTTCTTTTATTTTCATTGCATGCATAGTTCCGCCGCCTTTCTACCATAAGCTTTCCTGCTTCAATTGCTTCGCCGTCTGATTGACGATGATCAGCAGGATGAATCCGATCACCGCTTTAAACAGGCCGATGGCCGTCGCATAAGAGAAATTCATGGCCTGCGAGACAAGCCCAACCTTATAGACGTATGTGTCGATCACTTCCGAGGTGCGCAGATTAAGCGGATTTTGCATCAGCAAAATTTTCTCGAAGCCCGTCTCGAGCATCTGACCCGTGTTCAAAATGAGCAAAATGACCGCAATCGGCAGGATGCCGGGCAAATCGATATGGCGCATCCGCTGAACCTTGGTCGCGCCGTCCATGACGGCCGCTTCATGCAGCGCCGGATCGATGCCGGACAGCGCCGCCAAATAAATGATGCAGGCAAACCCCGTGTTTTGCCACACATGCGACCAGACATAAATCGATTTGAACCACGATGCCTGCGCCATAAAATGATACGGGCCAAGCCCGAACCAACCGAGCAGCGTATTGATGAGCCCCGTCCGCGGGTCGAGGAACTGCAGCAGAAGGCCCACCAGAACGACCAGCGAGATAAAATACGGCGCGTACGTGATCATTTGGACCGACTTTTTGAAGCGTTCGTTTTTGACGTAATTGAGACCGAGCGCCAGGATGATCGGGAACGGAAAACTCGCCAGCAGCGCGTAAAAGCTGACTACGAGCGTATTCCGCAGCAGCCTCCAAAATTCATGCGAGTGGAAAAAACGCTCGAACTGCGCGAATCCGACCCACGGGCTGCCGGTGATGCCTTTGGTCACGTTAAAATCCTTAAACGCGATTTGCGCTCCGTACATGGGCACGTATTTAAATACGATGATGTAAATCAGCGGCAATGCAAACAAAGCGTACAGCTGCCATTTGCGCGTGATGTCTTTCCAAAGATTCAGCTTGGTCACCCCCTTCGTTTCGGATGGAATATCCGGCCGGTGACCACAGATTACATGAAAGCGCTTAAGTCCGTAAATCTGCATGTTTTGGCGGTTATGCCGTGCTTTAGAAAAGTCATTATTCCGTTTTTTCGAGAGTATTCGTTTCTTAAGAAAAACGTCTATCGACGTAATTTCATAGTAGACAGACCGCGTTAAAATGAAGTTTTTCTTGCAATATAAGGATGCCATGGCTCTGGAGTTTATACTTTCCGATATTATAAGAAAAACGTCTATCGACATAATTTCATAGTAGACAGACCGCGTTAAAATGAAGTTTTTCTTGCAATATCAGGATGCCATGGCTCTGGAGATTATACTTTCCGATATTATAAGAAAAACGTCTATCGACGCACTCTCACAGAAGACAGACCGCGTTAAAATGAAGTTTTTCTTGCAATATCAGGATGCCAAAGCTCTGGAGTTTATACTTAAGAAAAGGGCGGTTGGCCGCCACCGGTTAACCCACTTACGCTTCGCGCGGCCGGGAAATTTTCCGGTATTCGGTGGCGCTCACGCCGTTGGCCCGTTTGAACGCCCTGCTGAACGAATTCAGCGACAAATAGCCGGTCCGGACCGCAATTTCGCTCACGGGAAGAACGCTGCCGACGAGCAGCCGTTTGGCCTCTTCCATGCGGACATGTTCCAAATAGTCGGAGAAGTTCATTCCCGTCTGCTCTTTGAAAAAATAAGACACGTACGCTTCCGAGTTCTTCGCTTCCCTGGCGAGCACCGCGAGGCTTAAATCCGGATCGGGGAAATGCCTGTCGATATACTCCGTCAGCTTGCTTGCCAGCGTATCGTTATGGCTGCGTTTCCGCTCCTCATGCTTGGTGCACAGCTGCATTAAAGCTTGAAAAAGCTTCTGCACCGCTTCGTCAGGCGGCATTCCGGGATCGGAAACGTCAAGCACCACCCTCATCTCATCGGTCAACGCATCCTCGTTTGCGGAAGAGGGCTCGCAGCATTTCATCAGCGTGCCGCACAGCTCCTGGGCAAGCAGCTTTTGAGCGACGACGGGAAGCGGGCGGACGCCTTCGTTTTTCTCGCGGATTTGCCCGATCAGCCGGGCCGTTTCCGGCCTGTTGCCCGACCGAACCAGCTGGATCAGCCGCTGCTCCACGTCGGACGGGTAAAAATAAACGGGCGGCGGCACTTCGGCCTCCTCGTAAAACAAAACCGGCTCCTGTTCGCTCCATACCGCGCTCGCCAGTAGGAACTCTGCTTCGCCATAGGAACGATAAACTTCGGTTAATCTCGTTTGGCAGGTACCAACGGCAATCAAAAGCCCTGGATGGCTGGCCTGCTTCAAATGATCGTACCATTGCGCTACCAATTTTTTTACGCCTTCCATAAAAGCGCCCGGCGTTTCCCCTTCCCCGTGGAGGAGCAACGCCAGTTTGTTTTCGCCCAAATCATGAACCTGAGCCGATACCAGCTCCTCCGGCCCGACCGATTGGGTCACGTCCCGGATGTTCAGCTTCACGATGTCCAGTTCCGTCAGCATTTCCTCGTTATACGGAGCATGATAGCCCCGAATTTGTACGGCGGAAACTGCAAAATAACCGCTTCGCAGCTCTACCCGGGCATGCTCCATCGCGGCTTCAACCTCACCCATGGATGTATACCCGCCTTGAAGCAGCCGGTCAAAAAACACGTTCCGCAGCAAAGGCACCTGCGCCTCAAGCCTGCTGCTTAACTCGCCATGGCTTTCGACCAGCTCGGAAACGGAACTGCGGATATCGTCCATCAGGTTGCCGAGCGGGTGTTTTTTGCGGCCCGCGGGTTTCAGCGGCAGCAGCTGGAGCATTTTGAACACGGGCCTGCTGCTCCGGTATGCCAGCCACGCCGCCGCCGCAAGTCCTGCGCCCAGCGCCAGCATGAATACGGTTAGCGTAAGCACTTTGATGTAGTTGGCTTTGGCAAGCACGACCGCCTCCGGTTGGGCGGATACGTAGGTCCACCCGTTGTACTGGGAAGTCGTTCGCGTAATCAGCATCTTTTTCCCGTTCCAATCGATTAAGGAAAATCCTTCTTTTACCGGAAGCGCTTTCATATTTGCGGTTGCCGGGTCCATACCCACATAGCTGATCAGGTTCCCGCCCTGGTCCGCGACATACGCAAAACCGCCCTGTTCGGCATCGATATGCCGCAGCATTTCTTGAATTTGCTTGTTGTCGATCAGCACGGCAATGACGCCCCCGCCGTCTTTCGCGCCGAAGGACTGCATGTAGCTTACGACCGAATACGGCTTTCCTTCGTACACGACCGGCCTTCCCGGCTTATAAGTTTTATAATAATACCGGCCGAACAGCTCTTGGTACCACTCTTCGTAGGATTTGCCGTCGTAATGCAGCTGCAGGCCGTAAAACTGCTTCGCGTCGTACACCTTGCGGGGAGAAATGAACATGCCGCTGTTTTTGTACGCGATAAAATAATCGATGATAAAATGGTTGGTTATCCGGTAGTCGAACAAGCTTTTTTCCAGATCCCAGAGCCGGAAAGGGTTCGTTTGCTCGAACGGGGCTTTGACGAACTGAAAGGACTGGATTTTGGACTCGCTGGCCATCTGCTGCGCGATCGTCTCCACCTCGGCAAAACGGCCGTCAAGCGCCTCGCGGATTTGGCCGAGCGCCGCCGCATTGCTTTTCATCGTTTCCGATTCCACAAGCGACGACGTTTTATGATAGGCGAACCATCCCGCCAGCAGAGACCCGAGCAATATAAGCACATACGGAACAAAAAATCGAAGGATCAACGTCGCGCGTTCACTGGAAGCATTCACAACAATATCCCACCTTTGGATCTGTTTTACGGATCATGCCGGCCGCAAGCAGCGGCCATTTCCTTATCGATTATAAAATGCCGCAGACCATTTGAAAACGCATTCATCAAAAAAAAGAAGCCGGCCGAACTGCAAGTTTTCCGGCACAGCTTCCCCTATGCGGGTTCAAACCCTTGTTGAACAAGGAACAGCCCCAGCTTTTCCTCGTCCCAACCATGCATGTCAAGCAGCAGCCGATACGGGTCTCCTTCGAGGCCCAGCAGCCTGGCAAAAGCGGGTTCGGTTTTGACGCCGCTGCTTTTTAATTTTCTGACGTTGTCGCGAAATACGGGTCCTAGTTGCTTCAATATCCGGTCTTCAACGACCATATGTTTATAGGCGTTCTGCTGCGTCACCGGCCGGTTTTGGGCAAATATCTCGACGGGCCACGGACCGAACCGAAAATTGCACACGATGACCCTGTCGCCATGCATGCGTTCCAGACTTAACGCAAAACGCTCCAGCGCGCCGTATGCCGAGATCAAAACCTGCTCCAGCGCCTCCGGTTCCCGCATCTCGCAAATGATATCCAAATCGCTGCCTTCGACATCGATATCGATCGGAAAGGTTCCGGCGAGGACCGGGCTGTATGCCGCCAATGTTTCGAAAATGCCCAGCCGGTCGAGCGCCGCAAAGGCCTCCCGCTGCTTCGCGTTTCCTGTTTTTAAGTATGAAATATCCATAAAAGGTTGACTACTCCGTGTACCGATCGTGATCCTTCCTTTCCGCCTTTTGCTGCCGGTCCCGATCCAGCGCTTCCTGCACGTAATCCCGCTTGGGGAGCTTATGATTGATATGGAGCAGAACCCGCCAGATTGCTGATCAGCAGCAAAATGATCAAGACGTTCATCCAAGTCCTCCTTCTGTCCGGGCGCGCGGATCAGTCCGGCCAACATCTCGTCACGGCTTTGAGTGCCCGGTCTTCGAACACCAGTTTATAGACGTCCGGCATCGACGTCGATCTCCAAAATGCATAACCAAACTTCGGGTCAAAAGAGTTCAAAATCAGCGTCATGATATCCCCGTGCGTGCCTAACGCCAATTTCTTGCCGGGATGCCGCCGAAGAAGCTGCATAAAGGCTTCCGTACCTCTGCGCTGCGCTTCTTCGCTCGATTCCCCTCCCGGAAACGCATGCCGGAAGTCATTGTACAACCGCTTTTTAAAATCGGCAAACTGTTCGCTGGGGATTTGCACATGATCCGCCGCAAGCGTACGTTCTCTCAGCTCGTCGATGATCGCGATTTCTTTTCCGGCCGCCCGTGCAGCAGGCTCCAAGGTTTGGACCGCCCGCTGATACGGACTCGAAAAAAACGCGTCGATCCCTTCCGGCAGCAGCAGGTCTTTTACCTTTACCGCATCCTGCCTGCCTTTTTCCGATATTCCCCTGGCCTTTTCCTGGCCCGGTATATACTGCGATTCCGCATGCCTGACCATAAAGATGACCGTCTGAATGGGTGCCACCCCCCTATGAATTTTACCGTTTGGCCGCAACAAACACTTGAATCGGACCGTCCCAGCCCTCTTCCCTGATCTCCTCAAACTGCCCGTCTGTGTACTGTTCGATGACTTTGCGCCAGAACCGCTGCGCAGGTACGTTCGTTTCCATTTCGGCAACCTTCCATTTCCCGGGCAATCGATCGAACAATTCAAATGCCGCCTGCTGCCCCGCGCCCGAGCGGCGATATTTTTTCAAAATAAAAAATTCGGCCATTTCGCAAACGGGAAACTCATTCTGCATATCCAGCCGACGAACCAAAGCAAATCCCGCCAGTTTCCCGCCAACGCGGAACAAAAAAGGATGCCTTCCTTCCTCGGTCCAATAATGATCCAAATACATGTACTCATACAGGCCGTTTTCATTCAGGTCGTCCTCCGGATCGAACTCGCTGAAATCATACTTGTACAGCTCCAGCAGGTTTCGGAGCGTCGATTTATCGGCATACGCCGCTTCATGAACCGTTATCATCTGATCCATATGCCTACTTTCTTGTATAGTTTGCGTACCAAGCGGGAACCGTCGTTTCAAAATAACGATGATCCTCCAAAACCCGATCGATCCTCGCCAGCATATCGCCGAGCCCATCCGGGTAGACCTTCAGCGTCCATGCCACCGAACCTGCCAGATTCATCGCCAAATAAAGGGAGTACAGCCGCCAAAATTCGGCATCCGGCTCCCGGCCCTGGTGGTACCCGAGGATTTGCCCGACGGCAAACGCAGCGCTGATGTCTGCGGAGAAAAAGCCGATTTTCAAAAAATCATGAATCGGATCTCCCCAATCGCAGCGGTTAAAATCAATGACGCCCGCTAAATGCCCATCCTTGACGATCAGGTTCGCCAGATGAAAATCGTCGTGCTGGAAGCGATTCGGCCGATCCTTCATGGCATCCAGATTTTCTTCGATAAACGTCAGCAGTTTTTCGTCTCCTGCAAACCGTACGCCGCCGTCCAGGTATTGATCCTTATTCCGCCGGTATTTCTTTGTCTGCCGCTCATGCCACGGCCCAACCGTGTCCGGCGCCTCGTATCGATGGATCTTGAGCAGTTCCGCCCCGGCCTCCAAGCCGACCGCATATTGGGTTTTCTCGGGATAAAATGTTATCACGTCCGCTGCCTCTTCCCCGTCAATATACGTGAATACCATGTATCCCAGATTCGCTTCTTCCCATCGTCCCAGCTCCAAAGCCCTTGCACAATGGACGTTCTCCTGCCGCATCCGCTCCAGCGCCTTGAATTCCATTTCCTTGCGCGCATATTGCTGAAGCTCGAAAACCCGCAGCAGAAAAGTTTCGTCCCCCTTCGTGACGGCATATTTCCGATCTTCGGAAAAGCCTTTGGCAATGAGCCTCGGCTCGCCGCCTGCAAGCAGCGGAACCCGTTCGATTCGCGCCCGCAGTGCTGTTAACGTATCGTCCAATTCAACCCCCCCTTTTTAGTTCATCATAAACAAGACAAGCCTTCTTTCCGGCGGATTCAACGGCTTTTCTATGTCCCCTATTCCTCGACTTCAAAGATCGAATCGATAATGACCGGCAGATGATCCCTAAGCGACACCGCTCCAAAAACCGAACGCGCATGTTTGCCTTTGTCGCCAAACACGTCGATCATCAAATCGGAACATCCGTTCAGCACGAGATGATGCTCTTCGAAATCAGGCTCGGCGTTCACGAAGCCTTGTATTTTGACCACTCGCTTCACTTTTTCGAGCGTGCCAAGCGCCGACCGGACGACGGCCAATACCTCCAGCCCCGTGCTCCGGGCAAACCGGTAACCTTCTTCGGTCGAAAAATCGCTTCCCAGCTTTCCTTTCGGATTTCCTGCCGGACCTTTTCCCGAAACGAACAAAAGCCCGTTCGCCAGGACATAATTGACGTATTTGGCAGCCGGCCGGCCGGCTTCCGGAAGAACGATTCCCAGTGAAGCAAGCCTTGCTTCTATGTTTTCGACACTCATCCGCGCTTCCGCTCCTTTTCCCTAAAAGCGTTGTCCTGCTTCATTCGACGTATACCGGCAGAATCCTCTCTCCATATAAGACGAAACTTAACCTCGATAATTTCTACAATTATTAGCAATTTTTGATTCTTCCATTGAAGACCGTTCCGGATCATGCTTATAATATGGTTACAATCCGACAAAAAATTGGAAATCAGAGAGGAGATTTGCAGTGCTACGTGATCATGCCAGGAATTATGATCCCATCTTTCAGCACGCTGCGCTTGGAATGGCTCTCATATCGCTCCACGGAACCTTCATCAGGATTAATCCCGCACTATGCGATCTATTGGGACATCCACAGCACGAAATCGATTCCACCGCTCCCCTGGACCATATATACGAGGATCTTTTGTCAGACATTCAACGGTTCGGCGAATCGCTTCCAAACGAACGGAAGGCTTCAGGCCGATTCGAACGCCGGCTCAAGCAAGCCTCCGGCCGAGAGCTTGCGGTCATCGTCCATGTATCGCTCATCCATAACGAACGTTTGCTTCCGCTTCATTACTTGGTCCAGTTCGAAAACGGCACCCCCCTGCTTGAAATCGAAGCCAGACTGAACTCCACGGAACTCGCGCTGACGGATATTCAAAACTCTTACCACGAACTGCTGGAAAAAATGCCTCTTGCCGTTTTAATCACCAAAAAAGGGGTCATCCAATACGCCAATCCCGCCGCCCTTCAACTGGTGCATGCCAAAGATCAGAGCGAAGCGGTTGGCATATCGACCAATACGATCGTTGATGCATCTTATCACATGGCGCTCGAAGAACGGCGAAGAGTATATGATGTAAGGAAAGCGCTAAACCCCATTATTTATATGATCAACTGCATGGATGGACGTCAAAAATATGTTGAAGGTTTCACGCTGATCATCACCTATGAAGGGGAGCAAGCCGCCGTCGGCGTGTTTAAGGATATTACGGATCAAAAGCAGCGGGAAGAATATATCATGCAGTCCGAGAAATTGACGATGGCCGGACAGCTGGCCGCGGGAATCGCCCATGAAATCCGGAATCCGCTGACGTCGATCAACGGCTTTATGAAGCTGATCAGATCCTCCAAAGGCAGTCCCGAAACCTATTACGAGATTATCGAGTCCGAATTGAAGCGGATCGAGCTGATCGTCAACGAGCTGCTCGTTTTATCCAAACCCCAAGGGAAGCATGTCAGCAAGCCGATCGACGTCCTGCCGATTTTGGAGCAAGTCATCACGTTAATGAACGTCCAGGCGGCGCTGAAAAATATTGAAATTACGTTCGAAAATCCGGATGCTTCGCAATGGATCGTCGGGGAAACCAATCAGCTCAAACAAGTGTTCATCAATTTGCTCAAAAACGGCATGGATGCCATGGATTCGAACGGGACCATTCGCGTGTCCGTCAATTCCACAGAGCAAGAGGTGTTGATCCGCGTGCAGGATGAAGGCAGCGGCATGACGCCGGAGCAAGTTCAAAAGCTAGGACAGCCTTTTTTTACCACGAAGGAAACGGGTACGGGACTTGGCTTCATGATTACGCAAAATATTATACATAACCACGGCGGCTCTATTCAGATCGAAAGCGAACCCGGGCAAGGAACGGCCTTTACGGTGAAGCTGCCAAAAACCATCGAACCGGAACATACATAACTTCGGAACGATAAGAAAAACGTCTATCGACGTACTTTCTCAGTAGACAGACCGCGTTTAAATGAAGTTTTTCTTGCAATATCAGGAAGCGATGGCTCTGTAGTTTATACGTTCTGATATTATAAAGATAAGCAGCCCTTGCTTTAGACAAGGACTGCTTATTCGCATGATCGAAGGGCGGACGGCGAATAAAACACCTATTTTGCCTGCGGATCAGCCGGGTATCCCAGTACCTTCCCTTGGATCGATTCGATCGGCAAAGGACCGAAATGCCGGCTGTCGAAGCTTCGGAACCAATCGTCGCCAATCACGAACACATGACCGTCCGGAACCCGAAAGGCATCCATTTGCTCCGATTCCAGGCCTTTGATCGCTAGTTCGAGATTTTGCTTCATACGATCGTCCGGATGCTTTACCAGCTCCTTTTTCAGCCCTTCGATGTCTGATCCGATCCGGTGGGCCCTTCCGTAAAAGGAATCCAGCCTGCGCTGGTCAACGTAAATTTGACCTTTTTTAATTTCGACCGTTTCTCCCGGCAAGGCCACAATCCTCGAAATGCTCATGTTCTCAAGCGTAATCCTCGGGTATTTTTCATGGTCGAAGTCCGGATTTTGAAAGTACACGATTTCTCCCCTCTTGTAAGGATGCCGTTCATAATAATTCGGATCGATGACGGTCCGTTCCTCGAAAATCATGATGGCCGCGGTCCATGTTGTCATAACGATGGTGATAGATGATATATCCGTCTTTCATGTCAACCACGGGAATGTCAGGAACAGTGGCCTCGTCTTCGAGGGGCAGGCCTTCCTCGTCTTGCATCCTGCGAGTAGCAGCATGAACAGCACGCCACATCGTATCGTTTTTTTCATGGAATCACCCCGCACGAATATTCCGGTCCAAATGCTCCGTTTACACCCGCTTTGATTTAAGGCCCGGTTCCGGCCGATGAAACGCTCCAGCCTAACGCGAATTTTTTGACATATACAAAAGGCTTGGATGACGCATCCACGAGGTAAAGATCGCCGTATCGGGGATCGTCTTTGATGTTTCCTTCCTTGATCGGCTCGAAACAGGCCATCATGGGATGAAACGACAACAGCAAATGCTTGCGGACGGCGAGTTCCGGCGAAGGAGAAGGGAAAAAGATGATGTAGAGCAGGGCAGCCACGACGATCGCGAGCCACCCGTTTTTTTTCTTCATGCTGGCCGCGGCCTCCTTTTCATGTTTGCGAAAGTTTCTTCCTGCCGTAAAATAAACGCCCTGCAAGCTCTGCCGGATCTATGATCCATTCGATGTCCGGCTCGATCGGCACGGACTCGTGCTGCAGCAGTTCGCCGTTCTGATATACGCAAATATGCTCATAACAGCGGACATCGCACAAAATTTTTTCGATGCTTTTCGGAATATTGTAAGCAACGCCGCGGTTTTCCGGATGCAGAATCCATGCGAGCTCCTTCCAGTCCAAAATGCCTTCTTCCGTGCCGATCGGGGTCGGGTAACTCGTCTCCTCGGACAACTCCGCGGCATAAACGTACATTCCGCCGACTTTTTCGGCATCCACGACCCACGTCACCAAGCCTTTAAAATATAGCCGCTCAGGGATGAGCCCCGTCTCTTCCTGCATTTCTCTCAGCATCGATTCTCTCGGCGTTTCCCCTGCCTCCAGCTTGCCGCCGATGCCGTTCCATGAACCCATCCAGCTCGGCTTGTTGCGGTTCAGCAGCAGCACCCGGTCGCCCTGCCTAATGAAGCAGATATTGTAACCGATCATAAAAACACCTCGGGATAGATCAGTTCCCCCTTGATCCGGCCGAGCGCGCCGTCCTGCAGTTCATAAACCATAAAGACGTCATCGGGAACGTCGAATTGCTTTAATTCGAGGCCGTAAGGGCGGGCAGGCTTAAATCCGAATTTCGGATAATACTCCGGGTGGCCGATCAAAAGCACCAGTTCGTACCCCAGCTTCCGGCAGCGCTCCAATCCCGCTTGGATCAGAAGGCTGCCGATTCCTTGTTTCTGATATTCCGGGCTTACGGCAAGCGGGGCAAGCGCGATCACTTCGGTTTGTCGGTCCCCGTCAACGACTTTAGCTTTGCTTAACAAAATGTGGCCCATGATTTCGCCGTTTTGCTCGGCCACAAGCGACAGTTCGGGGATAAACCCTTCGGACTGCCTGATTCTTTTCACCAATTCGGATTCGTCTTCGCGGTTGCCGAAAGCATGAATCAATACCTTCGCGACTTGTTCGGCATCCGCCTGCGTTTCCGTTCGAATCGTTACGGATGGCATCGCTGTGTTTTCTCCTTCTTAGAAAATAAAAAACGGCCCGGTCTGGATCGTTGTCTCTCCAACCGGGTCTCATCGTCACGGCATGCAGTCAATCAGCTTGCGCAAAAGCTTTTTGCTTTCCTCGTCCTTCGGGCGCGGAATTCTGCCGATCTCCCGATATACTTCCTTTTCCTCGAGAAGCTGATTCGGGCTAAGGACACGTGCGGGGATGCCGTCAAGGCTGAACAGACGCGTCTGCAAAGCATCGTCACGCCATACCCATTCGGGGAGCCCGTTCAACATGATCTTTCCGTCTTCGGTATAGGTCACGTAACAAACCTGGATATCGGTACCGTTTTTACGAAAATCCGTCTGCCTGCCGCTGACAGGAAACCGTTCATAACCGGCAGCGGCAAGCTCCCGCTCCAGCCGATCCCGGCATTCAACCATAGTCACCAAATCAAGATCCTCATGGGGCCGCGTGATTCTGCCGAGCAAAAAGTCGATCGCCCATCCTCCCCGGAGCCAAAACGACCCGCCGAACGAAGAAAATATACCCGCGATTTCACGAAGAATCTCTAATTGGGCTTTCGAGCTTTGGTCTGCTTCCCGGTTTGGGCTAAAAGCCGAATGGCTGCTTTTTTCCTTTTCCGTCGTCAAAAACGCCCTCCCCTTTCATCACTCCACATTATACATTGTTTTCCAGAGGGGAGGAAGCCATTTTCAAAGGCGTCATTGGGATCATCCTGCATAGTCTTGCGACAGAGGCATGCCCGTTGATCCGCTTCACCCGATCCGCAGTCCTACCACGACCGCCGCATGGTCCGAAGGATACCGCACGTGATGGTCATGAATCCGTCGCGCTTGCTCTGCAGTCGCCTTCGGACCGTGCGCATAAATAAAGTCGATGCGATCCCCGACGCAGTACTCCTGCTCCCATGCCGGCCAAGTCACGCAAGGATCCGCCGCCGGGTCCGGGTGTATCTCCCGGTACGTGTCGCGGTAACCGGCTTCCTGAAGCGCCTTCGATTGCGGGAACGGAAAAACATAGCCGTTATGCAGCTTTTTCGTTGCTTCCGTCCAGTCGAGATGCGATCCGCTGTTGAAATCGCCGCACAGCAGCAAGGGCTCTTCGCCGGAGCGGGCGGCAAGCGGCTGGAGTGCTTTCATGATCTCCGCCAGCTCCTCCATTCGCTCCCGCTCCCCTTCAAGCAGCTGGGCGGCCGTAAGGTCCGTACGGCGATGCAGCTCGCTCCAGTAGTCGGCCAGATAATGCAGCCAGATCGAAAATACGTTGATATGCCGCCCGTTGCCCAGCTTGATGCGGGCGCCGCCGCAATGGAACGGCCGGTACAGCGGATAGGTTTCTTCGATCGGAAACCGGCTCAGGATGGACAGGTTCGAGCTCCGCAAATAAAAATAGTACCCGAGCGCGTCCGCAATGATCGGTCCCGATCCGTACGTTTCCTGCATGGCCACAATATCCGCCCCGCTATCCCGAATGACGTCAATGACGCGCTGCACGCCGATTTCGGCTCCGGTCTCCCTGCCGCCGTTCCAGATGTTGAACGTCATGACGTTTAAAGTCGCCGCGTTTCCCGCCGCTTGAGCCATAAGCTCCTGCCGGGGCTCCCGATGCGCCGCGAATCTGCTGCCGATTTCCTCTGCCGTCAACGCCCTGCCGTCGATCCATAGTTCGTCGATCCATCCCGGGAACACGGCTTGCTCCGAATCGTCGATCCGCTCGCCGCCGATCCATAACGAATCGGCCATCCACCATGCGGAATGCGCAGGCGAAGCGCCAGCCGCGTTTCCTTCGTCCTGGCTCCCCTCTCCCGCTTCGGCCTTCACAAGCCCGGGAACGCTATATATGGCGACATTGACCCCGTCATAATAAAACCGTATTTCCGGCTCCTCCGCATGAAACGTAAAAGCCAGATGGTGCCACCGGCCGTCGCGGATCGTTTGCCGCATCGATGTCGGTTCGTAAATGTACTTTTCATCCCCGGATACCGTAAAACACCACGCACCGCCGGCCTGCATCCCGAGTCTCCAACCGGTCTCCGCCGCCTGGGAACGGCAAGCGGCAGACAAAATGTCATAGGAACGCATCCCCCATCCTTTAAGTGCAGCGTCTCCCTTCACCCACAAGCTAAACGTAAAATCCTTCTCCACGCTCCGCAGCGGGTTATTTACCTGAACTGCCCTGCGCATGGCGGCAGCGCTTCCTAGATGAAGGGCGCGCCCCTCGATTCCATCCGCCAATTCCGCATCCGTCTTTTCGTAACCGATTCGCCATTCGGGCCCCTTCCGTTCCGCTTGCTCCAATCATTCCGCCGCCTTTCTTCCTTTTTATCCCTGGGCACATTGAGCCACGCTCAGTTTAACATATAAACGTAAAGCTACAACCACAGAAAATATAGAGGATTACCACCTCGTTTTCATGTTGTGTTGTTTCGGGCCATTCATGTTTGAAAACGCTTTTCCCTGCCTCCAAACCGGACTATAATAGGACAAAACGAGACATCAGGAGGCTGTTGCCATGTTAAGCGTACTCCTCGTCGACGACGAACCCGGCGCCATCAAAGCTTTGAAATACGCCATAGACTGGGAGCAGGAAGGCTTCCGGATTATCGGCGAAGCGGCGGACGGCGAACAAGCGCTGGACATCTTAAAGGAGCAGAGCTGCGCGGTCGTCTTCAGCGATATCCGCATGCCCGGCATGGACGGGATTGCGCTCATGAAGGAGCTGCAGGACTATCCGCGCACCCACGCCATCGCTGTCAGCGGATACGACGAGTTCGAATATGCCAAGCAGTGCCTGAAATTCGGCGTTCGGGATTATTTGCTGAAGCCGTGCAAGGAAGAGGATCTCCTTCCCTTGATCCGCAAAATCAAAACGGAAATCGAGTCGGACATCGTCCGCGATAAACAGCGGACCTTCGGCATTCAGGCTACCCGCAGCGATGCGGTCAGGCAGTGGGTTCTCGGATGCATTTCCTTCGAAGAAGCGAAACGGATGCTGCAGTGGTGCGGGATCCAAGTCCCGGCAGGCGGGAAGTGGATTGCGATCGCGGCAGAACCGGACCCTCTCGATCTTGGCGATTCCCGCCTGACGGCGCGGGAATGGCAGACGACGACGTTTGCTGTCCGCAATGTCCTGGAGGAACTGGCACGTCCGGCCGGGGGTGTATTCGAGGATGAGCAGGGCCGGCTCGGGCTGGTGCTTGCGACAGACGGCTTGACGCAGGCGGCAACGGCGGAGCTTGTCCGCTCCTTCCGGGATGCCGTCATGCGTTATACCAAAGTGCCGGTCACGTTCGGAATCGGAACGCCGGCAAACGCCCCCGAAGACGCCCCCGCCTCCTACAAAACGGCGCTTGCCATGCTGGAGCGGAAGTTCATGCTCGGCGCCGAGTCCGTCATCCTCCCGGACATGTTTACCAATGGCCCGGGCGACATCGGCGAAGCGAACCGTCAATTCGTGGCGGACATGCTGCGCGCATTCAAAGAGGAACGAAGCGATGCGGCATATCGGCTCCTTGATGGGCAAGTCGAGGTCTGGAAACGCTCCGGAAGCTCCAAGACGGATGTGCAGGCCGTCGTCGTCGAGTGGATGGTAGGTTTATATCAGGACGCGAGGCAGTACGGAGAGCAAGGAGAACGTTTTTTCCAGGATAAAGCGGCCGCCGGCTATCGCGCCATCCTGCAAAGCCGCTCGCTTGACGAATTGATCCGGATCGCAAGACAAGCGGGAGAAGAGTGGTTCGACTTCCTTGAAAAAACAAAATGGAACCAGCCGTCCCATCCCGTGAACGAGATCAAACAGCTCGTCGAAGTCCATTACGCGGAGCCGATCAGCCTGAAAAGCCTTGCCGGCCAAATTCATATGAACGCCGCATATCTGGGACAATTGTTCAAAGCGTCCGAAGGGATCAGCTTTAACGATTATTTGCTGCAATTGCGCATGAATAAAGCCCGCCAGCTTCTGGAGCGCACCGACCTTAAAGTCTACGAAGTCGCTTCCGCCGTCGGCTACAAGCAGCTGGACTGGTTCTACAAAAAATTCAAAGAAACGTTCGGCACAAGCGCAAACGAGTTCCGGTGCCAATCCAAACTGGCCGGGACGCCGTCGTCCACGAGTTAAACGCGCCTGCGGCGAAATTTCGATCCGCATGATCCGCTGCGGTTTTTGCAAGAAAAAGAGGGGCCGGTCATGATCCCGGCTCCTCTTCTTGCGTGATTCGATCGTCCAGCGGCGAAGTCCCCAGGCGCAGCATCACGGTTGTTCCTCCTTCATCCGGACTCGCGATCGCCACGCCATACCCTTCCCCGTACAGCGACGTTAATCTATGATGCGTATTCCGCAGCCCCAAATGGATACCTTCGGCATCGCTGCGTTCATCCGTCAGCCTCTCCCTTATTTCCTCTAGACGCTCCGGGCTTATTCCCGGGCCGTCGTCCCGAACCGACAGCGTGTATCCAAAGTCCCCCTGCTTCATGGCCTCTATGACGATGCAAACCTGACGTTTGCTGCGGTCCACCGCATGAATGACCGCATTTTCCGCAACGGTCTGCAAAGCCAGCCGCGGAATCGGCGCTTCCTCCAGTTCCTCCGGTACGCGGATCTCATACCTCATGCGTTCCCCATACCGGAATTTCTGAATTTCGAGATACGTCTCGATGATGCGAATTTCTTCCTTGAGGGGAATCAGATGCCCCGCCTGCCGCAGCACGTTCCGGAACGATTCGGAGAGAAGCATCACGATCCGGGCGTTTTCCCGGTCTCCTTTCTCGAGAAGATTTCCGCGGATCGCGTTCAGGATGTTAAACAGGAAATGCGGGTTCACCTGTGCCTGCAAAGCGTACATCTCCGCTTCCTTCCGGCGCAGCTCCAATTCCCTTCGCTGCAGCCTCGATACATAGACATCCGAGATCAGCGTCTCGATCCGCTCCATCATCCGGTTGAACTTCGTCCCGAGCACGCTGATTTCGTCGCGCCCTCCCGTATCTTCCATCCGTTCGCCCAGCCGTCCGTCATCCACTTTCTGCATATGGCGGGCCAGCAGGACGAGCCGCTTCATCAGCCGGGAAGTGCCCGAATAGATAAAAAGCGCCGACAGGCCGATGGCAATGATGCACAAGAAAGCGGCAATCCGTTCCATCTCCCGCACATTGCCGGAAAGCTCCTCCAGCGGCGACATCACGATGATGCGCATGCCTTCGACGCTGCTGCGCGAATGCAGCGTCCGCTGGGTCAGCCAGTAATGTTCGCCGGTGACCTTGTCGAAGTACTCGAAGCCGTCCCCTTGCGACTTCAGCGCTTGCTCGAGGCGCGGAAGGTCCGACATGCTGCGCACGCCGCCCGACTGCGCAAAATTGTCGACCGCGATTTGTCCGTTCGGCAGCACGATCATAAACCGCTTCCGCTGATTTTCCCAATTCGTAAGATTGTATAATTCCTTTTCGCTGAGATCGATCGCCACAAACAAATCATGCTTCGATTCCACCCGGATTCGTTTGATCAGGCGGAACGTTTTCAGCTTAAAAAACTCGTCGTATCCGTTATAAATCCATTCGCTGTAAATATCCTGATCGTTCCGAAGGCTGTTTTGATACCACTCGCTCGCCCGCATGTTCGCGTCGAGCAGCTTGATATCGGCAAATTGAAACGTGGGATTATCCGTATAAGCCGTTAGCTTGATAAGATTGTGATTCGCCTTCAGCCATTTCGTGAACGGCACGAAATAATTGAAATACGCCTCCTGCGCCGCAAGCCGGGACGGATAAATTTGAAAAAAACGGTGCTGAAGCTCCACGTTCGTATACAGCGAATCAACCAATTGTTCATAGGAAAGCAGCAGGTTATCCACGTTTTGCGCCAGCTGCGAGGCCGAGAAACGCTCATCCTGCACCGTTTTGTCGAATAAGGCCCTGCTTGAGTACGCGTTTAGCGCATAGGTCAAAGAGCCGAGCAGCAGCGTTGCGATCAACGCATTCATCATCACCAATTTTGTCCGTATCCGCATATTTCCCACCCTGTATCGATTGGTTGCATGAGTCCGATGATCTTTCATCGCCGTTTTCTTCCCTTCATATTATCATGAACGGCCGGGATTAAAAGATGCCGCCAGGCCTCGCTTCGTCTACTCCCATCCCTCCGGCTGCGATCCCGTCGCGAAATCAAATAACCCCCTGATCCGTTTCGCTCCTACGGGCATCAGGGGGATTCGCATTCCTATTCTTTGACCGCGCCTACCGTAATCCCTTGGATAAAATATTTTTGCAAAAACGGGTAGACAAACAGGATCGGGAACGTCACGATGATCGTCATCGTCGCCCGAATCGACTGCGGGGATGTTTGGCGCAGCTTTTCATGATCCATGGCGGCAAGCGCATTGCTCGTCACCTCGGTCGTCGATTTGGTCATGATTTTCATCAGTTCGTACTGCAGCAGGCTCAAGCTGTCTTTGTTGTTGTACAAATAGTTATCGAACCACGAGTTCCAATGCCCGACCGCCACGAATAACGTCACCGTCGCAAGCACAGGCAAGCTGCAGGGGAGGATAATCCGGAATAAAACGCCGATATCGCTTGCCCCGTCGATCCGGGCCGATTCCACGAGCGCTTCCGGAAGCTGATCGAAATACGACCGCATAATGATGACGTTAAATACGCCGATAAGGCCCGGAATGATATAAACCGCAAACGTATTCGTCAGACCCAGGTTTTTGATCAGCATATACATCGGAATGAGTCCGCCGTTGACATACATGCTGACAACGAGAATGAGGTTGATCGGCTTGCGGAGCACGTATTCGCGCCGGGATAACGTGTAAGCAAGCATGGTGGTGCAGCCGACGGACAGCACCGTCCCTAGGAGCGTCCGCAGAACGGAGCGGAGCGCCGAGCCGAACAAAGATTCATTCTGAAAAATGATCGCATAATTATCGAGCGTAAATTGGTTTGGCCAGAAAAACACCTGCCCCTTCAAGGTGTCGAGCGAATCGTTAAAGGATACGGCCAGCAGGTTCCAAAACGGATACAGCGTAATAAACCCGAGTACGAACAGAAACAACAAATTCAAGCCTTGAAAAACGACATCGGATGCGCTTTTCCTGTAATTCATTGCCGGTCCCTCCTAGAACAATCTCGTGTCGCTTAATTTGCGGGCTACCAGGTTCACCAGCACGACCAGAACGATGCTGACAAAACCCTTGAACATGCTGAGCGCCACGCCGATGGAATAATCCCCGCCCCCGAAGGACAGCGACAACGCATAAAGATCCAGCACCTCCGAATAATCGATGACCAGCGGGTTGCCGAGCAGCATTTGCGATTCATAGCCCGTATTGATCAGCGAGCCTACCGACATGATGAGCAGCAGCGTGGCCGTCGGCATCAGGCCGGGGATCGAGATATGCAGCATTTTGCGCAGCCGGCTTGCTCCGTCCACCGCGGCAGCTTCGTACAATTCCGAGTTGATCCCGGCAAGAACCGCGAGATAAATGATGGTGCTCCAGCCGAGCTCCTTCCACAGGCCTGCCAGCGTATGAATGATCCAGAACCATTCGCCTTTCCCCATAAAATAAACCGGTTCCTGAATCCAGCCCAGTTTCATGAGCAAATGGTTGACAAACCCGCCGTCGGGCGACAAAAACGTCAGGACGATGTTCGCGATGACGACCATCGAAACGAAATGGGGAATATACGTGACCGTCTGAATGATCCGCTTGAACCAGCGGACTTTGACTTCGTTCAGCAGCAGCGCCAGCGTGATCGCTCCGACGAATCCCGTCACCAAACTGAGCACGCTCATAACGAGCGTGTTCCGGAGCACGACGAGGAAATGCGGATCCGCAAACAGCACCTTAAAATTCGCTAGTCCGACGAATTCGCTGCCGGTTACGCCTTTAAACGGTTTGTAATCCTGAAAAGCCGCCAGCCAGCCCCAAAGCGGCACATAGTTGAACAAGATGACCAGCGCCACGAAGGGAACGGAGAGGAGCACCAGCTGGTATTGGCGGATCAGCTTGCGCCACCATGAACGGCGCGGTGCGTTTGGCTTCACGGCCGCCCCCGTAGGCGGAATCGTTACGGTTTGCTGCATTGTCAGTCCTCCTTAAGAAAAATCGCCCGGCCGCTTGCCCTCGCATCGCCAGGCGATTCGTTCATGTTGTCGCATAGGCACGGTTTGAAATCACGCATGCCGGTTCTTTTTTTGATGGCTTGCCGCACGCGCAGACTTTTGAAAGCACTATTTCTGCCCGACCGCTTGATTGTAGGTCTCCAGGTAATCCTTCCAGGTTTTCGTCCAAATCTCTTCCGCCTTCTTCTGTCCCGCTTGATCAAGCTGGGTTGCGAGATCGTTCCACGCTTTTTCGAACTCGGCATCGTTTTCGGCCAGAATAACGCGCGGCGCGCCGCGGTACAGCGCCTGCTCCATTTTTTTCCACAATCCCTTGTATTCGCTTGGATTGTTCAACTGCCAAGTGTAGGCCGGAATATATTCCGGCTTCGGCAGGAAATCCGCCCAAACTTGTTTGCCGTATTTGCTCAGCACTTCCTTCGTTGCCGGAGTGTATGAAGCTTGAACCGTGTCCGGATTCGTCGGAGTTGACCAGTCTCCGTCCCCCAGCTTCGCGCCGTTGCCGAACGTGAACCATGTATACGAGCCATACCCCTCTTTCATATCCACGGTCTGATCCTTCTGGCGTTCTTCCGCGAAATCCGGCTTGACGATGCGTTTGCCGTCCTTCTTTTCGAAATGTTGGCCTTCGATCCCCCAATTCGTCAGCTCCTGTCCTTCATCGGTGAAGAGGTAATCGATGAACTTGATGATTTTTTCCGGATCTTTTGCTTTGGTCGTAATCGACCAGTTGTTGGTGGAGTTCGTCGGCGTGATCGTGTTCGTATGGTCTTCGATGCCTTCATGGATATGGATCGGGAATTTCGCGTACAGCTGATCATACTTGCCCGCTGCCTTCAGCGAGTTTTCGATGCCGCTCATGATCCACTGCGGAACGAATCCGGCCAGGATGCGCCCTTGGGCCGCTTTGGCCGAAAAGCTTTCCCAGGTCAAACTGAACAGTTCTTTGTCGAGCATCCCTTCCTTGTTTAACTGGTTCAAAAATTTATAGTAGTCTTTCGTAAACGGCTCCGTGACCGCCAAATGCACGTTCTGGTCCTTATCGATCACGAATTCGCCGTGGTCCGGTTGTCCGGCCGCCGCAATCGGCGCATTCAAGTACGTACGGGACGGGTCCGGGCTCGAAAACGGGATGACGTCTTGTCCGTCCATTTTCGGATGCTTTTTGACGTATTCCTTCAAAATGCCGTGCAGCTCTTCCAGCGTTTTGATTTCCGGGTACCCGGCTTCCTTTAGCACCGCATATTGAACGACGAAGCTTGCCTGCGTATCCGGAACCTTTTCCACCAGATTCGGCGCGTACAGCGAATAAATATGACCGTCAGGATCGCGCAGCAGCTCGAAGTACTTTCCGAATTTTTTCTTGATGTTCGGGCCGTATTGATCGATCAAATCCTCCAGCGGAATAATGGCTCCCGCATCCCGGTATTTCGCCATTTCCGCGGGGCCGAAGGCTACCACGTCCGGGAAATCGCCGGAAGCGAGCCATAAATCGTATTTTTGCGTCGCTTCGTCCGAACCGCCGATGACCGTCATATAATCGAACTTTACGCCCGTTTTTTCGCTCAGGACCTTGCCGATCGTCGTATTGAACGTCGCATTCGGCGTCGTGGAATTCATCGTAAAGGTCGTGATCCCGTCTGCCGACTCCGCCCCCTCTTTTTTCGATCCTCCGCATCCCGAGATGAGCAGCGATACCATCGCGAAAGACACAAGCGTTGCAACAACCTTTTTCATCAAAGAAGGCTCCCCTTTCAAACATTGAAGTAAGCGATTCCATAACATGCGTGCAGTCAAGGTTCGTCCATCTGCCGCTTGTTTTTATTGTAACGGATGGCATATTTCATCCAACCCTATGATGTATGGAAGATCACCATCCGGATTATGGAACGGCATGCAAAAGGCACGAATCCAAAGAGCTGCCCCTTTTGATCCGGTTCTCCTCTACAATCGTTGTTACGAAGTGGGAAAATGAAGTGATAAACGCGGCAGTATTCCTGGATTCGCTCTCCATCTACTTCAACGCGATCGATGACGATCTTATAAAAAATGAACTTGCGAAAATACTCGTAAAGTATCTATATCACTAACATTTCTCCATAAAGAAAACGCAGCCTTGTCAGGCCGCGTTTTCTTTCATGCGTTTTAGAATCAAAATCCCTGCATGTTCCATTTCAATATAATAAATCGGTTGATGACCGCAAAGGCCGCAAAGATGGTCGCAAAGGCCGTAAAGCCGGATGGGATGAGACAAAATACCGCGGCCGCAAACAAAATCGCCTCCATGATAAGCACCGCAAACAGCGGAACACGGCCCGCAGCTTTGGGCGAAACAAACCACCCCCATACGAAAGCTGCAGCAAGCGGCAGGCCGAGGCCGGGTGCAAACTGCATGAATTCTGCTTCAATACAGATCCGTAACGATCGGAACCCCTTCCTCCAGACGTTTCCGGCTTTCCCGCAAATACGCTGTCGTCCAGTCATCCAATTTCGTCATGTCGATGCTGTCTATGCATGGAATCGTCCAGCACCGGTAGACCATTCTATATGGTAGTCTCATGTCGCCGGCTTCCCGTTTTCCAATTTCGTTGCGTTAAGGCTGCGTCTTGCCTGTTCGAGCAAATCCTGCACAAAATCCGCTTTTTGTTCGGAATAAGCCAGCAGCGTGTTAGCTCCCCTTTCGATCGCCTTTCTTTTATGCTCGGAATACTGTTCGGCGGCCGCAGGATTGGTCCTAAGGTAATCGCGGATCAATAGATTGTTTATCCATTGTTCTCCCTGCCACTCGACGATCGCCAGATTGAAGGCATGCTCCCCGCGTTTGCGAAAATAGAGCCTTCCGGGAACGCCCGCTTCCCCGAAGCCTTCATAACCCCGCCGCTCAAGCTGGCGGACAAGGCATGGATCCAGTTCAAGCATTGCAACGCCGACCAATAGGTCAACGATCGGTTTGGCGGCCATGCCGGGAACGGAGGTGCTCCCGAAATGCTCGATTCCGGCCGCTGCATCCCCGAAGATGCGCAGAAGCTGCTCCTTCTCTTTTTCGAACAAAAGCGCCCACTGCTTGTCATAAGCGACGACGTTGATTCGTTCATCGATTCCCATTGGCTTCACCCTCCGTTTCAAATCTGCGAGCCCGATAGACCGAAAATGTGAAGCTTTCTTTTCCTTGATGCGCATCGGCTTGCTCGACGCCCATTGTGCAAACTCCGCGAAGTTCACGCTTGGGATCGTGATTGATTAAGGGGCATTCAAGGCTCCACGATCGATAATGCCGCATCATGCAAAATCGGCCGCAATGATTTCACCTCGTTATTTTCCCTGCCCAGATGCACCCCGTTCGTTAAAAATACGACGGTTAACCCGTGGACCGGATCCACCCACATGCTCGTCCCCGTAAATCCCGTATGTCCAAAACTCCCCGCAGGCCAATTGGGTCCGCAGGACAACCCTTCATCCGTTGTCTCCTGCACCTGCCAGCCCAAGCCCCGTCCCTCGAACACCGGGTACATGCAGGCATCTGCCGCGGCTTTGGTCAGCAGCGAATACCGCTCGGGATCAAGCCACATGCAGGCGTAGCGGGACAAATCTTCCGCCGTTGCGAACAACCCCGCGCTGCCCGCAACGCCGCCGAGCCGATAACATGTTTCGTCATGGACTTCGCCGACGATGTATTTCTCTCCATCCCATTCGGTCGGAGCGATCCGGTCCCGAAGATGTGCGGGCGGATTAAAATAACTGTCTTTCATGCCAAGCGGCTTGAAAACATGTTCCCGTGCCCACTCATCGAGCGGCCGCTGCTCCAATCTGGAGACGATCCAGCCGATCAATATCATGCCGACGTCGCTGTAATTCACGCGCTCACCGGGCCGGGATTCAAGCTCCAGGTCGAAAATCCGCCGAATGTCCAAGCTTTTGTAGCGCTCCTTAAAATCCGGCACCCCGGAAGGCAGCCCCGATGCATGCCTTAAGCAGTGCTCGATGGTCACTTCCGGATGGCGAAATTCCGGGATATATGCCTGCACCGGGTCATGGAGCGCTACCCGCTTCGACTGCACCAGCGACATAATCGCCGGAAGCGTCACCACGACCTTCGTTAACGAAGCGACATCGAATATCGTGTCCCGTTTTGCCGTTCCGTAAGCCGCCTGCCACTTGAGCTTATCCTTTACCTGAATGTCGATGACCGCGCCCGGAATTTTCCCTTCCTCTACCCAGCCTTCGATCAACCGATGCACCTTCTCGATTCCTTCCAACCTCTTCACCGTCTTTCATGTAGGATGGATGATTGCGCAATAAAATCATCTATCTAATGGAGTCTAATGGAGCCGCAAAAGGTCTCAACCGTCATCAAACCGTTTCACTTCACTCCGCGTTGGATGAACGTGCCCGAAATTCCTCTTCAAGCATGGCCATCAAAATCATGTCATGAAATCGGCCGTCCGTATAAATCGCGTCCCGCTTTACGCCTTCGCGCTTAAAACCAAGCTTCTCGTACACATGCAGCGCCCTTGGATTAAAAGCATACACCCCAAGCTCGATCCGGTGCAGCTTTAAATCCTCGAAACCGTGTTTCAGCATCAGCCTCATTGCCTCCGAACCGTAACCTTTATTGCTGTGGCGTGCGGAAACTACAATGCGGATATTGGCGCTGCGGTTGATCGGATCAAGCTCGTTCAGCACCACTTCCCCGATCAATTCATCCGTGTCTAGCAACGCAATCATCAAATCGACGCGGTCATCGTGAACATGGCTTATTTTTTTCAGCCACGCCGCTATCGACTCTTTGCTGAACCGCTGCTGCGTTCCGGTCAGCCTGCTTGCCTCCGGTTCCTGCAAAAGCGAAAAATACGCTTCCAGCTCAATCTCGCGCGCCGGACGCAAACTGATTCGCTCCCCGGTTAATATCGTACGGAGCAATCCATCCATGGTCTTCATCCTCCCGCCTAACTTTTCCCTTCAAAGATATAGTCGACTTCACCGTTCTTCCTGATGATGTCGCTGATTCCTTCGGGATAATAAGGCATCAGCTCGTCGGCCCGCTCCAAGTCCATCCAAGCGATCTCCATGATCTCATCCGGCCGAACGATCTCTTCGAGCCCGCCCGAAACTTCGGCCCGGAACGTAAAAAACACGACATGCTCATCCGCCGTTTCCGCAAAGAGTTCATTGACGGCGACGATCCCGTGAACTTTGACGTCCAGCCCCGTTTCTTCTTTGGCTTCCCTGACCGCTGCAGCCTGCAACGTCTCCATCCGTTCGACGGCCCCTCCGGGAAGCGTCCAACGCTCGTTGTCTTTGTTTTTCACCATCAGCACTTTCGTTTGCGTATCATTGGTTATGAGAGAATATACGACATCCACTCTTTTCATTCCGTTCCCCCCGTTTCTTCGACCGTGTGCAGGTTTGATTTTGGGCCATTTGATGCCGGTTATGCCGGATGTTCGGATCACTTCCCTGAAGGGTCGCATACGCCGTTGCGCCTTCAAGCCTGCAGGTTTCCGTCCCGTTATAACGAACCAATGTCACCGTGCACATCGCTTCCCCACCGCCTCAGTTCGGTCTTGTCTTTTATTCGCCATGATTCCATAACTGCTTGCGGAACCCTTCGACCTGCTCGTCGCGGTACCCCAGCTTCTCGTAGAATCGATGCGCTTCCTTCCTCTGCCCGCCGGACACGAGAATGATATAGCCGCAGCCGTTGTCCCTGGCGATTTGCTCGATGGCCTCCATCAGCTTTTTGCCGATGCCCTGCTTGCGAATGCGGCCCGATACGATCACGTTTTCGATGACCATAAACGGTTTGCAGTTCCCGATAAGATCAAGGCATACAATCCCCATCAGCGACCCGGCGAGTTCTCCTTCGTGAAACGCGCCCAAAATATGATAGTTTCCAAGGCTTTCGGCTGACCGGAAAACCTGAAGCATCCGCGCCTCGTCGGTCGGCATTCCCATCAATTCTTCGTAAACCATGGCCAGCGCCGGAAGATCTTTTTCGGTAATATGTCTAATGTCTGTCATGATGTTGTCCCTGCTTTCTCTGCTATATATAAAAAAGTGCCTATAAAGCGGCCAAGCCTTCACTTCCATGCCTTCGCCAAAAGTACACGAGTATCCACGCATTGGTCGTTTTGATACTCCAATTTCATGAAGGAAGCTTCTTGAACCCCGGCCCGAAGAACGGGGAGCCTTCCCGTGCAATAACGCAAAGCCTCCGAAAGCTTCGTCTCGCTTAACCTGCTTGCGATCGTGCAATGCGGGACCCATGCCCCGGGAGCGTACATCGGATTCGCTTCGTTCGCGTACCTCGAAAAACGGTCGTAATGGTTCGCATGAAATTCGATCAACTCCATGGATGCGGAAGGCGCGAGAAAAAGCGTGCCGGAACGAATAAACGTCCCCAGCGTGCATAAATTCAGCGAAAAACCCGGTTTGGTATCATATACACGATCAAACAGCTCCATGAATTTTTCCGAATCCAGATCCGCATAATCCGCCATGGTGATATGCGGCCGCCGACCGGGCACTTCATCCACATAATTCGAGATTCCCGAATCGCGAAATTCTTCCCACACCCGTTTCAGCGTTTGCTCCGTCTCCGCATCGAAATGCAACACCACCGCGTACACCGGCCCGCCCCCCTTATGCGAACTTTACTCGCGCATCTCTTCCCGAAGCATTTGTAACCTTTGCAGGATTTGCGTGATTTTTCCGTTTTCGATGACGCGGACCAGGAGCCCTTCCGTAAAACGATTTCCGCGCACGTAACTCGTGACGAGTTTTCTCAGCGTTTCCAAATCCGCATGCAAAATATGTTCTTCGACATCCCTCTCGAGATCTTTATAGATTTCGCTTTCCGCGATCCACGAACTCCAATCGAAAACCACCATGAATCCCGTGTCGGACAGCTCTTTCAAAAAATTCCGGACGACTTCCGTTTCGCAGCGACGGCGGCTGGAAGCAGCGAACAGGACTTGATTCGGTTCTTGGAAAATCTCCAGGTAAGGGAGCAACCGATCCAACTCTCTCGACGTTATATGAGCATCATACGCCATCCTCATCCCCCCTGTTTTGCGCCCCTCTGAAACGATCAACTACTGGTTCCACACGGTGTACATTAACCAGCCCACAAGCAGGTACGCCGGGACCGACAGCACGACCGCCAAAATCCTTTTCTTTCGTTGGACCAATACGGCTGAACCAACATATAAGAAAGGAAAAATTAAGCCCCAATATCGAAACAGCGGCGTCGCGGCCAAATACAGCGCCAAAGGGAGCATGGGCACGGCCGCGATATAGAGCAGATAGCTTTTTTGAAAGACGAGCCCGATCACCGAAACGATGACCGAAACGTAGATCATGATCCAGAATACGTTGAGCAACGCCACGGGCACCCTCTCCTTTCGTCCGGCGAACGGAACTTTCGCTTTTTATTCCAATCCTTCCCGCATCTTGGCGTTCTCTTCGTGAATGATGGAATACAGCTTTAAATCTTCGAATTTCCCTTTTACGAATATATTTTTTCGCAAGACGCCTTCGAACTCCATCCCGCATTTTTCCATCACCCGGCTGGAGCCCACGTTAAGCAAGTGGCACCGGGCTTCGATCCGGACCAATTGCATGGCCTCGAATCCGAAGCGAATGATTGTTCCCGCAGCTTCGCTCATCAAGCCTTTATTCCAATGCGTTCTGGCAAGCGCGTAAGCCAATTCGGCCCTTGCCTGTTTCGGATGCCAAAAGACAAAACCGACCGTGCCGATGATCGCCCCGGTTTCCTTGTCTTCGATCCCCCATGGCGCAAGACTGTTTTGTTCGTACAAACCGAGGACATGATCGACGAACTGTTTGGAATCTTCGATGGTTCGATGCGAATGCCACGTGGTAAATTTCGAAATGTCCTCGTCGGAACAATATTTGAATACGTCTCCGACATCGTATGCCGTCATTTTCCTTAAGATCAGCCGCTCAGTCTCCAAGGTCGGATTGCCGGGGCTTTGGAGCTGCTGGAACATACGCATCACCTTTCTATGTTTTTTCGATCAACGCGATGATTTCATCCAAGCTGTCGATTTGATGCTCAGGCTCATCCAGATCGCTATGCCAGTCCATGAAACCCTTCAGCCAAATGGCGTTTAATCCGGCGCTTGTTGCGCCGAAAATATCGTTCCGCGGATGGTCGCCGACATACCAGCTATGTTCCGCTTTTGCGTCCAAACGGCTTAAGGCCAGTTCAAATATACGTTTATCCGGTTTATGAAATCCCGCCTCGCCCGATACGATCACCGCGTCGAAGTAATCCCTGATTTGCGCCTTATCGATTTTGGAATGTTGCGCATGCGGCGAACCGTTGGTGATCAGTCCGAGTTTAACGTTCTTCCGTTTTAGACGATCCAAAACGTCCAAGGTTCCATCCATCAGAACGGTATAGTTGTAAAATTCGGCGAACCAATGATTCAGCATCTCCTCGACGGTCGTATCCGGATTTTTCATCGAAAAAGCAGCCAGGCATTCCTGATACATTTCCCGCTTGTCCCGGTAACCGTCCCGATCCGATACCCGCATGAATTCGATGAATTCTTCTTTTTGCCGGGCATCCCGGGCGGATACGAAGCGCTCGATAAAATGCTCCGAATAACTGCGAAAGGCAAGCTTCCGGTTAATCAGCGTGTTGTCCAGATCAAAAATAACGGCTTCCGTTTTCATCGGCAACGTTCCTTTCCATTCGGCATGGTTTTAGACGTCTTGCACAAGTTTTTTTCTTTTATTCCGCATTCTCGTAAAACGCGATTTTGTTGCCGAAAGGATCAATCACGCAGCATTCCTTGGTTTGCCACGGCGTTTCCTCCAATCCGGGCCTGGAATAGTTATACTTTTTGCCGATCAGTTGCCGCTGGAACTCTTCGATGCCTTTCATTTCGACGCGGATGGCGGCGCCGGGACTGCAATCCCCGTAATGCTCGCTGAGATGAATGGTTGCGTCATTTAATGAGATTTGCGCATACAGCGGCAGTTCCGGCTCGAACCGGTGCTCCCAATCGAGCGTGAAGCCGAGGTAATCGATATAAAATTCTTTGGCTTTCCTTTCGTCGAAAATGCGAAAAATCGGAATGACTCCTTGGGCAAACATGCCAATCGCCTCCTATTATCCATTCGATTTGCTTACAACTTTATGTAACGATGAGATAAATATTCTGCTAGTGTTAGTGAACCACATTTTGCTAATGATCTCAATTTCAAGTTTGAGGTTTCACGATACTTGTTCTCTTCCTAAACCCCTGCAAAAAAAATCCCCGCCAGGCTCCGGATTACCCGAATCCCGGCAGGGGCTTTCAGCTTCCTCACAAGCGGCGGGTACATGCCCAGAACAGCAGGGCCGCGGCACTAACGGCCGCCCCCAGCATGCAAACCCCGGTCCATCCGAAAGAAGCGTATACCGACGTGGAAGCAATGGAACCCGTGGCGCTGCCGATCGAATAAAAGATCATGTAACCGGCGGTCAATCGGTTTCGCGCTTCGGGACGCACGTTAAAAATCAGGCTTTGGTTCGTGACATGCACCGCCTGTACGGCCATGTCGAGCAGAAGGATGCCCACGACCAACGCTAACAAGGAATGGTACATCCATCCGATCGCCAGCCATGACAGCAGGAGCAAAGCCAGGGCGACGCCGCTGGTTTTCTGCCCGAATCCCCGATCGGCGAGCCTTCCCGCCCGTGCGGCCGCAACCGCGCCTGCCGCTCCCGCAAGCCCGAACGAACCGATCGCCGTATGGGACATCGCTAACGGCGGACTGCTTAAAGGCAGGACGAGCGAGGTCCATAAAATGCTGAACGAAGCAAAAATAAGCAGCGCCAATACAGCCCTTATTCGCAGGACCCGCTCCTTCACGAATAAGTCGAGCACCGATAGAAGAAGCTGCGGATAGCTGAGCGCAGGCTTGTTCCTCGTTTCCGGCGGGAGAACGCGCAGCAGAATGCAGGCGGCGGCCAGCAGCAATGCGGCAGAGGAAAGATAAACCGAACGCCAACCTGCGGCATCGGTCATCGCCCCGGCGAAGGTGCGGGCAAGCAAAATGCCGATGACCACGCCGCTGGTCACCAAACCGACGATTTGTCCTCGCCGTTCGGGCGGCGCCAAGCTGGAAGCATGGGCCACAAGGACCTGCGTGACGACGGCCAGCAGGCCGACCGCGGCCAAGCCCGCAAATAAAACGGCGACGCTTGAGGCTGTCCCGGCCACGATTAAAGCCAACACGGATAAAAGCATCATCCCCGGGATCAGCTTTCGCCGGTTGAGGAGATCGCCCAGCGGCACGAGCAGGAACAATCCGAGCGCATAACAAATTTGGGTTACCGTGATGACGATACCGACGGATGCATGAGCGAGGCCGAATTCGCCGGCCAAAGCGTCGAGCAGCGGCTGCGCGTAGTAAATGTTCGCGACGGATAATCCGGAAGCCACCGCAAACAACAGGGCGATGGGGCGCGATATGGAAGATGCCGCCCTCTCCTCGTCTGCTCCCCCCTCTTTTGTTTTATGGGCTTCAACAACTTCAGCCGCCGTTTTTTCAAAGATCCCCATGTCCATGAACTCCTCTCTTTAGTACCGATCAGTATATTATACCGATCAGTACATTATGTTGGAATTAAAGATACCTCCCATTCGTCGCTGCTGTCAAGAGAACAATCGTTCATTTTGCTCTGAAAGAAACGGATGACATCATGCGGTGTCGTTAATATTCATACATATCGGCATGTCTCATTTCATCATTCGATTCATCAGTTTTGACATCACCAGATGAAATCGGCTAAACTCATACTATACTGATCGATATGAAATGAGGTGCCATCATGGTTCGGCAGCGGGAATTCGATGTGGATCAAGCATTGGATGCAGCCATGCAGCTTTTTTGGGAAAAAGGATACGAAGCGACCTCGTTAAGCGATTTGACTTCGGCCATGGGAATCCAGCGGCCAAGCATTTATGCGACATTCGGGGATAAAAAGGAGCTGTTTGAAGCTGCTTTGCGCAGATATACTTCTGCCCATGCCGCCGGCGTGCGCGCCAAGCTGCAGCATCATTCGTCGGCGAAGGAAGCATTCCGCGTTTTTTTTGAAGGAATGGTGGAGGAAGAATATGCGGGGGGAGGCAGCCGGGGCTGCTTCTGCATCAATACGATGGTCGAGTTGGCGCCGCATGACGCCAAATTCGAAATTTTAACGAGGGAACATGAAATGTATTTGGCGGCCATCTTCCAAGAGACGATCGAAAAAGGGCTGCAGTCGGGCGAACTTCAAGATGTGCTCGATGCCAAAGCTTTGGCCCAAACGCTCGTCGTTTCATGGATCGGTCTTACCGTCATGATGAAGGCCCGCCCGGAGCGTTCCTTTGCGGACCATTCCGTGAAAACGATTCTTTCGCTCGTAAAATAAACTTGAATCCTGTCCGGGGACGTGCAAAAATGAATTCGAGACGGTCTGCTTTGCTTTTCCATCGAGCGAGAACGCACACAAGATCGCAAACTCCCGGCGAATCCGCCGCGGAGCAGCAACATCATTTCATTAGGAGTCTGGAGGACAGCATTCATGAAAACGATCAAGCTTGGAAGCAGCGCGCTGGAAGTGCCTGCCGTCGCCGTCGGCTGCATGCGCATCAATTCCCTCGACAAAAACGGAGCGGAGCGTTTCGTGCAAACTTCCCTGGAGTTGGGCGCGAATTTCTTCGACCATGCCGATATATACGGCGGCGGCGCCTGCGAGGAAATTTTTGCGGACGCCATACATATGAACAGCGAGATCCGCGAACAGATCATTCTTCAATCCAAATGCGGCATCCGTCCCGGGATGTTCGACTTTTCCAAAGAGCATATATTGAATTCGGTGGACGGCATTTTGAAACGGCTGAAAACGGATTATCTGGATGTTTTGCTGCTGCACCGTCCGGATGCGCTGGTGGAGCCGGAAGAGGTCGCCGAAGCTTTCGACCGGCTGGAAAACTCCGGCAAAGTGCGCCACTTCGGCGTATCGAACCAAAATCCGATGCAAATCCAGCTGCTTAAAAAAGCGGTGAAACAGCCGATCGTCGCCAATCAGCTGCAGCTCAGCATCACGAATGCGACGATGATCTCCAGCGGCATCAACGTCAACATGGAAAACGAGTCCGCCGTCAACCGCGACGGCAGCGTCCTCGATTTCTGCCGATTGCACGACATTACGATCCAGCCTTGGTCCCCGTTCCAATACGGTTTTTTCGAAGGGGTATTCCTGGGCAACGACAAGTTCCCGGAACTGAACCAAAAAATCGACGAAGTTGCCGCCGAATACGGCGTCAGCAACACGACGATCGCCATCGCCTGGCTCCTGCGCCATCCGGCCAACATGCAGCCGGTTATCGGCACGATGAACCTCGAACGTTTAAAAGATTGCGTCAAAGCAAGCGAAATCACGCTGACCCGCGAAGAATGGTATGAAATCTACCGTGCGGCTGGTAATATCCTGCCGTAAGCTTCCAACCGCGTTGTTAAAAGGGGATGCCTCAAAGCGGCTAAAACTGCTGAAGCATCCCTTTTTTCTTGCCATTAACCCGCCGATGAATCTCCTTCGAATGAACGTCAAGCGAAGCGAAGTTCTCGTATCATCCGTTTCGGGTAATCGGCTGTGCGCCTCCAGCCTTTTGAACGGCCGGATGCATCCGGCCTTTACGCAGCGCGATGACGATCGCCGACAACCCTGCCGACAGTAAGATGAAAAACAACAGGCTCAATGACGCGAAGCCGGCTCCGCTGCCGCCGAAAAGAATGTCCATGGTTCCTTCGACCGCATGGGATGCCGGAAGCGCGGCCCCAAGCCGATGGTAAAATGCCGATAACAGCTCGGAGGCAGCATGGCTCCCGATGTCACAAGCTGAATGGACAACAGCAGAATGTTCATCAGCATCCCTGCCATACCGAATAGAATAAGGAATAACTGCGATAACAGCGAAAAGGAAAGCACAAACAGGAACTGAAAGCCCCACATCATCAGGAAACCTTGTACTGCCTTTCCCCCCCAGCAGCATGAACAGCGCCGAGCCGATCAAGGAAACGAGTATGGCTGCGGCCGCGTTTAAGGCATTTCGGGCTGCAAAAAGCTGCCATCGTCCCGTGCCCGCAACTGCAAGCGCCACGGAGGATTGGGCGATATTCATGCTCATAATCATCGTGCCGACATACGAGGCGAGCAGCAGCATCATCGGCGCCATTTGGTTGTTCATGCCTTGAACCACGTTTTTGTTCGCAAATTCGGAGACGATCCTTTTGGACGGCGGCGCCGCTTCGACAGTCGGGAGTTTCCCTTGAACAAACGCAGCCTTGAGGCCCTGGGCGACCGCTACATTGTTGGCAGCGGCCGTCGTTTGGGCTGCGATCGAGCTCATCAGGCTTGCAGTCAACGCCGGATTCGATTCGTTGATGCTGTATCGAATGACGGCGGTACGCTGAGGATCCATCAAGGCATCTCTTAAATTCCGGGGGATGGTCATGACCATTTGAATTTTCCGTTCATTCAGCAGCTTCTCCGCCTCCGCTCCGGACTCGAGGAATCTTGCGCTGACCGGCAGTTCCTTCGCCAGTTTGCCGGCCAGCTCCCGTCCCGCCGGATCGGAAGCAACAATCCCCACTTCCAGTTGCTTCAGCCTGTCTGCTGCCGTTACCCCGTCATAAGCCGTCATCCAAACAACGGCGAAGATGATCTGAAACATGACCGCCGTCACGATGCCGACGATCGTAGTCGGGCGTTTCCAAAAAGCTTTTAATGCATTCAGCAAATTTATTCCACTCCTTCTGCTCGATGGGTATCCGGTCATCGATGGAATCCATCCCCTTGGACGTTGTTTATGATAGGCTTCGATCACAACCTTGACTCCATGCCATCTTCCCAACTCCGTGCTTATCTTTTATAATGAGAATAATTATCAATTATAAAATGAACCGGCTGAAGTTCCATCCCTAAAATCAGGGATTTGTTATTCGGCCGATGATCAAAGCGCCTTAGCGTATCCATTATTCTGAAGGCGCCGGGAGGGCACGCGATGCAAAAAAACATGGAGTCCGTCAGAGCGGGGCTGATTAAACTTTCGCTGGACGGCATCAACTCCTCTGATTATAGAAAATCGGTTGTGAACCTGTTGAAGCAGGCGATTCCGTTCGATGCGGCATGCTGCACGACCGTTGATCCGGAAACGCTCGTATCCACGGGCTCCGTTACGGATGAAGAAGTGGAACGGATCCACGACTGTTTGTTCGAATACGATTATATTCGGGAAGATTACATTCCTTATCGTCAACTGGTCAAAGCGGCCGATCCGACCGCAACTTTAAGCCAAGCGACCGGAGGCATATTGACGAAAAGCGAACGATACAGACATGTGCTTTCGCCCGCCGGCTTCCAAGATGAGTTGAGGGCTGCTCTTATGCACAAAGGAGCATGTTGGGGATACCTCACATTATTCCGCCGTTTCGGGCGTCCGTTTTTTACGGAAGAGGAACGGGCTTTTGTTGCCTCCCTCGCCCCCTCCATCGCATTTCGTTTGCGCAAATTAAGTTATGCTTCAACATCCGAATCCAAGACTCGGTCTGAAACGGAACCCGGCATTCTGGTGTTAAACAAACGGCTTGAAACCGTATCGGCCAACACCGCCGCGGAACAATGGTTGCTTCGGCTGCGCGAATGGGAAGGAATCGCCGGCGATGCCCTCCCCCGTCCGGTCAGGACCGCCTGCTTCCGTGCGTTATCGGGTGCTTCGGAGCCTTCTCCAGCCAAAGCCTGCATCCACATTCCCGGTTATCCATACCTAACGATTCGGGCGAGCCGATTGAACGGACCGGACCGCGGCCTTCGGCTTGCCGTATCCTTCGAGCAGGCCGGGCCTGCGGATACGCTGCGCCTGATGGCTGAAGCCTGCGAGTTGAGCGAACGCGAGAAGCAAATCCTTGATGCGCTCATTCGAGGCATGTCTACCAAAGAGTTCGCCCTTTCGCTTCATATTTCGCCGTATACCGTTCAGGACCATATCAAATCCATTTTCGGCAAAACCGGGGTCTCGAGCCGCGGAGAACTGATATGGCGTTTATTCTCCCGGTTCGGCGTCGGTTAATTCATAGGTCCTTGTCAATAAAGGCGATTAGCTGATGAAACAAGATTGGATATCTTCGCACTCTGCTCCGCCAACAAGAAGGAGATATCGGACGGTCTTGCAAAGCAGCGTAAGCCATAAAAAATAAAAGCCCGCCGGCTGCGGACTTTCACGGATTGGGCATCGGACGAAGAATCGAAATGCCAATTGGTTATTATTTCGTTCGCTCAGGCGGCATGCCGGGCGGTATAGAGCTCTGCTGAATTCACTTTAAATTTGCTGCTGGATCAAACGTTTGGCGGCACGGAGGAAATGCTCCGGGATATACGCAGCCCGTTCCAAATATGCCGACATCATCGCTCCGTTGTACAGCATCAGCAGCTGGGCGGATAGCGCCTCGGGGTCTTTGGCTCCGGCCTGTCCGGCCATTTCCCCCAAGCGGCGGCGCATCTCTTGATGGTATGTCGCGATCGGCCGTTGGCTCGGATGGCTTTCGTCGGGAAACTCCACGGCCGTGTTCAAAAACGGACATCCGCGGTAACCCGGCTGCTCGCTTCTTTCGGCCATGCGATCCACCACTTCGTAAAGCTGATCCAGCGGAGCTTCGGGATGCCGCCGCGCCGCCTCTTCGAACGGCTTCATCAACGCCTCTTTGCACCTCTCCAGATAAGCTACGACCAGATCGTCTTTGGTCGCAAAATTACGGTAAAAACTCGCTTTCGCCACGCCGGATTCCTCAATGATCCGATCGATGCCGACGGCTCTAACGCCCTCCCTGTAGAACAGTCGGACGGCCGTTCGCAAAATCCGCTCCTTTGCCGTCTCTTTTTTGTGCGTATTCATTGCCGACCCCTTTCTTCTGCATCCAACTATTGACATGATACAGATCTGTCTGTATGATATTCGTGAAAATGATACAGACCTGTCTCGTTCATTTTACGAAAAGCCCTACCCTCTGTCAATTCAACGACATGGTCGGAATCCGATGATTTGATCATCAAAATATAGCCAAAGCGGGTGAACGTTATGAACATTGAAAACGAAACAAAACAGGTGGACGTATTGGTAATCGGTTCGGGTCCGGGCGAGTATACCGCCGCAAAACGGGCAGCGGACGCCGGTCTCCGCGTCGCCGTCGCGGAACGGGGCCCGATCGGGGGCGTTTGTACCAACATCGGATGCATTCCATCCAAGGTTTTGATCTCCGAAGCCCATCGTTTTGAAATCGGCGGCCGACCGGATGTGGACTTTGCGGAAGTCCAATCTTTTAAGGATGCGGTCGTCAACAAGCAATCGGGCGGCGTCGGATTTCTGCTAAAAAACAAAAATACCGATGTGATTCAAGGCGAAGCCCGTTTGATTAACTGTTATGAAGCGATCGTCGGGCAGGGCGATACGTCGACCCGCATCCGGTTTGAATACTGCATCCTCGCCACGGGTTCCCGGCCGATCGAGCTGCCGGCGTTTCCTTTCGGGGGAAGAATCCTTTCTTCGACCGAAGCGCTGGGGCTGCAGCAGGTGCCTGAGAGCCTCATCGTCATCGGCGGCGGATATATCGGCATCGAGTTGGGGCAGACGTTCGCGAAATTCGGGTCCAAGGTCACCGTTTTGGAAGGCGCCGATCAGATCCTTCCCGGATTCGAAGCCGAGTTGACCCGTCCGGTGGCCAAAAAGCTGCAGGAAAAACAGGTTGACATCTATACCGGTGCCATTGCCGAACGGGTAGAGCAGCAGCCGGACCGGGTGACCGTTCATTTTAAGGATAACGGAAACCCGCGGCAGGTCACGGCGCAATTCGTGCTTGTCACCGTCGGGCGCCGGCCGAATACGGACGGAAATTTGGGGCTTGAACATGCGGGCGTCCGGCTCGCGGAGCGCGGGCTGATCCCGGTGGACGAACAATGCCGGACCAACGTCCCTCACATTTTTGCCATCGGGGATATCGTGGCCGGTCCCGCTTTGGCGCATAAAGCTTATTACGAGGCAAAAGTGGCCGTGGAAGCGATCACGCATCGCCATGCCAAGGTGGATTATCGGGCGCTGCCTCTGGTAGTCTTTTCCGATCCCGAAGCAGCAAGCGTCGGATTAAGCGAAACCGAAGCCAAGGCGCGCGGCACGGAAGTCGTTACGGGGAGAGCTTCGTATGCCATCAATGGCCGGGCTTTGGCACTGCGTGCCGGCGAAGGCTTCGTAAAAATCGTGGCGGAAAAAGACACGGAGCGAATCGTCGGCGCACAAATCGTCGGGGCGGAAGCTTCCAATCTTATTGCCGAGCTGGCGCTGGCCATCGAGATGAGCGCCACCCTGGAGGATATCGCGCTTACGATCCATGCCCATCCGACCTTGGGAGAAATCGTGATGGAAGCGGCTGAAGCGGCTATTTCCAAACGGCGCAAATAAGCACATTTCCAGGATTCGACGCGACTTGATACGACCAGCACCTGCATGATTTTAGCCGGAATCCAATGTAGGAAGATACAATGCGAAGCGCCAAAGTCCGAAATAGATAAAAGCCTCTTTCAAGTTCATCAACCTGAAAGAGGCTTTATGCCTTCCGAAAAAATTGTCCAACCTTCCCTTACTTTCCCGGAAACAGTTCCCGGTATAACCTCACAAATTGCCGCAATCCCTCGCGCAGTTGCTGCTCGTTCAAAAAGGAATAACTCATTCGGATCCAAGATTGCAGCTCCCTGAGCGGATCGCAGATCAAGCCTGGGACGAAGGTGATGGAGTGCTCCCGGCTTGCCACAAGGAGCTTCTCCATCGGGGTCGAATCCGGCAGTTTGATCCACAAATTAAAGCCGCCTTCGGGACTTTTCCACTCCCAACCCGTTCCGGCCAATTCTTCCTCCATGATGTCCTTGCGGATCGCAAGCGCCGTCCGGAGCTTTTCCAAATGCAGCTGCATCCGCTCCGAAAAAAAATAATGCAAAAAAATCTTTTGGTTGAGAAGCGGCGTTCCGCTGTCCGACAACGATTTCGCCTTCACCAAATAGTTCATCAGACCGGGCCGGCAGGCCACCATGGCAATGCTTAGGCCGGGGGCGACATATTTGCTGAAGCTGCGGATATATATCGTCATGCCGGCCGTATCGTATGCAAAAAAAGGAAGCGGAGGTTCGTGTGCGAAATAGATATCCGGGGAGGGGTCATCCTCGATCAGCAGGCATCGATGCTCGGCCGCGAGATCCGCCAGCCGCTTCCGCTGCTCCGCAGGCACGGTGTACCCCGTAGGGTTCTGAAAGGTTGGATTAAGATAAAAAAGGCGCGGTCTATGCTTTTCCATCAGCTCTTCCACCTGGTCCAGCCGGTAGCCGCCCGGACCGATCCCGACCGGCACCAAATGGGCCCCTTGCCTCCGAAACACGTCGATCGCCGGACTGTAGGTCGGCCTATCGATCAATACGGAATCCCGCGGCCTGACCAACACTCGGGCGATGAGATCGATCGCTTCCTGCGAGCCGGAAGTTATCAGTATTTCGTCTTTGGTCAAATCAAAGCGGTAACGTTCCGTACAATAACGGGACAACGCCTCCCTCAGCTCCGCATCCCCCTGCGTGGTCGAATAGGTGCCGAGCACTTTCGGATACAGATCGAACACCTTTTTTACGTATTCCGAAAAATAACGGTTCGGCAGCAGGTTCGGGTCCAGCAGCGCTTTGGAAAATTGATAGGTTGCTTCCACCTGATGAATTTCGGAAAGATGGCTTTCATGAACGTAAGCGGAGACGATCGGGTCCTGCTGCGCAGCAGGGGGCAGCAGGCTGCCCGGCTGAACATAATAGCCGGATTTGTCCTTCACGTACACCTTATTTTCCTGTTTCAGCAATTGGTAGGCTTTGAATACGGTTAACCGGTGAACGCCGAATTCCTCCGCCAACATGCGGATCGAAGGGAGCTTATCGTGCGCCTTCCATTCCCTCCGGCGGATTCGTTCCAAAACATAGTCGTACACTTGTTCAAAAAGTTTATCCGAATGGACATCCTTAAGCCCCCCGCTTTTCAAAAGACCTCCCCCCTTTACCTAAATCATATCGAAAATGTTCAGCATCTGTTCTGCTCGATATCATCTGTTCTATTCTTCTTCTTTTATGATAAAGCAATACGAGGAGGAATGGACATGATATTTGTGAATTATT